>ERZ1034365.8-NODE-8-length-120394-cov-4.871091_pt1 | contig 120394 bp, 214 predicted proteins | sample MGYA00520615_ERZ1034365 | MGnify/ENA primary metagenome ERZ1034365 (study PRJEB33736, sample SAMEA104284505) | Azolla filiculoides | biome: Urban; feature: Water surface; material: Ditch water | place: Netherlands | collected 2015-10-28 | depth 0-0.1 m ...
CAATAAAAAAGAAAGTACAAAATGTTTAAAATCGGAAATTTGGTTCGCGTGTTCTTGTCTCAAGATCTGTCTCAATCTTTCATCGCAAAGATTGTGGGTTTCGACTATGACCGTGAGGTTGTGTTTGTTGATACCGACGAAAAGACTTATGAAGTAGGTTTCACTTGCATTGAAGGTGTTTAAATCATGTCTGTTCGTAAAACATACCCAGTCGAAGCATTGGTCGAAATGGTGAATAGAATTTGCAAAGATTCCGCACCTGATGCAAAAGATGTTCGGCAGGGTGCTATGCATGTTCTTGAATCGGTGCTGCATCAGACTGGAAATTATAAGGGTTTCCGGTACTTGCTTAAAGGTGAGTGCTCGGGCAATCCGGGTGTGAATTATGATGGAAATGGTCCTTTACCAGATCCAGAACTTCGCTTTAAAGACACGGACTGCACTCGAGTACAGTATTAATTTACACATAATCCAAAGTAGATTATAATAAACCCTTACCAAACTAATTTTACATCATGAACCGTTACGTCATTACATATTTCTCCGATCCATCTGAAGATGAGGACGCTCCCCAAGAGCTGAAAACAATTTTCATTGAGGGACTCACAGAAGATGATGCTCGAGATAAATTTTATGCCAAACTTGGATCCTTCTCTCAGATTATGTCATGTAATCTGACCAAATCTTGTGGTGGACCAGGCTTAACTGAAACTACTGGTACCGTCAATATTGGTAAGAATGTTACCTACAACAACATTGAACTTGAAGAAGTGTCACCCGGTGTACTCCGTGAAGTACTTCCAGAACCTGAACCGAAAAAAATCAAGGTAGTTAACCGGGGTGGTAAGGTTTCAAATGCATCTCTGATTCGGCAGAAAATTGCCGAGGCCAAAGAACAAGGTCAAGATAAGAATTTTGTCGTTGATTGGGCCGTAGAAACTCTCGGACAAACTCGACCTGTGGCCAAATCCTATGTGAAAAACATTTGGAGCGAATAATGGAACTCTATTTTTTGATTATCGGTGTCACCTTGATTTTATATGTGCTGTTTTGGCGCTTATATCTTCTTGTGGCTCCCATGATCATGTCTGAATCTCTACCCGATTATGTTAGAAAACCCAAGCTGTGGCAATTCTTTTTGATTGTATTTGCCGCCGGTTATGTTAGGAAAAAACTGGATATTTGATGATACAAATTGACTTCTCTCAGGTGTATTTGGCACCTATCTTTCTTGATGCCGCAGCCAAGAGTTGCGCACAAAATCCATCTACCGAATCTCGTGATATGATGATGCATATGGTTCTTAATACCATCCGTGCTCAGCATATGATGCATAAAAACAAATATGGCTCGGAGATTGTAATCGCTTTTGATTCTTCTTCATGGCGGAACGACGTTTTCCCATATTACAAATGGGCCCGTAAACAAAAACGTGCCACCGATACTTCTGGTATTCAATGGGATTTTGTATTTGAAACTTCAGCCTACATCAAGCAGGCACTCATTGATTACTTTCCATTCAATACGATTTCGGTAGATAAGGCCGAGGCCGATGATATTATTGGTGCTATCTGCAAATATAAAGATCTGAACCGCGAAGATCAAGAGGAAAATATCTTTGGTGATATAGAGGCAGATGAAATTCTCGTTGTATCTTCTGACAAAGATCACTTTCAACTTCATCGTTATAAGAATGTTCGTCAATGGTCACCTCTTACTAAGAAATTGGTTAAGCCAGATGGAAAACCTCATCACGCGCTAATTGAAAAGATTGTCCGCGGAGATGCGGGAGATGGGATTTGTTCAATTAAATGCCCAGACGATTGGTTTACTTTGAGCGATAAGAAACGGGCCCCACCAATTTCTGCTAAATATCTACAAAGATTTTTGGATGCTAAAAATCCGATTGATGCATGTGAAACCGAGGAAGAACGTAGAAATTACAAAAGAAATGAACAACTAGTTTCTTATGAATTTACCCCAAAAGAAATTTATGATGAAACTATCAGACTATATGAATCACAAAAAAATAAGAAACATTCTAAGATGGAATTGATGAATTTTTTTGTCCGTCATAAAATGAATACTCTTTTATCTAAGATTTCCGATTTTTATTAAAGTTAAATCCAATCTCAGAGAAACATTTTCCTATTACATAATTCGAAGTAAGTTGATAGAAATCAAACATCTGTTTATTATTATGATATAATCTATTAGTAATCAAAGATTTTTTACCGGATATAATAATCCTAGCATGAGTTCCCATCTTTAATTTACAGTTTAATTTTTCTTTTATAAATTTAAGAAATGCATCTAATCCTAAGTGTATCTCACCATGTGGGTCTGTAATTGTAATTAATTGATGGCTCTGATCGATAATTCTACCAAGTTTCCAATTTTTGTCTGTAGGTGCTTCTTTTAGATATAAATTAGATTTGCCATCATTATACCATTTTAATGTTGCTGCTCCGTTACTTTGTCCTAAGATATACCCTAATTGAAGATAATACTCCAGTTTAGATTCATGAACGTGAATATTTTTGTTTGTGTTTGGGTTATATAGCCATTTGTGATTATTTTTGCCTGTATTCTTACGGATTCTTTTCAGTCTTCCATTAGTATAACCTTCCGGTATCATTGAATTTTTCTTTATATATAATTCTTGTTTACCATTATTGATCCAAATTTTGCCTATAGCCGTTTTACATGTTCCTCTAACATTATTTGATAAATTCAGCCAATTTATGTCATCTTTTAAATTCATTTCTTGTAATAGCATTGTCTCATGCTCATATGCACCACCATCTGGGAATAATTTTAATGGATTTATTTCGAAAGAATCTTCTCCAAATTCTTTAATCAATCTATGAACAACTTTTGAAGAAGTAAAATATGCATTTTTGTGATTTTTATTCCAAAATTCTTCTGGGTCTGCATCTTTTGCAGTCCGTGAACCAAGATACATTTGCCCAGTCGGCTTGAATGTTATAAGATAGCAATATTCCATAGTATGATCACCCTAAAATTTTATTTAATATTTCTAGATTTGGTGACGGCATCCCAATTAAATAATTTACATTTAACAATAAGTGTGGTATAATAAATTTAAGTTTGAACGTGTTATATTCTAAAATAGGAGATTTCTTTTGAAAGTTGCTAATTATCAATTAGATGAAATTCTGGCACAGGTTTCTGCTGCACCTGATGTTGGGCATGCCCTTAAAGCTGCATGTGATGAGAATTCTTATGTAAAATATTTCATCGAACAAGCTTGTAATGATGTTTGGGTTAATTTTGATGTTGATGAAGTTAACTTCGAATTTAACGATTATCATCGGTCTATGGCAGGTACCCGATTATTGAGTAAAACTGTGATGTATGTATATAAAGAAATTTTGCTAAATAAAGGCTTGCCGCTAAAAACGAAACGGTATCAAACGAAAAATCTTCTGGAGATGCTTTATAAAGGTGAATCTTTAATCCTATTGGCAATTTTTAAAAAGAACTTGCCCGAGCTTTATCCTAACATCACTCATGAGATTATGTCTGCATCCGTATGAATATTAAAGAAATCAAGGCAATCACAAAAGAAGTAATCAATAATTCTATCATTGAAAGTTCTTCTGACTTTATTATGGTAGCATACGAACTTCATAAAAAGTTTTATGAGGGTATTTCTAAAAAGATGGAATGTGTACTCACAGTTGAGGGTACAAATTATTATGATTCATGGGCTGCCAATTGTGTTTATACAGAAGATCATCTGAAGGGTCTAACCTCAGAAGAGATGTATAATTGTATGATTGCTTATAGGATCTATCTGGATTATTTCTTGAATGATGAAACTATTTCTGAAAAATTTTATATGGATGAAGATGATCACATTGGTTGGCAAATCTATAAAGAATTGGATACCAAATATAAATGGTGTAAAGATCAACTTTCTGTTCTCAATTACATTAAAGAAGCCGAATCAACATGAAAATTTCATCTAAATCTACATATCAATTTTGTACAGCATCTGTCCCGGATGTTTATTCTAATATTAAAGTGATTGTTGGATCAGAAGAAATGATCTATGATAAGAAATATGTCACGGCAATTGTGAATGATAACCGGCTTGTTAAATTTCTCAAAGAATCAGTAAAATTCAAATGAAAGAATTTGATTATTCCATAGATAAGAGTGTGTTTCTATCTAAGGCTAATTTTGCCGACTATATTGAACACATGCTTCTAGAGTCTCCCGGACTTACATATTTTGAAGCTATCCTTAAGTTCTCCGAAGAATCTGATAAAGAACCCAGCATGCTTTTGCCATATATGTCAGAAGTTCTACTCGAGAAGGTAAAACGTTCTGCAGTAGAAAATGACTTAATTCGTTCTGATGTATCTACAATTGAAGATTTTCTATGACACCATCTAAGGCATTTTCATATTATCATGGGATGCATCTTCATTTTACATCCAATAGTTATTCTATCCTTAAGTATGGTGCTCACACTAAACAAGCATCGGCCGCATTCAATAAATTGAGTCCAGGTCTGAAATATAAGTTTGATTGGTTGGCTAATAATTTTCAAACAACACAAAACTTGGTATATGCTTGCCTTGGTTCTGAACTCAAAGAACTAGATATTAAGTTCGGAAATAAACAAGAAATTCTCGACAACTACTTTGAATATAAGAAACGAAGAGAATCTATTACATATGTACTTGAAGGTGAATATGAAAAATATTTAGATAAAAAAGAATTTAAGTTTCATCAACTAATCTTTAATTATTTGGCATCTGTATATTCTCCAGAATTTATTTTGCTAATGGATCATGAAAGCAATAATCTTGAACTCATTCTTGATCACCCACAGTTTTCATTTGCCAGATCTAAATTACTCCGATTAATCAAGTACAAAAGTTTTTTCTCTCCCATCAATTATCTTCACATAAAGAATCATGAAGAACACATTTCGGCCTAAAAATTCTGAATTCGAAAATGCAGCTCACATTGAGCGCAAAAAGAAGGCCACAGCAAAAGTACTCAAACCAAAAACAAAAGAGGACCGAACTCTTGAATATGGTCTTGATGACGAAGAAGAAATGATTGAGTACGAAAAGTACATCAAGTAATTATCAACAATTATCAACAATTATCAATAAGGAAAATTATGAACAAACCTACCGGACATTTTAAACTTTCTGCAACTACAAAATATTTGCTTTCCACTATTACCAATGACCATGAACGCCATACGTTCCGTCAGAATATGATCCAGGCACAACTTGAATCGGAAAAGAAACCAGTTAAGGAAGATAAGAAGAAATAATTATGACTAGAATTTATATCGCCGGGCCGATGAGCGGCTATGAGAATCATAACTTTCCAGCTTTCTGGGATGCCGCAACTCTTCTTCGATCACAAGGATTTGATGTAGTTTCTCCCGCAGAAATTAACCCAAATACTTCTATGGAATGGGGTGATTGTATGCGCGCAGATATTGCAGCCCTTGTTACTTGTGATGCAGTTCAGCTGCTTCCCGGTTGGGAAAATTCCAAAGGTGCCACACTTGAGCACCACATCGCAGATCGACTTTTGATGCAAATTAGAACCCCGGAGATGCTAGTATGATGTCAATTCCAGAGATGCATGAAATGTTAACACACCCCAATGTGCCACAAACCGAAGGAATTGGTGATATCAACTCTGATGCTAAAGGTACTGGTGCCAGATATAATAATGGTAAACCAAAATTGTCGTTGATTCCTCTTACTACATTGTATGATGAAGCGAGAGTCTGGGAATATGGAGAAAAGAAATACAAAAGTTGGAACTGGGTCAAGGGTATGTCATGGAGTATTCCTCTTGAATGTGCTCTGAGACATTTGGCTCGGTGGCAAGCAGGTGAAGAAAATGATGAAGAATCTGGTCTTCCACATTTGGCACATGCTATGTGTAATCTTCGTATGCTTACTCTATATGCTAAAACATATACAGAAGGTGATGATCGTCCACCAAAAGAATATCTAGAATGAAAACTCCTAAATTTTGTCGTGACTGTATTTGGTCCAAACCGGAAGAAAGATCCGAATGGAATCTTAGATGTCATCACCCCGAAGTTGTTTGTAAAGATGAATGGGCATTAGCCGGTGCTAAAAACAACGGTTCGAGTACACAAGAAGAAAGAAAACTGACATGGAACCCATTCTCAACTCCGGCATGCGGCCGAGAAGGAAAATTATATGAGCCAAGAACCTGAAGATCTTCTTCCCTCAGGTCAGATTCAACCAAAAGCGTTTCATTATAAAGTCATCGTTGAGGGTTCCAAAGAACCCGTTTTCGTTACTGTGATCGCGATAAATGCCACATCTGCTAAAACAGGTTTAGCCAATCATTCAGCCTTCGCAGGTAAAACAATTAGTTACTACGGTCGGTCCGATCACATTATACAAGTAAACGGATAATTTACACATAATGCTTTAAATGTTATAATAAATCTAAAGGAAATTGTGATGGAAATGTTTATTGTCGGTCTTATTGTATTCGCATATCTACCATTGATCGAGGCTGCGCTCGATGAAATTCTTTACTTTTATTACTCCTAGAATAACATATGAAAAAACTTTTACTTGTATCTCTGATTGCTGTCTCTCTCGTCGGCTGTGGCCGAGTTGATAGTCTTGTTAACTCTGTAAAATCTACCACAGGTTTTCTTGATCGTACTGTAACTCTGTATGACGCCAACGGCAAAGTGATCAAATCATGGGAAACCTCAAATACAGTTGAATATGCCGGACCTGTAGCAGGTTTCATTGATAAGAATGGATTGAATGTCCGGATTTCCGGTACTTTTGTAATCGAAGGAAAATAAGTGTTTACCCTGTCTCAAGCACTAGCTGCTATCAAAGAAAAGCCAGAATTTACTTGCCGTGACAAAGGTTCGTATTCTGTTATCGACTATAATCTAAACTCAAAGACTACTTTTGTTGGTAAAAATGACGAGGAAACTCGCATCCTTCTTAATCTTCGTGGTACTGCTTTTGATAATGAGACTGGGAAAATCATCCGTCTTGGCTTTCCAAAGTTCTTTAATTTGGGTGAATTTCCAGAAATTGATGCACAATTGGATTTTGAAGATGAGCATTTGATCACACAGAAGATGGATGGATCCTGTATCTTTCCAATCTATACTCGTGAACAAGAATTTGTTCTTGGTACTCGCGCAGGTGTGACTGACATCTCTCAGATGGCTACGGAATATATTACTGATAAGTCATATCATTTTGATTTTATCCGAGAGTGCCGTAGCCAAGGGGCTACTCCAATCTTTGAGTTTTGCTCGCGTAAGAACCGAGTGGTGATTGATTACCCAGAAGATATGCTAGTACTCACTGGTATTCGACATATAGAATCTGGCCAGATGTTCCCACGAAAGATGTATCACTGGTTGGCTATTCGCCACGGTGTGATTACTGTGAGTCAGATTGAGTCGGTTGATTCATCCGGCTTTAAAATGTTCCAAGAATCTGTAAAGAACTTGGTTGATGACGAAGGTGTTGTGATTACTTTCACCTCGGGACGTATGCAAGGACATATGGTTAAGTTGAAGTCCGAGCAGTACTGTGACCGTCATCACGCTGTGGATTCTCTTAAGTGGGATCACGACTGTGTAAAGCTCATTGTTACTGGTCTCATTGATGATGTAATCCCAATGTTGGCACCAGATCGTGCAGAGTTTATTAAGAACTATGCAGCAGGTTTGATGGAAGCAATCGACTGGAAAGTTAAGGCTATTCAGTGGGAATTTGAAAATCTTGCTCATATCAAAGATCGTAAGGCATTTGCCGAAGCAGTACTGCCACTTGATACCAAAGCATTCATGTTTAAATTGTTTGTTAACCCAAGCTATAACATCCGTGATGCTCTGATTGAATATGCAACTCGTATGGCTAATAACCAAGCGAATGTGAAAGAACTTAAGAACTTTATTGGTTTTAAACAGGAATACAAATGAACTTTACACCCGAGCAACTTGAAAATTGGAGATCATATGAAGATATCCGATCCGGTGGTGAGTATAATATGTTTGACTGGAGGGCTGAAGAAGCAACTGGCCTATCTCATGATGAATATATGTTCACTATGAAAAACTATACAGAACTTATGAAAGAAGTAAATGGCTCTTGATCCTATGGCAAAAAAGACTGAGCAAGAGCCGTTTGGTACTCTTGCTTTCTATCAGAATCGAGTAGTTAATTTTGAACTATGGCCACATTGTCCATATCCAGATAATGCTCTGAGTATGAACACAGTTTATAAGCTAGATCAAATTGTTAAGGAATACAATACTGCTATTGAAGATGCAATCGAATTGGTAGCAATCTATGGTGGTTCTGTTGATCTTGAAGCAGCTCTCCGAGCCAAGTTAAAATAATATGACTTATACATGTCCAGAATGTGGTAGTGAAGAAGTTACACTAACCCATGAACAAGTATTCATGGCAAACACTGGTGATCACTATTGCCATAGTGTTAAGGTGCAAGACCCAGAATCAAAATCAACTTGTCTGACATGTAACTGGCATGGAAGACATGATCAACTAATTGAATATGGGGAAAAAAAATAATGGATGATACTATTACTATGGATCAACGTCTGAAATATATGCTTCGGTTATCAACTGAAACTCTAAATGTTGTGACAGCTGAACGAGATGCTCTTAGGAAAGAACTTAAAGAAGTTAGGAATCAAGAACCTGCATATACCGCAGCGAAGCGTCTAGCAGAATGGCTTTTCAAAACTCACTATGCAGCAGATGAAGACTATGCATCAGGAAATGTAGTTTGGGAAGTATGTGATACAACGCCTGGCGCAATTTCACAGATTGATAATATGGTGAGCAATCTTGTGAGAATAGATCTATCACCTATAAAGCCACCAAAAGTTAAGTACACCACAGGTCACTGTTCGCATAATAAGGCTCCAGGTGGATGTCAGCTACACAATCTCCAATGTGGCTACCCAGAATGCGACAGAAAGCCAGTCTAAGCAAATAATGTACATTTAATCACAAATGGATTATAATAAATTTATCAATGAACATAAAGGCGAATTCAAATACAATTCAGACGTAGACTTATCTAAGGTAGATGTATCTGATATTAGCGAACCAACCCCAAAAATCAAACCTGAGGAAATACTTCGACTTATCAGCCCAAGGCTCAGTTGGAAGTTAAATAGGTTTCTATTTGTTCTAAATCTATTAAAGAAATTTGTTAAATGAAAAAAGAAGAATTCAAGGAATTAACCGATGCACAGCACATGCGGATTCGTCCAGCAATGTACATCGGCTCAGTTTCGACGGAAGAAGTATCAGGCATGTTCTTTGGGGAGTATCAAACTCTCCATGTGATCCCAGGTCTGCTTAAGATTATCTCGGAAATTATTGACAATTCAATCGACGAAGCAATTCGGACCGATTTCAAATATGCCAATAAAATCTCAATTGACTTCGCTCAAGAATCCAATGGACTTGAGAATGATTCATGGCGTATTACCGTAGAAGATAATGGGAGGGGTATTCCAGTTGTTAAACATGGTGAAAATTACCAACCAGTTCTGGCATGGACTCGAGCACGAGCCGGCTCAAACTTCTCTGATGACCGAGAAACTATTGGTGCAAATGGTGTCGGTTCATTTGCAACTGCTGTATTCTCACAAGAGTTTATTGGCGAAACTGCCGATGGTAAAAATTATCTCAAGATGGTTACCGCAGATCATGCCAAGATCAAATCGGTAACTGTAAAAGAATCAACTAAGAAATTTACTCGGGTATCATTTGTACCCGAGCTCTCTGCGTTCTCTATTCTGGAAATTTCATCTGATCATATTGACTTTATCAAAGATCGGATTGAAAATCTTGCTGCTTGTTATCCATCTATTACCTTTACTTTCAATTCTGAGAAGATCAAAATCAAGAATGCTAAGGAATATGCTTCCAAATACTGTGATCACTTTGTGATCGGCCAGGATGAAAAGAATACTTTGATCTTTGGTCCATCTGGTGATCAAGAAGAGTTTCGTCTCCATTCATATGTAAATGGACTCTATATTAAGAATGGTGGTACTCACGTTAATTACGTGATGGATAAGATTGTTTCTACACTCCAACCATACATCAAAAAGAAGTACAAAATTGATGTGCTTCCAAATCAGATCAAACAGCATCTAATGTTTGTATCGATGCTTAGAGGATTTGTTAATTGTAAGTTTGACAGTCAAACCAAGGAACGTATCACAAATACTGCTTCCGAAATTGCCGGGCATCTTGAAGGTATTGACTTCGACAAGATTGCCAAGCAGATTCTGAACACACCAGAAATTCTTGATCCGATGATTCAGGCTATCCTTTATAAGAAGGAACAGGCCGAGGCTCGCGAACTTGCCAAGAAACAAAAATCAACCGCAAAGATTCGTGTGGTGAATCATATCGCCGCAACTGATCTGAATCCAGAGAACAGAACCTTACATATTTGTGAGGGTTTATCTGCTATCGGAAATTTGATCACTGTGAGGGATTCAAAGCGTCATGGCGGCTATCCTCTACGTGGCAAAATTTTGAATACTCGTGGGATGAAACCAGTCGACATTATAAAGAACAAAGAAATTAGAGAACTTTTGGCGATTATTGGGTTAGAATTTGGTAAACCTGCAACTAATCTAAATTATGGTAAAATTGCAATTATGGTTGACTCAGACGTCGATGGTGCAGGGTCGATTCAGTGTTTACTTCTGAATCTATTTTCTAATTGGCCAGAACTTTATAAAGATAATAGAGTATTTCGTCTCATGACACCTCTGTACATTTGTACAAAGGGTAAAGATGTACACAACTTCTATTCAAAAGAAGAATTTGATAAATTTAATTCTAAAGGTTATGAAATTGTGTATGCAAAAGGTTTGGGTACTTTAACTAAAGAATCTTATAAACAGTGTATCATGGACCCATTTTTGGTTAGAATTTCTGGTAATGCAGCTGATCTAGACAAATTAGAAATGGCTTTTGGTGATTCGGCCGACGGTCGCAAAGAATGGATGATGACAACTTCTATGCTTTAAGTTTGAAGTCGAATCCAAGATCTTCAAAAGTTTTACAAATTACTTCTTCCAGTGTATAATTGGCCTGTAACCAAGGTGAATGAACATAATTATGTATGGTAATTTTCTTTTTATTATTCTTACACCAGTTGGATAAAGTTGGTTTAGTAATTAGTTGTGATTCTAAAGCTCTAGAATGATCAAAAGTTCCAATTGGTGTGATATAAAAATATTTTCTTCTGACCTCTGATGCTTTTGGGTAGCGTTTACCTTTGCGAGATTTAGATAAATTGATCTTACTCTGTTCAGATAATTTTCTGCCAGTTAAAGACTTTGAAAGCTTTAATTTAAATTCTAAACTTTTTGGAACACCTTTGTGCATTTCTGATGTCTTTTGTTTTGATTTTTCACTTGCCGCCACCCCGGTCGTATCGAACCCAAGACTAGTTTGTTTTGATCTATTATAGAATTTAGAAGATATTCCTACATCAAACAAATTATGTAAAATTATCTCACGCTCTATTGCTTTAATTCTAGATTCAAATGTCTGAACAATTTTATACTTGTAATTCTGTGGATTTAACTTTTGGTCTGCTATAAAATTCTTATCCTTACTTGAAGAAAAATATTTTATGCCAATATCCATTTTAGGTTCAAATTTGGTACTGTGAACTCCGTAGTAATGCTTCTTTTCTACTACATTCGTAATTCTATACACATAATGATAAATACATTTGCTGGTCATAAAGACTCCTTAACTGGGTTGACTAGAGTAGGCAGATGTTGGTTCATCGTGGCCTACATTTCTATTTAATAAAGAAACATATGAAGATAATTGACCGGTCAATAACAGACATCATTGATACAGAATATTTGGAATATTCAATGTATGTTCTCGAACAGCGCGCTATCCCATCTGTGATAGATGGATTTAAAAACGTGCATAGAAAATTAATCTATGCCATGCTCAATGAACACAACGGCAAAAAGGTAAAATTAGCAGACCTTGCAGGTATTAGCAAATTCAATTACCACCATGGAGAAGCTTCAGCAGCTTCTGCGGCAATTACACTCACCGCAGATTGGAATAATAACTGTCCGGTGTTTACTGGCCACGGAAATTTTGGTTCCAGACTAATCCAAGAATCAGCAGCGCCGAGATACATCTTTGCTTCGTTGAGTCCGGAATTCAAGAAATACTTCATTGACTCTGAAGTAACTTCTAAATCACCAGACCCAGAAAATCCTGAGCCTGCTTATTACCTTCCAACAATCCCATGGGTGCTTGTGAATGGTACTCAAGGTATCGCGGTGGGATTCGCGTGCAATATTCTCCCACGTTCGGTGAAGGATGTTTCTGGGGCGGTTAAGAAATATCTGAAAGACCCTAAGAAATATCTTAAGACTCAAGAATCTATTCCACCGACGTTTCCACACTTCCGTGGTATTGTTACACAAGATGAAGAAAATCTTGCAACATGGTATACTCAGGGAATCGTTGAGTATGTCGGTAAGTTTACATATCGAATCTCTGAACTTCCAATCGGATACGACCGTGAGAAATATGTAGAGTTTCTGAATGATCTTCTTGATCAGGACAAGATTCGAGACTACGAAGATAATTGTTCGGAAGCCGGATTCTGCTTTGATGTAAAAGTTACAGCTATTGCTCGTGATAAAATTGATTCAGATCCAATCAAATTCTTTAAGCTGAAGAAGTCACACACAGAGAATATTACAACTCTGGACATTCACGGTAAATTGAAGTTATTCTCTTCTGTAGCCGATCTATTGGCTTATTTTTGTGACCATAGACTCGAGAAGTTCTCTGAGAAGATCGAATATGAAAAGAATGATCTTCTGTCTCAGATTGAACAGATGACAGATAAGGCAAAGTTTATCAAGATGGTTGTTGATCGGAAGATTGATTTCCGTCAGCTGAATAAGGCTCAACTGTTAGAACTTATTGAAGCTAAAATTACTCCAAAAGACCATGGTAAACAGTTTATCCAGATCCCTCTGTACAATTGTACTACCGACGCTGTAGAATCGTTAGAATCGAAGATTAAATTGTGTACACTGGAACACATTGAATTGACCAAAACAAACGCTCTGGAGCGGTATCTAACTGTGCTATAATGGGTACTTCATATACGCGATCAATCAAAACTGGCCCAGGTCAACGGATGGTACGGAGAACTTCTGCTTCTGGTAAATTTACCACTACAAAAGTACAGAGAACTAATCTCGGAAACGGTGATTATCTAACCAGTAGATATTCCACCAATTCTCCCACACCTAAGAAAACTAGATTTTCTCGGCCCTCTTCTAGAAAATCCAGTAGATCCAAGTCAATCGGCGATGGTGGGGTAACTCTAGTTTTAGGTCTCTTTGTTGCACTTATTGCTATTGTATCTTGGCTAAACACTAAACTGTATACATGGTTTCAAACTCGACAAAAGAAACCCGAATAATTTACACATAATACTTCATAGGTTAAAATACATCTATGAATGTAACTCAACACCTTAGAGACAGATTCGTTAACCTCGACCTCCATAGGTTCTTGGTTGATGATGAAAACAATATGGCGCCTGCTCTATTGTATAATCTGTCAGGCAAGTTATGTGGGTATCAGCAATTTTAAATTTAAGTAATTATAAATCTGTTCAATAGCATTGTGGTTATGTATACTGCATCTTTTTGGTATCTACCAAGAATCCAACCTTCTGTTATCATTCTATCTGCAATTTCTTTGGGTACATAACCGCATTCTTTAGAATTTGGATTTTTAATCCAAACCGTTTTCATATCTTTGATAGTTTCACTAATTTTTCTTCTAGTTTCTTCGGATTTTGGTCTACCTTTAAATTTCCCATTAGCCCATGATATTTTATTGCTTTCCGATCTTTTCTTAGAAAATTCTTCATTCATTTTTCTGCCTTTCATTTTCGATGACATTAGTCTTTTCCAATCATCACTTTTAGGTACACCTTTCATTCTTGCTGAATTTTTTTCTGCTATTAATTTTCTAATCATAGAATATGATTTTGATTGATATCTTATTTGATTATCCGATTTACAGTAAACCATCTTTATTAAAGCATTAATCATCTTATATTTTGCATTAGAGACAGTAAATTTACATAACAATAAATGGCATATAAAATGTTCTTTTGCGGTAAGTAATACTAAATTTTCTTTGTCTTTTGAAATTTCCGGGTATAATGATTTTGGTTTTATATGGTGATTCTCAAAATATTCGTAGTTTCCGTCTGATATTTTTAACTTGGTCCTTTCACTATTTTGTGCATTTCTAATAATATTAAAATACCATGTGTGATACTTGTTTTGAACAAACATATAATCTTCCTTTGATAGAGCATTTAAAATCTAGACATGTTGATTTTAGTTTACATAAATTTCATCTAGATTATCCATTGGCATATTTTTATTTAACAAATCTAAGTGGTCAATTGGTTGGTTATCAACAATATAATTTTTTAGCAGATAAGACTCGCAGGAATGATCCCAGAGAAGGTAGATACTATACTTACAAATCGGAAGGTACTCTGGTCGTATTTGGAGTAGAAACTCTGCATCTTACCCCAGGTTTAGTATTCCTTGTTGAAGGTATGTTTGATGCTGCTCGGTTATCTTCGCGTGGTTTCTCTGCACTAGCTGTGCTCTCAAATAACCCAACTCAAGACCTCAAGGGATTTCTGAAATGTCTGAATCGGAAAGTTGTGGTGGTTTATGATAATGACTCGGCGGGAAAGAAATTAGCTGCATTCGGTAATGAAGCCGTTTGTTTAGATTCTAAAGATGTTGGTGATGCATCTGAGGAAGAACTTGATCAATTATTGAGAAAATATGTCTAATATACATTTTCAAATGAAACTTATCTCAGATGAACTCTGGGATACAATGTATTTTTGCACGGGCTCTCGTCCTACATCATCCAAGACTAAAGAATCGCGAACACTTAGTTTTGATTCTGGATTTAAAGTACTGATCAAATCATTTAGATCAATCTCTGTAAATGGTGATATGTGTAAATCTATCCCAGAGGCAAAATTTGTAATTATGAAGGAACTTTTAGTATGAAAGCATTGAACTTTAATAAAAACTCTTGGCACTATCGTCTGGTGAAATGGCTGAAACTTTATGAAGCGCCATATGAAAAAGATGTTTGGGGTGATGGTTCAGAATTACGCACTTATGGTGATTCCGCTGATATTTGTACGTACTCCAAGAAAGTTGTTTTAGCTCTATTTTTAATAAGTATTGGTATTGCTTTTTTTGTTATAGTTTCAAATATTGCAATTCATACACTACTTGGAATTTATTTTAGTATATTAGCCGGCCGGTGGTTCTTTACTGAGTCTGGTAATGTTGGTGCGATTTTATTCACCACAGCCGTATTATGGATTGGCATTTATCTATCAGTCACCGCTATTTCTGATGCAAGACGTCAGAAAGTAGTTAAAAAGAAACACGATACATTTATTTCAAATGCATATAAGTCTTGGGAAGATAAATTTTGTCTTCCTATTAACTTCAATGAATAAGTTATGTTGAATGAGTTAATCCCAAAGATTATCCATATCACATGGAAAACAAAAGATATAGAGAATTGTGATATTGAAATGCTTCGGCTGGGTTTCTTGACTATGAAAAGTCTTAATCCAGATTGGGAAGTTGTAGTTTCTGATGATGAAGATTTAGATAATTATCTTTCAAGATCTATGTCCGCGTTTGATTATGCACAAATAGCAAATGAACATCCCGTTGTAAAATCTGATGTTTGGAGATTATATAAACTTTATAACGAGGGCGGACTGTATATTGATCTTGATAGACTTTGGAATGTATCTCTATCATCTATAATTACATCTGATGCGAAATGGGTATTGCCAACGTGTCTTGATGTAGATTTTTCTCATGATTTCATGTGCTCTGCTCCAAATAATCCGGCATTTGCTACTGCGATAGAGATGCAATCTTATAGAAGAAAGCAGGGTCATAAGTCGGTATATTATCTAGGCCCTCAGACATATATGCATGCTGTGACACAAACATTAACTGGAACTATTATTGATTCTAATCCTGGTCCAGAGATTTTTGATAATTTACGACATATTATGGCTGAAATGCCCTTCATCTCAACGTATCGTGAATTTCCACCACAAGATACAATTGTGTTTAGGAATTCAATCCCATTTGATCATGAATCTATGAAAAAAGACATGTATAAAGAATTTAACATAAAACACTGGACTGGAGAATGGTGATTGCGAAAAAGCTAAATAAAAGGATCAAGGTTTATCCAGAATTTACAGTATCAGATTGGCAATTATATTCGTTTTCTGATGATTCTGAAAAGGCTCTAAAATCAATAGAAGCTGCCCTTGCTTTGAATAAAACTCTGAGTAAGGCTGTGAATGCTGTGGGCTCGACAAGAACTAGGGTTGCTCTTGTCATGCGTAAAGTCATGATGAAATATTCCGATTATGGCGCTCGAGATACAGAACCGTGGGATTTCTTAATTGATGTTTTGGATGAGATCTACGGACCAATATTTTAATTTACACATATTACTGAGTGTAGTATAATTAATCATCAACAACTTAAGAGGTATTTCATGGGTGGTAAATCTAAAAGTGTATATTTGACGGTATGCCCACTGGGTCAACTTAAGGCTGTTTTGAGGAAAACCTTCTTTGATGCAAAGAGTCTTCGAGAGTTTATCTCCACGGAAGAATTCAAAGAAAAGTATCCGGCAGACAAATTTCAAATTATTAAAGAAACTTACTAAGGAATCATCATGGCTTTTTTATACAAATCTTCTGACATCGCTCTCAAAGACTTCTATTTCGACATGGGTCGGTGGTGTGTTGTTTCTACCAAATGTCCAAATGAAAAGGATTTGAAGTGGCGCCAACTCTGGAATAGGACTGGGCTATTCGTTCAATTGTTGGACGGTACTAAAGTGATTAAAACTATTTCCCGAGAAAACGTAAGTAAAGTTTTTGATGTGCCAATTACTGCGGCTGCACGGAATGATATGGCCTACCGCAATTCCCCGGTGACCACCGTAGTTTCGCCAGAGCCCATTGTTACCCCAGTACCAGAAAAAGAAGCTGTGTACCACGTTTGTAAGATTAACAAAGGTAGTCTTGATCTGAACACAGTAGCTACCAACAGAACTCTTAAAGCTGCACAAGATACAGCCGAGTATTTGGCACGGAGCAATCCAGACACTCGTTATGCGGTCATTCAGCTGTTCGGCATTGTGAAAACGATGGGTGTAACCTGGGAATAATTTACACATATTGCTGAGTGTAGTATAATAAACCATCTTCTGAAACAAAGGAAAAATCATGGAAAAAGTCACAATGCAAGCCTACCGTAGGACGATCACGGTAGATGCAGACCAAGTCAAACTTCACACCAAGAAGGATGCTGCTGTCCGTGCCATTGAGAAATTCCATTCGGTTTACCCCAGTCTCCCCCGTGAAGCCAAGCTGATTTTTGATGAACTCATCGCCAAAGAATTGCGGATCATCTCTTCGACTTCTCGGAAGATTCGGAAGAATGTGATCGTTCACTAAGGATTTGTCATGAAAACATTCAAAATCATGTGGACTAACTGCTTTAATGACGAAGGTTCGGTGAGAATTAAAGCCAAAACTTCCAAAGAAGCAAAAGCAAAATTTGCCGTAGACTTCGGCGCGGATTATAATTGTATTGCAGTAGTGGAGATTTGATCATGTTAACAGTTAAAGAAATCAAAGAAGCCCTGAGTCACTCAGTTGATCAGGTTTCTCGTCGCCGTGACGGTTCGATCATCGTTCGAAAAGGTTATTTCTATCGTCAAAATCAGACGTGTGAAACCTTCATGCTTGCTGCTTCCGAAAAGTTGAACAAAGCTGGTCTCTCGTTTGAAGTTACAGATTACTACGACCACTGGGCTCCGTTCCGTGGTGGTGACTCGGTGGCCAAAGGTTCTCATTTCGCAGTTGTTTTCAAATCTAAGGAATAATCATGTCTGATTTTACACAAGTAGTTGTTTGGCCCGGCACGACAATGGGCGCAGGCACACCTGCTCAGTTTGAACTTTTCATCCTGGAAGAACTCAAAGCCCGCGCCAAGTTCATTGGTGAATTTACTACCAAGGCAGATTTTGGCGACCGCAGCCCCGATGCTGGAGGACGGAAAGATCTGATGTTCTATGTCCATACAGAAGACATTCCGAAGTTCGCTGTACCACGTTTTGCATACGGTATGCGTTGGCTTGAAGATGTGCTCGATAACGAAAAACATCGGAATGTTGAGACGGGTGCTCCAGAAGATTACTCTATCTACTCAGACGAAGTACGGAAGCTGTATTCCTGGAAATAAAATAAGCGACTTTAGCATAAAGGTAGTGCCGGAAGATCATTTGTACCGCGGTAGCTCAATGGTAGAGCAGGGTACTCTTACCTATTGTTTTCCAATGAGAACAATATAAATAATGCCTTGGTCACTGGTTCGATCCCAGTCCGCGGTACAAATGATCTTCCATTAATTTTTCAAATTTGATAGTATTATCTTTAACTTGTTTTATAGATTTTTTATCAACGATTAAAAGTTTATGATTTTGTTCTAACATAGAATCCCATTTATGTGAATCTCGCTCAGTTTTAAATCCTTTTATTTCGACATAGCAATTATAATCTTTAAGATAAAAATCTGGAAAATATTGTCGTGTAGTATCAAATTCGTATTGAAATGATGTTTCCGGCTGTTCTATTTGTATTTTATTAGTAATACAATATTCTACAAATATTTGTTCCCAGGATCCAAGGACTTTAAATCCATTTGAACATATAATTTCTTTGATGTGGCCGCGGTTATAACGACCTGAATATGATTCTGGGTGATCTTTAACTGCTTTTTTCATTGCAGCTTTAATAGTATTGATTGTGTTCTCTGAGTGTTTTCTACCAATATTCGATTCGGTGATTCTTTTTCTTGTTTCATCTGAAATTTTCCATTCAATCCCATTTGCTTTTGCTTTTGTGTATTGATTTTGTGTTGGTTGAGCATTTGGATTTTGTTTACATATAGATTCATGTCTACGATTTTTAGTTTCAATTTCACAGAAAATACACCTTTTAACCCAATTAGAAGTGGCCATAATCTCACCTTTAGTAAATAATCCCGTATATGGGACAGCTCGGTTGATACTTTATCATAACCGAATTTGATCTAATCCAAAATATTTGTATCACAATAAGAAATAATTTACATATATTCCGAAGTGTAGTATAATTACTTATACCAAATCAAAGGACCCAAAATGAGTGTTATTGTTTATGTCGGTGATTACGTCAAAACTCCAGACGGTGCAAAACGTGTGATGAAGGTAGTCAACATTGATCATACGGATTGTGTTTTGCTCTCCGACGACACTGTGTATGCTGTCAACGAATTGACATACGAAGATATTCTTCTTGAATCTGAGGTGCTCTAAATGGCTACTATTGTTATGGAATCATATAAGGTTAGCTACCAGGCCCGTGAAGTGATCCATGCCATCTTGACATTACGTATGGCCCGTGATGAAAAAATAATTGCCCACGCAATGTCTTTGAAACGATTTTCTCTGTTCCGCGGATTCTATCATATGGATCGGACCGAGTCCATTAATTGGATCAACTGCCAATATTCTTGGGGTTTCAGTGAATACGCCGACAATGTTCTAGATCATGCCAAAAAGCTACTTAAGCTCTCGGAGTTGGGTAACCCGGTTACTCTGAATGAAAATGATGTGGCAGTATTGTACTTTAAAGTGAAGGCAGAGTAATATGAAATATCAACCATTTATTATTTCTTATGCTGGTGGGCACAAATCAGTTGTTGCCCGAGGTGAGATAGTAGAACTTACCGACGAAGAATACGAAAGTAATATGGCGGCAATCAAAGAAACTTTGGCCCGAGTAAATTATTTCGAAATGGGTGACGTCATTGTTCCTGGTGCATTTTTCCTTAACAACTGTGTATTTCAACTCGTTAAAATGCCATGACATCAGTCAGAATTCACCCGGTCTATGAAGACAATAAAACTTATCCCATTCTAGTCAAAATGGGTGGTGGGTATAAAATTGTTGAAATGACTGGCGCTCAAGCTAATAAAGATAATGGGATATCTAAAATGAATGCAAATCTAGCCGAATATTATCTTATCGGTACGTACCCAGGATCAAACCAACAGCATTTACTGAATGATGGTGGTAAGGCAATTGCTGCGCTGGAAGAAAATAAACATCTTCTGCTTTATATTGGTAAACAGCTGCTTGCAAGCAACACCATCACGAGCTATCAGCTTCTCCGGCGAGCATCAGAAGAATACAACAATCTTTAATTTACATATAATCCTAAGTGTAGTATAATAATTTTATTCTAAGGATTTTGAATGCGTAAATGTAAAATCAGCTCAGCCCGATATGACCGAGTAGGATCCTATGAAGGTACTGCGCTAAAACTTTTAAAAGATTCTCCAAAGACACATAAAGTGTATGGAGTATTTTTCCGGTCTAAACTTTTAATCGGATGGCAATCGACACATAAAACTAAAATTGGTAGGAACTGGCGGCTGTTTTAGCGGATCAAATCCGTAGGACGTATCTAGGAGATAGATTATGCAAAAAGTATTGGTTTGGAAATCTTATGGGGACATTCAGGTTTATGCTGCTGATACAGCTGAACAGATGGAAGGTATTGTTAATACCGTGATTGCATGCTTGAAATATTGGGAACTGAACAAAGAAATCAAAGTGATCCGCGAATACATGATTCCGGGTGATGTGAGATCAATGGTTCGCGCCTTTGCAACATTACGTTCACTGGTCGTAGATAGTAAACACGAACAATTTGAAGATATTTACTTAACTAATGTGCAGGAGAAATGTCAATGACTTGGTTTACTTGGACCCCACTTGAATTGGTGGCAAACTTATTCACTGTTATTTGTATTTTCCTGGCAGGACGGAATTCAATTCACACTTGGTGGACCGGAATTGTTGGTGCCATTCTATATGGTATTATGTTTTACAATGTACAACTGTATGCCGATACGACACTACAAGTATTCTTTATTGTTACCGGTATGCTTGGTTGGATCGGATGGAATGCAAATAAAGTTCTATATAAAGTAAATAAACCAACTCCGATTACGAATGTAAATACAAAAACATTCATGATTATGCTCGGTATTGCTGTAATTACCGCAGGTGGTTATGGTTGGCTCCTTCACACATTTACCGATGCATATGCACCTTGGATTGATTCTACTGTACTTGCATTCTCGGTTGTTGCGCAATTATTGCTAATGGCACGAAATGTTCAAACGTGGCAAGTCTGGGTGTTAGTGAATACTCTATCTGTACCATTGTTCTGGTCACGCGAATTATATATGACATCTGTGCTCTATGGATTCTTCTGGGTTAACGCGGCGTACTCATACTTCCACTGGAAGAAATTGATTAAGGGACAAGAATGAAAAATCTAGGTCTTTGGTTCGGTGCTTTACTTATTGTAAGTATTCTTGGTCTAACAATATACTTTGAAATTGGTCGGTGGGAGGAATGTCGTCAGACAAACTCATGGTACTATTGTATGAAACTTATGGAAGCAAAATGAAATTCTGTAAAGATTGTGATCCAGATTATTCTTGCTGTGACTTCTGCAAGTGGTATAGTTTCAATGGAGACGAAACTGGTGCATATACTGGCTCCGGCTGGTGCAATTATCACTGGAAACTCAAAGATCCCGGATCAGTCTGTGATAAATTCCACTGTGAAGAATTGAAAGATAAAGAATGAAGTACCACGATCAACTGCTCAAAGATATTGAAGCGACATATTCATATCTTGGCTGTATTACCAAAAATACGGTACCGAGGGATTATGAACTGCTCTGCGCAAAACATAAAGTACTTATTGATTCGATTAAAGATGAACTTCACTCCGTAGCTGAAGAACGACCACTTGTTGGATCTCATGTACTGGGTGTGGAAGATTTATCTTCACTGGGTAAAGGAATCTTTCTCTCAGATTACTGGTATAATAAACACGGATTTGTGTCTGAAGAATGTGCCGATGATGCTTACGGTTATGTTACACACTGGGCTTACTTGAGGTTAGAAAATGATTAAATTGGAAGTCGTTCAGAGTTTATACTTTGATGCAGTAAAAATATGTGAAGCCGAGGGTCGTAATGAGGCTTGGTTGTATGAACGAAAGCTCATTGAATTGATCATTGAAGAATGTGGAGTGGCTCTACGTCCTATGCTCCGTGATCAGATTTCACGTGGTCAGGCTTATGATTTGATTAAAGAACATTTTGGAGTTGAAAATGAGTAATTATTACCCAGACAAATTCGTTATCGTTAAAGTTACATCACCAGATTATGGTACTCTTTATAGAGTACTTGCATCTTGGTATGGTGGATATACAGGTTCTAATTCATGGAAACTTAGTTCTGGTATTACAAAAATTACCAAAACCGACACTGGGTATGAATTTCTGAATCATTCTGGGTCCGTATATTTTGGCTCTAAAGAAATCTATGGCATGTCTTCTTATACAATGTCAATTTATTCAGGATTTGTAGACCAATTAAAAGAAGCTGGAGAAGGACATTCAATCGAAGTTATTGATGAAGAAGCAATTGACACTCTCGAAGTTTAATTGTACTTTTGATCTCTATATGGTATAATATATTATGATTCAATTTGACCGCGTAACGACTGAAGATGTAATACGTCAGTCGTTCTGGGAAGATCCCAGAGCAATTACTACTGTACTCAATGCAGATGAAAATACTAATTTAGAATTTACATATACGATTCGTCACAAAAATATTTCTGCAAAGTATGCCAAAGCAATTCTTAAAGATTACTTAACTGAAAATCTAAATGACAGATGAATTCATACAGTCACAGATTGATTACTATAGGAAACATTTACTTTCTGGTAATTCGGCCGACCAGAATTTAATTAGAGGTGCTCTGCTTTATTATGAAAGATTGATCAATGGAAGAACTAGATATTGTAATGCGACTGAAGATTCGTGCTTCAATCAGGCGCAACATTCAAACTCGGAAATCCGTCCAGGAAGGTAAACCAGATCGAATTTCTGACCTGCTCGAAGAAGCAGCCGCAGAAATTGAAAAACTTAGATCTATGGCTAAACGGCCGTTGAAAGATAAAATTTATGACTACTTATTCAAAAACAATCATTAAAATTTCGGTACATTTACCTGATGATTCTCCCATTTTTGGAGAAAGTTCTACTCATGTCAGTTTAGAAGATGAAGCAGGTGGAATCTATCTAAAGCTTGAACAATGTAATGATGTTACCGAAAACGGTTGTGTTACGTTTAATGACATTCAACACCTTGAAGCTGTGGTCGCTGCAGCTAAAGAACTATTAGAAAATGCACCTAAAGAATGAACACTGCTTTTATAAATGCTTGGATAGAAATAAGAAAAGATTACTCTTGTGATTGGACTACTTGGCTCGGCTTTCCTGTGATTTATGATGGCGGACTGTGTGTTAATAGAACACCAGAAGAAGTCACCGAGAGTAGAAAACATATGTATAAGGTGAAACTATGAATATCAAATATCCAGAACCAGCGATTTTCCAAGAACAATGGGACTATGATGCTTGGGGACATATTACACATCGAGCACCCGACTTGATTGGTTATTCTCCAAAGCAAGTGGGTGAAATTGTTTCCAATTTAAAAAATGCTCTTGTTAAAGCTCGTGTAACATTCGATCAATTGTCTAAGTTAGGTAATGGTGACTGTGATGGGAACTCGATTGGTAATACCATTGCACAAGATGCACGAGCAGAAATAGACAAATTATTTTACACAAAAGATGAGTCCTGATATAATAAATTTATGAAATTTTGTAAAGATTGTAAATATTTAGATGCATCAATGTTCATGGATGACTACATGCATTATTGTAGTCATCCCTCAGCTGTATCATCTATAAACCCAGTATCCGGTAGTAAAGATTATAATCGTGCCGTATATATGCGAGCCAGTCTCATTCAATGTGGTCCAGAAGCAAAATTATTTGAACAAAAAGTTTCCTGGTTTAAAAAATGGTTCCAAAAATGAGTGCTAAAATTACTCACGTCGCAATTATGTTTGAGGGGGAGATCTACGAGCTCCCAGCTCCAAATCGTCACCACAATGTAATTCGTCTTATTGCTTCGAAGAATGGTGTTGGAGTAAATGGTCCTGATGTACAAGGTTTCACCGATGAAGATGGTGTTTTTCTGAATCGTCGAGATGCTATGGTTCGTGCAATAGAAACTGGTCAGTTGAATCGTAGAGAAGGTGATCAATTTTATCAAGGGCCCGAACTTTATTCGGAGGATCTATGGTGAAGAAATATGTAACAGGCCTGGTTGTCGGCAAATTTTGCCCACTTCATAACGGTCATCTTTCAGTAATCAAAAGAGCATTTGAGCTCTGTGACCGCGTTATTATTCTTTCTTACACCTCAGAAAGATTTCCAGTGTGTGGTGGGTTTCGAAGGAAAGAATGGCTCGAGTATGCAGTTGAGGGGTTAACGGATGATCCTTCTAGAACTATCATCCGTGTACTCGATGATATTGTTACTATCGAAGACGATGATCCGGAAGACGAACATCGGTACTTTTGTGCAAATTATCTTCTAAATGAACTTGATACTACGGTTCAAGCAGTATTTTCTTCTGAGGATTACGGACAAGGATTTGCAGATTATCTTTCCAAATACTTTTCAGATAACTTACGAACTCAGATCGACGTTGATCATGTGATGGTAGATAAATCACGAGAAATTTGGCCAATTTCTGGCACCCAAGCTCGTAGAGCACTAAGAAATAAGCATCGTACTTCAATGTTGGATAATTTCTTACCTTGGTATGTTCGTAAAGATTTTGTCCGCAAAGTTCTTTTTCTAGGTGCAGAATCAACCGGTAAAACTACTATTGTGAAAGCACTAGGTGATGATCGAGGTCTAAATACTGCTCTAGAATTTGGTAGGTATCTTTACGATAAGCGCCATGGTAAACTTCAATATGAAGATATGGCATATATCGGAAAATGCCAAATCGAAATTGAAAAATATAGATCACAAGGTCTCAGTCTTAATGAATATCTATATTGTGACACCTCACCTTTAACTACGGCATTTTACTCTAGGGAAATGTTCAATAGAGTATCGCGAGATCTTTTTAATCTTGTCGCTGATACCGAAGATTCATACTATAAGATCTTTTTGTGTTCTCCAGATTTTCCAATGGTACAAGATGGGACACGAAAAGATGAAGCATTCCGCCAAAGAGGTCATGCATATTATATGAGAGAACTTGAGGGTTTTGACTATACCGTACTCAGGGGAAGCCTTGAAGAACGAATTGCAACAGTAAGGAAAGAATTGTCATGAAACCAGTATATAAAATGGAAAATTGGGGCATCATAGAATATGATCCTGATCCGTATAAGGCGCCAGAACTTCGTACACAATGTTTAGTTGGTGATCGGATTGGTCCAGGAGATGATGTGAAATGTGTTAAGACTTCTAGTATTCTTGGTGTATCTGGAAAATATATTGAAACTAAAAATACACTCTATGATTTGGGTGAACCAGATCCACATTATGAAGAACTTTATCCAAATGCCAAAGAACGTTTGTTTGCATCATTGAGTAAAACCTAATGAGTGATAGGATTAAAGAACTTGCTAGAAAAGCTGGACTGATTGCTCCTTATGGAAGCGATCGCGAGGGACTTGCCGAATTTGATTATAGGCAATTTGCCGAGCTGATTGTGCGGGAATGTGCAATTATTGCCGAAACCGAAGATAGTTACTATGGTACATGGATGGGCAGAGTAATTAAAGAACACTTTGGAGTTAAATCATGAAAGAATATGAACTAGTGAGTCAATTTGTTGATGTTGTAAATCAATTAAAAGTTGAAGGTTATCTCATTAAGAGTGAAAATGGATTTTTAATTTTTAATTGTAATGAAGAGATTGTCGCAGAAGTGCAAACGGTCGACGGATTATCCGGGTTTCTTCGGGGTGTTCAAATGAGGTGTGGAAAATGATTATTATGAGACTAAATTAATTTACATATATTACTCGTTGTAGTATAATTGATCCACACCAAAATACAAAGGAAAATCATGTTTACATTCGATGAAGATACCGTGAGTGACCTCCATAAGGACGCTTTCGGTTTCCGTCCTTCACAGTCTTGGTGGTACGGTTGGACTCATGCAACGGATATCCAAAAACAATACGAATGGGATCATCTTTTGGAATGTTTGGAAGCTTCGAATGTCGTTGAAAAGGAATTAGAAGACCGCGCTGTTAAGGCATTCGAGGTGTTGGTTGAGCAAACCATCGCTAATGGTGCCAAGGACCGTGAATCCGCCCTCCGTTGGATCATGTCGGCAAGCAAGTGTGATGGTGATTGGGAATATCTCTGCTTCACTCACTGTCTGCCCTACCAATATTTCAAGAAAGTTTAAAATGTCTAATCTAACTATAACACAAAATTTTATTATTCAAAATCCAGAGGGTTGGGTTTGGACTGTTTCAGCTGAACCAGAAGGTTACATTGCTATTAAACTCTTGAGTAGTGGTGAAATGGAACCAACAATTCTTACCATGACCAAAGAAGAAGCATACCATATCGCCAATGCAATCAAAATGTTAACATAATGACTAGTATCGTAGTAGCAAGTGATTTGCATCTCGAGTTTGGTGGAATCACAATCACAAATCCTCAGAAAGTAGACGTATTAATTTTGTCCGGTGATGTTATGATCGCAGACAAGATCTCAGCTACCGAAGTAAAAACTGCCGATCGCTATATCCATACACAGCGGTACAAAGAATTTTTCGATCGAGTTTCTCTGGAATTTAAGCATGTTGTGTACGTTGCTGGCAATCATGAATTCTATGGTGGTAAATGGGAAAAATCTATTGAAGATATTAGGCAATTCTTGGTGAATTATCCTAATGTACATTTTCTTGAAAGAGAGATGGTTGAACTAGACGGTATAGTTTATATGGGTGGTACTCTTTGGACAGATATGAACAAAGCAGATCCACTGACGTTACACTCCACACGAGATTTGATGACAGATTTTAGTATCATTCGCAATGATGTGCTCGGCTATAGAAAACTTAGTCCTGGCGATACTGTAATTCGCCACAGAAAAACTTTACAATACTTTAAGTTTGTAGCACAAGAAAATAAAGATAAAAAGATTGTAATGGTCTGTCACCACGCACCACATCAGAAAAGTATTAGTCCAATGTATGCCGACCAATATTTGATGAATGGTGCTTACGCTTCGGATTTATCTGAATTCATTTTAGATCATCCGCAGATTAAATTGGTTACTCATGGTCACATGCACAATTCGTCTGACTATATCATTGGTGATACACGAGTTATCTGTAACCCACGCGGTTACACACCTGATGATTTAAATGATGAATTTAACGAATATCTAACAATAGAGGTTTGAATGAAAGATTATTTAGTAACAATGGCTAAATTGTTCGTTATGGCAATTGGATTAGCTTTTGTGGTGGCCCTGGTTATCATGTTCGGCATTTATGTTTTAGCAATGCTCGGTGTTATTCTTGCTATTTTCGCGGTGGCTTGGATTTTGGATGTAAAATTCACAGTGACGGAAAATGGACGAAAAGTTGGCTACTATAAACGATCAACCGGATTTGTACGTAATAAACTATAAGGTAAATAAAATGAAACGAGAAGCAGGGAAGGGTGATGCACCAAGAAAAGGTGCAGATCAAGAGGCATATGCATCGGGCTGGGATCGGATTTTTAAGAAGAAACCAGAGATGCATACATGTCCATTTAAAGAAGATGTTGATGGTGATTACACAACTTTGTGTGATTGTGATCCAGAACAATTGGCTGCTTGCGCAAATGAAATTTAGGATATATGATGAATGCACATGAAGCCAGGTCGATTACCAACGCAGCACAATCTCTCGATGGTAATTATAAAAGAAATGAAACAAATGCAATAATTGCTGCTATTTCGGTTGCGGCAGCCAAGGGTGAATCAAAGGTTTGTGTAAGTGCTACTCCATATAATGACCCCATAATCGTTAAACGACTAAAGGCTCTTGATTATTCAGTATCAATGTATGATGATCAACGAGAAGGTTGGTCAATGACTGTTTCTTGGTAATTTACACATATTCCCGAGTGTAGTATAATAAACCATCTTACCAAATCTCAAAGGTTCCAAATGCGCGGAAAATACTCTCCCACAGTCACAGCGGCTTATATGGCAGATCAAAACTGGCACCGTAATTACATGGCTCCAGACGGGTTTCTTTATGATCCAGAAGGATACGATAGCTACGGCTACAACGAAGACAACGTTGATCGCGCCGGGAATGAGGAATGTGATTACTACCCAAATGATGCGGATCCGTTTTACACAGACGACGATTTCAATTGGAAGTACGACTCTGCCCTGAGTGCTTGGGGATTCGACGGAACTAAACCTGTTTGCAAGGAATAAAATCATGGCAAAAGAATCTAAAGCCTCTCGTGAAGCTCGCGCAGCAGCTTCACACGCAATGTTTCTAGACGAACAGCGTGTGACCTATCCTAATCGGCTTATGGATGCTATGACTCGTGCACTCAAAATCAACTTTGAGTTGAGTGTGGAACAAATGTCGTTTATGCTGCGGGATCGTGATGAGCGCTACCCCGCCAAAATGCCTTTGGACTACCAATACAGCGAAGATGCTGATTCTCGCTTGAGCGAATTTGAGTGGGATGTTGAGCGGAAAGAAGAAGCGGAACGTGAATCCAATCGCAGGTTCCTTGCCAAGCAAGTTGCGTTGGCTAAATTGACGGAAGAAGAAAAAGAACTTTTGGAGCTGAAATGAACGAACAAATTAAAGAACTTATCACTCCTAAACTCAAAGAGTGGGGTGGTGCGTCTGGAGATAACTTTTCAGAAGAATTAGAAAAGTTCGCCGAGTTGATTATCCGGGAATGTGCCGAAGTTAGTTCGTGGAACGGTGATAGTGAATTGTCTGGTATGATCAAAAATCATTTCGGAGTTGAAAAATGAGTTACATTCTAGTGATATGGACAATCGTTGGTTACGCAGGCACACAAATAAGTCTTCATGAAAAGTATGGGTGGCAGCCAATTGGAGAGTTTCATGAAGTGGGTTATGTTTATGACGCACTCAAGAAGTGCGAAGAAGCGGCTCGTCAGCTTGGATATTCGGACAGTAAAAATTATCGGTGTCTTAGGAGTAAATAATGAACAAGATTAATCTATATAAACAAATTGCCGCATGTGTATTAATGATACTAACAATGGTCACCTTTTCATATATTAATACTGAATTGTATCAAGCCGTTACATTCTTTATTGGCTGTTGGGCTGTTGGAGCATTCTGTGGCAATCTTGCTAGAGATAAATGGCCATTGTATGAGGAGAAGCAAAATGATGATTAAAATCTCTGATTCGATGTATGTGTCATCAGATGAAATTTCACGAGTTGAAGTTAATGCTTATCGCACTGCACTAAAGATTACTATGACAGATGGTACGACTCACAGTTACAAGGTTGAATATGGTAAGAGTGTTTATACTGCTCTTGATGAATTTGTTGCAAAGATTAATTCATGAAACCTGCAGTAACATACTACGACTCCGATACGAATAGTTATCAGAAGCCATTTAACGTAAGATACGAGTTTGAAAATAAGACTTACGAAATTACATTGTATGCTTCATGCTTTGGTAATGCCGAAGATGCTTTGATTGCTATTAAGCGTAATGGTGTTGTATTCTCTGAATTAATCGAGGAAGAATAATGACCAAAGAATACAAATGCCTAAAGTGCATTCATTTGAAACCGCGACACGATTTGATGGAATGCGAACTGCAGAAAGTTCGCTATTTGAAATTAGATCTAAGTCGATGGACATATGATCCTGTATGTATCTATGACGCCGTTACTATAAAATATTATAATCCAAATTTAACTAACAGGTTTGAACAAAATGAATGATCGAAAACAACTGAATCAACAAGCTTGGGATAATCCTCAAGTTGGTGATTATTGGCACGAGATGTTCTGCCCTTATTTTCTCATCGTGGATATTCAGGGTGATGCTTATACTGTCCTCTGTACCATCAATGATCCGGATACTCAAAATGCTAAAATAGATGGTGTTGATTCTTGGGAATTTGACTATTCGAAGTATTCAGTTGTTACTAAGGATTGGATTCAGAGAAAAGTAAAATATATTTCAATTGACGGTTTCGTGGCTGATGTCGTACGTAACAAAAGTTTTGGTGCTGTACTTGAATGGCGCGAAGCTAATCCAGATTATACACCGGTAGTTCAGAAACCGATTAACCAAGATATTTGGTTTCGTGGAGTTTAATTATGAGTAATGAATTATTATTTTGTGGTCAACCGGGTATGAGTTATACTTTGGCCAAATTTCCAGATCCCATTGGATATTGGATTCTTGATCCGGGTGGTTATTCGTGTACCAAATTTGCAATGTATAAGCGACCAACGGATGATCAGATAAAAAATACAGAAGAACTTCTTGGGTGGAAATGGGAAAATTATGAGTAAAATCGCCAAGTTAATTTCTGCAAACCTCAGCCGGCAGGCTGAGCGGAAGTATGATGTACCAAAATTTAACTATGCAGATGTATCTGAGCGGTCAATTAAAGTTCAAAATCATATTAAGTATGACATTGGAGTTAAACTTGGTGCGCAAGTATATATTGATGATGATCTTAGTTTGGAACGAACAAATGTAATAGACCGTGCAGTATTTGGTGTGCGTCGAGCAGTGATCGAAGAAATCTTTGGTGAATTTCGTCCACTTTTAAATGAGATGTCAGTCGAAATCTATAACCGAGATTTTGATAAAATACAAAGTTTGATTAATTCATTATATGAAAAGATGTTCGTTGAGGGTTTAAGCGAATAGAAATAATTTACACATATTCCTATTTGGGTTATAATGAATCCATCTAAAGGAATGATAATGAGTATTAAGACATGGAAGCAGCGCATAACAACCCCACTGACAAACCAACAAAATCTGTTCGCATCAATGCAAGCAGAGATTAATGAACTTCGTGCTGCACTAGCGATGGATGAGATGGCATTTGGTAATAACCAGTTTGTTTTGAAAGAAGAGCAAACGCCAAATGAGTCTCTCCATGCTGCGCTACAAGAGCGTGATGCAGAGATTGACCGGGTGACAGCAGAGCGTGACATGCTTGCACTTGATCTACACACAGAGACAGCAGCAGTGATTGCGCTACATGCGGAGATTGACCGGGTGACAGCAGAGCGTGATGCGCTCAAGGCTGATGCAGAAAGGTATCAGTGGCTTACCACTACTGGTGGAGGTATCGGGATGCGCCTTGCAGAGGTGGAAAAGGAATGGAATGGGTGTGACGGAATTGACGGTTTCAACGCTGCTTTGGAGCGATGCAGAGCAAAGAGAATGAAAGGGAAATCATGAACACAATTGAAAAACCTACTGCAAGACACACAGCACGCAGAGCATGAAGACTGTGAAGATGGCCTATGTCCGGTGCGTGAAGCTCGTACAGTACTGAAAGGGAAAGCATGAAGCGCACCTTGGCAAACACGCTGGGATACCTTGGGCATCCCAAAAGACACAGCAATACAGGGCGAGATTGACGAACTCAGGGCTGCGCTACAAGAGCGTGCTGCGGCGAAACCACCCGCCGTCCTGATGAATCAACTGGTCAACGACAAGCTAGAGCTTTCGGCCAAACTCGCAGAGCGTGATGCGGAGATTGAACGGATACAAAATTGACAAACGCACTACTACATCAGGTTGACATCGGAGACTTTGTAGATAGTCACGGGCATAGCGCCAAAATGCTCAGTGCAGTGCATGACCTAATGAGGGGTATGAAATGACAGAGGCAGAAGAATTAGTCCTACGACTACGCACGCACGGTGCCCCGGCGTCTGAACGCATAGTGGGCGCATTGATCGAAGGAAACAGGCACCGCGACATGACCATCGCAGCACAGCGCAAGGTGTTGGAGCAGGCAAAAGCAGCACTGGAAATAAACCGGGTTATGGGTGCTGATGCAGACGGAAATTACACCGTCGAAATTACTCCAAAGGTAATCACCGCAGCCATCACCGCAATACAGGAGCAACTGAAATGAAGCTCAGAGTTAAACGCAAGCAGTTTTGGTTTGCTTGGCACATAGTTACCCGCAAAGGGTATGAGATCAAACGATGGGGCATGGCCCGTATTAACAAGGAATCAAAATGAGCATCATAGCAATGAAACTTGCGCTTGAGGCGCTGAAATACATTGGCTACGTTCCGCGAGAAGGCGGATCACATCCAATCGAGAAAGCCATCACCGCCCTACGCACTGCGATCCAAGAGGCAGAGGCGTGTGAACCAGTGGCTTATCAAGAATTCACTGAAACTGGCGAATGGTTTCTTTCGTATGGGAAGCACCCGACCGCAAAACAGAACCCCCTGTTTCTCGCAGCAGGCGCACAAGTGCAGCAGGAGGCTGTAGCTTGGGATGTTGAAGAATCAGTGCTTGCGATTCACCGAATAGTTAAGTCCGCAGCCAGCTTTTCCACCAAAGAAGGCGCACTAAGGTCAGAACTAAAAAGTGTGTTTCAGGCAGGGAAAGCGCAGCCATCGCCGCACAATACAGGAGCAACTAACATGAGTCTCTCCAAACGTCTGCGCGCCGGTGTTGAATGCGCTCCGTGGGTTATCGAGGAAGTTAAGAAACTTGAAGCTGAACACCAAGCTCTTAGCAACGACATTAACGATTATCAGAATATCATTGAATCTCAACTACGAGAACTTGAACGACTGCGGCCGAAGAAACCAATGACAATGGAAGAATCAATCAATAGGATGGCAGCTAGATTACGAGCGGATAAAGAATTAAAAGAAAAGCTAGATGCTGTTTGGCGTGCTCAAGGAATCTGTCCAGATTGTGAAGGTAAAGGTGAACAGGGTGGTCAGTTTACCGGTGGTACTTGGGAATGTGAAACTTGTCAAGGTACTGGGAAGTATGAATAATTTACACATATTCCTATTTGGGTTATAATCATCTTATGAAAAAGGAAAAGATCATGACAGAATCGGAATTTGATAGAGCGTTTGATCACTATGAGTTGGAAGATAAATATGCCGACTACATCATGGAACATGCACCTGGCGATCGTGTTATTTGTAACGGTGATACTCTACTTGCTGCAATGGAAGATGGTTACTTGTTGGACGAATTTAAAGATTCTCTGGTGACATATGATTGATTATACGCCACGAAAAAAGATTGAATCTTATCCAAAATTTGCCAAGAAGCAAGTTAAAGTGACTATAGATCCCCCTGTGAAACCTAGTTATACAATTCGTACTACTAAGAAATTTCCATCTAAAGTCACTCAGGGCGGATCAACTGCAAAACGAGATGTTATGCCGTACACCGGAACACAAATGATTGGTGTTACAATTTTGCATAAATCTTGCCTACAACCGGTTTTTTCGCAAGAAGCCGCAATGGACGCTGCGCATATGCGTCGTTAAACTTAGGAAATTATGAAATGATGCTATTATCGGGAATTGGTCTTGCCGTACTAGTTATACTAGTTGTGGTTGGTGCAGGATGGATTTTAACAAATGTGAATTTTAACGAAACTGAAAAGAAGGAAGATACGAAATGATGATTACGCCTAAATTTGTTGGTGTTGTGACTGGTTCTGTTATTGCCGGCGCCGTTGCACTGTCTGTACTTGGTGGTAGTTTTTATACTGTTGATGCGGGCGATCGAGGTGTTGTTCTCCGAAATGGTAAAGTCGTTGGTACGGCAGATCCCGGGTTGAGTTTTAAACTACCTATTGTTGATGAAGTCAAAAGGATTAGTGTCCAGAGTCAAGCACGAGTTTATGAAAAAGTACTTGTGTATAGCCGAGATCAACAAACAGCTGACCTCCAAATTTCCGTTAACTACCGTCTTCCTCCAGCAGAAGTTGCCAAAATTTATGCCGAATTCGGTGGAGCCGACGGACTCGTTAGTCGTACTCTCGACCGTCAAGTACCAGAAGAAGTCAAAAATGTTTTTGGCAAGTTTAATGCCGTTACGGCAATTCAAGAACGTGAGCGATTGGGGCAGGAAATCATGGAAGCCATCAAAAAGACTTCCAACGGTCCAATGATGATCGTTGAGTCTGTTCAGATTGAAAATATTGACTTTTCAAAGGCTTATGAAGACAGTATCGAACAACGTATGTTGGCTGAAGTCGAAGTTCAAAAGGTTCAACAAAACGCCCAACGTGAAAAGGTACAAGCCGAGATCAAAGTGATTCAGGCGAAAGCCGATGCGGATGCAGTTATCCTCCAAGGTAACGCCGAAGCTTCCGCTATTAACGCCCGCGGTAAAGCACTTCGTGACAACCCAGGTTTGGTTGAATTGGTCGCAGCTGAAAAATGGAATGGTATATTGCCCACGACCATGGTTCCAGGTGGAGCAGTTCCTTTTGTTAATGTAACAAAGAAATGAAATTAGTCTGGTACGGAATTCCTACGGTATTGATAGTACTCTTCTTTTGGAGTACTATTACCGGAATTGACAAAATGATATTGCGTGAAAATAATAATAAGTTTCACGCAATGCTCTTGGGTTGTAAGTATATTGCTCCTGTACCAGATCTTGATCATGTAATGTACTTTGATTGCAAAGACAATATTGAACTTCATAAGGAAATCGACTGGGTCAAAGGTATTGAGTACAAATAATGTACATATATTCTTATTTGGTTTATAATTAATTTATGCTTACATCACAAATCATTAAACAGATTGCCTCTACTTCCTCGACAAATGCGAAGAAGGCATATCTTGAAAAATATGCTTCAGATCAAATTCTGAAGCAGTGTTTCTACTACGCCTACAACCCACGGTTCAATTATTGGATCAAAGCGGATGGACTCGCTACTTCCGTTGGGCTCGGCAACGTAAATCTTGATACTTTCAAGAAACTTGATTTTCTCATTGCACGAGAAGTAACCGGGAATACAGCCCGGAGCTTTATGACCCAATATCTGAATACTCTCACCAAAGAAGATCAAGAACTCGTGGTCAATATTATGAATCACGATCTGCGCTGTGGTGCCTCGGATACACTGGCGATGAAAGTTTGGCCAAAATTGGTCCCTGAGTATCCCGTGATGCTTTGTGATAAATTCAATGAGAAGACCAAGAAATATCTATCTCAATTTGAAAATAAAGCAGGCTTTAATGTTTCTCTCAAAGAAGATGGTGGTCGAGTTTTAGTTACCGTCGACGAAGATGGTAATGTAGCCGCTCGGTCTCGGAATGGCTCTGAACTTACGGTCTATGGAATCTTTGATGTAGATTTTTCAAAGTATCCGGGTGCTGTATTTGATGGTGAGTTGATTATTAAGAATGCAGACAGTACTCCAGATCGGAAGAAGTCCAATGGGATTTATACCAAGTTGGTGCGTAATACTGCCACCAAAGAAGAAGTTGAGCAATTCTCGATCATCGTCTGGGATATGATTGATTTAAATGAATATTTGTCTGGCATTGGTAATCAGCCATATTCATCTCGGTGGGGTACTCTCCAATTGATTGCAGAAACATGGTCACCACGTGTAAAACTTGTCGAGGGCAAAAATGTTCAAACTCTGGCTGAATGTCTAGAATTCTATGAACAGATGCGCGAACGTAAGCAAGAAGGTGCGATCATAAAAGTCTTGTCGTCGGTTTGGGAAGATAAACGTTCTAAGAATTCCGTCAAACTCAAGGCAGAAGAATCTGCTGATTTACTCTGCACGGGCACTGAAGAAGGCCAAGGCAAATATGCAGGTATGATCGGTAATCTGATCTGTGAAACATCTTGTGGTAAACTCGTAACTGGTGTTGGTACCGGATTAAAAGATGAGGATCGTCAGAAAGATCCTTCTTACTATATTGGAAAGGTAATTGAACTGGCATATAATGAGATTATCTCTGCTAAAGGTAGGGATACTATGAGTCTTTTCCTTCCAGTTTATAAGCAAGTAAGGCTAGATAAAAATATTGCAAACTCTCTTGAGGAACTGAAATGAAGGATATGTGGGATAAAGAAGCTAAAGTGGGTGATATTTTCGTCCACCCAGGTCGTGGTGGTTCATCACTGTGGATGAACAAATACAAAATTATTTCTATCAGTGAAAATTTTGTAAAGGCACATCGGCTGGGTAGACGTCCGCATGCATATAAAGTTTTCGTATATGTTCCGGGTGGTCAATCACACTATCGCGACATGACAGAAGCCGAACGTGCCAAGGTTGATGCAAAAACGATGAAAATTACTACATTTTCGGACAGATCAACAATTCTATAAAGGTATAAGATGAACAATTTTACATTTCAAATTGAAAATGAAGATGGTACTATTGCAACGATACAGTTTAATTCGGAGACGTGGATTGACGCTTTTCCAAAATTCTTGGATGTATGCCGAGGTGCCGGCTACATTATTCCAGATGGTACCGCACTATATTCACCATCGGCCAGTTTAGAAAATTTTGGTGACCGAGACTTTCTTTTATTTGATGATGATCTTGTTAAATTCGATGGCAGCGAAGATTCTTTCTTTTCAGAGATTGAGATTAACACAGAACACTCAGAAACATTTTATGACTCAACTCGCAACCGCTAAACCCGCGAATGATGTCATCGGGCACATTCTTCATACGGATGGTAAATACTATTTCCGTGTGTATAACCATTCTAATGATACTTTTGTAGATTATGCTATTTCTCATTCAGATCTTTATGTACAAATCAAAGATCCTGATGCTTTTTTCTATTCAACCGCAACTGGTTTAGATATACTAGACCATTCTCCGGCAACTCTAATAGGTAGATAATGAGGCCAGCAGATGAAGAAATGGTAACCGAAGTTTTGACTTGGTTTGATCAAGCTGAACCTCGAGATCAAAAACATTTTAAAGAATATGATCGACATAGTTTGATCACGTTTCACCACACACTCGGCCGAGATATCCGAAATCATTTTGGATTATGGGAATACATGTGGATACCAGTTCTACAAGAAGGTATCGATTGTTCCCAAGAACACCCAGATGCAATTTCAATGCGAATAATTGAAAAAGTCTGGGATGCAGCAAACAAACAATAGGAAAATAATGACAAAAATTGAAGGTAACTGTGGAATTTCTGCCACTGTAATAGCAGATTCAATCAATTCTAAAGGTATTAGACTCACTACATTTGAGTTGGTCTATCCTCGATTCATCCATGCAGAATTAATGACACATAGGATGCTCTCGAAGAATGCAGCATCTTCTCGTGCAATTCCAATTAAGCGGATGATAGAGATTATTGAAGAATCTCCGGCGACTCCTGTCTATTGGGGTGCTAATCAAGCTGGTATGCAAGCTTCAACTGAACTGACTGGAGAAGAACTTGATCACGTCAAGATGATCTGGGAAGCCGCTCAAGCGTCTGCAATTGAATGGGTTAGAAAATTAGAAGAAATTGGACTTCACAAGCAAATTTCCAATCGCATCACAGAACCGTTTCAAATGATGAAGACCGTCATTTCCGGAACCGAATGGGCGAATTTGCTCTGGCTTCGAGATCACGATGCAGCTCAACCAGAATTTCGGGAGTTGGCAAAATGTATTCACACTTGCTTTGATCAATCTGTACCACAGTTTCTTTCTCCAGGTCAGTGGCATCTTCCATATGTCAATTCTACTCTCCAAGGTTCTACTGTTCAGGTGTTTGAAAATGATCTTATACTAGAAGAAGCACTTAAGGTATCTGCTTCATGTTGTGCTCAAGTTTCATATCGGCGTCTTGATGATTCGGTAGAAAAAGCATTAGCACTATATGATCGTCTTGTCGGGTCAGACCGTATCCATGCTTCACCTTTAGAACATCAAGGTACTCCAATGAAACAGCCCGGGTTTCAATTGCCACCTGGTATCACACATAGAGATGTACACGGTAATCTCTGGTCAGCGAATTTTCGTGACTGGATTCAACACAGGAAGCTCATCCTTAATGAGGCTGTCTGGTAATGGCAATCTATGTCTGTGATAAATGTGGTTGGGCCCACTTCGGGCTCACAAAAGAAGCTATTGAAGATTCTTCGGAAGAATTCATGCAATACTACGATGGACTCTCAGAAGAACAAAGAACTTCATACTACAGGTCAGAAGTTGTGACGAAAGAAAGACTCATAACTAGACAAGAACACTGCTTTAATTGCGGAACATTTTATAAGAATTTCCACGTCGAAACTCCAGAAGATAAAATTCCAAATGGATGTACTATCCAGGGAATTCGACTCCCAGATTAATTTACACATATTGCTCGGTGTGATATAATAAATCATCTTCTGAAACAAAGGAATTAAAATGGATTTCATCGATGCATTCGTAATTGGTCTGACTGTTGTTTATATTGTCGGTATGCTCTTGTTTCCGGGTAAACTTTAAATCATCTCTTCCGAATCACAAAGGAAAAATCATGACTACATATCGTAATGAAAAAACTGCAATCTACCCAAAATCCAAGGGTGTTTCGACAATGCCAGGTGAAAGGAATGATTGTGTCATCCGTGCTGCTGTAAACGCCGGTGTTGCTGATTATCAAAAAGTTCATGACGTCTGCAAATATTTTGGAAGAGTAAATAGGAAGGGTGCACACCTCGGCACTTGGATCCGGGCATATACCAATCTTGGTATTAAATTGGTGGGTGTGTTTGGTAATTCTCTTACAGCTCAGAACGAAACCTATGAATTGAATAAAAGAGGTTGTGAATTTGAAACCTTCAAAGGTATTACAATCAAAACTTTCATAAAGGTTTTTTCCTAAAGGTAAATTCATCTGTATGTCACATAATCATGCATTTGCAATCGTAGACGGAGAACTCATTGACGCAACATCTCTCCTTCATAATACCCGGATCACAGTTGTGTTCTCAGTAAAGTAATATCATGAATACATTCTTATTAGAATTGTTGGAAGAATCCAACCCAGTTACGGTTTCATTTCGTACAAAACGAGGTACAACTCGGATTATGACTTGTACTCGGAATCTTGAAAATGTACCAGAACTTCAACGTCATGGAATTAAAACCCCCGTGCTCAATCAACCGGGTATTGTAGCTGTATATGACCTTTCGGTTTCTGATTGGCGCGCGTTTCGGCTCGATTCGGTAATTTCTTTTGAATGTGATATTGTATGAAAATCTTCGTGGATATGGATGGTGTGCTCTGCAATTTCAAAAAAGTCTATGAAACCGTTGATATGCCGAACACGCCAAGGAAATTTAGGACGGTTGTGTCTCATCTCAGGATCTTTGAAAATCTTGAGTGGATGGAAAATGGCAAACAGCTATTGTCACGGCTTGATTCGTTAGGTGCTGATATTGAGATTCTAACTTCTCGTGGTACCCATCATGATGGGATTGGAGAAGAAGCAATCCGCCAAAAGAATATTTGGCTTGATAAGCACGGTATTAATTATCCGCGGAACTTTGTAAAAATTGGTGTTGATAAAAGAAATTATTCTCACGAAAATACTTATCTGATTGATGATACGCCCAAAGTCGTTGATAGTTTTAATCTTGGGCAAGGCACAGCATTACTGTATGATGATTCTAAACACTCAGAATTCATGCAAAAATTTGAAATGCATATATGGCAACTATAGTTAAGCAAGGTAAGATTACACCAACCGAAGCCGAAATCTGCAATATTCTTCTTGAAGAATGTGCGGAATGTATTCAAGCAGTAAGTAAAGTGTTCCGATTTGGGTGGGATTCTTGTCATCCCGAGACTCCGAATTTTTCCAATAAGGAACATCTCACAGAAGAACTTGGTGACTTAATCTGTATGGTAAAAATCCTCTGTGATAAGAAAATTATAGATGAAAATCTTCTTTCCGTTGCGATTAAAGCTAAATCTACTAAACTTTCTAAATTTTCGAACATTAAATTATGAGATGTAGAGTGCCATTATAATTATGTTTTATCATACGGTTTATAAAGTATTTAGTATTATACACTTTTCTTGTTTTAACATCCGATACACTACCTTTCCAAGAAGTACCAACTAAATTTATTGGTTTGTCTATGGAGGTAAATTCGTCTATAGAAATCTGTGTAATTTTATCGGTAAATATATTTTTGACAGAAACTTTATTTTTTGAAGCACTTTCAAAATTATTATTATTTTCATATTCATATTTTGTTATTTTAACGAAAAGTCCTTTTTCTTTATCAAAAGCGAGTATATTTGTGACTGGATTCATGCGACCTTTATTAGCAGAAACTATATTATCTCCAGAATTTTTGTAATCTATAGAGGACATAGTTGCAGTTTTTCCTGTATTTAAATCTCTTACCCACACTTTACCTGTTTTTTGTGAAATAATATTTTGTGGTTTATCTAAATCATAATAGTCTATAGATGACATAGATGAAGATAAACCGGTTACTGTGTCATAAACGTTAATACTATTTTTTCTATATCCGCCGCAGTTTGCAGTTTTTAGTAATTCATATGTTTTTGATGTTACTTTATATGAGGGTCTATTATGTTTATTAGTTTTAGCACCATTTATAAAAATTTTGAATGCCATATATGTACTTAGCACTGGATAACATTTCCATAATAAGTGGTGCGCAATAAAATGTTGTCTAGCAGTTAAATTGATTTTATTCCATGTATGGATTCGAAGATCTTTAAATTCTGGGAACAAATCGGATGCTTTTGGACAAATATGATGTTTTTCAACATAGTCTTCTGATGTGATCAAATTTATTTCTTGGCAGTAAGAAATAAATTTGATGTATCGATTTAAATAATGTTCGTTATGTGGCTTTGATTTTAGTATATTTTGAAATTTCATAATGATGTTTTCTTTAATCCAATAATTATATTTAATAAATCTATGTGTAGATGCAAACTCAATGATTTGGCTTTTATTAGAAAAGCTATGAGACCCTTAAACATCGGAAAAGTAGTACAATGTAAAGAATTGCTCGGAAAGTTTGAACGAGGGGAAAATATTATGTGGAATGGGGAATTTTATGTTTCCCCGGACACAGATTATATCTGGGTTGTGACTTCAAAGTCTCAATTGGAAACATTATATGGACCATCTATCGAAGCATTTATCGCAGACAGTTGGCTCACCCCAATAAATGGAGAACCTTCGGAAAATTTTGAAGAAGAACTTGCCGAAGATCTCGGTAAAGAATTAGTACATATTGAAAGATGATTATGAGTAACAGTAACTATAAACAAATCCCAGAAAACACATTCGGCGAAACTCCAGCTGCAATGTATCTTTGTCGCCGACTGAATGAAGATAAAAATTCGGTTGCACTCCGTTCAGCCGGCCGGCGCATTTCTGGTACATCTGCACAAGTACGGCAATTGGTAGCCGCATATGAAGCAAATTACATCGACCCTAAGACATTGGCGAATTCGCTTCGGTTGATGCGTGAAGAAATTTCCTTAGAACCAAAACCGAAGGAAAATGTATTTGAAGATCAATTACGCAGGAATGTACAAATCGGTTATATTAAGCAGGGAATTCGATTGGCTTCTGTTGCGAGGAAAGCAGAACATGTTATGTCTTCTCCTCTCAGTAAGGGAAGAAAATTTAACGAAGTTGATTATGGTAATGGATTGAAAGTTCGGGAAATTTATTTCTGTGATCAACAAACTGGTAAAACAATCAAGGCCGGAGAATTATATTCGAACTCAAAAACTAATGAAAAAGTAGGTTCAATCGTACATACTCCGGTTATGTCTGAGGTAGATGACATTACACCAGAATTGCTCCATCTTAGGTCGAATCGCCGATGCCTCCGGCTAGGTAAAGCTCATGCAAAAATTAACTAGAGCACAAGCCAAAGAATTAATCACTAAGAAAAATTCCGCAGCACTTCTGAAAATAATAAGAGACTCTAAGAAAGCAATCATTCGTCAAGGAACTGGTTGCTTCATTGAGAATTATGGTGTTGATTATGTAGATACGAGACTAAATCTACGAGATTCGGTTGGTGTACTTGTGCCATTTTATTCTAATGGCAAACTCAAACGGCACTATGGTTTGATTAGTGCCGAATCTCAAAAACCCATTGTGCGCGTGATTCAAAAAACTTATAGAATTGATATATCTCGGAATACTGAATATGAACGATTTATACAAATTCTTCAAGGACTCCAAGATGCTCACGATGTAGCATTTGATTCCGATAAAAATGATATGGATCTATTTGTTGATCTTTGTGATGAATTAATGAAGGAAGTTTTATGCTAAAACGAGATGAAAATGGACATTTAGACCCAGTGGAAGAAATTGATGGTAAATGGTACTTCTGGACTGAAACCTGGGCCGATACGTATGGCCCTTATGAGAACGCTGTAGAAGCGAAGCGTGCCATGGCGGAATATTGTCACAGTGTCTTGGGTGAAGCAAACGCTTCTATCGAACCCTAGTCGTTTTTAATTTAAGGAGTTATTATGGATAAGCGTACACAAGAATTAGCCGAACAAGCCGGGTTTGTATTTTGGGGTGAAGAAGCATGGGGACCTGGTCCTGGTCATATTGATTGGTCATGTGATTATGAAGAAGAATTTGAGAGGTTCGCAGAACTCATTAGGCAGGAACAAGAAAAGGATAAAATCAATTCAAAACCTCTTACAGAAGCTGTAAAATCTTGGGTCGTTAATATAGAAGAAGATCCCGAAACTGGTGATGTTATTCTACCCCTCCCAGATGAATTATTTGATCAAATGTCATGGCAAGAAGGTGATGATTTAGATTTTAAAGATAATTTAGACGGTTCATTTACTCTTAGTAAGAAACAAGAAACCGAACTAGTCATGGTCGATGCAATTTCTACATACCGAATGAGATACGCAGTAGAAGTCCCAAAAGGTAAATCTGCCTGGGCACTTGATACTGTGATCATGGAAGATGCAAAGGAATTCAGTCAAGAACATCTCGGTGAACAAATTGTGAGTTACCGTGTAGTTACGGAAGCAGAAGCTCTTGCTATGTGCGATGAAGAAAATTCATATTGCTCATCTTGGCCTACAGAAACGAAGAAAAAGAATTTTTTTACTTCTCTGGAAGAACAAAATCCCAATTACGATTAAATAATTACAGCGGGATGTGAACCTGAATTGGCTCCACTACCTATAAGCTACACGACGGCATTTCGCCCGAGATGAACTTAGTGCTCTTAACAAAGGAGCCTAACATGGCACAACTAACAGTTACTAAAATTAGTGGTGAGGTCTTTGCTACCTCACGTGATGGGGTGCTCCGCACTCTTAAACTCGGCGATATCATAAAAGACGGAGAGACTATTGTTACCAAAAATGGTGCGACGATTTTTCTTGTCGATGAATCTGGTACTGTATTGTCGGCCGGCGAAAATCAATCAATTTTAGTAACACCAGAACTATTTGCACAAGAAACACCGACCCGCAATGAAAGTGCGGTAGCTGCTGGTTCATCGGATGCAGTAATTGAAGCATTAAATCGTGGGCAAGATTTATCTACCGAACTTGAAGCAACTGCTGCAGGATTAGGTGGTGCTGGCGCAGATGATGGTAGTACCTTTGTTCAACTACTGCGCATTGTAGAAGGTGTTACCCCACTTTCATATAACTATGAGTATGCCGCGCCGGATATTCTACCAGATTTGATGGGTATTAGCGAACAGTTGGCACTAGTTGAAGAAGTCGAACCTACAGTTCCTCCGGTTGAACCACCCCCAGTAATTGAACCACCAGTTGTACCGCCTCTACCACCCGTAGAACCACCAGTTATACCACCCGTAGAACCACCAGTTGTGCCCCCAGTTGTGCCCCCAGTTATACCACCGGTTGAACCGCCTCTACCACCCGTAGAACCACCAGTTGTGCCGCCGGCCGAACCTAAAGTTGTGGTTAAGATTGAAACCGAAACTCGAGTATCAACTTCAGTTACTACCGAAATGAATGCGCATCCTGAAATCGAAACCGATAGAACTTCGACAACCACAATCACAGAAGAACTAAATGTCGATGCCACGGCGACAATCAAAACGACGACGACTACAACTGTCACATACAATCAGGCGACTGATACCATTACTACGACTGTAACCACTACGGAAACTTGGAATCGTGAAGTAACAACTACGACTTATCCGACTGGTGAAGTCACTGTAGTTAAAGGTGATTGGACATTGAGTGATACCAATTCTGATACTGATACCGACACAGAAACTGTGAATACTCCAAGAACCGAAATAATACCAGAAGTCACTGTAGTAGAAACGCCGATTGATCCAATTGTTGTAGTTACAACTGAAACAAAAACAGAAGTTACTACTGAAACCAAAACGGAAACAAATGTTAAAGGTGAAGTTGAAACTGGTCGAACATCAACCACTACGGTCACAGAAAAACTTAACGAAGATAAAACTGCTACGATTAAAACGACTACTGTTACGACTACTGTTACATACAATCAAGACACAGATACAATTGTTACAACTACTGTTACTACAAACACATACTCTCGTGATATAACAACTACGACTCATGGGACAAATGTTCCAGTTGTCGTTATAGGTGAATGGGTGCTAACTGATACTAGTTCCGTCGATAATCAAGAAACATCTACAGTATCTACGCCAAGAACTGAAGTGATCACTGACGTTAATACGGAGACTATTCCTGTCGAACCTCCAGACGATAATGGTGATGGTAATAATGGTCACGGCAATAACACTGACGGTCAGGACGACGATAATCCTGGCCAAGGTGGTGGCGGACCCAATTCTGATCCAAAAGATGGTGATGATGAAGATGAAGCCGGACAAGGAAATCAAGGTGATGACACACCGGGAGTCGGTCAGAATGACGATCCAGTAATTCCGACAGAACCTCCCGCAGTTGATCCTATCCCTCCATTACTTCCACCAGAAGAACCTCCTGTTTCTCCGGTAGAAGATAATAATCCCGGAAATCCAGATCCAAAGGAACACGAAGACAACGGCAAAGGGAATGGAATAGATCCGGCGCCGGCCGGCTCTGGTGATACTCCCGGGGATGATGCAGATGGTAGCAATGATCCTATTCCTCCGCTTTTGCCACCGGAAGATGATGATGATGACACACCGGGCAACTCAGGTGAAAATAATGGCCATGGAAATAATACAGATGGTCAAGATGATGATAACCCAGGGAAAGGTTCTGGTGGTCCTAATATAGAATATAAAGATCTAATAGATGAAGATGAGGGATTAATTGGTAATCATGACGATACGCCACCAGGTTCACCGCAATCTATCGGTATCGAAGATGATTTATCTTGGAACTTATCAAGTAATAATTTATATATTTTAACTAAATCGGATTCGGATTTTTGATACCAACCGCTTTTCATCAATTTGTATTTTTCTTTTCTAGATAGATTGGAGAGAAATGATTTTATTAAAATGACAATATGTCTATTTGGTAAATTCTTTCTCTCCTCGGAAACTACACCTTTCATTACCCCAACTAATTCACCAGAAGTATATCGAATATCATTTTTCATTACTTGAAATATATTGCCGCTTTTATCTTTTACTACTATTAAACCTTTTGTTACCGGCACTAATTCGCCGGAAATATATCTTGGGTCTTTATTAGAAACTCTTAAAAATACACCATCTGTATTTCTGACAGTTACTGTTTCTTTTAGATGTGACAAATGTAGATTTTTAGACCCCTTAGTTATTCCGACTAAGTCGCCACTTAAAAATCTTGGATCATCTCTTTTAACTTTACCGTGCCACCCAGTTATAGGGTCTTTCACCGAAATAAAAATTTTATTATATTCTGAAAGTAATTTATTTGTGCTACCGGTAGTATCAAAACCGGACATTTTTTGATTTGCTTTATTGTAAAAGTTCTCATTGCTTTTTACATCGAATTTATTATGTAATTTTATTTCGCATTCAAGAGCCAGTTGTTTACTATTAAAAATCTTGATGATCTTATACTTATAATTTTGTGGTGATTGTTTTTGGTCTTTTATAAAAATTTTATCTCTTGAACTACTGTAATATTTCTTACCAAGATCATTATAAGGTTCTTTTTGTGATGTTCTACTTCCATAATAATGTTTATTTTCTAGAATGTTAGAAATTCTATATACATAATGGTATATACCATCAATTGAAGGGGAAATTTTTGTTCCATAAATTTTGATATTTGTCATAAGAATTTTGAATGATGTATTGCTCATAACTATTTAATTATTCTAATTTTCTGGGGTAATGGGGATCAATGATACAGTTAAAGTTTAGTTGAATAAACTCAATTCTTAATAAATAGAGATTTGGGGAAAGTCATATGCATAAAATCTTATCTGTGTTGCTTTTGTTGCCAATGGTGACGACAGCTGAATTGGTAGAAAAAGAGATGACTATATCATGTGGAGATTCTGCGGCTACAATAGCCGCAATCAAAACATACAATGAATCACCGGTATGGCTAGCTAAGGAGAGTACTGGATATACAGTATCTCTTTGGCAGAATAAAGATAAGAAAACATTTACTATGTTAAAGACAGATCCCACAGGTAAGAACAGCTGTATTATTAGTGTGGGATCTCTATTCACACCTGTATAATTATGACTCAAATCAATGTGAAGAAAGCCGGGTTGGCAATTGTCATCGCGGCTTCTATAGTTATTCCAAGTTTATTGGTTGATACCAGTAATGACACTGTTTGCTATGGTAAGACAAAAGAAGAATGTCTAGCGACACTGAGTAAAGACATGGCAGCGGCTGTACGCCAAGTAGATTCTTGTGTGCCTAATCTACCAATGGGTGTTCTATCAAGCTATGCATCGGCTGTATATCAACTCGGCCCAGAAATTGTCTGTGATCCCAAATATGAATCGGCAAGAATGCTTAAAGCAGGCAATCTGAGGGGTGCCTGTCTAGAACTTTTGAAGTTAGATATCAGAATTCTACCTGGTGCTATCGATCTACCCGGGATGAAAGCGCGGAGAGACCGTGAGATGGAAATTTGCCTAAGGGCACTTGATTAATTTACACATAATTCTTATTGTGATATAATAAATTTATGTCACAAAATAAACTCTCCCCTGAAGCAGTCAGCCGTATCACCCATCTTCAGCAAGCAAAATGGGATCTTGAGAAGGCGATCAATCACATCAAACTTGCTTTTGGTGATTGCCTGGCAACCGAATTATACATGGAAAAACTTAATCCTTTGTTGTCCGATATTGAGTATGATCTCGATGACACCTGGGATCGTAAATAATTTACACATAATCCTCATTAGGTTATAATAAATCATCTTCTGAAACAAAGGAACTGAAATGGAATATCAATGTGTTTATCTAAGCCCAAACTATAAATTGGCACATGAAGATGATGCCGAGATTTTGTTTGAGAGTGATAATCTCGGTGAATGTTGCGTTTTTGTTCTCAATAAGTTCAAAGAAGAAAGTCTCGATATTGCTGTTTATCAGCCGCGCAATGAATCATATCGTGAGGTTTATCGACTGGCCGCACGCGATGCAAAAGGTAAGTTTTCTAAGAGATAATTTACACATAATCCCTCTTGGGTTATAATAAACCATCTTCTGAAACAAAGGAATCAAAATGGTCACCAAGGAACAAATCGTCTCTCTCCTCGAAACTAAGGATAAAGCGATTGCCCGTGCTCTGGTTGTGCTGAATGATCGTCAAACTGCCGATGAACAAGATTCTCAGGCTACTCGGATTGATAATGGCCGCGGCTTTAAACCCTGCCATGCTCGGATGGGTACTTCAATGGCTCAATTCTATCAGCGGTTCGGTTACCTCTCTCCCAAGCAAATTGCCTACTGGCGCAAAACTGATGCAAAAGGCACAATGCGGATCGCCTGCTACTGGAAACAGTTGATGGAAGTGGCTGCTGAAAAAGCTGTTGTTAAGGTTGCTCCCAGCTATTCGATGGATGTCGGTAATCTGATGGAAGAAAAGATGCTTCTTGAAGAACTGTTGGATGCCTATAACGAAGGTGCTTATGGCGATGTTTCCGATGAAGCATATGATCGTCTCTTTGCCAAACTTGAACAGATCAATGAACAACTGGAAGAAGTCGGTCGATGCGAATATAAAATGCGCCGTGATGGAATGACGGTATGAGACTTGGATTAATCCGGAAACACTCCGGCATCATTTTCTACGGATACACATTCAATACATGTACAGTTTATTGGTCGATGAAACTCTATGAAGGTTGCGAATCTGTCAGACTCACAGAATTGTTTCACAAGAATAGATATGTAACAACCAACTTTATGGAAATAGTATGAAACACGAACAAATGCTCAACACAGTCGGTCATCAACTACTCAAAGGTCGGCCTCTGTCCGAATCACAGTTTGATTACTTCTATGAGTACTACTTAAATAGTGGCGAAATGCCCTATGGAGTCGCCAAGGCTCGTACTGGTGATCCATATGACTGGGTCGATGCAAAAGTTACCGAAGACTATGAAAGGCTCATGAAGTGAAACCGATAAATGAGAATATACATGAAGATCTGCTTCGGCTTAGAGACGAACTTGCCATCAAAGCTTTCAGTCCGGACAACAAGGTTGTCAACTCCGGTTTGGCAGTGATTGTTTTCAAAATCAACTCCTGCCTGTACTTAGGCTATCCCAGGAGAAAATAAAATGAAGTACAAACTACTTGTCAAACGCTTTGAACATGAAGTCGGCACCATCTGCTACAAATTCAATAAGTATGACTACGGTCTAACTCGTGATGATTCGTGTGTCACTGGTGTATCTCACACCGCAGTTACCCTTGATCCAGAAGGCAAGGATTATCCCTTCTTTACCGTACCCTCAGACCACCTGAAGATTATCAAATGAATTCAACTCAAACCCTCGACAACGCCACTTTGGCTGATTTGCTCAAAGATACCGTAGTGACCGTAAAGTTTACCAAACAATCAGATGGTTCAGAACGAACGATGATCTGCACCAAGAATTTTTCTCTTATTCCACCTGCAGAATATCCCAAACAGGAATCTCTGCCTCAGGTGGTAAATGAAGACATCTTTAAAGTCTATGACATGGAAAAATGTGCATGGAGGAGTTTCCGTAAAGATTCTATCATCAATTTTACTGTTTAACCAATATTTACTGTACAGTGAATTATGAATAAAACTACTCAAAAGCAAGAACCACTTGAAGCTTCCTTGGCTGAAATTGGTAAACGTAACTTACTCCGTGCCAAAGAAGCTCGTGAAAAGATGGGCGAAAAATGGGCATGCCACCCGAGTCACGCCCCAGTGAAAAAGAAATATTAAGGATTTGACATGGAACTAGTATGGTTGGTTTATGCAATTGCTTTGCTCGGCAACATTATTTTCTTTATGTTCGTTTTGGTCGTGGCTTGTGGTGCAGTTTCTTTCTTTCATTTAGTCAATGAAGATATAGCTAAGATTAAACCGTGGCTTATTGGTGCAGTTAGCTTATCTTTCGTTTTGGCTATTCTGCCTTCTGAGAAAACGGCTTATACAATGGTGGGTGCATATGCAGCTCAACGACTCTCTGAAAATTCTGAAGTACAGGCACTCTCCGGTAAAGTACTTACTATTATCGAACAGCAAATGGATAAGTATATCGCAGAAGGTGCTAAGCCGATTAAATAGATTTGTTGATAGTCCGTAAATACCAAAAGCCCTAACGGGTGATGCGGCTTAAGGAACGGTTTTAGAAGATGTTGCAATACATTACATCAACATTAATGGTAGTCAACTCAGATTGTGAAATGATTGTGACACCCGGGTGCAATTCCCGGCAGCTCACAATTCTAATTTGAATAAATACATGTAAAGGAACAATATGTTTTATTACGTGTACAAAATAACAAATAATCTAACCGGCAAAATCTATGTAGGTAAACGTAGATCTTCTAATCCCGCTACAGACAAATATATGGGGTCTGGTACTATGATCAGATCAGCTATAAAGAAATATGGTTTAGATGCTTTTCATAAAGAAATATTAGCAATATTTGGGTCGGATGAAGATGCAGCTGAATATGAACATGGTATAGTTACTAAAGAATTTGCTGCAAGAGAAGATACTTACAATCTACATGAAGGTGGTTTTGGTGGATTTGCTCATATAAATGATGGTTCAAAAGAACACATAGATAGATGCAAACGAGGTGGTATCAATGCCGGTGGCACCAAAAATTGGACTGAAGAATCTTATAAAAAGGTAAAAGATCAAGGACAAATGAATCGTGATCTCGGTTTAACATCTGGCTGGTTTCACTCAAATGAAACAAAAACGATAATGTCATCCAAAAAGATTGGTGATAAAAACCCAAACTTTGGTAAACGTTGGCACAACGATGGAATAAAAAACTTTTTGGTTTCAATTCAATTTGGAATCGAAAATAATCTAAATATTGGAAGAATCTGCTAAGCAATTAGCAACTGTGGCTGTGTAGGTGTGCTGGAAGGCGGGGCAGTACCGCCCAGGTCCACCATATGTAATGTGAAAATACATATGAAGGGCCTGAAATAGTCTCGACAGGGTATTGAAACAGTTATAGGGATCGTCAGGCGAATGACGTAAAGATAGCAAAACAAGTAAATGCAAACGACTCACAGTTTCTAATGGTGGCGTGATAGCCAACCGGGGCAGTTATGCCTAGCAACAGGAAATAACAAATGGGCCCCTATAGGGGCCCATTTTAGTTAGTCTTGATTTAGATCTGACATCAGCCAATTCTGTAGTGGATTTTTGGTTGGGCCTGATGAATGAATCATATTAAAATCATCGGCTGATGCCTCAGTTCCATCAGAAAATTCTCCAAAAGGTGTCATGTTTTCCATAATGAGTGCCTCATTTTTTTGAGCTAACAAGTGGCGCACATTGATATTTGTGATGTCGGCAAACATCGGTTGTTTTACTAAAAATGCAAATAGCCAGCAGCAAGTCGTCAAGTCATCATTGATATTAGTATCTGATGCTTGATATGAAGCACCCTTTTGTTCGAACACATTGAATTCTTGAATAATATCAAAAGAATTCAAAAGTAGTTGTTCACCTTCTACCAGTTCCTTAAGAACGGCGCAGCCAACTGACTTCACACGCTTGGTAGTTCTTACACCAGGATAACCATTGCCATCTGTAACATTTTCTTTCACTGTGAAATAGACGTTTGGATACTCAAATTCATAGAATATAGTATTAGCAATTTCCTGGCCAGCGTCATTGATTTCTATTAGACAATATGCGTCATTATACTGCTTCACTGTGTTGATAATCATGAACGGATACGTCGTCAGTCCAATTGTGTTGTCTTTGAATGTAGCTACGACTCTATACGGTGTAGTAGTGATGTCGAATATAACGAACGCGGAAAAGTCTAAATGCTGACCACGCGAGGTATCTACTGTGCATGCGTACGCATGGCCCTTGACCGGAGCTTCATACATCTTCAACCCACCTGAGATAAATTTAGGTTCAAAAAATGGTACTGTAGCTAATTTTGCACCATCAATAAGAGTTCGGCTGCTCCCATGGAAAGTACAAAGTATTTCTTGAGCAGATTTAACTGGTCCAAGATTTTTAACTTGTTCATTAAACCAATTTTCGTCTCTATCTGGATGTTTAGACCATTCTATAAACAGAGGCACAAATCCGTTTCGGCCAGCGTTAGCATCAATCCAGATCTTATAGAACATGTTCATACCCTTGGGTGTAGATGATATGAAGATTTTTGTTTCTTTACCAGATGAAAGTACTGGGAATACAGAAGTCATGAATTCTTCTGCAATGTTGTTCGGAATAAATGCAATTTCGTCAACGTATACATGAGTACAAGATTGACCACGAATAGCATTTGGTGATGTTGCTGCAGTGAAGATTTTCGAATTATTATCGAGTTGAATAGAACCTTTGTTCCATTCTACTACACCTTGTTGAATCCAGAAGGGAAGATTTTCATACGAAAACTTAATACGAGAAAGAATTTCACGAGCCATTGCAGCTTTATTAGCTAAAATTGCTATGTTTTTGTCTGAATTGAATAGTATCACCCAAAGAAAATATGCAGCTGTGGTAATTGTTTTACCCATCTGCCGAGCAGTAAGTACTACAGCTTTTCTATTTTCGTGGTAAGTCCGAATGATATCTTCTTGAAAAGAATATAGAGCAAACGGAACTGTGCCTCTATCTACGTGGATCACCTTAACATACTTCTTGATGAAGTAGATTGGATCTTTAGAACACTTAATCCATTCATCCACCTGTTCGGAGGTGAACGAAATTTGAACACCAGATGCTTTTAGATTTTGCTGTCCGTTATAGCATTCTGGTCGTTTATTGGTAGCCACTAGATCCTTACACCAACCTTACGAGAAACGAATCAAACCTGTTGTGGAGTTGTTCGTAGGCATTGTGAGTGTCAAAGTACCATTGGTGATAGTCTGAGCAGTAAATGTGTGAACAGAAACAGCCTTGTTGCCTTGTGTTGAGTTGTAGATCAACACACAGTCAAAAGATGAACCAAGAGTACCAGTCACGGTCCACGCAATAGATGCAGACAGAGTTGTGAATGCTGTACCTGTTGAAGCAGAAACTGGAGTTGATGAAGGTGCAATCCAAGCAACAGTAGTGCCGCCGGCAACATAACCAGTTACTGGGGTAACTTCATTAGTAGCAGAATATGCTGTTGTTGTTGCATTAATGGTAGCGCCAACAGTATACAGAGCAGCTTTAAACACATCTGCTGTGTTAACCGTACGTGCTGGATTAGTTGCAGTGAGAACGTGCTGGCCAGTTAAAAGTTCTGTTTTGAAAGAGGTACACATTGCTTGTGTATTAGCCATAGAAATTCCTTAGTTGTTTGTGTTATTTAATGTTTCTTAACCAGCAGCGACTTCACCAAAAACACCTTGCTTAAGATGCATCTGTACGTCTCGTTTCACAAGTTCTTCGCCGAACCAGTATTCTTGCCAGGAAATAATTTCATTTGCATTTTCAGATGATCCTTCTTTGAAAGTGCAGTCGTCTGAATTGATTGGGCCAGTTGGAGTGTTGATAATCATAATAATTCCTTAATAATTTAGTATTTAACCACCCGCGAAAACGTTTCTAGATCCCGACGCAGAAACATCACCACAGCTAATATCATCACCGATTCTATGAATCGGTTTTCCTTCTATAAAAACGGTAGAAGATCCCGTAGAGGCATATCCATCATGTGTTGGTATTACTCCCCCACATAAGTGGACAAGATAATGGGCCCCAACAACAGTAGCCAACAAACTATTTATGGCTACTGTTGATTGTCCTGCTTGATCTGCGACTCGTGGCGGATTACATACCGGGTGCCCGGCCGACGGATCTACATTTATTCTTGTGCATGCTGCCATTATGCTGGTGCCTTTCTAGCTGCATCTTTCAATGCTTGTTTACTTGCTTCATAATTGTATTCTACAATAAGTCCATGGACTATAGTTTTAGTTTCTAATAATGTTTCATCATAATAGTTCACCGTAATGTAAAAACGTTTTTCATATACTTCAGGCGGAGTATATTTTGTGATACCATGGTATTTATTCGGTAGATCAACAAATCTAGATACAGTTTTGAGATTTAAGTTAGAATCAACATATTCGATTGTTCTAGAAAGAACATCTGCTGTTTGACCTGCCGCATATATGGTGTTACCCAAGGAATATAGTTCTACACCAGGTATAGGAGTAGAGAATACAAATGAAGATACAGGACCCGGGGCAGCCCATGAAGCAGTGAATGGAACATACTCCATTATATTCTGTGATGTACCGGTAATTTCTGGGAAGTCACCGATGACGTGTATATTGGTAATTGTACCGGCAGTTGTTACAGAAGTAAGACCAACTGCTATTTCTGGGAAGACAAGACTAACAGTTGCTGTTGTTTGTACACCAGTAAGAGAAGTGGCCGAGGCCTGACCACCTGTTGTTACTATTGTACCAACTGAATCAGATGATTCAACACCAGTAATTTGAGTCGAAGTTATTTGAGTACTATCAACTATGCCGACGGTACCGGTGATGGTGTTACCGACTAACTCAATTGTACTACCAGAAATTGTCTGAATAGAATCAGGTGTGGAAATTGATTCAACACCGGTAAGAGCAGTAGCAGTTACCTGAGATGTTGCAAATGTATATACAGCTTCGGTAGATTCTACACCAATAAGAGCAGTCGAAGTTACCTGAGAACCAGACTCCACACCAGTAGAGACAATAGATTCTATACCGGTTAGTGGAGTAGAAGTTACTTGAGCTGCAGATACGCTCTCTGTGGAGACAATAGAATCTACACCAGCAAGTGCTATATTTACAGTCTGTATATCAACTACCGAATTAATTGATACAGTAGACTCAACACCAGTCAGCGCTAATGTTACGGTCTGAACATCAACTACTGAATTTATAGACTCAATTGATTCAATACCTATAAGTGCTATATTTACAGTCTGAACGTCAACAACGGTACCAACAGTTTCGGCCGATTCAACTCCCGTGAGTGCAGTTGAGGTTACTTGAGATGTAGTAAACGTACCAGCAGTTTCGACCGATTCAATACCTGTGAGTGCTATATTTACAGTCTGGATGTCAACAACGGTACCAACGGTTTCCGCAGACTGTGTGCCAGATAGTGCTTCGGATATTGTCTGACTTGTGCTAACAGAATTGACTAAGTTTGTAGTCTGAATTCCAGTTAAGGCTGTAGAAGTTGTTTGTGAAGTTGTAAGAGAATCGTGATCATCGGTACTCTGTACACCAGAAATTTCAAAAGAAACACCGACTGTAAAGTTTAATGTACCAACTACATTTGTAGTTTCAATTCCCGTGAGTGGTGTTGAACTTACTTGTGATGTGGCAATAGTATCTACCGCAGCGGTAGATACTATCCCTGTAAGCGGAATCGGTACTGATTGATCACTAACAACACCAGAGACGGCCGTAATACTTTCGGAGCCGGAGAGTGCTAGTATTACATCACCCGATACGACATTTAGTCCACCGAGTGCAACTGAACCAAACGCGTTGGATCCGAAAGACATAGTCTTATGATCCTAGTTGGTATGGTGGATTATGTGAGTTGTAGTATACCATTGTAGATCTATTATTATTTAGTATTTAATAATAGATTTACAAATGTGTTTTGATCATTAGAGATTCTAATTTAGCAATTCTTGATTCCAAAGATTCAATCGTTGACTGTTGAGTCTTGATTGCTTCAATTAAGAATGGGACGATTGCTGCATAGTTAACTGATTTTTGGTCATTATCTTGAGTAACTGCATTCGGAATGATCTTTTCAATCTCTTGAGCAATCACACCATAACTACTCCCAGAACCATCTTTCCAATCAAAACTATAACCATTCAGCTGCTTGATGGTGTCAATTGAATGTGTTAACTTAGAGATATTAGTTTTAAAGTTGATATCAGACAATGAGTTGAATATTGTTGAGCTGAGTGTACCTGTGCTTGGATTGAAGTATAACTTTGTACTACTAGTTTTTGCAGTAGAACCACCTGCTGTTGTGGCAATTACGGGATAATAAGAAGCATTTGTCGTCGTATCATCCGTAGAAGAGAATCCAGCAACAGCAACCCATGTAGAATCGCCTCTAAGAAACGTTGTGCTATTGGCTGTTCCAGATCCGAGACGTGCCGTACCGACTGTACCAGATGATAAATTGGATGCATTTAGTGTCGTTAGATTTGCACCAGATACCGCGCCAAATGAAGCAGACCACGTTCCGGAAGTTACTGTGCCTGTAGTGGTTAATGATGATGACCCTGCTAAAGGGGATGCGCCAATAGTATTATATGAAATTGTCTGAGCTGCCGACCCATTATATGTAGTGCCGGAGGCGGCACCAGCACCACCATCATTGAATGTGGCCGCGTTAGTAACAGAACCCGCTGTCCCGCCAGTAGCAATGGCACCAACCTGTGCCGCAGTCGGAGCAGACCATGCACCGTTACCATTTAACCAAACTGCTGTATTACTCGCACCTTGAGTCGTTACATAACCAGAAACGGTTCCGGATAGGGCTGTCATACTAATATCTGGTGCCGTGCCACCGGAACTTGCCAAAGGAGCAGTTGCCGTTACTCCAGTGACAGTACCGGTATTAGTTGTAAACCCAGATGGATTATTTCCTGGATATGCAGTCGTTGAAGTTGTTCCAAGATTTACACCAATGGCATCAACACCAACATTAATTGTACCGATAGTACCAGCAGAACCAGCATGAGAAACAATATCCAAAGTTGGATTAACCGTTGATGTCCCAGACTGAGTCATGCCGTTTCCAGCCGTAACAGAGGTTACGGTTCCGACATTTGTAGTATATGCAGCTGTATCAAGAGTCCAAGTATCAGCCGCAGTTTTCTTCAGGAGACCAGTTGTGCCGACTAAAGCAGCAATTGCAGTAAGGTCGGCATCTACAGGTTGATACACACCAGAGTGATTATGTCCGGAAGCTGCTGCACCAACAGTGGTATAATCTATAGTTCTAGCAGTAGATCCATTAAATGTTGTACCGGCAGCTGCGCCACCAGTTGTAGTAAACGTAACTGCAGCCACTGTTAAGCCAGCAGATCCAGTAGTATTTTGATTAAATGTTGGGAAACTAGTTAGAGAAGCGGCAGATCCAGTAGGTGTGAGATAATTAGTACCTGCTACAAAATTTGCTGCTCTATAGTCAGAAGCATAATTAGTATTAGTAGCGTTGTCACCCGTATTAGTACCAGAGAGATTGGTGGCAGAAATATTTCCTACTATAGTAGTTGGCCCTAGAGTAGCATTAGAAACTAAACCTAGACCAATTCTTTTTGTACCAGCAGCCCATGATACAGCTGCTCCGGCATTTGAAGAAGCATAGATAGTAGTACGAGTAAGAATATTACCAGTACCCCAAGTACCTAGACCCGTTTCCCAAGCACCAGTAGGTCGACCAAGAGCATCTATATCTTCGGCGTAATAGGTAAATGTGTCTCCGTTAACACAAACTGAACCAGCAGTTCTATAACCTGTGGTTGCACCAAGAAGTGTGAAAGGCCCCGTTCCAGTAGTTGTACTAGTTTCCTGTACTCTATCTGCTACAATTAAAGTCATTTTATTTTAGTCCTAGGAATGCTGGTATTGTTAGAAGTGCCTTCTTGATATAACCACCAATTGTAGTCTTGTCAGTCATAGCAGCTACAGGAGCCGACCAGACCGCAGTTGCAATATCTTGTGCGGTGACGACATTTATTGCCGTTAAAACAAGAGAGTCGATCGATAATACATGAGATGCATGATAGGCCGTTATATTGTGGATGAGTCGTATCTTAACATTGCCGGTTGTTCGGTCTATGTGCTGCTCATAATAGCTGTGATTAAATTCCTCATCAATTGTAGTGGAGCGCATGAAGTCCTCATGGAGTAGTTCCCAAGTCATTCTCTCAATATTCCATGCCCACAATTCAATATAATGACTACTACCTTTACCATCATATCGACCGAATAAGGTAATTACACCTGGTCGATATGATTGGTCTGGTATATTAAATGTGTATTCGACAGTTAACCCCGCAGCGGCATCCTCGTAGATCTCCCAGTAGATGTTATTGCGAATATCTGTGTTTGTGATAGTACCAGATTTTATAGTGCCATATATAATAGCACCATCGGTATGGTATAAAGTATTAGTTGCTGCAGCTGCCTGAATATCCGAGTGCGTAGCCAGTTCTTCTCCGTATGTCCCACCAATTGTGTGATTTACTAACTTGGCATCCCATGTTGCAGCTGCATTTTCGGCGGGGGTTGGAATATCCATAGATTCTACAATAGCTTTTATTTGAGCAAGCTTAGCAGAATAAGAATCCATTTCTTCTCTGATCTGAGTTACAGTAGGTCCATTATAAGCAGGTGCTTGGGTCAGTGATCTATTTGAATATGCCCAGATCTCTGACGGCGTTGAACCGGCAACCGAACCAGCAGTGGATACAGTAGTCACAAGAGATGATACTGTTGCTGGATATTGTGGGACTAAGTCCGGTGTATAATATGCTGTATCATAATCGTCGGAAAATAATACTCCAGTTACTTTCACTTTCCGAAGATCTACTGCTAATTTCCAGCCATTGATCAAGAAGTAAGTGTCACCAGTATAAATGCCAGGTCCGATTTGATCATACCCAGTATATCGAGTCGCAGGAAGGAATTTTGTATTATCGCGAAGTGCTATCCAAGAAACCCAAGCAGAATATACATCTATTCTAATATCTAACGAAGTTACTTCTGAATGGACGTAAATGATTCTAGCAGAACCATCAAAAGATACCTTATCGTTAAGTATCCAGTCTTGGCTCCAGGCAGCCCATACCGCAGACATTATCGAACCTCAGCATAGGAAACCGAACCTTCTATGGTCGGTGTGCCCGCAATTTTGGTTGCTACAAACGTAACATATTCTGGTTGAGTTTCATCTGCCCGGGCAATAATACCTTCGTCGAGTTTATTAAAGATACTAGAAAGATCAATGTTATGCACACCAGCATCGAGGAAAAGAGTACGAACTTTATATTCGGTGCCAGCAATTGTCACTGTTCCTGCTTGATCTACTAATACAGTAGAATCAACATCCTGAGCAAAGGTGGAACCAACTAGAGTCATCTGATCCCAATAGATATCAACCTTAATAGTACCAGTAGCTACATAACAATTGAATGTTTCTGGGTAAGCATTGGTCACATTATGAATACCGTTATAGAGAGATTTTGCTTTTAGACTAAGTAAATGGTGATTAGAACCAGTAATAGACTTAGTTGTAAAATCTCCAGTAAAATTCCAAAATGTATAATCTGCCGCACCTTCAGATTGAACGGATGCGCATGTTAATCTAATGGATGCTGCTCCACCAGTAATTCTTTTATTTTCGATATTTACCTGAATCGGAAGTGAACCAGATTTCATGTAAGGATATATATTGTGCCCAGCATGAAGCATAGTATGTGCAACAATTCTATCGCCGCGGTCATCTATAACACCAAATCGAACCCGCCCAGCGCCGAGCCATTGATAATCAACCCAGTAAATATTGAGTTTAGTTACATCTAGAATAAAACCAGAAGAACCAGTACCATCTAATTTATCTTCATTCCAAAGAGTACGATCAACGCTGTTGTTAACAACCGAACCCGATACATTAGATCTGACTGAAACTTTCAAGTTACCTAAATCATCTAGATGAAAATATGCCCCATTATTGACGTCGAAAATACCCCACCTACGTTCACAACCATCCATGAAACTATCGGATAGAGCCACGGTCATTATAGTAAGATTACCAGTACCCGGTAAATAAAAGTGGTATTTGTTGGTAGTTCTTGATGCAAAATCACCAGAAGCAGAACCAACCGACAAACTCATCGTTGATGCATTTGGAATGTGTGTAATTGCCCCAGTTCCAACTATTACATCTGAATACAAAGAATCGCTGGGGTTTCCAACGAAATCATACGTACCGATAGTAGTTTTTGCTGAAACTTTAAGATTACCAAAAGCATCAGAAAGAGGAGAACCTTCTGAGAATCTTACAGAAGCAGAACCTCTATGATCTATAACTTGGATATGACTTGGATTACCATTGTCTGCCAAGTGTATCACCTGTCCCTGCACAGTGTTAGCACCAACTACGTGTTCTTTGGTGAATAACTTTTTACCCACAGAGTCGGAGGGTAATTGAATATATGAATCGTTTGACATGTTTACCTTATCGAGAATTGCGTATTATTATTTAACGGCCGGAGGCCGTTAAACATTAAGCCGCAGAGTAAACGCGGTCAGATTCAGCAACCAGAGACAAACTAATGCCCTTCGATCGAGACAAAGTACCAGTGGCCACAGCAAATTTACCAGTACCTGGTTTAATACCGATCAGAGTAACTGCCTTATCTGTTGCCGCTGTACCACCAAGCGTATCACCATCATAGTCAAATGTGAAGGCAATCGTACCAGAACTAATTGTGCCTGCAATTGGGGAAGCCGAAGCATCGACAACAGTTACTGCACCAGACTCACCATAGTCATTACCTGCACCAAGTGGTGCAGTAAACATCAAACGATAGCTTGAGCCGGCACCAATCAATACAGAATTAAAGCTCATCACACCAGCGGCAGTGTAAGGATTAGTACGTTTAGTATTAGTATCATCATAGAACTCAACTCTATTTGAGTCTGCAGAAATGACGTTATCAATGAATACAGATTGGCTAGTAACTAAAGTATCACCAACGAACTTTAACAAGTCGGATTGGATTTGGCCAAGTTTAATACCAGCAGTACCGGCGCCTGCGGTATTGATATCGGTTGATTGGCGAAGTAAATACTGAACCTTAGCATAGATCTGTTCAAGTGTGCCCCCAGCAGCATTCTTAATAATGACTTTAAAGTCACGAGAAACACCAGAAATAGTCCTCGTCTGATTAGCAGTAAAGTATTCAACCGTGACACCAGTATATGGTGACGAAGACATAGCAGCATCACCGGTTGCTTGAACAGCTCCGAGTAATGTAGTAATCTTAAGGTCATCGCCGTTAGCGATCAAAAAGTTAACCTTATTAGCACCGGTTGATGAAGCACCGGTATCTGCCAAAATTGATGAAGAAAATAACTTACCGTATTCACGAGCATATGCTTTAGCATAAGTACGTTTATCAAAGTTACCGTGAGTTGCATCACCATATACTTTAACACCAACGTTGAATTGGTCTGTAAATGGGAATGTTACAGCTGCATCAGTTGGTGCTAGGTGATAATATGGTTGTACGGTTAAAGCAGGAGTAATAGAACCCAAGCCGATGAAACCAGCGTATTGAGCATTAAGAACACCAGCTGCAGAATATTCTGACCAACCACCGTCACGGAGTGCATCACGTGTAGATTGGTCGGCCCAGTTCCAACCCGAGAATGTAGCACCGTCAGTACCAATTTGAAATTGACCAGATAAGGCGTCAATCGCATACATTGGGAAAGGTGAGTCTTGATATGTAGAAGTAGCCCAAAGACTTACCAATTTAGAATACACTGCCTGGAGTGTAACACCATCCTTGAATACAAGATTGCCTGCTTCAAGCAATTGGATTGTCTTGGCGGTTTCATCAATAACGATTTCCGTTCCAACTACTAAAGATGTCTGCGAGATGATTTTAGCCATTTTTTATCCTTTTATTTATTTTTCTGCCCGGGTCTTATATGCATATTTAATCATAGTAGTACTCAAGCATAATTAAGATCGGTCTGCATAGAGACAGGAATCGAAGAATCGGTACTTCCAAGAACAAGTCCACGAATGTACTGGACCTTGTAACCCGGGTTGATGAACCCAACATCTACAGTTGGAGTTCCTTGATAGCCCCAGGCATAACTAGTAGTTGCGTGGGCGTCGACTTGCTGAAGTACTGTGTTAGTTCCAGCAGTCAGGATCACAATGTCACAACCAATGGGCAAGCCCGTGAATGTCACAATTGCACCAGATACTACATTAACTGTGGCGCCTGCTGTGCGGATACTTGGTGTGCTGCCGCCACTAATAGTAATATTGACTATGCCCGATGCAATATTGACAAAGATAGCCTCATTACCTGTACTTCCGTTAGATGCAGCATAACCCGTGAAGATGAGTCCTGACAATGTGCAGTTAGCTGCAGTTCCCGTGATTGTGATGCCGTGACTAGTACCGCTTGTCTTTGTAATATTGCTGCTACTTATCAGAGCAGCATTAGCAGGAGAAGATACAGCTATCGGACTATTACCAAAGTTACAGTTGGTTACTGTACTTCCCGTTGTTGTAACTAATGTACAATTAGAAAACGACATGGAATCAAATGTCATCACCGGTCGTAGAGTCACAAGTGCTTTCACCACAACCAAACCAGAGAAATCCCATGTAGCAGCAGAGGTAGCTGATGCATTAATTTCCCAGTAGTAAGGACTTGCTGAAGTCACCACACTATTGGTATGACTGATTACATCACCAGACTTTCCTGCATAACTGATACCAATGGCGTTATCTGCGCCGTGATAATGGATCTCTTTTTGGGCACGGCTGTAAATACGGGGGAACTGTAAAGCTCCTGCATCAATATTGAAGTTAACAGCATCTCCCCCACCAATCTGCAATGGGACAAGTGCCAGTAATCCACCCGCACCCTGCTTCTGTATGATCTTTACCCGAGCAAACTTGCCAATCCGGTATACACCCTCACTATCAACTGGAGTTACTGCGTCACCACCAGCTACGATGATCTTCTGGATCAGGTGCCAATCACAAACGTAAGTTGCCATCGTTGCGGTGTTTCCACGCTGCAAGAAGCAAATCTTGTCTATGGATGCAATAGTGGGTGCAGTTACACTTTGGCCGGATTGTGTTTGTGTTTGATTGGCTTGGACAGAAAATACTGCCCGACCTTCAGCATTTACCAGGTTGTCCTTGGCAAGAATCTGGAAGATACGGTAGTTAGTTGTCTTACCAATTGATAGAAAACACCCGCCGGTAGCAATTGACCCCATATTGAAGTTAGCTGCTTTTGGTGTTGACTCCATGATGGTTCCAACAATCCAACCAGTTGTCATATTAATTGTTGTTGTTGGAAACCCTAGTTCAAAACCAGTTAGTGCAGTTGCAGATGTTCCTGGTGTCGAGCTAATAGCTGGGGAGTATGGATTCAAACCAACGTCTAGTGCGGTAGCGGCCGCATCAAATGTGCCAGTTAGTGTACCGAGGTGTGTAATGATTGACGTTACCGTAAGAGGAGTTGCCTTAAAGTTTTCATTATTACGGGTAGTAGCAGATGCCCACCAGTGGCCGTCCATCAACTTGGTACCAATAACTACCGAATTATCAATGTAAGCTGGGATAGTTCCGCTTGCTTTATTCCTGAACGCTACAGTAGCTCGTATAGATACATTAGTCAATGACCCATTCCAAGCTGGTGTGGGTGTTACACCAATCGCACGTTGGACATACCAAGCTGCACAACCAGTAGCTATGTTGGCAGCCTGTGTAGTACCACCATTGTCTGAACAGTCAATGAAGTGTGAGTTCCCATCAGGTGCCGTATGGAAAGCAGGAGGTGTTGTTGCTGTTGAATCCAGTGCATTGTAATACAGCAAGAAACAGTCAGCAGTTGTTGTAGTAACAGATGCATTACTAAACTGAGATGCAGTTGTCCCGGCAGCAACACTCTGCACATCAATAGGTGTAGTTGTATCCACATCTCTAAGTACAAAGATGTGAATCTGCGACACATCAGAGGCAAAGGTCAACGTACATGATTCAGCAGCAGACTGTGCCACTTTATAGAACAGAGCAGCAGACACCAGAGTACCCGATGTTGTAGTTGCACCAATTTGTGTCCAGGACGAGCCAACTACACCACCAGATGCAGTAATAGATGCCGAGTTGATACCTGTCGTTATCGCAACAACAATTACATCGTTAAGCAAATGATCTGGGATATTCGCTGTAGTAATCGTCTTGTTTGCGGCCGCAGTAGCGGTAGAGACTGTCGAGTAATCAACTAGATATGCCATTGTTTACCCAAAGATTACCCACAGATGGTGACCGTCTTGCAAGGTCACCAGTTTTGCACCAAGAATATGTTTACCTTCTGGAACAGCAGAAGCAGTAATCAAAACAGCTTCAATATCACCCCATGCCTCTTGGGAAATCATGTAGTTGACTTCTTCGATAGAGTTGGATTCACCAATCCATCCAGATGGTACCTCTTCCCAACCTACTGGGACTACTACTAAAAAATCACTCATGATTTGCTCCTAGTTTGACTCGAATACCGTTGGCCAACAACTCAGTTTGAAGCACAGAGGGCATATCAGTAACACTCAGTTTAACACGTGCCTCATCATCTTCCCAATCTACACGGATGCCCAATATACCTGGAACAACTATACCATTCCAGAACACAGTTGGGTTAACTGTGTTCAAACCAACCATCGTCAGAGCACCTTGTGTAATATTCATATAAATCCTTTAATTTAACTATTTAGGTCTTAAAATAGGTAGTAAAACCAATTACTAATAGACCAATGACAAAACCAACAATCATCTTAAGCACATCTTTAGTCATAGATACTTTATAATCTTGTACTAATTTTTCTGCGTCTTGGAATTTTATGTGAGATTTTCTGTGACCATCGTAATCAGGTGTGTCAAGATCATCTTTTAAGAATGCACGTCTAAGTAAATCGTGATCTACCTTTAACTCATTAATTCTTGAATGAGCCGATCTTGCTAGATGCCAAGAATCTTGAAGCGATGGTTCTTTTCCTTCTTCTGTGTAATCTGAGATTCTTCTATTTTTGTTTTCATCTAAATCCGACACGGTATAAACCCTCAGCTAAAATATATGGTCTCACCCATATCCATATTGCAGCAATCATTAAAGCTATTTCACCTGCGATTCCAGCTACAGGTGGATATGAATCAATTAAAATTGCAAAAACTAGATAAGTCCATAATAATGCATTAAAGGCGGCGAAAGTCTTAGAGAACCTCGTACCCATATGTTCGTATAGGACGATTGAAATTTGAATTATGCCCGAAATTAAGAATATAAATCCCCAGGTGTATTCGGATAAAAACCCCAACTTCGGAAATGCTGTTTCGGCAAATGTTTTTCCTGGTATGAAAAGCATAATGGCCCAAATTAATTCGGCCAGTGCCAAGGTAAATCTACTAGAAACAAGATCGGAATCCCATACTAATCGTGAAATAGAATGCCAAATCAATTTTGTATCAATTTTGGGAAATAAATCAGATGTTCTCATCATAAACACTCTTTCAAATATAGGTATATGATAATCTGGAGTTCCAAATTTTATCATATAGAGCGCTGCCGGCCGCCCAGGTTTCCGTTACATCATTATCGGCACCAATAACGATTTTTCTAATACGCCAGCCCGGAGAAGAATCTAAAGTACCTACAGCTGCCTCTGCTCTATAAAGTTCATTATCTGTGATAAAATCAATTCTTTTCGCGTATGGCATTTCTTCATCCGATGTAGTTCCGCTGCTAGATGGCATGGTAAACACAAGCTTATTTAATGTAGCAGAGTAAGTCATCACGGCTCCATCCTGAAGTCCAGTCTTATCTACGTCATCCATTCGAAGGACTCGGACCTCACCTGAGCCAGCGCCTGCAAATACGTTTGGTGTTGTTTTTGACACGATTTGCTTCTTTAAATTAGAAATATCGTCTTGGAGTTGTCTGACGATTTGAACTAATTTCTTTTCGGAAGTATCTGCGAGCCGATCAAGTCTTTCTGTAACTAATTCTGTGACTTCATCATGCGAAATGATTTTTGCTTCAAGTTCATCTACCTTAGAGACTACATTCTGCCGCTTCTGTTCTACTATTTTTGCAGAGGAAACCGTCTTGAACAGTTCTCCGAGCAATGGGGCGAACTTTGCCTTTTTCTGTTCTTGTTCTTCAAGATCTTTTAGTCTCTTATCTTCTTTACCCTTTCGGATAAGTTCAGCAAATGAATTTAGATCAGCCATATTATTTTTCTATCATACTGTAAGAAATAAGATTTTCATATAATTTCTGTGGTGTAACCATTGGATCAATACCAAGCAATAGCCCACAAACATATGAACAAAATTTTTCATCTTCGTCTGTAAGATCTACGCCAAAATACGATCCGACGGCACCAAACCAATCATACTTTTGTCCGTCATTTATTAGAAACCAATAATGAATCATTTTTTCTTGTTCTAGAGTAATTTCAGTCCCGTCTTGATTTTTAAGTTCAAAGAAATCCCAGTGAGAATTTTGTTGAATCATTTTAAGACGAACACCACCATCTCTTTTTGATGCGGATCCAAACTCACCGGACGAAAATACAAGTTCACAATGCGAATATTTAGAAAATGTTACGGCCGATATAAATTTGTCTGTCAGTGTGCCGTTTTTGGCAATATAGAATGCAATCTTCATGTAGAATCCAATGAGTTTGAATTATTTAATCGTTAAAAAAGGAGCGCAAAGCTCCCTTATCTAAAATTGAGATGTGTTAATCGAATGAAAAATCTTCAAATCCACGTTTAATTGGTTTAATGGAATGAAGAACGTCTAGATCGAATGTGTCATTGGCGGTTTCAATCTTTGGCTTCACCCCACCATTTCTGGTACCAGAATTGAATGTAATCTTTGATGCAGATTCCTCTAAATCAAATAATCTCATCTTCCCATAATCTACACCAACGAGGAATTTGTTGGGATCGTCCAAACTTTTATATCGGTTCTTCAACTGCTTCATCATGATCTGTTTGAGTTGTTTCAATTCCTCAGTGTTGATAATGGCACACATCCAGTCACTAATCGCGGGCACGCCAAAGCTCTCAGAGGTATTTGACATGTCAACATCAGAATTACCAACACCCGCACGTGTAGTTTGAACGGCAGAAATACAAGCAAAATTACCTACAATAGCTAGTGCTCTAAGTTCGGCACCAATACTTTTTACAATGGTGTAAGAATTGGCACCAGACCCTGCCTTGTGCCGTTCCGATAGACAAATCGACATATAATCAACAACAACTAGATCTGGAACAAAATTCTGTTTGGTCTTGTATTCTTCCAATAGAGCTCTGAAATGACCTGCATGTGCCCCTTCGGTTGGGTATTCTTTGATTCGTAGCTTACCCTTGGACATTGCCGCCACCTGAGCGAATTTGGTATCGAAGATCGGCTTAGAAATCGACTCAAGCGTATCAAAGTCAATGTTCATTAGGTTCACATCAATCCGTTTGGCAATTTCAAACTCAGCCATTTCCATCGTTATATACAGCACATTGTAGCCAGCCTTGAGAGCACCAGCCGCAAAGTTTGTCATAATTAACGATTTACCGCCGTGAGGTGGAGCCAACAGAACATTCAGTGTTTTACGAGGAAACCCACCACGAGTAATCTCATCAAAGATTTTGAAGCCAGTAGGAATTCTTGCTTCATTTAAATGATAGTAATCATATCGATCATCTGCTTCTTCGATGTAATCGTGGCCGACTGAAGTATTAAAGCAGATTGAGAGTGCTTCCTGAAGAATAGATGGAATAGCTTCTGGAGTCTTATTTTTGTCTTGACCATCCACAATAAGAACAGATTCTCGGAGAGCATTAAAGATGGCGCGCTGTTTACAAAATTTCTCTGTTTCTTCAACTAGAAAATCTAACCCCTCAGTAAACTCTTCCGTAGAATCTAATACTTCAACTAGAGAATCATACACGGATTTCGACCCTTTCAGGTTTTCAATCTCAATTCTCATTGCTTGTTTTGATGGGACTTTGTTGTACTTCTGAAAGTATCTAGTATAGATTTTGAATAGATTTTTATCTTCTGCAGATGAAAAATACTCTTCTTTCAAATGTGGCATTACTTTGCGCACATAATCTTCATTTAGGAGTAGTTGAGAAAAGATTAGTTGTTCTGGTTTCATTGTATAAAGCTAATAAGGGCCGACATGTATAATTATAACACATCGGCCCAGTAAAGTAAAACTTAATCTTTGAGGACTTCTTCTTCCTCTAAAGCCTGAACTTCTTCTGCAAACATGGCACCAGATGAAACTTCAAACTTACTTTTTACGAATTCGTCGAATGTTGGATCTGCCAAAATTGAAGACCAAAATGTATCCGAGTTTGTATCAGCCATTCTCCAATTCTTACCATCAACTTCACCCGTTTCTATATTGACCTTAGCATACCAGCCGTTCTTTGGTTTGATCACGTGTTTCGATTCAAGTGCAATATCCATAAGTGCCGAATACATATTGATACCTTGGCCGTGAAGAACCTGTACTGGAATTTTGGACTTTTCGCGGACGAACCGAGACTTTTCAACATTGATGATGAAGTTATACCCAGTAAGTTCTGTACCATCCTTCTCTTGTTGACGACCAAGAATAAAGATTGCCGAGGCGGAATAATAGATACCTGTACCACCGGACACAACTGCCTTCGAGAACATTTCCTGAGTCATGTAAGTGTGATTCACAACAACCATCGGAAGCTGCTTCAAAGTCAAATGTGGTGTGACCATACGAAACAGTGATTTGAGTTGTTTAGCACGAGTCATATCAGCGACCGATTTACCATCAAGTGCATCATCAACTTCCTTCTTCGAAGCAATATTACCTGCAGAATCAAGTGCGATGAACACATGGTCACCTCGTTTGATTTCTTCAAGTTGCTTCATAATATCGAACTTGAGTTCTTCGATTGTTGTAACTGGAGTATGAACGACACGAGTCATATCAATACCGACTGCATCAAAGTAAGATTGTGGAGTACCAAACTCAGAATCATAGAATAGACCGATAGCATCTGGGTAAGTGTCCAAATAAGACTTAAGCATCAACAGTGTAAACATCGTCTTAAAGTGTTTAGAAGGACCCGCCCAGATAATTAAACCTGAACCGAAACCACCATTGACCGATCCCGAGAGAGCAATATTGATTGCCGGAACTTGAGTCTGAACTCTATCGGTGATATCAAAGAATGAAGAATCTGCTAGTACAGCAGTCTCCTTGATTGTAGAATTTTTTCTGATTCTGTCTAATAAAGCATTGTTTGCCATTTCGTTTTCCTTGTTGTTTAATAGTTAAGCGAAGAAATCTTCAAGCGAATTTTCATCTTCCAGTTGCCAATTTAGAGCATCCATAATTTTGATCAATGGGTCGAGGAATGCCTTCGAGAATTGAGTTTCATAGTCAATATATCTATGGAGGTTAAATTCCTCCGGTAGTTTGTCTGGGAAGCCAATAATGTTTTCCCTAAGTGTGTTCGGTTCTGTCAGTGCTACATATTTGATTTTGTCACCCTCTTTAATTAATTCATACTTCTTGCCAAGATTATATTTCAAGATTAGATTGTTGTACAGAAGAGCCGCACGGACTGCTATTGGGCAACCCTTGGCATAGATTGAATTCGGATCGGAGTATTCCTTCATATTATTTGACGAACGTGGGAATGCAATTTCCTCTACCGAATATGAATGGAAGTTCTTGTGGCACTTGTCAATGTATTCAAGAAGAATATTACGATCGGCATGATCCAAAATGAGTTGGATCGCCTCAGTAAGCCATTCGCGAACTAAGTCTGGTGTTGATGATCGGTTGGTTTCGATACCAGTAATTTTGTATTCTGGTTCGGTGTATCGAACACCTTCATTATCAAGTACTTTCTGACAATTTCTTTTCTTTGCGAGAACCACAGTAGATGAAGAAATAGCTTCTGGTTTAAAGTAAAGTTTGTTCTCATAGAAATTTAGACGTTTTGAAATTGCCTCAGTTGATTTGTTGAGTTCCTTGCCAAGAAAATCCTTAGTGAATTTCAGGATATAATCTACCGTTTCATTGTCAGTCATTTTCTTGGGAGAAAGTTTGACCAAATTATCAAAGCAGACACAAAGCGAATCGGTGTCATTATAGACTACATAGTCCATTTCCTTACGGCAGATCTTGGACATATATTCATTTGCAGTCCGTGATACCGCTTGAATAGCATACTGGCCAGTAGTTGTAATGCCCTCGGCAATACGATTATCAAAGAATAGAAAATATTTATTGGCCATGGCACCAAACAACGAGTTCAGCTGAACCTTAACTGCTAATTGTAGAACACCAAATCGAGCCGAGGCCTTTTTGAATGATTCATCATGAGTCTTTTCATATTCGCGTTTGAGCCGAAGCATTTCATCCTTGGCGGCTTTCCGCTTACCGAACATAGATTCAGTAAGGCGTGGCATCACTCCACGAATATCTCTACGGTAACGAGAACCATTGGCAGCAAGGGCATATTCAGAATCATTAGAAATATCTGTGTGAAGCAACGATTCGATTGAGATATGATCTACCATATCAACTATTGTTTCTGGCGACATGTTCAGAGACATAATGAAACTTGGATACAACGAGGTAGCATCCAGGACACCGGTCCATTTGTACAAACCCGGAACTACATCTTTAACATATCCACCAACAATCTGATGATCGGATGAATGATTTTTCTTCATTGCACAAAATACATTTTCCTCGTACAGCGTAGAAAGAATATAAGACTCCCAAGTCTTTACGGGAGAGAACACATCGGAGTAATTAACCTTAGTCAGATAGGCCAGAGTCACGGCAAGATAAATCAACCCGAGTTTATCCTCAAGTTTCACAAGCAAATTTACGTCTTGAATGTTGTAAGAAACAAATCCATCTGGACCATCTGCTGTATCATTCCAGCCAGAGGTGTAGTGATCCTTGAAGGACTTGTACTTGTTTTCGGTCTTTGTTTCACCAACTTCGACCTGAGAAAGCAATACAATAAGATCTTTATCAGACATCTGTGATAAAGTTTCATCGGTAATAATAGAGGAATTGAAGGTCATATGTTCTTATAAATAGAATTCATTATAAATCAAATAGAAACGAGAGTAAATTCTTTTTCATTAAATAGTAATACCACTCGCGGAACTACGAATTCCCAGTGGCTCTAGACAACCCACAAAAGGCCATTATGTCCAGCATTAGAAAATATTTAATCACACAAGCTAACGATAAACTCAACGGCTTAAGATTCTACGTATATGCATACGTCAGAGAAAAAGATTCTCCAACGGCAAAAGCAGGAACACCTTACTACATCGGTAAAGGTACTGGATCAAGAGCATGGGACAAACACAAAGAAGTCCCGAAACCCAAAGATCAATTCATAGTTATATTAGAAAGTGGTCTAACCAATTTTGGTGCAATTGCTATCGAAAAACGAATGATCGCTTGGTGGGGTCGAATCTGTGTCGGCACCGGTATTCTTAGAAATACTCTAGAAGCAGACCCAACTTGTGGTAAGGGTGGACAACTCAAAGAGAGAATAAAGAAAACCTGTGATTATTGCGGAAATACATTTCTTACCTTGAAATCATCTAGAGATAAGTTTTGCTGTGAACAATGTCAGACTTCATATCATAAAGCTAAGGCTGATGCTGTAAGAACTAAAATAATTTGTACTCATTGTGGATCCGAATTTGCTGCGTATAATAAAATCAAACCCGGACACAAGCCCACAAGATTCTGTTCTGCTGCATGTGTTTATGCAGATAGAACCAAAAAAGAAACTAGATCGTGTGCTTGGTGTGAAGATGAATTTCAAACAAGAGTCAACGAAACAACTAGTTTTTGTTCAAAAAGCTGTGCATCTCTAGCTAGATCACCCAAACGACTATTCCACTTCTTGGAGGCCTCTACGAATTAGTTCTGCTTTAATCTTTGCCAGATTCTCAACTCTATTTCTTGCTTGTTCAACTGTTAAAGCGTCATATTCTTTTGAGTGTGACGCTTTAAAGCTTTCAAATGTAGGAGCAGTTTTACCTTCACCCAATTCAACTTTAGAAATGTAATCTAAGCGGAATGATGGCCTATTAATGAATCTGAACTTTTTATACAGATCCAACATATCTAAAACTGTTCTACCAGCTATAAGATAAGATAGTGTTTCCCGATCCATGATAGTTTCGGTTTTCATATCAACATGACCGAATGGTGATAGCCGATCTAGTGCCTTCTGTCCGAGGAGTTTGATAATCCTTGAACCAAGATATGCCATATCAAACTGGACTACATTCCATCCAGTCATAATGTCAAAATCGACTTCGATGCAGTAATTGATCCACTTAAGAAGTAGATCCTTTTCATCGGTACACTGAATGTACTCGGTACCCTTGGCATTGCTTGGTTCGACGCCAAACGTCACCATTTTTGCCTGCCTATTGGAATAACATGAGATAAGAAGAACAGTCTCTGGGGCGTTTCTAGTGTCAATCCCACCTTGTCCGGTAGTAGTTTCAATGTCGAGATATAGAAGTGATAATGATGCCAATTCTACATTGAGTTCACCCTTGAAATTGCGGTGGATGAAGTCGTACTCATACCGATCATTCCCATGAATTTTCATCACATTGGAATAAGACTTTATATAATCTCGCGCTTCACGAATATCTCCAAATTGGATTTCGGTTAGATTTTCACCAAATAGAGATTTATAATCTGCAGATTGTCCGGGAACATATAGAGTTGGTTTATGTTGCGCATCCGAAGTCTGTACACGTCTCCCGTCCTTGTATCCACGGAAGTAAATCTTATTAAATCTCTGTTCGACCGACGTGTAGATTAGAGCCATGTATTTCACTTATTAAATAATATATTCTAACACAAAAAGAATCAAAGTACAATCTAAAATGGCCTCCGAAGAAGCCATCTTTATTTGTAGAATGATTATTCTGTTACTTCATCAATCATTGCCGCCTTAAGCAGAGCAATAACTTCAGAGAGTTTACGGACAATTTTCCGACTGCTGTCATTGGTATTGGAGATATAGACGATGAAACCACCATCAACTTTTTCTACATTAACATTTACTTCATTCATAATATTTTCCTTTCATTCAGACTCTTGTGAGCCAAAGACTTTCTCATATAATTCTACAATATTTTCTTGGTCAATCGAAACCGCAGCCAAATTCTGTGCATGATACAGCCGGGCCATTTTTACCAAATACTTCTTTGGAAGCTCCGAACCTTCCGCTAGGTTAGAAAACAATTCTTTGAGGAAATCCTTCTCGCCTTCCATACGAGTATATGCAGCCGAAGCCTCTTGCATAGCATCTTTAATTGCTTTGAGTACGATTGGGTCATTTGGCATCACGATTTGATTTGTGTCGACGATCATAATAATTTCACTTTCTTAAGTTATAACGAATATAGCATTTTGATCAAGTTATTTACCTTATTTTCATCGGTAAAGAACTCCATTTTAAAATTTTGCTCGAGCATATCTTGTATCACAATTAGATATGTTTTTTCGGTCACCCCTGTGTTGACCATCGACAATTTAACCAAGAACCGATTGTTTATAAGAAATTTCTTAGATTTAATCAGTTCTTGGAAATCATCTTGATTTTTCTTTTCCATAGAAGTACCTCACTAGATACTCCTATTTAAGTACTACTTAATTTGAATCAGAGTAGACTTTGGTTTCTCTGGTACGATTTTTTGAAGATCAATACTAAGAATACCATCTACCATTTCGGCACCAGTAACTTTAATGTTATCCTCTAATAGGAATCTTCGTTCAAAGTTACGTTGAGCAATACCGGACCAAATCCATTTAGTTTTAGTTTCAGTTTTAATTTCTTTTTTACCGGAAACTATCAAAACATTATTTTCATTGGAAATTGTAATCTCAGATTTATTATATCCTGCAACAGCTAGTTGTACGGAATAATCACCATTCTCATGTTCAACAATATTATATGGTGGAAAAGAATCTTTAGCCCTTGTTCCATCATAAAACGAATTTAAGCGATCCGTTAAATGTTGAGCACCGATAAAATCTTTATAGAGATTATCGAATAGATTGTGTGTTAATGTAAGACTCATGTTAAACTCCTTTAAGCAAGTTTAGTTTTAATACTATAGACCCATAAGGCGTCTATAGATTTGCAGCGAAATTACTGCAAATTCTTTACTCTATTGCCAATTGTGTATTTGGCCAAGAGTGTCCATTCTTTTTTCTCTTTGAATGGGACAATTTTTATCTCTGAAACATCCGATAAAAATTCAATATCGGCTTTATTTAATACGGAACACAGGCCCCATTGAAACAAAAATTTAGAAATTGTATTTCTTCTTCTAAAATCATCCTCAGAAATGTCGGCATCTTTACCATCTAGCAGAAATAATTCCTTAAAATGGACGATAAAATAATGCCCCTGTTTATGCAGGATATGACATGTTTGAAATAATGTTTTATTTCTTTTAGAAGGTATTCCTATTCGGGTTAATGTTTCGCGTATTTTAAGAAAATCATCGGGGGTAGCAAGAGTAATTTCAATTCCTACTTGGGGTCTTTGTTCTTTCATTATTATTTTTTCCACCATGTTTAGTCAGTTCTGTCTCTACAGCTTCCGAACCAATTAATTTATAAATTTCTGTACCACGTTTAATAGAAACATTCATTCTAGAACAAATATACTCTATGTGATCAGTATTTAAGGTGGAAGATTCCTTCTTAGACCACATTTTCTGGAAGGACCGATTCTGTGGAATTCCCCTGAAGTAAAAATCATATTGGATCTTTTTGTCTAGCCCACAGTAACGATCCATACATTCCGCAAAGAGCACGGTACGTTCGGAATTAGAAAAAATTCGATTGATCATGAACGGAGCATATTCTTTATTGAATAGCTCGTCAGTTGTGTATAAATCCTCCTTGGTCTGGAGGATTGATTTTGCTAGGTCAAACGGTGACATAATTAATTTTCAAATTTTGTGATGTCTACTGGTGTAGTTTCATATGCTTCTAAAATACGTTTTTTAGCTATATCAAAATATATTTTATCTAACTCTATTCCAATAAATTTTCGATTCAAATTAGTTGCGGCCACACCAGTAGTTCCAGAACCCATACAATTATCTAGTACTATTTCATTCTCATGTGTATAAGTTTTTATCATGTACATCATTAAATCTACCGGTTTTTGAGTTGGATGTAAAACATTTCTATTAGGATTAGAAAATTCTAATATTTGACGCGGGTAATTAGAATTTTCTCGGATCATTTCTAAAGAATTAGATTTTCTTGCAGGTGAAGTTGCACCACCAACATAATTCTTTGGCCGCATCCATTTTTCATTTATTTTTATAATACCCTGTGGATTATAAACCATATTAGATGAAGAACCGTTGGCTGTATTAGCTTTACTGAAAATAGAGATAATCTCTATATCTTTAAGTGGTTTTAATTTTGCATTAACAAATCCAGAAGGTCTGGATTTTTTCCAATACCAATCATATTTGTACATATCTAAATTAGATAATCTTAATTTACTAGAAAATGGTTCCTGACCAAATAAAGCTATAGAACCTTTATGTTTAATGATTCTAGTATATTGTTCCCATAATTTGTCAAATGGAATTATTGTATCCCAAGCGCAAGCAGTTGTACCGTAGGGTAAATCACAAAGAATCATATCAACCGATGCATCCGGGATTGTCTTCATTACTTCTAAACAGTCCCCATTATGTAATTCATACGTCATTGAAATTGACAATCCCTCATGACGGAAACACAGAAGGCAGCAGAATTAATTTCTTGGTCAATTGAGAACGCAGCCTTAAATTGTGCCTCACCAATGAGAAGAATCAACTGAGGTACTGACTGAGGTACTAACAACAGAGAAATTTTATCATAGAACAGCCGATAGAACTGGGAAGCATCCATCTGATTATTAGCAATCCATTGACGAACCTTGGTAAAACTTTTTTCCTTGATGAAGGTTGCAAGTTCATTGATACCAGTATCATCTATCGTAGCTAAAATACCAGAATCAATTTCACCGGCCGAAGAATAACGTTGAAGTTCTACAATAGTTTTCCGGAAGTCTGGGAAGTTTTTCTGAACCAAAGCAGCAACTGTCTTCTTGTCATACTTAATAGATTCTGTATCAAGAATTTTACAAGCAGACTTAAACATCTGCGCCATGGCAGATTGTTTTTCTTCCTTCGAGAATTTGAAATCAATCCGAGTCAGACGAGACTGCAGAGGGGAGATGATTCGCTCTGGGAAGTTACACGTGAAGATAAACAGAGCATTTGAACTAAATTCATCCAAGAAGCCGCGGAGAGCCGGCATCACAGAATTTGGATTCAGATAATCTGCCTCATCGAGTACGACAATTTTCTTGGAATCCGTGAAAGAAACCGTAGAGACAAATTGAGTAATTTTTGTACGAAGTGTGTCAATCCCAGATTCTAAACTCGCGTTCACAAACAATACATCTGCATCTAAAGTATTAGCGATTGCATAAGCGACAGTTGTTTTGCCAGTTCCAGGTGGCCCAGCAAATAGATAGTTCGGAAATTTCCCACTTTCTAAGTGGTCTTTAATCATTGCTTTAGTATTAGATGGAAGAACTACATCGTCAATTCCTTTTGGACGATATTTTTGATCCCATACTAAATTTTCAAAACTCATAATAAATCCTTCATTTATACATTAAAGTGTACAATATATTTTACATTCTATGATCAAATGTATCATAGAATGTACATTGTACATTCTATGATACATTAAACGTCTAATGATCTGTTTACCATACATTAGCTATGATCATACCTAGGTATGATCATAACCTATTCATACGTGTTTTATGTGTGATTACGCCCAGGTAGAATTCTTTTCACATGCAGCAAAGAAATCATAGCTGATAGTCTTTGAGATGAATTGGGCAATTTTCTTGGAACTAAGATTTACCTCATAGATACTTGGTGGCATCTTGAGATTTTCCAACTTGATGTAAGAAGAGAAAGTTTGATCGGTATCGCCAACTTCAACGGCAAACGTATTGGAACTTGGATTCTTTGGATCCAAAACTGTGCAAGTAATTGTAGAACCATCACCTTGGATAAGCAAGTCGGTAGCAGAAAGAACCGAACCTGCCTTCAAAAGGGACTTAAGATCTTCTTCTGACAACTCAAACGAAGCATCAGTCTTTGGCATTTTGATAGCCTTATCTGGATAATCAAGAACTTCAGGTGAAGCAAAAACATACTGAACTTTGTTCTTACCCTGCGAGATAGTTAGAGAATTTTCGTTGAAAGTAAACTCAGGATCAGTAAACAACGAGATAACACCAAGCAGTTCGGGTGCATTATAAATCCCGAATTCTTGTGGAAATTCATCTGCAATAGTAGCAGTAACGAAAATATTTTTCGCTACGGTCCGAGTTGTAAGAACATTCCCTGCTTTAATGAGAATATTCTGATTAATAGCAGCAAAGTTACGCAGAATATCCAAGGTATCACGAGATAGTTTCATTATAAAATTTCCTTTTAAGTTAAAGATAAATCAATTATATTACACATTAGAACAGTTGTACAATTTAGTTTCATTAAATAGAAATGTAGGTCACGATGTTGAAGCATCTACCTACTCTAGTCAACCCACTTTAAGGATCTATATGACCAGCAAAGCTATTTATTATTGCGTATACCGAATCACAAACCTAGTAGAGAAAAAGCACTACTACGGTTACAAATCCTCCAAAATTCATCCAAGTAAAGTTATTGGTGTAACTTACTTTAGTTCTTCTAAAGGCGCTTCTGGTAAAGAATTTATAGAAGATCAAAAGAATACTCCACAAAACTATAAGTATAAAATTGTACAGATTTTTGAAACTTCCGAAGAAGCTATCAATAGAGAAATAAGATTACATAATAAATTTGACGTAAAGAAACATCCAAAATTCATTAATAAAGCTAATCAAACTACTAATAAATTTGATACAACTGGGACAGTTATGTCAATAGAATCAAGAAAAAAGATGTCTTTAGCTAGAAGAGGTAAACCCAAAACAGAAAAACATAGATTAGCAATGAGTGGCAGAAAACACACCGAAGAAGAAATATCTAAAATATCAAAAGCACTCAAAGGTCTTGTAAAATCAGAAGAACATAGGAAGAAACTAAGTGAAGCTTCAAAAATATCAAGCAAAGGTGAAAAGAATAGTAGATTTAAACAATATTACCATACTCCATGGGGAATTTTTGAATTGATGGATCTTCACTGTAATTCTATATCATCCAGTGCATTATTTAGATGGTGTACTAAATCTGATAAATTAATAGATAAATCGTGTTATGCATCTTCAATTTGGTTAAGACAAAATTTTCTTAGAGAAGATATTTTAGGAAAATCATTTAGAAGTCTTGGATTTTATACTATCTCAAAAGAAGAATACAAGAAGTAAAATTTATTTGTACCAGCTTGGTACAGGACGAGATGCAACTTTGCCGGACCAATCTGCCAAGTGGCGTTTGTGGATTGTGTAGTATTTTCGGTATGACGCAACTACATCAGAAGAAATGCAGTCATCTGGCATTGCTGGGTACGGCAAATCAAATACAGACTTGTTTCCGATATTTTTTGGAATATTAGAATTTAGCCAATCTACCAAACCGATTTGCTCGGTCTTGTGAACTTTACCATAGCGATAGGTATACTCATCACAGAGTGCCCGGAGGTGTTTGGCTGTCCAAATGTATTGATCTTTTGAATCTCTACAATATTTGGCCGAGGGGTGATTGATATGAGTAGCTTTATAAAGCGATTCGTTAGGATGCACGTACTGTTTTTGTCGTCTACCAGATTTTGAAAGTCCATCAACAAGAGTACCGTCAAGCACTCTATGTGCGGTCGATAAAATTTGTGATAATTCCAAAATCATTTTGATTGTATGTTTGGAACAATTGTAAGTAGCAGCAACTACTGGATCCGGATCAAGAGCAAAAATATTCATAAAAAAATTATAACAAATATGTGAATATATGTAAATTATTTTTCTGATGTGCAAGTAACTACAAATGGTGGTTGGTATGGGTCACCCGCGGGTTGCCCGGTAAAAATTGGCTGGTGAAAAACTCCAGGACCAATTGGATTTATCCTGTATTCAAGTTGGACTAATCTTTCTCGGAGTTCGTTTACTTCTTTTCTGAGTTGTTCTACTTCGGTCATGGTTTTGGTCCAATAATTTCTGCAATATAATCTGGAAGGTTAACCTTCGGACACCACCCAAGTTCTCTAATCTTATCTGTCACCACAGAAGCAGACATCCGATTACCACTTTTCTCTGGGGTTAATCTATATGCTTGTCCAAACATTTCAGCTACTTGAATTATAGAGTATGAATCTGGGTGTCCAATGCCGTATCCGTCTCCAGTACCCAATTCTCCCACAAGAACTAAACCAGAAACAATATCCGAAACGTGAGTAAAGTTTCTAAGTTGTGTACCCGGAGATGTAATTTGAAATTCTTTTGTCTGATGATATAGTTCTTTAAACTTAGCAATTAAGGTAGCATACGGACCGGTCTGAATCTCATTGGGTCCGTATGCATTGTAAAAATAGGTGATTGCGTAATTCAGACCGTACCAATCAGAATAATTCTTAACGAACTCAGTATTGTTAGCTTTGGACCAAGCATATGGAGATGAATTTGAGCCGTTGTCACCAAATTTTGTAGATGATCCGGCATAAATCAATTTTGATCTATGAGCTCGGGCATATTTTAGTACTTCTTTGGTACCATGTACATTGTAATCCCAAACATGGTCAAAATCAGCAAATGATTGTTCAACTCTAGAATATTCACCAAGATGAAAAATCACATCTGGACTTGCAATTCTAAGCGAAGCAATGTGTCTGGTGTCAAGATCAAAATACTCTACACCTTTGACATGATTTAATCTCGAACCGGTAGAATAGTTATCAATGACTGTAACTTTATGTTTCAGACGAACTAATTCTTTTACGAGATTGCTTCCGATAAACCCGGCACCGCCGGTGACAAGAATATTTGACATAATTAGATCTTTGTAAAACTAATGTGTTGTTCAACTTCACGGGGAAGCATTTGTCTATAGCTATTCCGGAGTTCACAGTTTGTGTTCCATACTTGTTTTAGAATAGAGAATTCCTGCTTAATTTTCTGAGAGTATCGTACGAATGCAGGAATATCTTTTGAGAAACATGCGCCAGCGGCGCCAAGTCGACCATCATTTCCCGGTACATTAGTGTGTTTAGGTCCAATGCGATCATCGTTGGTAACTGCCAGTCTAATTTTCTCAAAATCAACACCAGCAGTTTCAGTCATTTTATACAACTGGTTGAAAAACAGTACTTTAGTTGTAAGATATGAATTTACAGAATACTTAACGAAACTCGCTTCCTCAGCAGTCATATGGAATGTTTCAGCTGGTTCACAATAAGAATATGTATTATAAATGTGCTCAAGCAGTTTCGTATCTTGAGGATCGCCACCAAACACATTAGAAATTGGGTGAGTAAAATCCCAATTAGCATTGCGCTCAGTCAAAAATTCTGGATTGTACACAAACCGTTTATACTTTTCTGCAAACCCCTTGACTAGATTTGGAGATACTGTAGATTTCAACACCATGAGAGCACCAAAATGCTGGCATTCTTCTAATACACTTTCAACAATTGATGCATCAATATCACCGTTAGCACCCATTGGTGTGGGCACACAAATAAAAATTACATCTGGTTTATCTTTAATATCCGAAAGCTTAGTACCAAGCAGAGGATCAACCGCAAGTGTAACATTTCTAAATCCTTCAATAAGAGCTTTGCCCACAAACCCCGCACCAACTACCACAATGGAAAATTTATCTTGATTCATACACACCTATCATTAAGTTTAGACACTACTATTTAGTATCAGTCAAATAGAGAATTTTCTGGTTTCTTAATTGGCCAGGAAGTTTCTCTCATGTTTAGTTTAGAATAAACTTTCAATTTTGGTTGCTTGAGCAAATCGGCAAACTCAAAATAGTCTTCTTTATTTCTAAATCTCACAATCGCAATATATCCAGCACCTTGTTTATCTACTAGACGGAAAGGTAGTTTGGAATTGTCCAGTTCTTCGGACATCAGTTCATCAAAATCATTCATAGCTTTATTATAATCTAAAAGATTGGAAAGTAAAATTAAAGATCTTCATCGGAAACCCAAATATAGTTCCCGTTAGATCCACGTTCACCTCGTTCCAATTTAGGATACCAAATTGACTTGACATTCGTCTTGGCTTTGTTCTTAACTTGTGGCTGACCGATCAAATCGGCAAATGCATGCAGATCTTCTTCAGTTTCTAGATTTACACAAAGAACATACTCAGCTTCTGCTTGATTCTGTACATGATGAGGCATGCCAGACCACACAGGAATATCTGTGTCAACTCCGAGCATTGAGAATAAATTTTCTTTCTTACTCATTTTCTAATTCCAAGTAATTTTCTACGCCAGTTTCTTTGTAAGTAGAACAGATATTTTTGGGATCATCTAACTTCACCAATTTTAGACCATAGTTATTTGTTTCTGTAGGGATTTCAATACCCGGCTTCAATCTAAGGACATTGAAATTCTGGAACTTAGAATAATCTACCTGGTGGTGATACCGACGATGTTTCTGAGTTATTTCTACAAACTCTGGGTGAGCCTTTGAAAGTGATGCGGCAAATTTATATCGTGAATCATAATTCGGATCATCATATTTATAGACTTCGGAATTATTTCCACCCTTAACTGCACCAGAGTCTGCCTTACCAATTGAGAAATGGTTTGAAAGCAATGTGCATTCACCATCTCTAAGAAATTGTAGTGACAGATCAGTGTCCTCATTATATGGTGCCGTATTACCATCTAACTCAAGAACTCTCCATCTTTTACTGGTTTTGTTGGTTAACCAAATACAAGAATAGACACGCGTGTTAATGTACAGAGGTTCTTTCTTCACAAATGTTGGTTGGAAGAAATGATAATTTAATCCAGCCATAGGAACATTCTCATATCGTTCTGCAAGATCTTCAATCACTCTAAGAGGTACCATAGATTTCACACGAAGTTTTGTGTTATGAATACTTCTATAAAAATATCGAATGTTATCATCCATAATAAAATGCGCATGATCACCCCTAGCAGTAGAATATTCCCAGATCCAGTTACGTGCAGGTATACCACCATGACCAAGATTGGAAAATGGTAATACAAGAATCTTTTTGGGGTCTATGACTGCAGCATACTTATCATATTCTTGTTCTTCAATAACAATTTGATAATCTGCACCTATCTCTTCTAAAGTTCGCGAAGTCATTCTAGATTCCCAGCGACCTTTAGAAAGAATAAAAATAGGAGCTCTAGTTTGTTTCATCAATTTTCTTTCAAAATTTAATTATATCTTATTTAGTCACCAAGTAAACTTTTATTTCTATTGTGCTTAAGCTTGTCCCAAAGATCAAAATACTTTAGAAAATATTTGATACTTGGATCTCTAAACTTACAAGTATTATCTTTTACATATTTCTTTTCAAACCAATATAGTCGCTTATCTTGTTTAACTTCTTCTGTGAGATCAGTTCTTAGTGTTTCTAAATTTTCATATCCAAAAGACTTTAATGATCTAGTTGTCATTGATTCTACAATAGTACTACTGTGGTTCATTCTACCTTTTGTATAGAAATCTGGTAACGGCAATTCTAAATCAACCCAAAGTTCTATTGTACCATTATTAATCCAACCTCTGTTTTGCTTAGATGCAGAATTATTTTCGCGGGCCTTCTTAGTTTTAGAAGAAGCATTATCACCGGACATTTTATGTAAAATTTCTGCCGCTTTTTCTACTCCATATCTTTCAGTAAATGTCTTACCCGAGTACATATGATTCTTACCGCTATTTTCTATTCTGAGTTTTTCATACAATTTAGAATTTATCTTACCCTTACCTCTTCCGCACATAGAAATAAAAGCATATGCCTGTGTAGATCCGAAAGCTTTCCACAAAATCCAATGTGCTATAAAATGTTGTCTTGGTGTAAGATTAGCACAATTCCACTTATACTTTGCTTTCTTCTGACGAATTTCTTTATAATCGGGGAATAGACTTTTTGGACATATATGATGCTTTTCTAAAATACTATCTATTTTTCTCAATTCATTGTGCTTTAAACACATGGAGATAAATCTATGATAACGAAGCAAGTAGTGATTGTTATTCGGTATAGATGATAGTATATGTAAAATTTCAGCTGGGGTCATATTTCCATTTAAATCCGGTACAGTATTTAGTAATCTCTTCTTTGGTGAAAAATCTTGAGCCGTCAGTGTAATACATATCCTTCACGGTCATTGATGATCCATCTATTTCGACAAACAGTTGAGCATTAATTCCAGAAATTGCCAAAAGTTTGGCAGGATTCTTGAAATTGGGATCATTCATTAGAAAATACTTAATATTTTCGGTCGAAACATTATACACACCACGTTCTCCAAAATCATGGAAGAACACATGTGAATATTTAGTATCAGATTTTTTAATATCTAGACTCATACAAATTTAGTCAGATCAGGTTCAACATAATTCTTACCCTTCCCGATTTTACCACCAGGAAGAATAACTGCTTTTCCATCTTCAAACTTAGAATCATTAGAATTCAGCACATCATCATCCGCACCATTTTTGTCAAAACCAGCCAAAAATGCTACACCATTTAAAGTCACATCAATATCACAGAGTGCATCTAAACAAGCAACACGATCTTTAATACCAAGTTGTCGTCCATTCTTCTTAAGTTCATTACCGATCTTATGTAACGCATCTGCTACAATTTGAAGCGCAACATTACCATCTGATTTATCAGTAAAATGAACTGTCTCAAAGAACTCAGCCATTTCTTCCATCATAACTCCAGACTGAACCGAAAATGTTTCAGCTGAAGGTTCTTTACCTGCTACTTTAAGCCAGTTACTTACGCGATCATAATTTCTCATTGTTTTCCTTAGGTTGGTTTCTTATTTAGTACATCAATAATGTACTGAGCTTGGTAAATCGCGTCATCCAACGCGTTGTGATAGACACCTTGACGGACTGTGTCTGCTTTAAAGAGTGCCTTGAATGTTCTAAAACATCTAGCATCAAAATATTTCCAAGGGTGGATTTTCTTTACAGCTGCATAGTTTGCTTCCATAATAACTAAGTCAAAATCTGGTCCACAAGCAAAGGTCGGTACCGATTTTGGTCCATACCACTCTGAGAACCGATCTAGAGCTTCTGGTAGGATTAAACGATTATTTTTTAATGCTTTAAAGGCTTCTGGTTTCTGTTCTTTCCACCAGGTGATTGTAGATTGACTGAAATGTAAACCAGCATCTTTAGATGACTGAGGTTCTACATTAATATAGAATTTTTCTAGAATTTCTTTATCATTGAATTTTAAAGCACCTATAGAAGCTAGTGCAGCATTTTTATTGGTGGAGAAAGTCTCCAAGTCCAACATCACAGAGAAGTCAGTCATTTAGTTTCCTTTAGGTTTATTCTAACCAATTTAGATTCAAAGTAAAATTATTTAGTGGATCAGTTCCGAGGTGAAACCGAGTGAACAAGGGCTGAGGGTACCGAATGCCCTTACTTTAGCAATAAGCGTAGATGAATACTTTAGAGTCAAAGACCATCAGTAATACCCTCCGGGTAGCTAGTCACTAGCAAGCTAGTTCCATAGCTTATTTTTATATTGCTTTTAAAGTGGTCTTTCCGCATGCCTGTAGGCGTACAGAGGGGAGAGCCGTGAACACTCTAAGGCGTTTCTATGGTAATTATACCATAAGTTTCTTATCTTGTAAAATCTTTTTTGACTGTGTAAGTTGTTGATTTTTAAAGGAATACTAAAAATTTTACTTTCGGTCAAAAATAGTTTATAATCAGACCATCATCAAATGAAGGATATTATGCTTAACCGTGATCAAGAAATTCTTATGGCATTTAAAGTTCTGGGGTTCAAACCTAGAAATAACCAAGTAGAAATTATCAATAATGTAGTGTCATCATTTCTAGATGACAAAAAGAAGAATGTAATTCTTTGTGCAGGCACTGGTATCGGTAAGTCTATTATTGCTGCCGTAGTTGCAGAAGTTCTAAAGACTGTAGCCGATTCCAACCTCTCTGGGATATATTTATCCTCAACCAATCAGCTGATTGACCAGTATGGGGATTCGTTCAAACATCTCCCAGAGATGAAATTCTTTCGAGTCAAAGGTGCTCGTAACTATCCATGTCAATACTTCCAAGACAAGGGTAATAAATTTGCCACTGGTGAGGATTGTGTTAAAGCAGAACTCTCAGACATGGAAACTGCCAAGTATTGTAACTCTTGTAAGTATGATCAAAACAAGAAACTCATCAACAAGACAGAAAACCTGATTACGAATTATTCCTATTTCATGATTTCAAAGCTTAAGTCTGAACATCTGGTGGATAGAAACTTACAGGTATTTGATGAGGCTCACTTGCTTAATGAAACATTTTGTTCTCAAGTTTCTATTGATGTATCGGTAGAACTTATTGATAAACTGTGCGTACTTCTGAATGATCTAAATGGTAAAGCGGATAATCAAAAAGCAGAACTCATTCTATACAAAAAAGAATTGGAGCAGAAAGCGATTCACATCGGAAACTATAAAGTAAAGATTAAAGAATTGCTCCAAATTTATTCATCAATAGTTGATATTTGTGCTCACCAACAGGCACTAATTCCTGATCTTAAGGCTAAAAACAAAGTAAGAAAAGTCGGTTCACGGTTTGCTCGGTTGGGTGATCTTATTGTTTCTTTCTTTGAACATAATTATGATCACGTTTTCGACGACACGGTAGATAAACAAATTTCTATCAAGCCTATCTTCGTTTCCGATATGATGCATCTTCTTCTTGGAAGATATAATCTATTTATGTCCGCGACAATCTCCAAGGATTTTGCCAAGACGACATTCAATCTTGATCCGGCCGAAACTGCTTATGTTAATCCAGATGAAGTATTTCCGGCCGGGAATAAACCTATACTATTTGTAGGGAAAGAGAATTTAAACTACTCAAAGATGCAAGAAAATTCCACATATATTAATATGGGCAAAGTAATCGATATGATAACAGCTCATCATAAGAATGAAAAGGGAATCATTTTGGTTCCATCATTCCAGACAATTACAAGACTATTACCTATGCTACCGAAGAACATAAAATGGTTCGTTCATGAACGCGGTTCTAATATCACAGAATTGGTAGTAGAATTTAAAAAATCTAAAACTGGTGTATTGATTTCACCGTCTATTTTTGAGGGATTAGATTTTGTAGGTGATGATTCACGGTGGCAAATTATCTGTAAAACCCCTTATCCAAGTTTGGGTGATTTAAGAGTTAAGAAAATTGCCGATTCATACGGAGACATTTACCGAGAAATGACTTTATATAAAATTTTACAGGGGATTGGTAGAAGTATTCGTTCCAAAGAAGATTATGCTTCTACCTATTTTTTGGATAAAAGTTCACAGACTTTATTTGAATCTAGGTTAAACATTTGGAAATCTAGATTTGTGATCAAATCATAATATGTTTACAGTTATTAAAATGATATCTAGTCATTAAATTTTGTCCACCAAGTTTTTCACAGTATGGGCATTTAACAATTTCTTTTGGTTTTCTCATACTTTCTCTATGACTATCTGATTTTGGCTTTCTCATCTTTTCTTTTGTTATCTCTGATTTCTTTTGACCTTTCATAGCAATTGACCGTTTTAGTTTAGTTTCGGACGGCTGTGTTTTACCAGTTAAAGATTTACTTATTTTATTCTTGGTGACTTGTGATCGTAGCTTACCATAGAAAGGATGTTTTTCACCAGACATATCTTTGCTATGCTTTTCTCCAAACCCCAGCGGCATAATACATCCGGTTCTATCAAAACCAGCAGCGGTTTGTCTCGCTTTATTATAAAATCTAAAACTTTCACCTACTTCAAATTTTATATGTAATCTAATTTCTCTCAAAACTGCTATCTCAGCTGACTCAAAAATTCCTACAATCTTATACTTGTAATTCTGTGGGTTTAATTTCTGATCTTCTATAAATTCTTTATCGGTAGAAGAACTAAAGTATTTCTTGCCTAGATCTTCTCTGGGATCAATTTTAGAACTTCTTTTGCCATAATAGTGTTTCTTTTCTACTAGGTTAGTAATTCTATACACATAATGATAAATAGTTTTGCTGGTCATAACGACTCCTTTACTGGGTTGACTAGAGGTAGCAGGAACTGAGAATTCCGTGGCTACCATCTATTTAATGTCTTAAGCGGTAGGCTTTTTGACTTTTTTGGTAGGAACCTTAGCTGGGGGAGGAGTAATGATTTGCTCTTCCCCTTCGACTTTTGGCTTAACTTTAGTTTTTGGTTTAGCAGCTGCTTCCAAAAATTTATTTTTGCTCTGGAGTCGCTTTTCGATTTCTTTAGCATCAAACCAAAATTCAACACCTTTATGTACATCAGAGATTTCTGCTGGTGTCAAGAAGCCGGCATAAGTATGTTCAAGAATATGCTTGATCTGCTTAGTGGAAAAGTCAACATTAGACTTGATCTGCCCGGTAGAACCATAGGCACCATAAGAAGCCGTATGCACTAGCATATGAGCAGCATCGGTCACCATTACCTGATCACAATTCAGAGCAATAATGGATGCAGCTGAATGGCACTTCCCAGTAATGATAGCTCTGATTTTAGCATTGGTCGCTTTAATCCCTTCGATGATAGACAGAGCTCCATCTAAATCGCCGCCAGACGAATTGATGACAAATACAAATTGGTCGAATTCTTCTGCTAAATAAAGTAGGTGAATCAATTCTCTGTATTTTGATGGCTCACCAATATCCTGATCGAAGAATACGGTATGTGCGGAAACTTGTTGCCGGTGGGTTTTAATCATCGACTGATTGCTATCTTGCGGGATTAATTCAATAATTTGTTCGATGTCGTTATTTCTCATTTTATTCCTTGTTGGTTTCACCAGTTAATTTTAATAGTTCTTTAGACCACTTAACCATTGGTTCTTTAAAAACTTCTATTTTAGCACCACCTTCGACTACCATTAAGATAACAAGTTCTGAAATCTTAATTCCATATCTTTCCCAAACCATTACGGCATAAGCAGCACACTGCAAGAAGTATGAATTGATTTGTTCTTTATATTTCAACTTAGACGAAGTCTTGAAGTCAATGATACATATTTTTCCATCATACTCGGCTATACAATCTACCGTACCTGCCAACCCAAGTTTTTTAGAATACATCTGATGTTCAAGTACAAAAATCTTGTCAACATGTTCTTCTAGATGTTTCTTCATGGTAAGAAAATCTTGTTTGTAAAACATAGATATATCTTTCCAATCCTTATTTAGGAGCAGATTTTCACAGGCTAAGTGAATTGCCGTACCACGTGTTCCAGCGGCTTTAACTACTCGAGCTGCCTCTACTTCACCTACAGCTTCTTGCCATTTCTTGATATCTTCTTTTCCAGAAGAGAATTGGCCGACAAACGAAGTAACGGATTTGTACTTATTGCCCTCGGTATCAATATAGTATCTGAGGGTCCCAGAATCATCTCGGATGAGTTCAAAATTCTGGGGTTTCACATCTTCATAACGAATAAAGTTTTTCATTTACAATCCGAGTTTCTCACATGCCATAATGAACGAGCGGACAAAATCTGATCTTACAATATCATCAACTGTAAACTGGAATGATCTAAATTCTGGCATGAGACGAGTCACACCAAGAAAATCACGAAAACCTGATACGTCATTTTTGGACTTGATCAAATCATCCTGCTTACCATCTCCGCAACAAATAAGAATTGTATTTTCACCTACACGTGAAATGACTGTGGAAATTTCATGCCAGTTCAGATCCTGAATTTCGTCAACTAGAACAATACAGTCGCGGAATGTAGTACCACGAAGGAAAGAAGATGATACAAATTCAACCTTACCGGTTTCCTTGAGTTTTTCATATGCATGTTTATTGTTCGTTAATTCTGAGCAAATTTGTACATACGGCATCTCATATACAGCCATCTTTTCATCCAAGTCCCCTGGAAGAAAACCCATATCTCTAGTCGGAACAGATGATCGAACAATGATTAGTTTCTTAAACTTTGTTTCTTGTTGTAGAATTTCAAGTAGTGCAAAATATACAGCCATGAAACTTTTACCAGTTCCTACTGTACCGTGAAGTATGTATCCTTCTGCATCTCCATTTTCCCATGCTTGAAAGAAATGTGATTGAGTTTCAGTAAGAGGTGATAGTTTCTTAACATCACTCAGTTTGACCATTTTACCGCCATTTGGTGCTACCTTGACGGTCATCTCATTAATAAGTTCTTTTTCTAATTGTTTTTGTTGTCTTGCCAATCTTTTAGCTGTACGTTCAGATTGTGTTGAAGGAGTTGATTTTCTTGGTGTTGCAGGGGCACGTGCCATTAGTAATTTCCCTTAGAGTTGTTTTTAGAATTAAGAATATGAGATACGATTGGTCCTTCCTTACCAATTTAATGCTTACATATATGCTGATGTGTGGTCCATCTGAGAACCCGGGGCGTTTCTATGAATCTTTTTTAGTACTTCACGGAAGCCCTCGGGGACTTTTGTCCCATAACTACCCTGGACGGTCGTAGAATAGCCGATAAGCGGTGAAGATACCAGCCTTGATAGGTAACCTACCTTAGAACATGATGGGCATGGATCAGTTTCTACGGCATCTCTATCGGCAATTCTTTTTGAAAGTTCTGCATTTTGTCCACACTCAGAACAGTGATAATCATATAGTGCCATTGTCTTTTCCTTTCATTATGATTTGTCTAACTTTAGCGCTCTGATAAAGCAAATCATAAACTGTAGTTGGAATAAAAATGAGAGTCACCAGAGCACCAAAGAAATGAACTATAATCGCAATCGGAATCATGAAAATAGTTTTCAGAAAAACTCTGAATTGTTCGGAGGAACTGAGTTCCTCCATATCAATTATTTTTTTATCTATCGTCATACCAGAGTCAGTTTAGATGAAGGCATAATGATCTTTTTAAAGCGTTCATTATAATGATCAAGTAATTCTTTAGATGGGAATGCAATTGACGTTACGGAAGACGGTACGGCAAATCCAGCCTCTTTGTCTGAATACGGCATGAAGTCAATTAGACCCATTCGACCTTGACCTCGTTCATCTACATCAGTTACTAATTGTAGAATATCACGGCAGAAATATGAACCAGAATTTTCAGTTACTTCTGCCAAAAGTTCGGTACCATCAACTAACTTTAAAATTACGACTTGTTTTTCCATTATTCATTCTCACTTTCATTATAGGGGATTTTATCTACAGTTTTGATGCTATCGCATCCTTTACACTTCAACCCAAAGTGAAAATAGCCATCTTCTTTCCAAGTGACTACATCAACTTTATTTTTGCCGAATATGTGTAAAATTTTGTGGATCAGTTTTTTCATACTAAAAAGGGAACAGAAGTCAATCTGTTCCCTGAGAGTTTTGATTGACAAAACTATTTATGCTTACATGTAAGCGCGTGGACCTGCAACCGAAAACGCCATGGCAATCATACGAGCAGTTGGAGCACCAATCTTATAGATAGTACCAGAGTTTGTACGTTTTGTATAGATGCATGCACCCTTTCGGCGGAGTCGTGAAACAACTTTAGAAGGTGATGCTACACCAAGCATATAAAGTTCAGATACCGTAATACCTTTTTTATCAGATGCAAAATGCATAATTAGATTTTCTTGAGTCATAAATTTCCTAGTTGTGTTTTCAAAATTGAGATAGAGCTAACACAATCACTCCATCTCAAACTTTCATTAATCGTCGATCAGACTCTGAAAGAAAGCAGAATCATCTTCATCTGCAGCCTGAACCACAGGTGGGGTAGGTTTTGTTTTAGCTGGTTTAGCTGCAACTTTTACTTCCTCTGGAACATTGGCGATTTTAGCCAATTCATCAAGTTCTGCATCATAATCTGCCGCGGGAGTAGATTTTGGAGCATCGGCACCAGTAACCCAAAGGAATTTCTTCTTGAGATCTTCTTTAGATTTGAATTTATCTGGTGCAATCTCATCTTCTAAATGGAAGCACTGTGAAAGCACTTCATCAATTCGTTTCTTGCCGCCAGCAATTGGCTTCTTAGAAGAGAACTTAGAAGTATCGTAGTTAGGGAAACCTGCAACAATAGTCATGCGAAGGAGGAAATCTGCACCTTCTTCTGGATCAAACACATTGATTGCTTCTTCTCCGAGATCTTCATCTGGCTTTGCAGCAGACACAATCTTATCAAAGATTTTCTTACCGTATTTGAATTTAAAAACCTTACCTTCATTTTCTGGATTCTCTTGATCTTTGATGACCAAAATATTAGAAATGTAGTTGAGTTTACGACCACGTGTTTGGACGATTTTCTTGTTTTCTTCCAGACCAGTATTCCAGAGTTCGCGATTCACATCTGCAATGTAGTCCTGTTCACCCAGAGTTGACAGAGAATTCTCAATATACCAACGATTGGTAGATGGATCTTTGAACGAATGTGTATACAGACGCACAAATGGAATTTCTTCAATTTCTTTGTTTGGAAGGAATCGAATAACGGCGGAACCATTTCCTGCTTTATCCTTGGTCAATCTCCAAAAGTTTTCGGAGCCCTGATCATAATTTTTCTTTTTGGTAGTCACTTGATCGATTTGTGACAAAAGAGATTCGAAGTTCATCATTTTTAAAGTCCTTTTAAGTTAATTTATACATTAATTATAGTCGCAATGTATCAGAATCGACAAACTTATTTAATCAAGTTATAGTACTATTCTATCAAATTTGAAAGAAAAGTAAAATTTATTTTCTTCTACTATCCGATATTTTCCTTTTTGTTTTGAGATGCTGCAACTCGTTCTCTAAGATTACTTGAACTAAAACTATGGTCACGAGAATTGAAAACAATATCTATTCCTCTCCGTGCCGATATATCTTTGCCTGTAAAATTGATGTCCTTATATTCCACACCAAGAATACGAACGTTAATTGGAAGAATAAGAAGTAAATCTACTAGATCTTTTTCTGTTTCATAAATTACAATCTCATCGACATTTCGATTAGAAGAAACCTGAATTTGTCGTTCGACGATTGATTGTATTGGCTTATTTTTTGTGTCTGGTCTATCAATCGTGGGATCGGTTTGTAATGCTGCAATTAGATAATCACAGTGATTTTTGGCCTCAGCCAACATAGCAATATGTCCAGCATGGAATAGGTCAAACGCGGAGGTAACTAAACCAATGCGTTTGCCTTTGAGTTCAGCTAACTTATTGAAAATCATAATTAAACTTCCAAGTCGTAGCGTGATTGCATAACCGCCTTTAGCATTATAGCCTCAGGTGTAAAATCATCCATGTTCCCAGACAAAATTGCCGAAGCAACCGCTGGGGAGAAACCAGACACCAATGCAGCACCAGACTTATCAAACTTGACAGGCACATTATCTGATGCATTAAGATTCCAGAATACAATGTTAGGAACTTCATAACCAGCTTCGGCATACTTCCGTTCGATCATTTCCATAGCGGAATCGTCGTGTCGAACACAAGAATCAAATTGCATATCAGAAAAGATAATCAAAGTACCTGGCATATCTGCTGGTAGTACTTTATTCTTCACTGCTGTATCCAAGATTACCTTAAATGCCTTATGAAGATCGGTGTTCATAGCCCAATCTGTTGCAACCATTTGGTTAATCTTTTGGTTGATATTACCCTTCAATTGGACAAGTTGTGGGCTTTCGGTGAAAGTCAACATACAGTCCTTGAAAGGACCGGTATTCTTATCTGCAAAATACAAACCAAGAGACACAGCTACTTCGATACAAGTAGTAGTTCCCTTCTTGCCAGCCTTACAAGTCATTGAGCCAGATACATCAACTAATGGCAAGACCGAAGCGTCACCAATGTAGTTTGGGAGAGCTGCCCATTGTGCTTCAATCACATCAAGTTCTTGCTTGTCCCAATTGTTTTCATAACCACTAATACGGCCCTTTAAAACATCATGAGGGAAGATTGCCGAAGCGTTAATCTTCACAGTTGGGTCATCACCCTTGACCAACTTGGCCACGTATTCTGCATATGTGGTACCATGCCGGCCGAATGCTTTCTTGTAACGCGCATGTGCAACAGAAGGCACGTGAGAATAATTGATGTCTTCCCAGTCTTGAGCACACATCTTTTGTTCAACGGTGTTCGACAATGTCACCAAAGACTTACGGTAGAATTTTGGGCTCATACCGAAGAACTCACGGATTTCACGTGCGATTTCACCCTTACGAGGAGTCCACTTTGCTGCCAAACCGTTACGAGCACGGAGTGCATCACCCAACAATGTATAGGCGGTTTCCTTCATTTGCTTGGTCTTGAAAACCAACAAGTCGTCGAAACGACCCAACTCTGGCACCTTCAACATCAAAGCCTTTGCAGCTTCTGGGTTGGTAGTTTCCAAATGTGTCAACACTTGGCGGAAGATTTCACGTTCACCAGCACCACCTCGTACGTCACGTGCCCATGCAACAATTCGAAGTGCGAGATCCGAATTTTCCACGTAAGCAGCAGTGAACTTAGGAATGATATTCTGGCCGCGGCTTGCACCTATAGCAAAGAACAAATCAACACATGCGTTAGCGGTTGACTGACGAGCCTTCATACCATTTTCGGTACGTTGAATTTGTTCACCAATGGCATTTACGAAAGTGTTCATAATATAATTTCCTTGTTCAATCTTTGTTTAGCAATTTTCGAAGTATTGGCAGCATATTCCCATAATTCTTTGGGGCCGGCTTGATTCCAATATATTTCTTTATCTATTCTTAATGATTTACCATCACTATCTACTACTGATACGGTATTTCTATTTTTCAAAAAGTTATGAGTACCTTCACTCACTCTTTTATTATTCAAATCTGTTGAGTATTTAGAACCAGCTTCACCTTGCCAATTATGTTTTCCTTCATTGAGAAGTTTTTCATTTCTGGATTTCGCAAATTTGGAACCTTTTTCACCACACCATGCAGATTTACCATTTTCTTGCTGCTGTATAATTTTGATTTTAGAAGCTGCGGACATCTTTGCTCTAGTTTCTTCTGTAAATTTATTGTAGCATTTCCCTAATCTACTAAGTCTTATGTTTTCTTTGTGCTCTTCTGTAAATTCTAATCCCGGTGGAGATCCATCTAGTCCGTTTTCGGATTTCAAATTCGCCCAAATGTTAGATTCAACTATATTATTTTCTAAAGAAAACTTAGTTGCAAATTCAACACATTCATATTCAGATAGAAATAAACCAAGAATTTGAGTTTCTACCAAATTTCCGTGTTTGGTTAAATGTCTTCGCCAATGCTTACCAGACCCTTTATATTTGCTTGGGTCTGATTGAATTGTTTTACCAAAATACTTCAGCCCAGTGACTTTATGTGTTTTAACATAAAGATAAGTGGGCTTCCAAGTGTTCATAATTATTTCTTTCTTAACAGATTAATACTATTTTAATGGCATAGCTGCCGATGACGGCGTTCTAGAGTTTATATCTAAAACGCCAAATTGTTTGCGGAACTTAATCTAAATTTAACAGGATGAGCGGCATAGTGATTTTTTATTCTGGTCAGCCTCTTTAACATGCCCTGACCCTATCTTGAATGTTCTATACAAGCAACTATTCCAAGTTTAGTTGGAAACGTATCTTATGTTCTATAAGCACTATTACATTTCTATGTACACTAGCGGGAAAGCCAGGTGAACCTGGGCCGCAAGCCTTTATCGCTCTTACGAGCAAGATGGTAGTTTTGCTGAATTCATCCTAATTCAAATTTTAACAGGATCGGTGTTTAGATTTTTTACAAGATCCATCTTGTTTGTCTTAGTATCCGGAGTTTGTTGTCCGGGTAACATAAGACGTTCGGAGTGTTTTTAATATGCCGAAACGATCCTTAAGTTTTAATTATATTCCATAAGAATGGAAAGTAAAATTTTTATTCGCCGTGTTCTGGGTATTTAACTCTGTGTTCTTCACACCTAGTTGAAATCCACCCACCTCCAGTTTCTTTACCCGGATTACCACATACATCACAAGTCACAGCCGACATAGCTTCTGCCATCGCGACCATACCTTCAATGATGGAATCACCACCAGTATAATAAAATCTTAGTGTACCAAATTTTTCTTTCACCTGATCGGCAACAACTTGTGGTACTAACTCAGGTAGACGTCTTGGCTTGGATTTGTGAAGATCATCCTTATATCTATTTAGTTGATCTTCTGTTTTAATAAAATCGTAGTATTCTTTAAATGGTTCCCAATTATGATCTCTGAGAGCTGCCGACCGCATTGTGTTGTACTTAAGAGCAGCTTCATGTTCCCCAGCTACAGAATCAATATGGTGCTGAATATTAGCACAGAGTTGGTCAAGAATATTATACCAACCTGGACCAGTTGTAATTCCAAACGCCAGACACGACTCAAGGGGACTTTTGTCCCTATCCACAAAGATTAATGGATATTTCTTACATAGAATTTCATCTATATCTAGTTCTTTTAAATCAATCATTGTACATTTCTTTAAATGTTAAATAATACCAACCGGGAAAATTTTAAATACCGAAGTAAGCTTACTATGACAAATATTTATTACGTTTATGCATATATTAGAGATAAAGATTCAGAAACTGCCAAAGCAGGAACTCCATATTATATAGGAAAGGGAAAGGGTACCAGAGCTTGGGGTGTGCATCATTTTGAAATTCCAGCCGATCACAAAAGAATAATAATTTTAGAAACAAATCTAACCGAATTGGGTGCTTTTGCTATAGAAAGAAGATTAATACGCTGGTGGGGTAGAAAAGATTTAGCTACAGGGATTCTTATAAACAAAACCGATGGTGGCACAGGGGGTGCTGTAAATGTTCATGCTTGGAATAAAGGTAAAAAAGACACGATTGAAACTATTGAAAAAAAGAAATTAGCACAACAGAAAGAAAAAAACGGATTCTACAAAAGAAAACATAGTAAAAAAACTAAGGAGTTAATTGCTGCCAAACTCAAAGAAAGAGGTGGATATTCAAAAGAAAATCATCCAAATTGGAAGGGTGGTCTTGATCATAGAAAATTTAAAGGTGATGAAAAGCTTTATAAGGAATATTTATCTAAATTTATGAAGGAAAATAATCCCATGGATAATTTAGAATCTAGAAATAAACTTTCAGAAACTGCTAAAAAGCGTAAAATTCTTTCTTGTTATCATTGTGATAAATTATTCGAACCCGGTGGATTAAAAGTACATATTACAGCTTTACAGAAAAAAGGAATATTCCCATAAATCTTCATTCGTCATTATTCCATTCTACTGCTTTAAACTGTTGTCTAATAACCCACAGCTGAATTTGTAATACAGCTTCTCGAAGATGTTTATAGCGTTCACCATCTTCAAAGATACCATCACCTAGCGTGTCTATGGAATACACAGTTTCACCACCATAATCTGGGCAATCAGCTCTAAAATGGCCATGCCGTAGTCGAAGGTACCCTACTTGTGTTCCTTCATCATCAAAAACATCATACTGCTCTGGGCACGCAAAACATGTCAGAACAAGTTTATATCCGTCAATTAACAGATTCATTCTTTAATTCCGAAATATTTTGCAATAAAATACTTACTATCGCCATCATTGCATTGAGCAATACATTCTCGAACAATCAATTCGGCAAACTTTTCCTTGTTAAAAATTTCAATTGGATCATAACATCCATTAGTTACTACTATTGTTCCTGCCTGCTTAATGAGTTCTTTAATTCGTTCATTCATTTTATCGCCTGTAGCCAAAATCTAATTTTCATTAGCATTTCACCGAGATTATTCAACCCAACACCATCACACTTACCCCAGTATGTATCTTTCCAGTAATTGGTTTCTTCTAGATAAGCATCACCAGTTGCCAATAGCATATCCCTCTCAGGAATATTCTTAAACTTAGCCTGGAGTGCAATTAGCATCGCAGTTTTTCTATAATAATCCCAATCTGGTCTGAGTACAGCCTTAGATCCTATTTTCTTAGCATCTTTGGGTGTTTCTGCATGTATAATCTTTTGCTGATACTCTGGGTCCAAAGACTTCTGATACATATAAGCATGCTCAGAAGATTTGAACGGAATATCGTACACCAGACACGTACACAGATGATAATTGGAGAGAAATCTATACTCTCCAAAAAATCCTAAAATTGGAGAATCTTTTCTTTCAACTTCAAAAAGATTCATCGTGGCAGACTGTAAGCATTTCCGAACCGATCAACCCAAAGATTTGACCGATATGAATAAGTTAAACGAGTGCCATCTTGGAGATATACGACTGGTGGTTGTACATATACAGGTGGTTCAATGTAGATTGGCGCAGGTTGTACATAAACAGGGGGCGGCTGTACATAAACTGGAGGATGTTCATGAGCGCGTTGATGTTGTCCAACGATATGACTACCGATAATCAAACCAAGCAAAGCACCTTGTTCGCGATCACCCCATGCCATTGAAGTAGTAGCTGTAGCCACCAGGGTCAGCGCTAAAATTGTCTTTTTCATAAACTTTCCTTTCGATTCATAATTTTATTATACAACAATGATCATTTATGTGTATATTTTCATTAAATAAATGTGTACCGCGATGAACCAACATCCGTACACTCTAGACTATCACTGATTAAGGAGACATTATGTCCAGCAAATATATTTATCATTATGTGTACAGAATTACCAACACCATAGAAAATAAACATTACTACGGTAAAAGAAGTTCTAAATGTGACCCAAAAGAAGATTTAGGTAAGAAATATTTTAGTTCTTCTACTGATGAAGAATTTATATTAGATCAAAAACTAAATCCACAAAACTATAGATATAAAATTGTGCAACGATTTAAGGATGGAAAATCTGCTATTCTAAGAGAATCTAAACTTCACCATAAATTCAACGTTAGCAATAGTCTAAAATTCTATAATAAAGTTAAACAAAACCCCAATGGATATGATCTTACCGACATAGAATTTTCAAAAGAAATTAGGGCAAAAATGTCTAAATCTGCTAAAGGTAGAATTGTATCAGCTGAAACTAGAAGAAAATTATCTGAGTGTCATAAAGGAAGAATTTGTACACAAGAAACTAGAGAAAAAATTGCAAAGCCACAAAGGGGTAGAAAACAATCACAAGAATTGTTAGATAAATTGAGCAAAGTACGTAAAGGTCTTAAAAGATCACCAGAAACTAAAGCAAGAATGTCAGCATCTGGTTCATACCGAGGTAAGAATAATTCGTTTTTCTTGCGTTATTATAAAACTCCGACTGGAATTTTTGATTCTCCATACGAAATGAAATTACTTGGTATTCTTAAAACTTGGTGTATGAAACCCGATAAATTAATTCATAATCTGTCGTACACTAAATGTCATTATCTCAATAAAAATTTCACCTGGGATTTTATTTGTGGTAAAACTTTTAGTGAAATAGGATTCGGAACGATACCCAAAGAAGAATATGTTTCTTAACCGCCACATGTGAGTGCATAACGACTCATCTTGGCAAATTTTTCACCGGTAAATTTCTGACCAATTCGAATCACTTGGATCAGAGTACGCATCGAAACTTCACGGGCCTGAGCCTTGTGTTGGTCGATGATGCCCAGAGCAACACGTTTGATTGAAAGGTCGGCCTCGGGCATGAATTCCGAATCTTCCAGAATGTGCTTCATGCGTTCGATTTTCTCTTCCAATTTCATGGACACATCGACACAAACTGCACGAGTACGCAGAGCCTGAGGAATCTTTTCTTTATTTAAGTTAGAAATGAAGATAACACCACCCGCGAAACGGAAAGAGCGTGGCAGGTCTTCATCACGAGATTCTGCGTTCCAAGAAATGATACGTTCGGCATTCGAATCCAAAGCACCTTTGAGCAAGTTAGCAGCAACGGCATCAGAAAACACATTATCACAGTCATCCAAGATCAGGATGGAATTCTTGTTTTCGTACAAAAGACGGTACAGAGCCTTAGGGGTAGAATAACCCTTGACGACACGGTAGTGCTTCCGAGGCAGAGCTTGACCTTCAACGAACGATTCCAGGTTCGACACATCAACGAAACCTTCGGCTTTCAGAGCCTTGTTCACAGTAAAGGTCTTGCCAATGCCACCCGAACCAGTCAGAATGACCGATGGTTGGATCTGTTCTGCAACCATCGAAACATAGTTCTCAATAAACTCAAAACGCTCGTTGATCGAAAATTCCGATTCGGTAGCTTCGATTGCAGCTTCAACAGCAGCAGCCTTACCGTACGACTTTTTAAACAAGTACTGAATGTGTGATTCATTCTTGGATTTACGGACTTTGCCGTCAACATCCATGAAGGAATAGACACCAGAGTTGTTTTCGATTTTAACCATTTTGTGTTCCGTTGTGATTTGGAGGAGATGATTTATTATAAAACAACTGTGAATATGTGTAAATTAAAGTTGATCACGCAGTTTTTGCATCTTGCGAGTCAGCTTCAAAATCTTAGGAAACATGTTGCCGTATTTACCACCCTGTTCTTTTTCAAGTTTAGAAATCGCTATTTCGAGTTTCTGAATCTCTACTACTTTTTGCTCTTGAGTTTTCATGGTTTAATTATAAAACAACTGTGAATATGTGTAAATTATTTCTCAGCGATCTAAATCAACCCGTGAATAGTAACCAATGTGTCTAGAAAATCGCGCGCTTAGGCGACGATCTAAGCAGGGCCTGTGGTTTGATAGCCATGTTCCCAAGCTTGTCGACATAGATCTTTGGGCAGTAAATGTTAACCGAATACTTGTCTACTTTAACTTCTTCAACATCGGCGTATGCACCAAATTTCTCATATTTCTTAACCCACCGTAATAATTTTTTAACCATGGGCATCTTAATATCCGACGTCTTTTCACCTGAATCAAATAAATCAGACCGGGTAGTAGAATATACTAAAATCATTTTGCTATTCCTTTATCAATGGCACACATCTTCACTTCACTCAATCTCGAAAGTGGCACGGGATATGAAATATTAATAGAAGCTTCGGAATCTGTTCCGTAAGTCATGACAGACATCCCAAATTTCTTGGCAATGTGCCGCATTACTGCATTTTGAGTTAAACATGTGAGATAAATTCTTGTAATCTGAAATTCCGTAACTAACTGATAACCGCGGGCAAAAAGTAATTGACCGATCTTTTGCCCGCGGTACTCTGCATCTGTGGTAAAAGCAAATTCTGCTATATCACCATCCAATGCTATATGAATCGTCGCAATGAGTTTTTCATTATCAAAAACACCATACCAAAAATTCTGTTGAGTAACTAATTTACCATCATTAGCTTCTAATGATCTTGTGATGTATGATGTAATATACTCACTTTTCACCTGATAACCAAATCGTAGATATAGATCATCTGGCGGCAGAGAAATTATATGTTGTATGATATCTGATGTATATGCTGGTCGAAGTCTGATCAGAGAATAATCTTTTACTGAGTCCATTTTTCAAGCTTCCTGAACATGTTTGAGTATTTTGCCTGAGTTTCCAGATAAGATCTGTGTTCTTCGAGAAAGTATACTTCTTGAATACCGGCTTGAATCATCAATGCTGCACATGACATACATGGTGAATGTGTAAGAAAAACCGTACCACCATCAATAGAAACACCTCGTCTGGCGGCATGTGCAATAAGATTTGGTTCCGCGTGTATTGTATCTGGTTTCGTTACTAGATATGATCCACCGTCTTCGTTATGGAATTCATCTTCACAGCAATTATCCATTCCGCGGACTGTACCGTTATAAGCATATGCTACCATATCTCCACGATGGTCACAAACGACAGCACCAACTTGAAGTCGAACTGCCGAGGATTGAAGTGCAGCCAACTTGGCAACTTGAATGAAGAATTTTTGATCTTTAAGTCTCACGTTTTAAACCTTTAAAATTTAATAATAACATAATAAGAATAGTTGTACAATTTTAGTAGAAAACTAAAAAATCCTCCGAAGAGGATTTAATTTCTCATTCCGAGAACAAATTAGTAGACAATTTTGGTGGTGATAGAAGGTACTGCCCCTTCTTCTTGAGCTTATGAAACTCAGGTCCTACTGTTTGAACGATATCACCATATCAAAATACACTGTTTCCGTTATCACACGTCTAGAACGATAGCTGTGGCCTCTGAATTAATCAGGAAGGCAAGTGTATTTTGATATGGTAGGGCGCCGGGGATTCGAACCCCGAGTCTTACTCCTTAAAAGGGAGATGTTTTAAACCGTTAAACTAGCACCCCGTTATATGGTCCTCCGCCACAGTATTGAACTGTGTTCTCTCGGGTAAGAGCCGAGTGCATCACCTTAATGCTTGCAGAAGTGATTGTGTATTGAATTTTCTTTCATGTGCCAATCACCTTCCATACAACGGGTTGGTGATGACACTAGCGTTTGCTAGTTTTCATATATTTTCCTTAAGATCTACATTTGCGAAGTATTCTTTTTTAAGATTTCCTCCACCTATTTTACTTAATCCTTCGAGAGGATTCTTTTTGTGGCCGAAGCCATTTACCTTCTGCCGTTTGCACATCAAACAACCTGCACGAGCATTTTTTGGTTTCCCGCGTTTGTGATTCATGTTTATCCCGTCAAAGATTTAAAAAGTGTCACAAGGTCAGAACCGTATGCACCAAGAACTGTTAGTACACAAAATACTGTAACAAGACCACCCAACAATATTCTATTAGAAGTATCTGGTGCTGCCAATGCTATGGCAAAAATTTCATTTCCGAGCACACGTATTTTAATTTCATACATGTTTTCTTGATTTATTCTTTCGATCGTCATATTTTACCTTTTGGTAGTATAACGAATATTTAATGGAGCTCCTTATAGGAATTGGACCTATGTCTTGACTATACCACAGTCACATTCTACCACTGAACTAAAAGAGCATTAGCTGGAGTGCCGTGAGGGAATCGAACCCCCGTCTATTGTTTCGAAGACAATGATTCTGTCCGTTGAACTAACAGCACATATTTGGTACATCCTGACGGGATCGAACCGCCGACCCTCTCCGTGTAAAGGAGACACTCTACCGCTGAGTTAAGGATGCATATTCTGGTGTATCGTGAAAGAATCGAACTTTCGTATTCTCCAAGTCAAAGAGATATTTTGCCATTAAACTAACGATACACATTTTTGGTATCCTAGGAGGGATTCGAACTCTCAGCTATTCTTTGGTTTGAGCAAAGCGCCTTTTCCAATTTGGCAACTAGGACATTATTCTGGAGCCCCACCCAGGAATCGGACCTGGATCTAAACCTTCGCAGGGTTTAATTCTATCCATTGAACTAATGGGACTTGGTTTGGTGGAGAGCATAAATCCCGTCGGACACCTACTATAACGTAATAGGCACAGCGTCCTGCTTAACTCTCCATATTTGGTGGGCAACCCGGGATTCGAACCCGGAAAAACCTACGGTCTAAACGTAGTAGCTGTACCAATTTGCATATGTCAGCTGCCCTTTATAATTTATTTTTCTTACCTGCATGAGTATCTGTTTGAGCATGACAGTTGGGACAAATTACTCTAAGATTTTCTAATGCGTTGTTAAAATGATTTCCGTCGATATGATCTAACTCAATTGGTATTGGTTGACCATTCCATTCAGTATTATTGCAAATTTCACATATGTGGGATTTTAGTCCATCCCTGATCAGTTTAATTTTTAACTTATGTGATTTTATACCAATATCGTTGTTTATATAATGCATTGCATTAACGTATTTTCCGCTACTAGTACTACCTTTATTTCCCTGATTTGGTTTATAGCATCCAAGTAATCTTGCATATTTCGCAAAAGTACAAAATTTTAATTGCCCCAATTTTCTGTGTGCTTCTGACATAGTTGATGAAGAAGCACACACTTCTAAAATTAATTCTGGTTTTACTTTCATATTTGTCTACATTCGCGTAAAAAACTTAGGGGTGACAGACGGGTACCGCCCCCGCTTAACCGACTTCACAGGCCGGGTCATTACTTTTATGATACTGTCACACCTAAGTTTTCTAACTTTGGCAGGGAGCCGGGGACTCGAACCCCGATCAACGGTTTTGGAGACCGCAATGTTGCCAATTACACCAACTCCCTGTAATTACTCTGCCATTTTCTTGGCAATTTTCTTTCGCTGTTTAGAGGCCTTGAGCCCCAGCTTATCCAGAGCCTCAAGTTGATGAGTTGGGCTCAATTTAGCCCAAGCTGCATTACGTGCTACAGCCTCTGTATGTTTCACACTTTTATCTTTCATTTGGAGTACTCCATCTAGTTAAAAATCAATTGTATTGGCACCCCTGGGTGGTATTGCGCCACCTTACCCGGTTTCAAAGACCGGTATCTCACTTTATGATTCCAGAGGCAAATTTTGGCGGAGAGTATAGGAATCGAACCTATGGACCATTTTCACAGTCACGGTTTAGCAAACCGTTGCCTTAACCACTCGGCCAACTCTCCCTATTTCAAATATGAAGAATACTTTTCCCAAGTTTCTTCATCGATTTCTATCTCTTGTTCTCGGACCATTTTACAATATAACTTCCAATCGTCATCATCTTCGAGTAGGCCTAATTCATAAAGAACACGGATATGTTCTTTATCGGAATCAATTAAGCCTTGCACGAGAATGCTTTGGTAAGTGATGCATCAAAAACTCTAGTTGATCTGCCAAAATATTTCTATTTGAGAGAATCAAAGCTTCTGCGCGATCGGGAACATAAGGCACATATAAAAGTTTCATATGAGCTTCTTCCAATGTGAGCATGTCTTTGTGATTATTACATTGCTTACATGCAGTAACAACGTTAGTCCAAGTATTTGTACCACCGCGGCATGTAGCCAAAATGTGATCTCTGGTAGCTGTATCCTTATTCAAGTGAGTACCGCAGTAACCACAGATGTATCGGTCGCGACCAAACAAATTCTTGTTTGTAAGTGGAACAGACCGGTTCTTTGCTTTTGCCAAAGAACGAATAGCTATAATACTTGGTACTGATACAGTTGACTGGAGACCAGTTAATCTTGAATTGCCACCACGGTAAATTGTTTCATCACCCAGAGACCAGGCAATCAAACCCTTGCACTTTAGTGTGATTGCATCTTCCCAAGTACTCCATCTCTGCGGAATGCCTGCAGAATCTAATGTTAATACTTGATGGAACATGATAATCTTACCTTTCTAAAATAATGTTGAACTTTTTACTAAAAAATCTATAAATGTGTATGGAATAACTGGAGACTTAGGTTTATTTTCTGCAAAATAAAAGTCCGTGGCTATTTCATTTTTGTATACTATTTTCCAATACCCAGATGGAACCGGAATCCCAGAAGTAAGTTTGGTGGGTTTATTGTACATTGCTATTGTTACAATCTTAAAATCTACATTTGATTCAAAAAATTGAGTTCTGATTTTTTCCTCAATCACTCGCCATGGGCCTCTATTCAAAGAGGCATCTTGCGGGGTCATGTTAGTCATCAAAAATGTTTCTCTCATCTCAGCTTCATTTGACGCCGAGCCAGCAGGAGTCATATGACCGCGGTCGTATCCAGAATAAGCATAGTCAGATGGAAGTGGAGTTTTATCTCCAAGTCTGGTGTCTGCCTTGTAAGAATTTGTTCTTTCTGCTTCAAAAGTTTTTGATCGGAGAAGTGATTCAGAAGTTAATATTACCGCTTTATTAGTAATATCAAAACGTGAAACATAAAATGTATTACAAAGCTCAACTGTGTTTTCTGGTTCGAGAACTTTACCGTTTGGATATAGCTCAGGACAAGCAGCGAATGCACCAGTTGAAATGAATAATAGAGAGATTAAGATTTTTTTCATTTTAGTTTTTCTTAAAATTGGATGCGGGGCCAGGAATCGCACCTGGGAGACCGAGCTTATGAGACTGGACGAGCACTTGCATCCCCGCAATAAATTAGTTCTGCTTACGATTATGCAGAGCATGTGTCGATACTTAGAGGAACTCTTATGAAGTTCTTAGTCCATGCCGATTTTCTTTAATTTTCTACCTTTTACCCATCCACTTGGAATGGGATCCAAAAGTTTTATTTTCTTATTTTCTATCCCATTTGTTACCCACATAGATCCAAATTGAGAATTTTTTGGACCGGATTGATTTATTGAATTTTTTTTACCAATTCTTTGTTTAGTTTCTTCCGTGTGTAATTTACCCAAAAATGCTTCATTCTTATATGTACCAAGATCTTGCATTTTAGAAACACTATCTAATAACATTAGAGATCTTTGTTCTTTTGTAACCTTTTTATTCCATTCTGCGTATGCAAATCCATATTTTAAATTTCGAATTATTGCCGCATTTTTTCTTATTTCATAATATTCTTTAGATTTATCCGAATTGATATAATCGAAACCACCATCGCCCCCTCGTCTGAGGTTGTAAGTATCTTCTCTGAGTAGAAATTCTTCATTGACGATTTCTTTTTCTTTTACAAACATCTCTTCTTGAGTTTCGAAGAACTCTAAAATTGTTTTGGTGAAATTCTGGATTCCATGTTTCTCAATGGCAGATTTTATAATTTTACCAGATCCCATATATCCATCGTCTAACACTTTGGTCTTATGGACACCAATGTAAATTTTACCATCGATGTTGTTTCTAATTTCATATAAGTAATAGTGCATTTAAGCCTCCTATTACTATTTAAGGAAATTAGAAATGTGTGCGAGTGGGGAGACTCGAACTCCCAAGCCTTTCGGCATTGGCTTCTTAGACCAACGTGTATACCATTCCACCACACTCGCAAATTCTAACGGTACTTGACCGGTTCTTAGTTCCACATGTCAGAACCCATCTCATATGACCTAGTCGATTCAGTAATTACTCTGATCTTCTAAATTCATAATGACTCACCCCGCACCGTAGAGGATTTATTATGATTTGCCGATTCTGTGTTACCGGGTACTATCACTATAGTGAGATTTTAATTATGGTGCTCCCATAAGGACTTGCGCCCTACTCTGAGGCTTACAAAACCCCTGCATCGCTATCTATGCTTTGAGAGCAAAATTCTTGGTATGAGTGCCAGGTACTGCCCCTGGTTTTCCTGTTTGGCAAACAGGTAAATTACTTTTATTATACACCCACATTACTACGTATTTATTATTGTTTTTATTCTTAAAAATCTTTGGTCCGGGGATCAGGAATCGAACCTGAATCAATAGCTTCTTTTGGACTCTCTTTAGAAAATACAAAAGAAGGCTACTGCACTTTCCATTGTGCTATCCCCAGGAAAAATATAACAGGATAGCTTTTGTCGCTAGACAACCAATAGTTAGCTAATTTTTGATTTGCTGTAACTATCCTAAATTCTTTTGATTAAATAGATATGGTTAGTTAAAGATTGGACCCTTTAACAACCCAGTAAGGTATCAACCGAGCTGTCCCATATGTGGGAATATTTATTAAAGGTAAACTATGAACTATAAAAATCTATGTGTTTCTTGTGTTGAGTGTAAGAAACAAACTACTACATCTGGTTTAGGTAATCATTTCTTTAGAATACACGGGACAGATGAAATAAAGAAAGCAAGAGCTTTATTTTCTAATAAGGTTTCTGCTAAAGTTTCTTCAATGAAGGCGTATTTATCTTCAATAGAAAAATGTAAAGAATATTCTTTGAACCCAGACTATTGTGAATATTGTGATGGAGAAAAAGATTTCTTTAAAAGAAAATATAAATTTTGTTCTACTTCTTGTTCTGCATCATCTGCTAATTTTAGAAAGAACAATCCAAATTGTTCTAATGAAATTATTAAGAAATCAATGATTATACAGAAAGAAACTTGCGGTAAATTTCTTAAAGTTTGTTTTCATAAATGTACTCAATGTGAGACGATTATTCTTTCCAGATCATCAAAACCAGCAAGAAAAACTTGTTCAAGAAAATGTCAAACTCATGCTTCCGTTGGTGATAGAACCTATATCAACGGAAGACGCAAAAACATCTATTATACTCACAAAAATGGATCCTTAATACATTTAGAATCCTCTTGGGAATTAGAAATTGCAGAATTTTTAGATTCAAATAGCATTGAGTGGACCAGACCAAAATTTATTAATTGGATTGACACCTCTGGTAAATCTAGAAATTACTATCCAGATTTTTATTTACCGAAATTTAACTTATATCTTGACCCAAAGAATCCTTATGCTATGCAACAGGACGTTGAGAAAATGAACTCTATCTCTGCTAAAGTAAATTTACTATATGGTAATAAAGACATGATTAAAGAAGAGTTATCTGTCAGAGTGGTAGGATTCGAACCTACGATGTGATTTCTCACTCCTGCTCCCAAAGCAGGCGGAATAAGCCAGGCTAACCGACACTCTGACACATAACTCTCACTTTAAAATACTGGAACCTCCACAGAGTGCTGCCCTCTGTTATTCGCGTTTGCAGTGCGACACCTATGCTGACTGGTTCTGGAGGCATAAATTAGTGAACCGATTCGGAATTATAAACCGCTCCGTTTTCTCTTTCGAGTGAAGGCTCGTTCGACACCTCCCGGACGTATTGGCGCAGAATCATAAGATTTTTATTCGTCAGAGGAATATTACTCTCAAAACAAACTGCATAAAATGGCGGAGAGCAGAGGAGTCGAACCCCATCCCGGTTAAGAGAACCTGGTTTTCAAGGCCAGTCGCAGGACCATCCCCGCTGCATTACTCTCCATAAACTTTGGTTCCACCGATTGGATCTGCCCCAATGACACCCGACTTTTCAGGCCGGTGCTCTACTAACTGAGCTACAGTGGATTATATTCTTGGTACCTCGTCCAGGTAACGCTCCTAGGTATCTCGATTATCAGTCGAGTATTCTACTTTTGAATTAACGAGGCATACGGACCCAGATTTATGTCATTAGGCCCATTGGACAGAGGTCTCTTGAGTTTAGATAGTCAAGCTATCAAAGCGAGTTGGAGACACTGCTTATACATTTGAGTTCCCATTTGTCATTATGGCATGGGTGGCCTGGACGTCCTCAAAACTGGAGTTCCGTAGGGGTTTCGCTCCCCTCTCACTTGGGTGAAGGCCAAGTCGCCACACTAGCTGCGTCACGGAACATTATTAAATCGAACCTTAACCGAATGCAAAACCTGGGTGGTATTTATCGTCTTTGACAGCATTCTCTGTTATTCAAGTGGTTATCCCTTTGTTCACCACTTTAGGTTCAAAACTGGAGTCAGTAGGGGGAATCGAACCCCTGCTCATAGAGCGTCTGCGTGAAAGGCAGGTGACGAATACCCGTCGTCAACTACTGACAATTATTTGGTGGGCTAATGTAGAATTGAACTACCTAAGTCGCCTTATGAGAGCGGTCTGAAAACCATTTCAGGTTAAGCCTAAATTTGGACCAGGCTGTTTTACAAGGTTACCTGACTACCTTGATTTACGGTGAAGGACTTACCTGCAGGACGCCTCCATTCACTATCTTAATTTGGAACGCACATTAGGGATTCTTACCCCACTAGTCGGATTAACCAACTTATACAGACATGATGACGCAACATCTGCTAGTATCTACTCTTCGGACCTTGCTTTCCGATTAATTATGCAGAATCCTTATTTTTCAATTAAAAGTTGAATTTTTGTATTTGCTGAACGGATTCTAAAACTTGGCTCCCCAGGATGGGCACGATCCACCGACCAACGGATTAACAATCCGCTGCTCTACCAACTGAGCTACTGGGGAATAATTCTTTATTTTGCTAAAACTTTATCATATTGATGAGTAATATTTCTAAATACATCAATGCAATTTTTCTTCTTTACCCACTCACCAGACTCTAAATCAAGATGAAAAGATTTTAAAATCCGTTCTTCCGTGTGTCTACGATTTAGAACAAACTCATAATGTTTTACTTTAAATCTTTTCAAAGGATCATATGTCTGGTATGAATTGATTCTTGAATCGAGATCAACTGTCATACCAATCTTATAATGATCTGGATAAACTTCATTCTCTATCACATAAACCATACCTGCTTTAATTTCATTAACTGAAGCTCCAAGAGAAACGTTATGCTTAAGCAAAGATAAACCTGCTAATTTTCTTGCATATCTATAACCAGATGTATTCAGTGCAAATGGATTTCTATCAAATCCATGCACATAAGTATGCATAAAGTTTACTAGATGTTCTTCTGTTATCTCATATACTTCTTTTGGAATTTTATTTTCATGAAGCATAATTGCTATAATTCTTGTTTCATCTTCAGTTAATTGTTTCATAATATATCCTAAATCTTGGTGGGTGATGATGGTAACGATCCATCAGAGCTTAAAGCGCCGGGTTTACAATCCGGACCGTCTCCTTAACGGTATAATCACCCAAATTCTTGGTGGAGACCGTGAGAATCGAACTCATCTAGTCACAATCATTGCAAGTGATTGCCGCACCCCAGTGCTGCCCCCAAATTATCATATTCAAATAACCTAATATGGGAATCGAACCCTATAATGTACTTATCGATATATGCTCTAAACACCAATAAGATTATTGGCTAACCGAATCGAACGGTCTTTTACCTGCAGCACATTGCCACCACAACACCTAATCTTCGAATTAGGTTACTTGAAAAATCATATTCAAAACACACTACCAGTCCCAAGGATTCGAACCTCTTTCTTTAGTAGTTTACCGCGACATTTTCGGTCAGGCAAGTAGTATATTTTGAATATGATTCCTTACACTAGCCCCTCTCGGGTCACCTGTAATCTCACGATTGAGGACAACGCAGTCGTCAATGCAAGGAATGTTATCTACTAATTTATTAATGAACCTATCCAACAGAAGCGATGTTTTGTTGGTAAAAAGTAATTATAAACTATTTGTCATTATGTGTAAATTAACAGGATCAACTTTTAGATTTGAGAATAAGTCAAAGTTTTTAAGTTTTTGCTGAACTGATCCTAAACTTGGTACCAGTGGAGAGGATCGAACTCTCTCAAGAACGCTAATCTGGCGCTAAAAGGTTTATAAGGCCTCTCTGACTTCCAAGTCTCACTGGTAAATTTTGGCACCGTAGACGGGAATCGAACCCGCCGCGAACTGATAGACAGTCAGTTATCACCCCCAGGTGGTCTCTACGGTATATTTTGGTGCGACTGGCCGGAATCGAACCGGCACGCCCAAGGGCGATTGATTTTAAGTCAATTGCGGCTACCTATTACGCCACAGTCGCATTATTTGGAGCATCGTTGGAGAATCAAACTCCATACGTCTGATTGGAAGTCAGAAATGTAATCACCAACACTTACGATGCATTATCTATTGAATAGTAAATTACTTGTCAAACAGAAGGTGACCCCACTACTTAACTTCTGCATATAACGTTTTCTTTTTACTATTCATCTTAATTTGGTCGGGAATACACGGCGTTAGAATCGAATTGACTATCGGATCCCGGAAGGCCGATGTGTATGATCCTAACTTCTGTCCCTAGGCAGTCTTTCCGCCGACAATATGTTTCAAACCCCTACTGGACCTACTTTGCTTATCGTTCGTCACATTTCTGTGAACGCCGGAACATCTTTCCGGCTAGGCACCCATCTACTCATCTTACTACACATTGTCTTAGTAACTTTGGTGGAGTGGGCGGGAATCGAACCCGACCGTTCGCCCTAGGAGCAGGATCCAACCGCGGCCCATTATGTAGTACAATAAAATATTAATACTATATGGTGGACCGTGCGGGAATCGAACCCGCTATAAACACCATTCACCCCAAGTATAACGACATATGATGCGAACTCATTGTAGGCAGGATTTGAACCTGCACGAGGTGTTTATTTCCTCCGGTCCTTCAAAGGGACCTATGGCTACCATTTCATCACTACGAGTTCCTCGGGTCATGACTCCCGAGTATGGGGAAGAGTAATTAGTTCTTCCGATCCATATTGGTGGGACTGTTTCTCAGCCGTCCCGTTTGGTAGTCTGTACTACCGCTATAGCAAATGATATTAAGAACTTTTCTGTTCAACAGGCGCCAACCAGGCACTGCTGTATCATTTTAAAGTATTCATTAGGTGGATTCGCACTTGCCTTCCGAAGTTTCCTTCATCTCTCTGTGAGCCCAGAGACCTACTCTGACATTAACTAGTAAGTCAGAGAAACCTAATAATGAACACTTTAAAATGACTCCTGATATCGTGCTGCTATTGTAGGTGCTCACGGCATCTTATCGTTGCGCTATTGTCTCAGAATAATCATTTTAAAATACTTCGGCAATACTGGCAGTGGACGAGCAATTAAATCCCGCGCTTACGTTCAAACCAAAATACTTTAAAATGACTCCTTACACCCGCTTGTGGCGACTGTAATCTCACGATTGAGTGTGTAAAAACATCACTAATGTAAGGAATCTGTCTACTAATTTGTTAATGAACTTTCAAGTGTAAACTCTATCATTTCACTTGATATGAAGTAATTTTAACACAATTTGCATTATGTGTAAATTATTTCTTTATTCAGAAGTTGTTAGGGTGATTTCTCACATTACGCCAATTACAGTCCTCGCGGACACTGCGGTTCTTTTCCTCACAACCCTTTAAACCTCACTAGAGGTGGGAGTTGCTACCCTTCACGTTTCCGTGACGTCCGAACTACCTAATTGGTTTCACCTCACTTTAGCTTTTTCTCCGTTTTACAGGAGACGCTTTAGCTACCATAATCTTTCGATTCAGAACCTAACAACAACTTTTTAAAGAACCGATCCAACAAACACGATGATTTGTTGGTATGGAATGATTATAAATCATCCCACAATATGTGTAAATTAAAATTGTGATACGCTTGGTATGAAGCAAGTCGTCCTAATATGCGTTCCTTTTTGGCTATACCTGTGAGTTTCACACAGCGTCAATAAGCATAAAAGTTTCACAATTTTAATGAACCGATCCAACAAACACGATGATTTGTTGGTATGGAATGATTATAAATCATTTCAGAATATGTGTAAATTATTTCTTCCCTAACTAAAAAGGCCCTTCTTAGAAGGGCCTTTGGTGTTCTCTGATGAACAATCAAATTCCCTCTATGTGTGGTCCCATTCTGGTGTGAACTGAGGGCCACGAGCCGCTACTATGCATCTGCTATTATAAATAGCGGCATAATGTTTCGACAAGGATAAGAGATTTTGTTTCATAGTATATCTATTTATGGTGGAACAACGAACTTTTCTAGAGATTTACAAAATATTTTTACAATCACATTTAGTACGACCTTGATTGCAATTTCCACTGCATCCACCTTCACTAAGAAAAAATGCACCAATTAGAACAATTAAGAAAACTATACCGATAAAATAAGCAAAAGCTAAGATCATTTTAAACTACCTCTTTTTCATAACATTCACATAGACCGTGTTCTGACCAACCAGAGTGCATTCTACCAGTACCAGAACAAATCCAACCACGAGGACTTGAACAGACACACCCCACATCACTTTTCTTTTTTGAAGTTGTACAGTGGTGATAATCTACGTGGTGGTGCTTACAATTGCAACAACATTGTTGTCTTGCTATTGAATCTAAAGAAGTATTCAATAGCATACAATCGGAATTATTTATCATCTACGGAATCCCAGTCGATTGAATCTTTTATTGCATTGATCTCAGCACCCTTAGCGAGTTTATCTTCTTCAATGCCGTAGAAAGAAAGTTCCCACATAATTGCTTCAATAGCTTCATGAAAACTAAATTCACGTGTACAATCAAGAAGAGTTACAAGCTTGAATGGATCTTTACCTCTGTCCCATTCTTCTATGATTTTAAATTGAGTATTCAGAACAATTGGAAGATCAAGTAGAGTTTCCATCGCTGAAAAATCAATACCCCAGTTAATCCGAGATCCCCCTGTATACAATTTGTATTTCTTTTCATCATCTTGAAACACATCTTCTTTTAGAATAAAACCTTGCCCATGGAAGCATGCTCGAGAAAGACCTGAGATGTCAGTCTTGCCTGCATAAGTAAATAGATCTGGTGCCCAATAGGCTTCGAGATATTCAATTCCGTCTGGATCATACGAATGATCTGTGACAATTTTAGATCTGTCAAGTTTCTTCCAATGTGCCACATAATCTTTAATGTAGCAATTTTCAAAAATCACATCACAAATTTCTGGTTCTCTTTCAAGAAACATAAAGACATCATCGAGAGTTACATTTGAATCAAAACTCACCGGTAGTCCACGTTTATGAAGCCAAAGGAGATTATCTGTAAGATCATGGGGTACATAAGACCCAACCTCTGCTTCTTTATCATACACCCATTCATTATGAGTGAGTTTACCACCTTTAGAAAAAACTAAAGGGGATGGTGATGCTACCTCTGGTGCATCTTTGTCAATTTTGAGTTCGTCATATATGTTCATAATTAACCTTTAAAATATTTGATGACCGCAGTTAAATGACCCATAATTTCAAAGTCATTTTTTAAATTTTCTTGCTCGTGAATTTCGAGTTCGGGTAGTTTACGTAATTTATTTATGTTTTTCTGTATAGAATTACGTGCATCAAGAAGATTTGCCAGAGTTATTGAGTCTGCAATATCATATGATAATTTAATACCCTCAAGCATGTTAATGACAATCCATAGTTAAATAAAGATTACCGACTTTATCAGTAATAGTGAGAAATTTTGCAAAAGCAAAAGAGATTGCTTCATCCAATTTATACTTTTCTGGCAAAGGATTTGATAGTTCATATTCTGATGAACTAAAAACTCTGAGACCAACTAATGAATTACTCATGTTAGCATCATAATATGGTTGGAAAACTTCCAGACCCATATTATCATAATCATCTTGGTCAAGTCCCAATTCATCACAAGGGACTGCAACGACCAACCGGGCTGCACGTGAAATGCTCATTTACTTTTTTCCAAATAAAGATTAGAAACACACTTAAAAGAAATTCTCTTTTCTGAATTAGCCTTGTATACAACACCTTCTCGGAGACAACCTACCGTGCCGAGGACGGATTGTCCATCTGCATGTGCAAGAAGCTGATCTCGAGTCATACCGGACAACACTCTTTCTTTGGCATATACCGGTGCATCAGTCAACCCAAGCAACGCCGTCAATTCTCTACGAGCTGCCGGGGTGTAGTATTCAAACTTGTTAATGTCAAAAACATCGAATACAAAGAACATGTGCTTTTTCAGATTATAAATGTTGTCCTGAATACCCGGACCACACAGTTCACCTTGAATTGCAATATTTTTACCGAGAACCGTAAGTTTATTCTTCAAATCAAGTTCAAGTGCCATTTTCCAGAATGTATTATCTTCGGATTCCTTTAGATCAAGGTTACGAGAGCAGACACCAAAGTCTCCATCACGGAAATAAACCGTCATAGAAGAACCTTCGCACTTTTCTGTTTCTTCCCACGTTACATTATCAAACCATTGTGCAACATCATTGTAGCAATTTTGGACACGTTCCTGATCAGTCTTTATAATGAAAGACGGAAAAGATCCGCGGGCGTCAGCGGAAGAAAATTCTGGGGGAGCTTCCCACTTTTGAATACCAAGAATCTCAGATATATCATCACCAACATCCGCCAAAGATTCATAAGTAATCCCATCTTGGGTAACATCAAGAACAGTCCGCGGCAGAATCAACCCTTGAGACAGAGCCTTACGAAGACGGATAGTGCGAAGCTTTTCGCCTTCAACACCATTGAACACCTTCGGAAAATGTCCGGCCTTAGTCAGGAATGGAGCAATCGTAGATGGGATAAAAGAGTCAACTTCACAGAAGACTACTTTGTCGCCGACTTGATACTTACCAACTTGATCAACTACTCTCCAACCATTAATGCCGTATTGACAAATCTTATCAGCGCCTTCAATCGGGTAAACACCATTTACTTCTTGCACAGAAGCCATTTTTCTCACATAAACATCATTCATAATTATACCTTTGCCACTTGATCTGGATATTTTAGACACTCATCTGCTGAATAAGACCAGCATTTATCTGTGAGTGAGATTTTTACTTTTTGTTTGGTAAAGCCGGTGATCACACCCATTGATAAAGACATTGTATACCCATTTTGGGGAATAAGTACAACCTTATCTCCAATTGCCAATTCTTTACCAGTTACATCATTCATCGTAATCCTCTGCTATTTTATCTAATTTCAAAGATAGTTCATAATCTTCATCCGACCCATATCGACACTCTTGTTCGTATGACCAATCCTTCCGTGAGGTGCAGCTGAATTGTGTGTACTTTTCATATCGATACATACACGACTCACGAAGAGCAGATGCCGCCAATCTCAGAGTATCTCTTTGATCTTCGGTCATTCTGACATCCACTTCTTCGCCAAATCTTGTGTTGGAAAATATTCACAATCTCCAACCTGATTTCTTTCCTGGTCATAGATCAGACCAATCCAAACTCTGAATTGATTGTCATAAAATATTTCTTTAGTAGTCATAAGAATCATTATACCACAATTAGAATTATGTGTAAATTAATTTTGCCAGAACTAAATTCTTATTGCCTTTCCAGAGACAAGCGTCCACAATTCGACCTTCGACAATCGTGCCGTGCTGAATAATTTCAAACAACGAAGCTACAGTCACTTCGAACTGAACTCCACGAGGATCAAGTACTTTGAACAGTTTATTACCGCGATAACGGTTAACTGTATCTACAATCATAAATCCAGTCAGAGGATCATTTTCCCAGACTCGGGGCGCGTATTCAAGAGGAATAGGTTCATCAGATTCAACTCTAACCGACTGCTGACCGGGTACATACTGCCATTTGGCACCAAAGTGCCGCCATTCACCAGTTTCTGTCTGATAAACTTTGTTGTTATAACTATATCCAGAGTTATATGCCCAACTATTCTGAGTTTGTTTTCTCTTTGCATCAGTTTTTAACTGGGGTTCGTGTGGATGTAAGAAACCAAAATTACTTACCGTTTCTGTATAGGTGTCATAGTCCGGTTTTGAATACTCACGTTCAGTGAGTTTCATTGAAACTACATACAACTGCTTGGGAATTTTTACTGAACTCATTTTTGATCCTTAATAAATGTTTTAGTCATGGAAACTAATTCGTCAAAAGTATTGCAGAGCGGAACGTCATATCGTTCGCACACAATCTCAACATTACCTTTACGCCAAAAGCCATCTGGGCAACATACAATAACATTACTTAGAGTAGCAAATAGACCAAGTTCCATTAAAGTAATTGGTGACTTAGTACTGGGATCAAAATAGAATACTATAAGATCTGCACAATCCATAGCATCCAATTCCCAAGTAACTTGTTCTTTAAATTGCGCATTATGTATTGATTGAATCCAAGACGAATCCCAGTCATCTCGTCTTGGATTCAATAGAACTACATCATATTCGGCCAATTCTTTAGTTAAACGAGTTTGCCAATTTTCCGCGGTACCCATTTCAATTGAGCCACCCAGGAAGATCGTATACTTGGAACCAAGTATAATTTGGTTCGGTGATTTAATTTCATACATAATTTATCCTAATACACCGATAATAACTTCTTTTGTACAATTCGGACACTGAATAAACCGAGTCACATTCATGTCGCCACCATAATCAGCCCAGTGCTGTTTAACGACATCATTTGGTGTGTATTCTAAAGTTGACCCACATTCTTTACAGACAGTTTGGTTAACCACATTAGGATGCGGTACAGTTGAAATTACTTTAATCATATATCCTTCAAATATTTGAGTTAGCACGAACTTGGTCAAATGTCTGGGTGAATTTTACTTCACCATTTTCAAAGTATGTTTCCATTGCTTCCTTCCATTCAAACCCCTTATCTGTCCAGTTTGTTGGCTGATCAACACTTGATTGATACTCACCACCAGATGTCCACAATGTGACTCGGCCCTTCTTTGAAGCCTTGCCTGGATCAGTAATTGGATCTTTGAACACATCACGCCAGACCATTTTACCAAAAAATCCGTCTTGCCTTAATCCTGTGGCTACTCGAACTCCAATTGCAGAAGCCTTCATTGCAAATTTCATAGTGTCTCTGTTGCATTGTTGGAGTAATCCGCCGCCCATGCCGAATGCGAAGTTGTCAGCAGAGTAACCAAGATAGTCGACCATGTGACTAAGAATAGCTTCGAGACTTTGAATGTTGATACCGTCACCCCAGATTACTCGTACATTGTTAAGCACTTTGTAGCCCTTTGCATTCTTGGGGGCGCCATACAATTTTTCGAGAATGAGCAACATCTTAGACAATACTTCAATCGGATCACCTGAGTCTGGACGAATCGCAACGGTAGCACCAGAGTCGATCACATCTTGTTTTAGTTCTGTTCCCCACAGTTTGCATGCGTTGTAAATGTCGTAGGAATCTGATACAACGGCAAGAATCTTACCATTGCCGCCAAACTGCTTAATCATGTTGCGATAAGCATCTACTTCAGAATCACGGCCCCAGCTTGTGATTGTGGAGTGTTCGGCTGCAGGGATAGAATAGCCACAAACATCACCTCCGTACACACCCATAACATGAAGAATGCCAGACATAGTGTCCGTTCCCATGAAGTTGACCAAGTGGGCTGCTGCGCCGATACCAGCACTTTCCAGGCTAGATACGCCACGAGCACCAAAATCGTGAAGTTTAAAAGCAATAGTAGAAGGATCACCAGACTTCTCCAAGTATTTCAGAATGAATTGTTTGATATTCCACGAGATCGTTCCTACAGTGGTAGGGTACCAAATGGCCCGGAGCGCGGCAGTTTCAACCCAAGTGGTGAGCCAGAAGCAGTTGGGGTCTGTGTTCTCAATGGTACAAAGTACATTTTTGGTCGGGATAACAAGTCCCTCCTTAGCAGCTCGGACACGGATAGGCAATTTGCCGTTGTGTTCGTTAAGAATGTACTGCCATCCCGCGCGGTTAAATGGTTCGCCGTGCATTGTCCAAATCTTGTCTGCATAGTCGATTTGCTCCTGTGTGATTGGTTCTGCAAGATACTTAGCAAGTGCCTGTACACCAAGGAATTCGGTTTCGGTGTATTCGCCACCACGGGCCTCGATGTAAGAGTAGACATACTCTGTGTCTGGTGGGTACATCAAATGCATTCCAACTTTATAGGAATCTGTATTTAAAATAATTGAATCTAATTTGTTCATATGAAACTCCTTCATTTAAAATTAACAGAATTTCTTCTGACCTATAGAATTATAGGATTTTACCTCAAACTTTAACACCGGTCATCTCAGAGATAATGTCTGCGTGATCATCATACAGTTTTCCTTCTTTAAGTGCGTCATTAAGATCTACCCATTTGATTTCTGATGCATCATCTGATCCGTTGGCACGGGGCGGTTTTCCATCTGCATCTGGTTGGATTTTGATCATTACTGCCAGCGTATTTCTTGGAATACCAAAAGAACGTGTGGGAGAATCAAACAGTTGAGTTTTGACAATACAACCACGGAGCACCTTTTCTGGTACGCGGATATTAGTTTCTTCTTGAAGTTCACGAATTGCACAATCCAAGAAAGTTTCATTACCATTTCGAAATCCACCTGGAAGTGCCCATGCATCTTTACCTGGAGCAAATTTTCGTTTGATCAAAAGAATCTTACCATGGCAAATTACCACAGCATCAGAACAATTAAAGTTCAATGTTTCTGGGAATGGATAATTCTTGAATAGTTCTTTTTCTTTTTGGTAGAATGCCCAATCTGCATGTACAGTAGGTGAAATGCTTGAATCACGATCTCGGAACATTTGCTCACGGATCTGTGTGGCGTTCACATCATATACAGCTTCAATGTTGAGAAATTTCCACTCTGGAAACCAAGAAAGATAGTTATTGCCATCTTTATTGTGACCGAACAATACTGGTGTATTATCTTCACAGACTGAATTCACAGTAGATCTTACTTCTGAGATCCATTGGTCGTTATTGTAACGATAGTCATTTAGTGGGAGAATCTCAAAATTAGAAATTCCCGCTGCACGGAGTTTCATCCGGAGCATGCTTGCTCGTTCTTCAAATGTCCATGGATTTTTAATTGACCTGCATTGGTTAGCTGAACCAATGAGAATGATGAGAGTATCAACTTGTGATGCAGCAATACTTAGTGCATGAATGTGACCTCTGTGGATGGGTTGAAAACGTCCGATGAATATTCCATATTTCATTTCAAAACTCCTTTGAATGTTTATATTGTTTATTTATGGTAAAATAACTTGTGCTATTCTTTTACTACCGGTACGTCACGCCATTCCCACATACGTTCGGCACCACCCATATCATCTGACCAATAAACAGCCCATTTCTGTTGTAAGACGTGAATGATAGTAGACTTTGACGTTGTGTATAATTCATGCTGTTCTATAATTTCGGTGTGTTCGCGAGCTATCCACCGCAGTTCATTTGATGGTGTCATAGCGTCTCCCTCGTCACTTTCATGCACTTATCCTTAACCCACTCGGCATGGACTGAAGCACAGGCTTCATTGCGGCCAGATGTACTACCTACAACTATTCCTATTAAAATGGCACTGATGCAAAGTAATACCACGAACGCAATGTTCTGATCTTTGTTCATTTCAATCCTGCTTTAAGACGTTTTGCTGCTTTCCGGGCCCGTTTGGCCTGAGCTTTTTCGAGTGCTGCCCGAGCTTCCTCTTCCGATTGCCACTTCGGCTCTGGGGTCCGAGTGTGGCTTGTTGGAAAAGCATCCATGGCACCCATGGCACCAATCATAGCTGCTACTAAAAATCCTACTTTATTCATACAGTTCTTTCAATCATTCGTTTGAGTTTCCGACGGCTGATAAGTTTTACGTTCCAATACCGGCCGGGTTTTCTGTACAGATATCCACATTTGACTTCTGTTACCAAATCATAACCTTCCACATAGATTTTGGCACATTTGTCTTGGTCATATGACAACACAAGCACATGCCGAATTGGCGCGGGTTTGTGCGGAATATCACCCAATTCAACGAACGGATAATCCGTCCATGCGGAAATATTTTTACAGCGTTTCATAATTATTTCTCGATCACAGGAATGCCCCGCACATAGTAAGATTGACGTTCAAGTTCTTCATTGTCCAATTCGAGTTTAAATTGTGCCACTTCGGCCAATTCTTTGGAGATATAAAGATCAATTATGTTTTCCCAATAATCACAACCGTCAAATAGTTGGAATATAAAGCGTAGACAATCATGTTATTCCCTTTGTGTTTCGGTATATTTAGTATTAATACTTTGGAGTCCACGATTGTTCAATGTATCCAAGCACTTCAACGAGGTTTTCATTTTCATCGAATGGTGTCACTTCGT
>ERZ1034365.10-NODE-10-length-106174-cov-3.977313_pt1 | contig 106174 bp, 76 predicted proteins | sample MGYA00520615_ERZ1034365 | MGnify/ENA primary metagenome ERZ1034365 (study PRJEB33736, sample SAMEA104284505) | Azolla filiculoides | biome: Urban; feature: Water surface; material: Ditch water | place: Netherlands | collected 2015-10-28 | depth 0-0.1 m ...
GGTAAATTGAAAAGAAAAAAAGTTTTCTTTTACCAATTTGAATATTGATGGGAAAATTTTACGACTTCCAATCTTCACACCATATCGAGAAGACAAGACGGCAGCAGAGAATGCAATAAATCTCGTTAATCAAGTAAGGAAAGTAAGTGATTTTATTCATACAACCCTTCAAGATGCTATTGTACGAAACTGTAAGACAGATTGGAATGATTTATGAAAAAGTTGTAAGTTTGTTTCTACAGGAAAATGACATGGGGAAAAAATCCATTTTGATACAACTACCTTCATGGATGAGGTGAATTGAAAAAGAGATAAAAAGATTATTGATAAACAAGAAATACTCGATTTATTTGGTATACCCTTGGATGCAAAAAATACAGAAAATATTGCATCTATGCGAAAGGATTTAACAAAATATGACAACCTCCCTATTGGCTCGGATGAACGCTTTGCAGGGGTTCTTTGAGAATTTATACAATCAAGACTAAACGATATTAAGGATAAATCTGCAAAAGATCACCCCCCACAAACATACACAAAACAATCAAAATAAGAGGACTTGTCCTCTTATTTTTTTTGTATATACTTCTTTCATGCAACTTACTAAGACTCTCCTTCATACAACAGATACGTATATCAAGAAACTCTTTGAGGTTGGAATTCATACAACCGACGATTTTCTCTGACTCTTTCCTCGAACCTATGAGGATAAAAGTGATGTAAATACTACTTTTTCTCATCTGAATATTCAAGAAAAACAAGTTGTTCAATGTAGTATTGAAATACTCACAGAAGAAAAAACAAGAAATAAAAAACTGCTTACCAAGGCAGTTCTCACTGATAGTCAATGATTTCATAGTGAGGCTGTTTGGTTTAATCGACGAATGATTGCAAATCAATTTCACAGTGGAGATGAAGTACTTATTTTTGGAAAGCCAAAATATGAATATGGAAAACTTTCATTTTCTTCTCCAGAAATAGAACATGTTCAGGAGAATAGGCGTGAAATACTTCCTGTATATTCTGATGTAAACTATATTCCAGGTACTTGGATTCGAGATAAAATGTCTTTTCTTCGGATATTTATTCGGGAACAGACTACAAGCCTTCCCCAAAATATTCAAACAAAGAAATGATTCCGTCCATACACGGAAAATATTGAAGCTCTTCACTTTCCAAAAGATATTGCAGACTTTACCCGGGCAACCGAAGAACTCTGATATGAAGAATTATTTCGATTTCAATATCAAGGCCTCAAGAAAAAATATGATCTTGAAGCAGCAAGTTCTGGAAACTCTCCTCAGATTCCATTGGATACTGACTTTATAAAATCAATTCTTGGGCATATTCCATATCCCCTCACGAATAAGCAAAAAATTGTTCTCTTTCAAATCCTCAAAGATATGGAACGGCCCCATGCAATGGCTCGTCTTCTTCAGTGAGATGTGGGGACTGGAAAAACAATTGTTGCAATGATAGCAGCAATACATGCTATCCGACAAAATGATATTCAAGTGGCCATCATGGCACCAACAGAAATTCTCGCACGACAACATTTTCTCTGAAATCTTGAGTTTCTTGAATGATTTAATATTAAGAGTGATCTCCTTGTTTGATCTCTTACCCCAAAACAAAAAAAAGAAGCCGTTGAACGTTTAAAATCAGGAGGAACCAATATCATCTTTGGAACTCATGCCCTTATTCAAGATCATGTACAATTCCATCGGCTCGGTTTTGTCGTAGTAGATGAACAACATCGATTTTGAGTAGAACAGAGAAAAGCACTAGAAGAATATTGCAGTCAAAGAAGTCCAGAAAATACGATTGGAATATTACCCCATCGACTCAATATGTCAGCTACTCCAATTCCACGAACTCTCGCATTAACCCTCTATTGAGATCAGGATATTAGCGTACTTGATGAATATCCTGTTGGAAGAAAACCGATTCATACACGAGTCATTCGAGAAGATCAAAGAAATGAAGTATATCGTTTCATAGAAGAAGAAGTTTCACAGTGAAGACAAGTGTATTGGATTTCCCCACTCGTGGAAGAATCGGAAAACCTCGATATAGCAAGCGCCGTCAATATGCAGGAAATTCTTATGTCTGTTTTTCCAGATAGAACCGTTGGCCTTATTCATGGAAAGATGAGTGGAAAAGAAAAAGATCGTATTATGCAAGATTTCTATAATAATACCATCCAGATACTCTCATCTACTTCTGTAGTAGAAGTATGAGTCAATAATCCAAATGCCACTATTATATGTATTGAGGCCTCTGAACGATTTTGACTTTCACAACTTCACCAGTTCCGTGGTCGAGTTGGTCGTTGAAATGATCAAAGTTACTGCTATTTATTTACTACAAAAGAATATAAAAATGATCGCCTAAAGGCTATGGAACAAACGACTGATGGTTTTGAACTCGCCGAAATTGACCTCGAACTTCGTGGTCCATGAGAAGTATATGGAGTTCGTCAATCATGAGTTCCAGATCTTCGCTTTGCAAGCCTCACTGATACCAATCTTATTTCTGAAATTCGAAATGATATTGAGGACTGGATCCGTTCAAAATAATACAATACCTCCTATTTTTCTATTTTATGGATATCACACAGTATCTGAGGGAACTTAAAAAAAACAGTCTTGAACGCAATATTCCAAATATTACCGAGAATAATGCTCGTTTTATTACTGACCGTATTCAAAAACAGTCTCCTTCACATATTCTAGAAATCGGGACAGCCAATGGATACTCAACACTTTGTTTTGCTCAAATACTAAGACAAATATGAAAATGAGATATTACAACGATTGAGCACACGCCTGATATGCAGAATGAAGCATGCGAACATTTTCATGCATGCTGAGTTGAGTCTTTCATTACTCCACTTCTTTGAGATGCTCTGACACTGATTCCAACACTTCCAGATACCTATTTTGATTTTGTATTTATCGATGCAATGAAAAAATCCTACCTCGATTATTATCTTCTCATCCAACCAAAACTCGTTTCTCCTGCAATGATTATCGTAGATGATGTAAAAAAGTTTCGTTATAAAATGGAAAATTTTTATAACTACCTTTCAGAGAAAAAAATAGAATACACTCTTTATGAGGTTGATGATGATGATGCAACTATGATAATTCTTTTGTAGATATTTTGAATATTTGACATATATAGTTATATAGTTTATAATAATATATATGTCACAAAATACACTCGAACAAACATCCAGTTCCGAGACTATAGGACTCCTTGCACGTATGGGATTTAATGTTCATTTTCTTCAAAAATTAGCACACCCAGAATCTATTCAAGAAAGAACAAGTAGTGGAACCCTTCTCTATCGATATAGAATGAATGGTCATTTTTCATTCGATCCCATGAAAGATAAAAAACTTCAAAAGTTTACTGATTGGCTCCATGGAAAAAGACATCTTCTTACCGGAAATTTTTCAAGTCCAAATGCTTTTTGGAACTATCATTTTACCCAATGAAAAAATGAAAATATTCCTGAGGAAATTGAACAAATGGAAATAGCATTCTATGATGCCCGATCAATAGAAGACATTATTCATATTCTCGAAAGAAGTACTCTTCCTATTCTCGCTCCCAATAAAAAGGAAATTTATCCAAGAGAAGTTCTCATAGAGAATCTTCAAAAAATTAAGTCTTGGCATCGGAAATGGATAGAATATCATGAGAAAGTGTCGAGTTGAAGTGTTATGCTAGAACTTCAAGAACGGGTAAAAAAACTCTTATCCACGGGTGATACTATTTCTCATGGAATTTGAGGAGAGAAAGATTCTATCAGGAAAAAACTTGAGTTGATGCAACAACAATCCAAGGAAATATTGCGCCATGCAACCAGATCACATGATATACGATCTCATGTCATCCGCATACTTTCCTGATATGATTCAAAGAAGAAAGTTCCCTATCCAGTTGTATTTACAGAAGAAGAAATGAACACAGTATATAAACTCTATAGCATCCTATAAAAAATGAATCATTCCCGTTGCAATACGATAGAAAACATATATACTTTCTATCGTATTTTTTCATACAATTCTTGTTTTACTCATTTATTTATATTGAATTATGGCAACTCTTATTTCTACTGATGCGGATTTTACAAATAATATTTCTACTGGACTTACTCTCGTTGATTTTTGGGCTGAGTGGTGTGGTCCTTGCCAGATGATGCTTCCAAGACTTGAAGAACTTTCCTCAAAGGTTGATGGAAAAGCAAAAGTTATGAAACATAATGTTGATACTGATCCTCAAGTTCCAACACAATTCCGTGTTATGAGCATTCCAACTATTATCCTCTTTAAAGATGGACAACCAGTTGAAAAATTTGTAGGAGTACAAGATGTTACTACATTAACTCAAGCTATTGAAAAGCATATATAAGCATTTTTTTAATTAAACAAAAAATACCTCCCAAATTTTGGGAGGTATTTTTTACAGAATTATTCTACTACTGAATTACTACCTTTGAAACATTATATTGTCCAAGGAAGCGAGAAAGAAGTGGTGGAGGGTTTCGAAGAGCTCGACTTGAATAATTGAGAATGATACCAGTAGTAACTGTATCATATCCAACATTCGCTCGGATATACGTATGACACGCAATGAGATGAGTAGCATTTCCATAGAGTGTACCATATATCTTAAGAATATTTTGAGTACTATTGGTTACACATTTTCCAGCAGCGTCAAGAAGACCATTCGTGGTTAATACTCGTCCATTTTGTCCGACACTATCGGGAAGTGCTACAAATATCCCTGCAATACTGGTTACATCTTCTTTAATAATAATATTTCCATTACGGACAATGAATGACCAACTTGAATTTACATTATTAAGAATATTTGCGTTGATATAGAGGTTTCCATTTTCGACAATCACTGTTTTTACTCATGAAAGTGTAAGATTTGTATTGATAGAAAGATTTCCATTTCGAATTGCATACACATCATTATAGTCAGAAAGTGAGAGTCACTGTGTATCAAAATCAGCAAGTGAATTAATTGCGTAACTTCCTACTTTTGCCCGTTGTGTAATAATATTCAGTTCAGCCGTTGAGCCCCCTGTATACACCGTAGTTGTTGTAGTAGTAGATGAGGTTGAGAGATTCGTAGTAGTAGTTCCTACCGCAGTTGTAGAAGTAAAATTTCCACTACTAACACTATCGAGGAATCATCCAACTATCTCAGTGGCACTTGCAAAAGTTACTCTACGAAGATATACATTTCCGGCAGAACTTGAAACCATATTTTTTGAAACACGAACCTGAATAGGAATACGTATAGCTTCAAGTTTTACTTCCACTCCACCATTTGCATAATCAGAAGTCAAAGAGTTTCCGATGAAAGTTGTCAATTGTGATCCAGTATAAAGAAGAACATCATTTACTCCGCGAGCAGTTCCAGTAAATATATGAGTTCCAAGATGATCAGCCCATTGATATTTTACATATTCTCCTCGTCCAATTACAACATCAGATGGAAGATAATAACAGTTCGAATCAGAAGGCCCTGACACGACTGAGTAGTTTGTTGTATAAATACATACTCGAGCTCATGAAAGACTTACAGGAATATCATATTTTGTCTGAAGATGAAATATCAGACTATCTGCATTGGTAAATACTCGACTATTTTCTCCAATAACAACTTGATATCGTGTTGCATCGCAACGAAGAAGGTTTTCTGGAGGAAGATATGATACTGTTTGAGCAGTAATTGGATGAATAACAGAAAGAGACGAAGCATTATTTACTGTATTGCAATCAAAATCATGAAGAAGTGTGTTCGTTGTAAAAGCAATACTACGAGAAAGCCCTGGCATATAAATATAAGTACTTGTGATTGGATCTTCACCTGGAATAGTAACTGGTGAGACCTTACAAGTTGAACTACATCCAATACGATCAGAATTCGGACCAAGATCACACTGTTCATCATCAACTGTATTGGCAATTCCATCAACTCCATTTACTTCGAGAATACCATTTCCACAATATCATGATGATCACCCAGTTGGACAAAGATTTCGATTATTGTAACAGGAATCATACGTTGTATGAGTACACGGAACTCCGTTATTGGCAGTTTGACAAGCATTAGCATCTATAAAAGAAGCACATATTCGATTCGAGTTATTCATACATGTGTAATACAAGCCACTACTTGATCCAGAGGTAGTAATAGTAGTAGCACAAGCACCGACAGGAGCTTGTCCATCAAGTATAGAACCAGTAAGCACTACTCCATTTGAATCTTGAATTGCACAAGAAGGAGAAAATGTGGTATTTGCAGTAGAGTAGGTACAAACGCGACTATTGGTTGAACCATATGTACCAGACGTATCACCTTCATAACAACGAATTCGATATTGGTATGTAAGAGACCCTGAAAGATTTGCACCATTACAAGTAAGGGTAGCAGTAAGTGGAGATCCGCCAGATCGAGCGGTTGAATCAAGTGAACCACAAACTGGACCAAGTTCTACACGAATAACAGCTGGATCAGTATTATTTATAGGATTTACATCACCTGTATTTGAAATAGTAGCAACATTTGCATATGTCCCAGCTGGAATAGTTCAAGATGTTCGTGCATATACAATTACATCTGGAAATAATTGACCAGCACTGAGTACTCCAGAATGAGTACAGCGAAATGAACGATTTCCGTTATCTCCAGAGGTACAAGTCCACGTAGAAGATTGAATAGCACCAGAGATAACTACATTATTTGGAAGCGTATCCTCAAGTGTCGTTACTCCAGAGCTTGCTATCGGTCCAAGGTTCGATACTGAATAGGTATATACAAGATTTCCAGACTGACTTACAATAAGCGCATCTTGTTCATCATTTCCGATATGACCTGTATTTCTATCGCGCAGTGTTCCATCTGTGAGCGTTCGTCCCACTCGTTTCTTCAACATAAGATCAAATGTGTTTCCTGGAGTAATTACAACATCAACCGGGTTACAGTTATTTACCTTATAAAGTCCGAGAATAGGGTTTAAGGTTGCAAGTTCATTTGGATCATTTGGATTCGAAAGACAAACTACATTTCTATAGACACCTGGAATACCCACAAGTGTTGCCTGAGCGGTAATTGTTGGGAATCGTTGCCCCATAGCAATACTATCACTTCGATTACATGAAAATCCAGTATTCGTATTCGTACATGTCCATCCACTTCCAGAAACAGAAGTCAGAGTAATTCCAGATGAAAAATCCGTATCTGTAATGGTAGTTGTACCAGTAACAGCGAGAAGTCCAAGATTTTCAACTATAAATGTATAGGTAAGTGCATTTCCTGATTGAGCACCAATACCCTCATCATCTCCGTTTACATATTTATGAATCATGAGATCAAATCCATTTGGATTTGGAGGATTCACGGCTGCACTATCAGTATTATTTGGAAGATAGTTATCATAAATATTACTTACTGTTGCACTATTTATAATACCATTCGGTTGAAATACTGCATTGGTTGCACGAACTGGAACAGTAATTACTGGAAAAAGTTGATTTGATGCAATCACAGCTGAAGTTGTACAAGTAAAACTCGTAGATCCACTACTTCCAGTACATGTCCATCCATTTCCTGATGGAGTATCACGAAGCGTTATATATGTTGGAAGAGTATCAGTTACGGTCGTTATACCACTACTAGAATCTGTAATACCAGTTCAGGCAATGATCACACCATTATTCTGTACGATTATATTATAATTGAAATCTTCATTGTTCGTAATAGGAGCAAATACATCATCCCCTTTTACATATTTCTTAATGGCAAGATCATATGCTGGAGTTACTACAACAACAGCAGGATCACACTTATTTGTAACCGGATTATAATTCGGATCTCCTGGGTTACAATCATTTGGTACAGTTGTACAATCGAGAGTTGCTCCGGTAAGTTCACATACCGCTGCCACATTTTTTACAGCAGTACCAACTGGAGTAGTATGTGCAAGATATACTGGAACCGTAATATATGGGAGAGTAGCTCCGGAAGCTATCGAACCAGTATATATACAAGTAAATCCTGTATTTCCTGATGTTGTACATGACCACCCTGTCGCACTAATTGAACCACTAATTGTTACATTGGCCGGAAGTGTATCTGTAACTTTGGCGCCAGATGCAATAGTAGCACCCGAATTGGCAACTACAATAATATAATTAAAGAGTGATCCTCTTGGAAGATTCAATGCAGAAGAAACTACTTGAGCATCAGAATTTAAAGTTGATCCAGTAGAAGCATATTTTTTTACAGAGAGTCCCCCTGTCTGAGTAGTTGATCCAGTTTGATATCGTGCAGTACAATTCACAGAACCACTTCATACACATTGCCATGCATAGTTAGAAATATTTCCAACCACATTCGTAGTAAATCCAGAAACAGCTCCCGTTCCACAATATCCCTGAGTAATTGGAGTCGAGAGGGTTCCAGAGTAGACAGTACTGCATGCTGGAGTTGTAGTAGATGTTCCAGTTTGATATCGTGCAGTACAATTCACAGGAGTAGTACCTGCAGAACCATTACATTGCCATGCATAATTTGATACATTCCCTACAACATTAGTAGCAAATGCAGAAACAGTTCCAGTTCCACAATATCCCTGAGTAATAGGAGCTATAAGTGTACCAGAATAGACAGTACTACATACTGGAGTTACAGTTGTTGTTGCAGTCGTACATGTAGTACTACAAGCATTCCCTGCTGTACCATTTGCAGCTCCATTATCACACGTTTCACCATTGGTAACATCAGTTGTACCATCTCAACAAAAGGCTGGATAATAAGCAATACACTCTTTATGTGTAATTTCTGAAGAACCTCATACTTCCCAATATTTAATAGTATATGCTAACTCAAAAATAGGAGTATTTCTTCCAGCAGTACGAATGGCTGGTGAGATACTCGAGAATCCTACACTATAACTAGGATCAAGTAATAAGAGTGTTCGACTTTCATTGGAAGCAAACTTAAGATATGGTCCATATGTTGGATCTGTATATGCAGTTCATTGCCAGAATGCAGTCTTTGTACCATACTCCAATATTTCTGTAGGATATGGAGTACTAAAAGAAACCGGTGTTGAGTTATCATTCAGATAAATCTCATCAGGATTGGAACCTGCATGCCAGATATCTCAAAACGCACTTCTAGCAGTACCCAAATATAAATTTGAATCACTGTAGAAACACTGATTACAACTATTGGCAGTTTGAGCTGATGAACAAGTAGTAGATACAGTGGCTGCATAGAGTGAGTTACTGAATCAATACAATGTTAACACACTGAGAGAAAAGGATAGAATTTTGCGCATATAAGACAAAATGAATAAAAAAATTACTTGCGGATTTCTGAAGGATTTAATCCAGATTGGATTTTGAGTTGTTCTTGTGAAGTTGTATAAGCTCCAGTTGATGGTTGCATGCTAGTGAAATCAACGGTCACAGAATCTTTTTCAATAATCTCTTTGTTTGAAGAACAAGATGTCAAAGTGCATCATAGAATGATACAGAAAAGGAAAGGTTTCATAATATGAAATAATTAATTAGGGTTTTGGAGGTCGAGATCAGGTTTGATTACCACCATTTGTTGTTTGTGTAGTGCTAGTTGAAATAGGTCAAGCAGGTGCTGGCGTTTGGCTTGCTGGAATAACTACAGTAGTACTACCATCCATTGGAGTGGAAGTTGAATCCCCATCCATTGGAGTGGAAGTTGAAGGAGTTGGATTATTGTTATCTCTAGGAGTTGCTTCATATCAAACAGCAACAGAGAATCAAGTTCATTTTTCTCATGTAGATACCTCAAATCATTCCGTCTCACTTACTCAAGCAATATTTCCTGCATTTTCTATTTTGAGCTCCTTACCTCGATATAAGAGAGAACCAAGATCAATGGCAAACGAAGGAAAATTCAAACATTCTCCGAATGCACATTTATAGAACAAAGCCGAAGATGTAATCTCCTTTCCTGAAAATGTACCCTTTCCAGTAGTAAGAAGTGTTTTAATATCTTGCTCTGGGATAGATGTTGTGTTATCCCCTGTAATACTCTGGATACTTTTTTCTATTGAAACATAAATCTGCTTCATATATCCTTCTTGAGTTTTTTGCATGAGAGCGAGTATATCTCATCTTTTATTCACATTACCTTCTTCCGCAATAAGTGGTCATTTTTTTGCATCAAATGCTATGTTCATTTGTCATTTTGGCATCATACTAAAACCATGTGCTTTCTCTCCTCATTTCCATCCTGCAACTGCACCGATGAGGTTCTTAATATTAACATTTTTATCACCAACCTTCACAGTATTGTATTCAGCATAGTACTTATCAGAATCTTTTCCCTGAAATACCGTATCAAAATCTGCTAAATCTACACCATTTGCTTTCGCAAGAGCCTGAAGCGTCTTACTATTCTTTCGCTCATTAAACTGTTTCTCGATTCATTTCTGAGCAGTAAATAACATTTTATCATTCTCTATTTTTACATCTCTACTATTTGAATAATCCGTCATGAGACCAGTTCGGAGTTTATGCATAGCAGCATATCTTACTGATACAGAATTTTTTGCATCTCATTTCTTCGGAAAGAAGAATGCATACATTGCTTGAATATCTTTATTTCTTATACTTGAACGAAGCAGGCTCTTCAATTTAGGTTCAGTAGCAGCAAGGAAGGTCTCTAGATTACTAATATCAGCATTTTTATAAGCTGTAAGAAAATCAGTGAGCCCTGATTTATTTGCAAAAAATAATCTTGATAACGCTATTCGGGCACTGGGAGTTTGCATTACTTTCTCAAATTCTGCTGCACTCACCACAGAAAGTTCAGGCTCTTTGTTTTCCTCTTTTCAGTCTACTGATGTGGTTTGTAATTCACCCTTATCAATAAATTCCACGATCAATCCTCAGCCTCATTTTGTATTTGGCTTAATCCTCATATCAACCGAATGATTTTTAATGGTTATTTTACCATCATCTCAAACTGCATATGAACCATCAAGACTTTTTGGAAAGACAAGTGATAATTCTTTTTGAGCATCTCATCTCTTAGGAAATTCAATAGTAACTTCTTTTTGAGTTGCATCTGGATTAACGGTAATCTTTGGCTTATTATATCATGCGCTTGAAAGTAGTTCATTTGTTCCATTTTCATCCATTGTTACTACTTGATTCACTTTCTTAAAACCAACCTGAAAATCTGATTTCTCAAATCGAACTCATGGAAGAATATAAGCAATTCCAGCAAGTTGACCAAAGTTCAGTCCAATCTGTGACATTACCCAACCGGTATCATTCTTCTCTCTCTGGAGAATCATAACTTCATTCTCAATAATCTTAGTCAGTGCCGTTTGAATCATAAGATATCTTGATTCTAAACTTGTAGCCTGCTCATATCAATTCGATACAAGGAACTGTCTTAGATCTGACGCCATACGAATTCCCATCATTTTATTAGAAACAATTGGAGGTTTTGTATTTACAAGATTAATATCCTCAACTTTTGTAATATTTGATAACTGTCGAATTGCATCTCTCGATTTTTCAATATCTGATTGGAGATTTTCCTGTGCATCTCGACCTTGTCAGAGTCTCATTCCAGCAAAGATATTCATCCCAACTGGAGTAGCGGTAATGGATCCAAGAAAATCATTCATACGTCCGTGCATACCAAAGAATGGTAATAATTGCCCCGAATAAGCTAATCCATAATGAACACCAAGTTCTGAATTTTCAGAACGAAATATTTCTTTTGTACAAGCAATAGCAATAAGTGCCCCAAATTTTCCTCCAAATTCCATAGATCCACTTATACCAACAGTTACAGTATCAGCAAACCAATTATTGAGCTCCTTTGTAATACCAACACCACCTCCGATACGATTATTTGTAAGAAGCGTTGCCCATTCAAGTGAGAGAGATTCGAGTTTAGCAGGATTTGATAATTCTTTCGAAAGAATATCAATCTTGTCTAGTACACTCTTCTTCTGGTCTATAGAAAGTTTTGGATCTTCTCCAATTATAGCTTTCTGTTTATTTATAGCTGACTCTGCTCCTGTTTGAATTTGTTTTTGCACTTCAGGTTTTTTTAACTCATCAACAATACGATTGGAATTTTCTGCATTGATTCCAATATCTACCTTTCCAGATTGAAAAAATCCAACCTTATCAGGTGATTTTGCTATATAATTCAATCATCGAATATAAGCAGAACGAATCTCAGGTTTTTTCTGCATTTCAGAGAATATTTCATTTCCAGAAGATCATGTAAGTTTCTCACCTCCGATTTCAACGAGTTTTCTTACTCGTTCAGATATTTTCTGATCATCCATTTTAGAAAAATATGTTTCAAGCTCTTTTGGAGCATAGAGTGTCATGAAAGAACGATCATCAGATAATAAATTTGCTGATTTTTTATCCTTAAAATCAACTACATGTTTTACCCCCTCACGGTACGTGGAAAGATAATTAATAAATACAGAGCGAGAAAATGTATCTGGAGTAGTTTGTCTATCTTTTGCGAGAAGCCAATCCTGTGTGGTTTGTCCAGCCTTATAAAAAGATTGGAGTTCTACGAATAAAGGATCAAGATTTTGCCTATTCTTCTCATAGATTTTCTTAAATTCACGAACGGTTGCACGTTCTCCAAGTCCAAGTTTTCCATTGGAACGATATCACTCAAAAGTATCTAAAGAAAAAGCACCTGTTTCTACAAGTTTTCCTGAAATACAAAATTCAATAAGAGCAGCAATATTTGCATCTCAAAGACTGAGAGGATTATTTTTTGTTCATTCAGAACGAAAAACATCCTGTGTAGATGTTGCTGTAAACAATTCAAGGAGAGCTACTACTCCTGGATTATCCTTTATAGACTTAAGTCATTCGAGGAGAGCTTTTGCTTGAAGGGGATTATTATCACTATCTTTTGCCATTTCACGAAAATCAGCCCTATCTGCAATGGAACGGCTTAAGTTTTGACGAGCAGTATCAGCAGTATCTTTAACTCAATCAGTCTGAGTATTATTTCAAGATTCAAGAGAAGTATATTTCTCTTGAAAAGATGTTCTTAATTGAATAAGCTTTAGTTTTTCTTCCTCGGTAAAAGTACTATCTCTTGAATCAATGGCTGAAGTAAGTTCATTTAAAATCTTATTTTTTATAGCCATATTTTTTATAGCGACTTGATTAATCTCCTTATCAAGGACATCCATAAGTGCTAATCTTGCCTGTAGATTCTCTTGTTTATTAATATCCTCCAATAATTTTTTTATACCTAAATCAGACGTTTGAGCCTCAGGTGGTTTATTTGCATCTGCTCAAGAATAAAATGCAGATATGTTTATATTACCAGTGGTACGAATTGTATACATACAAAACAGATTAAAAATTTATTTCTAGATTATGCTATCATATTTCCCTATCTTTTGCAAATAAACAAGATATTTGTAGGAAATGAATAAAATATAAACAATATTACATTAATATTTAATAATGTCAATATATCAGATATTCAATTCGCAGAAAAATCACATTAATAAAAAATCCCTTAGATATCTAAGGGATTTTTTAAGATTATTCTATAGAACTATGCTCGACGACGAAGAGAGAACATAAGACCAAATGAAATGAAGAATGCAGCAGCTATAAGAAGGAGAGATTCTGGACCTGTCTTAGTCTTTGTCATATCTTTTGGATTTGGCTTTACAGTAACACCAGATGCTGTTCCTGTTGGTTTTGGAGTCGGAGTTACTGGGGAAACTGATCCAGTATTTGCTGGAGGAGTAGCAGTTTTTCCATCAAGACGGTACGCTACACATTCATAATGAGTTTTCTTAGGACCTTCAGCACCAGCAGTTACCTCATGGTATGCAACTGGAAAACGAACCATACCTACGTAGTCTCCGTTGTTTTTTGTGGAAGATTCAAGAGTGTATCCAGCACCAAGTACTGATTCTGTAACCTTAACTTTTTGACCAGGCTGTACAAAGTATACTTTTCGACTTGGATTGGTTCAACCACTATCTGTTACGAAAAGAATTTCCTGAGATACACGCCATTCTGCTCCAGATGTATTCCATCGAGTTGCAGCATCAGCAAGATTAATAAGCTGAATACCCGCTACTGATTCTTTATGTTCATCTTCGTAGATAACGTATTGCATAGTTCCAGAAGCAACATTTGCAAACATATCATACATATTCCCACCTCCAACACGTTCTTTTTCTTTTACTCATTTTCCATCAAAACATTGATTACATTGATTTGCAGAAAAGAAAGGTTGTGTAGTACAGCTTACTTCTTGATAGTCTGATATAGCCGCATAAAGAGGCGCAGTAGAAATCATACATACTGCAGATGCGAGAAGAACGCGAGTTGAAATCATGTGCAAAAATGGTGAAAATGTAAAAATAATGTGAAAAAACTTCCTCCGCATTCTATTGCAAGAATGGTTTTTGTCAAAAAAAAACCTTGTATAAACGGATGAAATGTATACAATATTTGTACATTTATATTATAATTAAGTTTTACGGTATGTTATCAAATGTACAAGTAGACCTTCACAAAGCGAAGGATCACCTATTGACAGAGCTTGCAAAGCTTCAAGTATGACGTGCAAATCCTGCAATTGTTGAAGGAATCATGGTAATGGCTTATGGAAGCCTTCAACCATTACGTAATACTGCTGCGGTAGGAATTCTTGATTCTCAAACCCTTTCTATCCAACCTTGGGATAAATCTATCATTCGTGATATTGATAAGGCTATTACTGATGCAAATCTTGGATTGAATCCACAGAATAATGGAGAATCTATTATGATTAAAATTCCAACTCCTACAGAAGAACGTCGCCGTGAACTTGTGAAGATTGCAGGAAAGATAGCCGAAGAAGGAAAAGTTGCAATTCGAAATATTCGACAAGAATATAAAAAACATATCGATACAGCGAAAAGTAATAAAGAAATCAGTGATGACATCGCAAAATGATATGAAACCGAACTGCAGAAATATATAGATGATGCTATTAAATGAGTTGACACTGACCTAAAGCATAAAGAAGAAGAAATTATGAAAGTGTAGTACTCACTACCATCCTCCATATTCTGGGGGATTTTTCTTGCATTGAACGAAAAATAGACATAATTATAGAACATCAATCCGCTCCCCATATTCCATTCAATATTATGCATGCATATACCCTCTGATACACCAATAATCCAGTAATAGAAAAATATACTTTCCACTATGAATCAATTCTTCGTGAAAAGATACAAAAGCTTAACACTGATGGAATAATTTCAAGTGAATTCCTCTCACTTCCGAGTGAATTTTTATTAATACCTGATATTTCCAGTAATTTTGATTCATTTGATGCAAAAGTTCTCCCATTCTTATGAAATGAATGGGAGAACTATAAAAAAAGCTGACTTGATTGAATGGAATCTACAAAAGGAAAAAGGATACCATGAACTCAAATACTCCTTACTCCCCATGATTGGAATCCAGATAGATATCTAGAAGCTCATCCAGATCGTATAAACTCATGAAATACCCTTGATTTTTGATGAAAAAGTGATAGCGAATGGTTCCAACTTTTTGAAAAAAGCTTTGCAATCCTTACCGCTATATCACCTGGATTTACGGATGAACTCAGTAACATGATACGAAAAATAATTCCAATGGGGATAAGTCATGGAACACATAATTCAGCATCGTATTCTCGATGTATCGGGCATATATATATGAGTTACCCATCTGGCATGCAATATAGTGAACTTGCACTCCTTGAGGCCATTATTCATGAATCAAACCACAATAAACTCAATCTCATTTTGCGATGTGAACTACTCCTGAATAATACATTTCATGAAATCTACTATTCCCCGTATCGCCCCGATCCTCGTCATATTCATGGAATCTACCTTTGACTTCATGCCATGGTTTGAGTATTCTCTATTTTCTTTGAAGCAGTAGAGCGATGACTTCTCATACTCGATGGAGGATGGATGGAAAAAAGTCTTGCTTATGTCATGAAGAATGCTCTTTCCATTCGCGTACTTGAACGGTATGGGCAGTTTACAAAGAAATGAGAAGAAATATTTTTGGAAATGAAAACTCTACACCAAGAAACTTCAAATCGCATTAAATACTTAGCCATCCCTGATGAATTTCGTCATCATGCAACCGAAAGAGTTCATGAACATTTTAAGAAAGCCTTACACGATGCTCCATTTATTCATTATTAATATGTTCTTGTGTCCCAGATATATAATAGTTCCCTTCATTCAACTGCACGAATTTTACTTTTTCGTGAAAAATACAACTCAAAGGAAAAATATTACATTCTCTCCGATGATGAGAAAGAACTTATAAATTGGGAAAAAATAAGTGCTTTTATTATTGGAAAGCAAGCCATAAGAATTCATACTCATACTGATTTATTTCTAGCAAATCAGAAAACAACTGGAATATATTTGGTGCATACTCATATATTTGAAGGCACCCATACACTTGACTATATATTTGGAAGAAATTCTTTTTTCATAGAACGTTGAAATTCTATAGCCCCTGAAATCATAGTAGAAAAACTCGTAGAACTTTGATATATTTTTAAGGATTTTCCTGAACAATCAGGTGAATATAAGCGTGAGGGTGATGTTATTCGTGTAATGGATCACTGGAATGAATACGAATATATTATTGAGTATTTTGATAGTGAAATCGATGATATTATTTCGATAGAGAAATCAACCGGAAAGAGAGAACATAAACAAAATATTTCTCTCATACGCAAAAATATTACCATCGACGAAAATCAAAAATCTATACTCAACAAAGAAATTCTCCAAACACTTATTGAGTCAAAAAATAATTACTGGTATATAGGATGAGATTTTCTTCCCTATAATGAAGCGCTCATAAATACATTTCCTCAAGAAAACACCTCTCTATTTCCAGGTCTTCCATCTGATGAATGAATCCGTTGCACCTATTTGTATCCTTCTATTGATACCATAGAATCCCTTAAAACACTGGTAGAAACCTACGCCTCAAACACGACAATTTATACAAAATATCCTCGAAGTTTTCATGAATTTCTTGAATATAATGGAATATCCTCTTGCCAAGTAAAAGAAACTTCCACTCAACATCTAGAAAGTTATCTCGATGAAAAAAATAAGAAACTCATACTTTGTGATGATATTCTTGGAAAGATATTCGTACGAAAAAGAACCAAAAAATCTCTTGCAAAAAATCTTGATCTCCTCCTTCATATTCAATCATGAGATTATGTCGTTCATAGGGATCATGGAATCGGTCGTTTTGAACAAATTATAAGTAAAGAATTGGCTGGAATAAAACGAGAATACATGGAACTATTATACCTTGATGGTGATAAAATCTTTGTACCACTTACTGAACTCTATAGATTAAGTAAATATGTAGGTGAAAATTCACCACTTCTTACGAATCTAAAATGAAAAGAATGGGAACGGCTCATGAAAAAAACAGATGAAGAGATTGAAAAGATTGCTGAAGAAATACTGGAAACGGGAGCAAAAAGAGCGATTGCAAAATGAACATCCTTCCCTGCTTTTCATGAACAAGAAAACACATTTCTTCATGCCTTTAAGTACATCCATACTCCCGATCAGATTGAAGCGATATGAGAGATATTTGCAGATATGGAATCAGATCAGCCTATGGACCGACTCCTTTCTGGTGATGTATGATTCTGAAAAACAGAAGTTGCCATGAATGCCATATATAAAGCGGTTCTTGCTGGAGCTCAGGTAGCAGTGATATCACCACTGCTTGTTCTTTCCGACGAACATGCAGAAACTTTTTCAGAGCGGATGGGTTGATTTGGTGTTCGGATTGCAAGTCTTACCCGAATGACGAGTAAATCAGAAGAAAAAGAAATACTCCGTGATCTTAAAAATGGAAAGATTGATGTCATCGTATGAACCCATCGACTCCTATCTGAAGATATAATTTTTCACCAACTCTGACTTCTCGTTATCGATGAAGAACATAAATTTGGTGTTTCACATAAGGAACGCTTCAAACAATTCAAGGCACATATTGATATATTATCACTTTCAGCTACTCCAATACCACGAAGCTTAAATCTCGCACTTTCCGGAATCAAGAAAACATCACTCCTTACTACTCCACCAAGAAATAAAAAACCCATTAGAACACTCGTCAGTCGATGGGAAGATTTTACCATCGAAAAAGCGATTAAAACAGAAATGGAACGAGGTGGACAAGTTATTATCCTTCATAATAGAATAGCAAGCCTTGATACCATCGAAAAGGAAATCAAAAATATACTTCATGATGCAAGTATCAAGATTATTACGACTCATGGAAGAATGAATGGAGATGAAATCGAAGAGAGAATTCATGATTTTAAGAAAGGAAAATATCATATTCTTCTCACTACAACCATTATTGAAAATGGTGTAAATTTTCTTTCTGCCAATACTATTATAATAAGCAATGCTGAAGAATTTTGACTTGCTCAACTCCACCAATTAAGATGACGAGTTTGACGAAAAGATGTAGAATGAATTTGTTATCTTTTATATAGAAAATACGAACTCGTAGGAGAGGAAAAAGAGAGAATTATTACTCTGGTGAATAATACACATCTTTGAGCTTGATTCGAGATTGCGATGCGAGATATGGAAATTCGTGGTGCTGGAGACATACTCTGAATCCGCCAATCTGGAAAATCAAAAGATGTAGGTCTCAGCCTATACTTTCAATTGTTAGAAGAGAAAATCAGCGAAATTAAAAATCAAAAAAATTATACACTCCCACCATGCAAGATTGAGCTGGATCTTTCATATTCGATAGAAAGTACGTATTTTGAAAATGAAATCGATAAGATTACTTTTTTTCGAGATATTGAATCCATCGAAACAATCGAGGATATCTATGGAGTAGAACAAAGTTTTATTGATGCCAATGGTACTATTTCAGAAGAAGGAGAAAATTTCTTTCTTCTTATAAAGTCACGTCTGATTCTCCAAAAATATGGCATCATCTCTCTCAAAAAAGTTGGTGCGAATTATCTTTTCGATTTCCATGAGAAAAATCCTATAGAAAAACTCAAAGAATTCTTAGAAAAATTCGATAAATCAAAGAACTATACCCTCCTATCTACCTATAAAATCCGAGTGGCAACAAAACATTGGAAAAATACGAAAGGATTTCTATGAGGATTTCTATAAGAAATAGAAAAAATACTTTTGATAAGATAGTATTAAATATCTTTTTTATAAAAAACTCTCACTGTATGAGAGTTTTTTATATGAAAAAAGAGAATTATTACTTTGCCCCACGAGCAGCTGCCTCAAGTTTTGCAGTTTGATCAGCAATAGCAAGGGCATCTATAATATCAGCAAGATCCCCTGTCATGATAGTTGGTATATTTGAAAAATTTGCATTAATACGATGATCAGTAATACGATCTTGTGGAAAATTATAGGTACGAATTTTTTCACTTCTATCCCCTGTTCACACCTGTGCAAGACGAGCATCTCAGAGTTCTTTTGCACGCTTTTCTTCTTCAAGAGCAAAAAGCCTGGCGCGAAGAACAGAAATGGCTTTTATCTTATTCTGAAGTTGTGAACGTTCATCTTGACATTCAACTGCCAATCCACTTGGAAGATGAACCACACGTATGGCGGAATTTGTTTTATTTACATGCTGTCAACCTGCGCCACTCGCTCGACAAGCAAGAATCTCAAGATCCTCTTCACGGATTTCTATATCAAAATCCTCTACTTCAGGAAGAACTGCCACAGTAATGGTAGAAGTGTGAACTCGTCCATTTTTCTCTGTATTTGGGATACGTTGAACTCGATGAACTCATGATTCAAACTTAAACCGAGAATAGGCACCAATTCCATCAATTTTATAAATTACCTCCTTATATCCACCAGCATCATTCCAAGACTCACTCATAATCTCAACGGTATATCATCCAGCTCGGGCAAAATTTACATACGCTCCAGCCAGCTCATGGGCAAATAAACCAGCCTCATCTCATCAAACTCAGGCACGAATTTCTAAGATTACATTCTTTTCATCGCTTGGATCCTTGGGAAGAAGTGCAATCTTGAGTTCTTCTTCAAGTACTGGGATTCTCAACTCAGCATCAGCAATCTCCGATTTCATAAGTTCGAGCATTTCTGGATCTTTTTCATTACTGACTAATGCTTTTGCTTCATCATAGTTTGCATAGAGAAGCTTGTATTCTCGATACAATTCCACCGTTTTTTCCAGTGATTTCTTCTTTTGATTTACAGTCTTCAATCGTTTAAGATCACTATAAATAGTTGGATCTGAAAGCTCGGTTTCATAGGTTTCATAGTCGGTAATCAGGGTGTCGAGTTGGAACTTCATGGGGGAAAATAGTAAGAATAAGTGCTCGAGTGATTGTATTCACAGAAAAACGACATACATTATACAGAAAAAAATAAAAAGTCGAGAGGAACAATGTGAAAAAGTTGGAACACTTCTTGTGTTCATGGTCTATAATTTTCAGTTGATTCTGATATATTTATGGGTATAAATGGGGCCTAAAAAAATAAATATAATTTTGCCCAGATGGTGGAATGGTAGATGTGTGACCAAAGGGATCCATACCCCCGAGAACAAGACTTGTGATAGCAAGACGACATTCGAGAGGGGTACACGGAAGAAAAACAAATAGATCAAAATTCATTTGCCCAGATGGTGGAATGGTAGACACGGAGGACTCAAAATCCTCTGCCTTCGGGTGTGCGGGTTCGAGTCCCGCTCTGGGCACCAGTAAAATACTCTCTCCTTTTACTTCTTCATCTTGATATGAAATGGAAATCATCAAATTGGATCGTATCAAACAATGGATAGATATTATCAATCCATCCGTTGAGGAAGTAGATGAAATTATGGAAAAATATGATTTCCATTCACTAGATCGTGATGCTATATTAGAAGAAAACCAGTATGCACGTATAGATACGTATGATGACTATCTTTTTATCGTACTTCACTTTCCAAAACTCGAACCAAGAAGTAAACGATATATTCACAATGAATTTAACATATTTATATCGAAAAACTATCTTATTACTTTTCGTTACTTTAATACCTCTGCTGTAAAACAGCTTCAGGAAAAATACCAAGATATTAATGCAGCAAAAAAAGAAATGGAGGATGAAGATATGCCTTTTAATACCGGTATTATCTTGTATGAATTGATTGATAATCTCCTCATAAAGGTAATGCGAATGATTGAATATTTCTGAAAGGATCTCAGAATGCTCGAAAATGAACTCCTCAGTAGCAATAGCGAAAAGCTGATTGAAGAAATCATGATAAAAAAGAGAAATATCATTACTCTCAAACACATGATTAAACCTCAAATTGCAGTACTGAAACTCATAGAAATTCGTATGAATGAACTCTTTAACGGTGAGGTTGAATTGTATTTTGAGAATCTTGAAGATAAATTGGATAAAATTTATTCTGACATTCAACTCCTCCAAGAAAATATTGATTCCATGGAAGATACGTTAAAAAGTGTATTTGAATTAAAAACAAATACTACAATGAAACATTTGACAATATTTTCTGCGGTTATGCTTCCTCTTACATTGGTTACCAGTTTTTTTGGAATGAACGTAGAACAAGCCACATTTCCAAACAGTATTATACTTTTTTCTATTCTATTTACTTTTGTAGGACTTGGTATATTTGTCTATTTTCTTATGCGATGACCCAAACTTTCTTTTAAACGCTAAATAAACTCCCCATCTCATGATTGATACCCTTCGCTATACCTATATACCACTCACATTAGCGACTATATTTCTTTCAACCACACTCCATGCTCCGAGTATTGCATCGGAGGGATTAGAAAAAACTCAAGAAAGGAGTATGGAATCGAAGGAACTCGTTTCTTTTTGAAAATCTACCATCTATAGTCCAAAATACTCTTTTTCAATAACACCAAAAATAGATAATAATATAGAAAAATACGTTGGGAAAAATACTCCGCTTGATAATATTCATTATATACCAGAAGACTTAATTCCAATCAAGAATACATATATCGATGAACGTGGAAGAAAGAGTAAACTTCGAAAAGAAGCTGCTGAACAACTTTGGAGATTAGGAGAAGCCTTCTTCTCTGAATTTGGAACAGGACTTATAGTAGTGAGTGGATATAGAAGTTATAGTTATCAACAACAACTCCTAGATCGCTGATGTTCACCTACCCTCTGTGCACCTCCTGGTCACAGTGAACACCAGCTCGGACTCGCTATCGATATCCTAGAAGCTTCAACCAAAGAGATATATGATACCAATCCGCTCTATAGAAAGTATTATGCCTGGTTCAAGAGAAATGCTCATCTCTATGGATATCATCAAAGCTATCAACGCTGATCAGAGCTTGATGGATATCAGATAGAACCTTGGCACTGGAGATATCTTGGAGTTACTCTTGCAACTCAACTCTCTGAACTTGGTTGGACCTATGGAGAATATAATGAATTTCAGACTTACTTAAGTTCAAAATAACAATAATACATATTAAAAACACCTGAATTATTCAGGTGTTTTTATAATTAAAAGATTTAGAAAAGAATTATGGAGCGCATGTGGAAGAAACATATGTCCATGCATGATTTGAACATGTTGCGGTGTAATTTCCAATTCCAGGTGCCGTCGAATCAACTACGGTATAATTTGATCAATGAGCTGTTGCAGGCCAACTTCATGAACAATTTGCAGCCCATGATGCCGGTCATCCAGGTTCACAACACAATGTTGGCGTTCCAGAACATCCAATAGCATTTGTTCATCCCCCAGATCACATACAATCCCAAGTATGACTTCAGCAAAGTACACTTGTACCTATATCATTTGCCTTTGTTCCAGCTGTACATGATCCTGTTGTAAGTGTTGAGAGTTCAGTGAGTCCTCCACAAACACCATTTACTACTGGGATACATACTGGATTCGCTTTACTACATCAAGCCGATGAACTTCCTCCATTTAATCAGGTACATTGCCATGTTCTCGTAGTACTACAAGCGGTTTGACCATTATCATTATAAGCAGATCCTATACTACATCAAAGTGCAACCGTATTATTACATGATCCATTTGTTTGCTTTCAAGCCCAACAACTTATATTAGTTCCACCATTTGGACTATTACAATTCCAGTCATACTTATAATCAGATGCTACTGCTGTTGTATCTGTCCAGGCAATTGTTGAGTATGCATCACAAAGATTCATTGAAGGTTGTGATGCTACATTCGTAGTATGACTTGTTCCACAACTTGCATTACATGGCATAGTGCAAGTTCCATTGTCATAGGTTTCTATGAGTGATTTTGCCCCAGTATATGGATCCCAGGTAGCACAATTTGCCACTGCTACTGCAACGGATGTTCCATCTCCATCTTCACGAACACACTTTGCTGTTCTTTTTTGTCTTCCATTATTTATTCAGCATCCAGCACTTGGTATTTGAACTTCACAAGCATACCGTGTAGCTCCATCCCATACCCATTTATATCTCCAAGTACATGCTGGTGCAGCATTGAGCACATCAGTCACATATCCTCAGAGAAGGATGAAAATGATGAAGAAAGAAAGGATAGTGCGCATAATGAAAGAGTGAGTGATTTTATATAGAAATTTTACTACACAAATAATTTCCAAAGAAGAAGAAAAATTCCTGCCGAAAGAGTAATAGTAACGGGAAGAGTTAATACCCATGCCATGAGAATATGTCGAATAGTCCCTCATTGAAGTCATCACTTTCCATGTTCAAAGGTCATAGTACCTGCAATTCCAGAGGAAAGAATATGAGTTGTACTTACTGGGAGTCAAAGTTTTGTAGCAGTTCAAATTGTAACAGCAGTAATAAGGGCTCCCGTAGTTGCCTGAGCATAATTGAGTTTTTCTTTTCCTATCTTTTCTCAGATAGTTGTAACAATCCTTTTCCATCCCACCATAGTACCAGCACCGAGTGCGATAGAAATCATGGCTAAAATCCACCAAGGAGCATAATCAGTTGCCGAACTAATGTTATCTATTGATGCTTTAAGACTCAGTAAATCAGCTGGAGCAGAATTAAAACTATCTGCCTGTACTTTTGGAATAAAAGCATACTTCTGTTCCGACATAACTTTATAGTCCTTCTGGATTTTTAAAATATGTTTTCTCACTTCAACTTTTTCGGTATTTGATAAAACCTCTTGTTCCAAGAGAGTTTTCAGTCTTGCAACATGGTCGCGGGTTTCTCAAAATACAATCTTCTCAGAAGTTTCAAAACGAGTTTCATCAACCGCATTGAGTACAGAATCAACATGAGTAATATTCGTTCGAATTTCCGTCATATTAATACTTGGATTGATCGCAAAAGAGGCAGGTACTAAGCTAATAAGAATTAACATTGCAAGTCCTACTCATTTTTGCCCGTCATTACTTCCATGTGCATAACTTACAAATCAAGACACACCTATAAGTAAATATCGAATCCAGTTCTTTGGCTCACGATTAAAGAGCCATCCTGGTCGCTTGAAGAAATCAGAAGAAGTTACTATTTTATGAAGTAAGCCCATACAAAGAAATGCAAGCCCAAATCAGATAAGTGGAGAAATCAGAAGCGACTTAAACACTTCTTCGGCTTTTGCCCAACTAGGTATAACAGAAGGGTCAAGATATTGCATTGCAATACTTACCCCAAGAATTGATCCGATCAATGCATGAGAAGAGGAAGATGGAATTCCTAAATACCAAACACTCAAATTCCATATAATAGCTGAGAAGAGGAGAGAAAGAATAAGTACTACTCAAAAAGAAAGAGATTTTTCTACAATAATATCAAGAGGAAGAAGATGCATAATTCCCATGGCAACACCTATACCTCATGTTAATACACCCAAAAAATTCATAATCGCAGCAAGAAATACGGAACGTACTGGTGAAAGCGAGTTTGTATAAATTACTGGAGCAACTGCATTTGCAGTATCATTCATTCCATTAATAAACTCAAAAATAATAATAGTTCATAGACAGAATCAAAGAAGTACGAGAATTTGTGGATCAATACCAAACATACAGTAAATGAAAAGAAGATAGATCATAAAGGAAAAGAATGGAACCTTTTCTCATATCAGGTATCATACCATGATATATATATAAAAGTCAAAAAATCCCCTCGTACAATGAAGGGATTCTATGTTTTAGCTCTATTATATGTTTGGCTGCTTTGATTGGATTTTTTCTTTCAAGGCCTTTTCTAATATATTTCCTACAAGGAAACACTTCTCTTCTCCAAGACTTGGACCAAGAATTTGAAGTCCAACGGGAAGTTCTGTGGTTCACCCATCTTCTGGAAGACTATATCCAACTGGAACCGTGAGGCCAGGAAGTCATGCGAGAGATCCATTTACCGTAAAAATATCAGAAAGATACATTTTGAGTGGATCATCGGTTTTTTCTCCTATTTTCCATGCAACCGATGGTGCAGTTGGAGTAACGATGACATCTACTTTTTCAAAGGCTTTTGCAAAATCATCACGAATCAACTCACGAACTGCGGATGCTTTTTTATAATATGCATCATAAAAACCACTCGATAAAACAAACGATCCAAGGATAATACGTCTCTGTGCTTCTTCTCAAAAACCAGTCGTTCGATTTTTCTTTGTATCAGATCCAATACCATCCATATGACCATATCGAATACCATCATATCGAGAAAGATTCGTAGAAACTTCAGCTGGCATAATAATATAATACACGGCTAATCCATATTCGGTATGTGGAAGACTAATATCTATAATTTCAGCACCAAGAGAACGCAGCATCTCAATACTTGCATCAATTTCCTTTCGAACTCATACTTCAATACCATCAATAAAATATTCTTTCGGGATACCAATTTTTATTCCGTTTAAGTCTTTTCTTTTCCAAATATCTGGATGAATAGTAACGGGTGATGATAAAGAGGTAGAATCTTTTTCATCCTTTCAGGCCATAATTTCATAGAGAAATGCTGCATCTTCTACGGTACGAGTAAATGTTCCTGGGGTATCGAGACTTGATGCCATGGAGATAACTCCATACCGGCTATTTCTTCCATATGTTGGTTTAAATCCAACAATTCAACACATACTTGCAGGCTGCCGAATAGATCAACCTGTATCTGTTCAAAGTGCTGCGGGAACAAGTCAGGCAGCTACTGCTGCTGCTGATCAAGATGAAGAACCACCTGGAATTCGTTCTAGATCCCAAGGATTTCGAGTAATACGAACAGCACTATTCTCACCACTTCATCCCATTGCATACTCATCGAGATTCAGTTTTCCAATGCTCACCGCTCAGGCTTTTTTCAGTCGATCAGTGATAGTAGATTCATATGGAGGAATAAATCATTCCAACATATGTGAGCTTGCTGTTGTAGCTACTCATTTTTCACAAAAAAGATCTTTAATTCCCAAAGGAACTCAAGCAAGTGATGAATGAATATCTCAATACGCTATATTTTTTTCTACCAAATTAAATGCCTGTATCTTTGAATCTATAGATTCTATGCGACTTAAATAATATGCATACACTTCTTTCTGTGAGAGATTTCAGGCCTGGATTTGTTGTATCAACTCCTTCAATGAGTAATCTTTTATTTCCATAAAAAAACTATAAAAATGATATGTGGGAGTATATGAAAAAGGAAAGGAAAAACAAATTTTGACAAAAAGAAGTATTATCCATAGAGTATGCTCATATTATATTTACACCATGGAAAAAGAAATACTCGGAACCCCTGTAAGTGGAATTGGCTGAAAATGAATACATAATAAAACAGTGGAGGATCAATATCTTGAATCTTCACAATGAAAAGAAGGAAAGATACGGAAGTGACTCTCTGATTTTTTTGAAGCCATGATGAGCTTTCCTTCGATTTTAGCTATCAGACATCAACTCATGGAGATACTCAATAATCAAAACAATAGACCGCTATTTCCAGTATGATCAGATAGAATGCATCCTGATACTACTGATGGAAAAAGGAATTGAGATTATAGGAATGAAAATATATCAAAATGACGAACATGAATACGTGGAAATAAATCATGACATGATACTATTCAGATGAAAAATCAATGAAGCAAGGATGAAAAAACTCACTAAATACCGTACCTGAGACTTGCTTTTTTAAAGAGAATCTATAGTATCAATCTATTGAAGCGCATTACATGCACGAAACAAAATTCGTGCATTTTTTTCACCCATATTTCTTCAACTTTTCCATATGGAACTCATCCAAAAGGTTCGCGGTATGCAAGATATCTTCGGGGAATATCAACGGTATTTCACATTTTTAAAAAAAGTGGCACGTCACGAATTTCGAAAAAATGGTTTTACCCGTATCACTACCCCTATCCTTGAACACAAGGAACTTATTACTCACTCAACGGGAGAATCATCGGATATTGTAACAAAAGAAATGTATGATTTTCTTGATAAAAAAGGACGTGAGCTTGTTATGAAACCAGAATCAACTCCTGGTGTGATGCGAGCGTATTTAGAAAATTTTCTTGCAGAACCACAACCAGTATATCTCTACTATATAGAACCACATTTTCGATATGATCGACCTCAAAAAGGTCGCTATCGTCAATTTCATCAAGTAGGAGCTGAAATTATTGGAGAACAGGATGCTATTCTTGATGCAAAGATGATTTATACTATGGCAGCAATTCTTGATGGAATCGGACTCGCTGGAAAATATAAAGTAAAGATTAACTCTCTTGGAATTCCAAAAGAACGTGAACGTTATATTCTAGAACTTCAAGGATTTTTTGAAAACAAGAAACATCTTCTCGATGAGACTGATCTTGCTCGACTTGAAAAGAATCCGTTGAGACTCCTTGATTCTAAGAATGAAGATGTTCAAGAGCTTATGAAGGTAGCACCAAAAATTACTGATTTTCTAAAAAAAGAATCTCTTGATTATTACATGCAAGTCAAAGAATATCTTGATATTCTTTGAATCGCATATGAGGAAGATTCGACTCTCGTTCGATGATTGGATTATTACTGTCACACTGTTTGGGAACTGGTAGATGGATCCGGAAGAACACAAGATGCTTTTGGTTGAGGTGGGCGATATGATGGACTCTCAAAAAGTATTGGATGGAAAGATGCAGTTCCAGCCGTTGGATTTGCATTCTGAGCAGAACGACTTATAGAAGCTATGATGGAATCCGGAGTACAACTCCGCAATAAAGATGCTATTCAACTTTTCTTTATTCAGTTATGAGATGATGCAAAAAAACTTGCACTTCCGCTCAGTATAGAAGCAAGAAATAAGGGAATCAATTCCCTTCTCTCACTTGGGACTCCATCTATTAAAACACAACTCAAAAAAGCAAATCGAGTGAATGCACGATATGTTGCAGTAATCGGTATTATGGAAGCAAAGAAATGAGTGTGTCAATTCAAAGACATGGAAAAATGAACCCAGGAAGAAGTTCCCCTCAATGAACTTATAAGTAAAACGATATGACTCATTGGTGAAGAAAACCTTGATTTTTATCACCCATCAAAAGATTTTATATTAACAGATGGGGTTGAAAATAACTCACAAGGAAATCATGTGAATTCACTTTCATAAATGAAATAATACTCAGGATGATATCCTGAGTATTTATAAATTATATCTTTTTAACCTAATTATCCTATGTTACTTCCAGTTGTTCTTAAAAAACGTATTATCGCGATATATGGTGAAGAAAAAGGAAATACCGTATTTGCCGGTTGGGAAAAATCACGAATAGGTTCATTTCGAATTAATACACTTGCCTATCCAAATATAGGAATCGATGAAATTCCTGAAGATATTGCAACCGAATTATGAGAAAAAAACATTATCATCACTCGTTTTTCTCCTCTCCCTCATACCTATACATATAGTCGAGATGACGAATATGCATTAAAATGAACACAAACATTTTATCAAGGAAAGATTTATATCCAAGGAATTGCAAGTATGCTTCCAGTAAATGCATTGTGAATACAGAAAAATCACCATGTTCTTGATGTTTGTGCTGCCCCAGGATCAAAAACAACACAAATGGCTGCATCTATGGAAAATATTGGTTCTATTATCGCTATTGAACAAAATGCTATCAGAATGGATAAGCTTCAATACAATATATGACTCCAATGAGCACGATGTATTGAAACAGTAAAATCTGAAGCAATAAAATACCTCTCAACCTATTCTTGAAATTCATTTGATGCAATACTCCTCGATGCTCCATGTTCTGCTGAAGGAAGAATTCAAGTTTCCAATGAAAAAACATTTGGATTTTGGTCAATTGAGAATATTCGAAAGAAAGCAGAACTTCAATATGCTCTTCTTACAGAAGCTTGTAAACACCTCAAATCAAATGGTGTAATTGTCTATGCAACGTGTACTTTAGCACCCGAAGAGAATGAAGCCATTATTGATCAACTTCTGACTTCCTTTCCAGAAAGATATATACTTGAAGAAGTATGATTTTCAGGTATTGAAAGTATACCATGAATTCTTTCTTTTGGGGGGAAAACGTATCATAACGAAATAGAAAAAACCCTCCGGGTTCTTCCTACTGAATATACCGAAGGGTTCTATATTGCAAAAATACGAAAACTATAATTACTTTGCTGTACCATATACCCCATCATATACGGGTGGAGGATTAGATGACGCAACTGGATTATACTCGATAATCACTGGATACTGAGCAAGATCTTCTGTTGTATTAGCAAATGGCTGTATAAGATCCATATCAGCACTTGTCACATTGCCACTCGTTTTATCAACAATTCATCCACCGGCAACAGTAGTAGTAGGTGTAATATGAGTTCCTGCAGGAACCATAATTCATGCTGTTCAACCAATTGCACCAAGTCATGCATCTACGAGATAATAACGACGAAGGAAGTTCAGATCATATCGTTGAGCGACTTTATAGGAACATCCAGAGAGGAGAAAATATGGACACTTTGGAACTAAGAGACGAGATCCACCAATAGTATTTTCACTAATCACGGTTCCAAATATATGAAGCTGATTTTTTAGAATGGAAGCACTTGTATCAGGATCGAGAAAGTTTGTACCATCATAACTCATGATAGATTTTTCAGCAAAAATAGTTCCTACAATATTTGTAACACTCGGATCAATATAAACACTTCATCCAAATCCAGATTCATCTTTCAATACTACAATACCGAGAACATCTTTTTCCAAATCATCATAGTACATATTTCCTTTAATATAGAGATTAACTCACTTTAGTACTAATGTTCGTTTTCCGGAAATTCATACCGTAGAACCGGTATTTGCTGGAAATGCATAATTCATTTCAGAAGTTCCATTTCCATGAATATAGAGAACACTCTTATTATTTGAAAGTTTTACGATATCACCAAATGCTGATCATCCAGCTGGAAATGATGTGGTATCATTTATAAGGGTTGAAGTAAGCCAGCTTGCAATGGGAGTAGTCTGGATATTTCGAATAAACTGATGCGTTCGTGCAATAATATCAGACTTACTAGTAAATTTACTCACCTGACCAATCAGGGTAAGGTCAGAAAGGAGTTGACCAGATACAAGATTGGAAGCATCTTCGGTTGTAGTACTTCCAACTATTTTCACATCTCGCTGACTTCCCATGGCATCATACGTAGTACCACTATGAAAGTTTCCACGTCCCATGATATCAGAGTTATAGAGAATATCCTTTCCATCAAGTTGATAATGAAGATGGGTGGAAAGATAGAGGTTAGAATTGAGTCCTACGGTGTAACCAGGATTCTGAAGAAGACGAGTAAAGAGATCATATGGAGTTCCTGTAGCTGGAGGATTTACGGTAATCGCGTCTTTAATTCAAGCAAGTGAGGCAATAGGAGTATTATCAACATAAGTACGTACGGTTCCTCCTTTAAAATTAAATTGATTTACATCGGTACTTCCACTAAACTCAAGTTCGAGAAAATTCGAACTCATAGCAGTACGCGAACCAGTTCGAGCAAACAGTATATCTGATTCCTGAACTGCCCCCTCGATAAATCCACCATCTCGCAGCTCTTTTCGTATAACAGTCGTATACATTGGAGAAAAATCAAGGTGAATACCTGGATCAACTACTTCTGGATTTAAATCATAGAGACAATCCGGATTATTTGCACTTGGTGCATTAGCTATAAGACACTCTGATTTTACTGGAGTTGAATTTGCTTGATTATGAAAAAGACCTGCATGAGTAATTATTACTTGTGCATCACTAATATTGAACTCAGCATCCGGATCGGCTCTATAATTATGTTTGGTTGGAGTATATACTTTGAATCGAAATGGATAGCTTCCAGTTCACCAAGGTACTGATGGTTGATCTTGAAATGAACCACTTCCATGTGTCATAGTAAGAGTAGATGCAAAGTCCGGTATTCAAGAGGTTATATCGAATATATCTCTTTCGTATAATCCATTTCACTCTTGGGTGGCAAGAGGTTGTTCATTTCCAATTACATCTATAAGATCATCTGGTGTAGCAATAAATACAGAGGACTCGCCACTTCTATTATATTGATCCAAATACATGGAATTATCATAGAGGAATTGAAATTGGAGTTTTCTATCTATAGAGGTTCGTTTGATTGGAATAATTGGATTATCATAGCCATCTTTTAGAGATATTTCTAACTCCGCGGTAGTACCATTCGCAATTTGTTGAGGATTTCATGATCACCGAATTATTCAAGAACCGTGTGTTTCAGAGGCATACATTTCCCAAAGTGGATTTGCATATACATTAAAGTAAAAATCACGGACCCCCTGCAATGCACTATTATAAATAGTTCATAGTACATAGGTTGTTGGTGTATCTGGATTACCAACTACAGCTGGTTCTAAATCCCATCCAAGTGTTGATTGATTCCCTGGTGCACAATTCCCTGCCTCATCACATATTTGAATAATTCTCTGAACATAGACGCGCCCTTCTTTATCAGGACCTCAAAATTCTGTTCCAGTATGATAATCATTTGATACCTTACTAATATCCTTAATAACATCTAGCGTTGCATAATCATTTTCCGGAGTACTATCATCCGCAGGATCATCATCTCGAGAATTATCTTCCAATAGTAGAAATTGACTTGGTGTACTTACATCTTCAAAAACAGAACGTATCTCAACAATAGGAGAACCACTATGTGGATCAGAGGTTATGACAAAATGCTGCACTCAGAATTCCGTAGGACTATCACTGGTTGCAAGAAAATCTTTTCCATGAGTAACAGAGGCAAGCTCAGTGGTAGTTGGATTTGGGAGGACTGTATCAACTTTGATAATTGAAGTTCCGGTATTCCACTCAGATTGGTTAAGTGCATAATCGCGAGCCCGAGCCCGAAATTTATATGCACGGTGTGCTCAGGTAAGTATGGTGGTATCGGTATATACAAAAAGTAGGCTTTCCGCATTTTGACCATGGGTATAAGGTGATATCGTTTCGGTAAAATCAGTCATCATTCCAAATGGATTGAGAGATAATAAGATACTGGTATTTCAATCAAGTGGAGTATAATTCGGACTATTATGGAAGTATGTATCATAACTTGTTGTACGCAAGTTATTTGCAACACGAAGCCAGGTTCCATTCCATGCACTAAAGCCGGGGGCATCATCTGCATATTGCATCTCAACTTCTACTTCCTTTAAACCTGATCAACCGGTATCGGTTAAGGTAATTTCCATTGGTATTTGACCAGTTGGACTCCATATTCCATCACCAATATCATAATCTGTATTCGTCCATCAATCATAATATACAAGAGTGGTTACAATTGGTGGGGTTGAATCCCAATAGTCACACATCATATTTCCAACCAAGTCACCACCAGTAGTTCGAGCCTGAATATAATAATAGGTTGAAACATCTATAGCTCAAATAAGATCTGTAATGCCTAATGGAGAATATATAAAATCATACACCCCTGGAGCTACTCATGATACTCCTGATAACGGTACATTAAAAGGATTATATGAAAGTATACTTATATCATCAGTTTCTCCATCAGGATCACACCAAGCAATATCTTCTGCAACAGTTCAATTGGGAACTCTTGTATAGGTTTCTGGATGATTTCCATACCAATAATTTGGAGTTATTAAAGTAGTAGGGAGAATTCATGTTGGTGATCAAGCTGGTAAAACTGGTGCTGGAGTAGTAGATCATGTTAGCATGGTTGCACTACAATTTTTTGTTGCACTATTATGTGAACATGTCCAAGTATAAACCTCTACTCAAGGTATAGAAGTATCAAGGGTGACACTTCCGGCAGTAGCAGATACTGGAGCACAACGTCAAGGAGTTGCCGTGGTAACAGCAGATACTTGCAATCAAGTTATTCCACAACCAGGATGTTCATAGGTTGCACTACATTCCATAGATGATCAAACAGCATTTTTGCATGACCAATTATAGATAGTTGTATAATTATTTGGATTACTATCAGTAAAAAAACCAACCGTAAATGGTGTTGCACAAACATTTAAACTTCCAGAGTTAATCACAGCCGTCAAAGTTGTACCAGATAAGCTTCAGCAACTTGCTGGTGTGCTTCATGTACATTGAGTATTACAATATCCTGCTGTTCCATTCAAGGCGCCATCATCACAAAACTCATTAAAATTCGTAGCAGGATCAATAGTAGAACTTGATCAGGTTACAATGCCATCTCCACACCAATTTCCTCTAAAAGTATAACATGTATTTGATGATGCTCATGTATTTGCATTAAAGGCACGGAGGGTTCAGGAAGATGCAGAATTAACATTTTCAACAAGTGCAGTATCTGTTCAGGGAAGAGAAATCTTTTGAAGTTCACGAGTATCCTTTGTATCACAAACACGATAGGAAGAATTATATCTCCAGTCAGTTCCATCATAATAGAGTCAACCAACTGCGGATGTTCCATTTCCAACTATAGCAATTAAAACAGACGGACTCATATTAGACCCACTGTATTTCTTCAGGGCTTTTGTTGTTGAATCATACTGATAAAAGAATCCAGTAAGATTATCTTTTACGACACTTGGAGTATATCCATTAATTAGCGAATATCCATTCACTGGAATGTTTGATTCTACATAATTCACAGCTCATGAACTCTTTGTGAAACAACTCCACGTAATTAAAGTGCCTGGAGTAACAAGTTCCCAAGTGATAGGAGTTCATCCGTGTGAATTACAAAAGAGTTTCCCAGCAGGAACTCATGAATATATATAGTTTCCATATATATCTTTACTATTCAATTCATAATACATTGAACTTCTAATTCGCATCCGAGCCACTTCATTACCAACATCAGACAAGGTTAATGCTGATGGCTTTAATCAAATTCACAAGAGTGATTGTATTTGTCCTGGATCAATGTTAAACTTTGGAATAATTCAAACATAATCACCGACATCTCCTGCAAGAAAGAAATTTGAATAGGTTACCCATGTCATTGGAAAAGTTAACTTTGATCTTCCATATATTTCTATTAATGAACCACTTTCATCTAGTATACCTGTTGAACTTAAGGGACTTGTTAAATTATAGTCTATAGGGATAGATTTTGAACCTGTTCGAGTAACCGTTGACTGAAACATATACTCATGACCATATAATGCAGTATTATAATATCAAGGGACTCCATATAAATTCACTGATGTTACTGTATCACATCAAGTAGGAAATGCTGGAGAAGTTCATAAATCTGTAATTGGTACAGCTGCAAGTATTATAAGTTGTGTACTATAATAGTAACAAGTTATAAAAGCTATCAGATATACAATATACCTATGAAGAATTTGCATACAAAAAAATTATATTAATACCATCATAGCATGTAATTTTAAAAAAGTCATATATTTGAGATATATATGTTAAAAATACCTATTGATATATATATAAAAGTATTTTTAAATGAATTACGATATTTCCGTAAATTCATAGAATTTACTATTCACAAATAGTAGATATACTCCATTTCGTTATTTTCTGGAAGAAAAAAATTATGCAAATATTATACTATATATCGATAGCTATATTTATATACGGTAACTATAAAATAGTTTTATCGGACTTTAGAGAGAAAAAAATACCTAATAAATATATTGTATTCTTACTGTGTCTTCTTCCTATATACTATTGAATACTTCAAATAATGGGGGAATCTATCTCGATTCAAGAGATCTTATTACAAACACTCATTTCAATTCTCATATCATTTTTTTTATATTATTATTGAATTTGGTCTGCAGGAGATGCGAAATATGTACTTGTACTTTCTTTATTCCTTCCAAATAATGGAATTATTCCTTTTATAGGAAATATCTGACTCATAACACTTTTCTACTTATTTGGTTATTTTCTTTATTTTTATTTCTATCGATGCTTATTTGATTGGAAATATACCAAGGAGCTATCAAATAAGGTACTATACGGAATAAAAGAATCCATATATTCGTACATATATATTTCAGACAATAAAAAATCACTTCTTATTCGAATTATTAAATACATACTCATCTTTATTATACTCTTTGTAAGTATACGACTAGTTCGAATGTATTTGTATGAGTATTTCTTTGTTGCACGTGATAATTATGGATACATATTCGAGTTTATTAAAAATAATCCAACTCTTATAATTATTACCATACTAGTTACCATCTTTCTAATGAATATACTTATAAGAAAGATGGTAACTATTCTAAAAGAATATATTCATAGTAAATTCTCAAAAAACTCTTCTCACTCATATCTCAAGGATATTATCTTCCTGTTCATCTTATATATTCCATTTTGTTCATTTATATGGTATGAATATACTCTTAATCCAAATGAACTTACATCACATATATATACCATATTCACATTCTCACTTGCCTTCTTCTTTTTTGCAAAGGTGAGTTATTATATATACACTCTAACCTTTCAGTTATCCGAAACTGAAATTATTCCGATTAAGAAACTTTCCATCGGAGATATTGTGGATAAGAATTATCTTACAAAGTTATTTTGAGATCAAAAAGCCCTATGATACTGCCATAATATCAAAAAAGTAGATGAAAATAATGAACAAAAATGACTTCTTCTCTATCCAAGACCAAAAGAATATTTTTCAAATATACATAACCCAATTGATGAAGAAGAATGGGCGAAGCTACAAGAAATATATAAAATCGTAAATGATTATCATAGATATATTCCTTGATATGCCTCGGTAGAAAATATCAAAATACTTCGTACATTTGCTTTCTGATTTTATATATTTCTAGGTTTTCTGATAACTTACTTTCAATGAGATATCATCGCAAGAAAGATTATAACAACATTAATTCAGTTATTTCATAACAACCTTTAAGATCATATCCTCTGAATAATTTCTAATAATTCAGTTTTTGATACCTTTTGAGGATACACATGAACAAAATCATAGAATTTCTTCTTTTCATATACTCAAGAACATATTGCATTCAGATCACACTGTAAACAAGAAACATCTTTCTCATGATAAAAATCTGTTTCACGAATTTCTTCACGAAAATCAAGAAAATGAATAATACGTTCCTCATTTTTTACAATTTTTCTCGTTTCGGTAGAACAATGTTCATATCAACGAATATAGCAGAGTGGCATTTTTTCTACACGAAAGGTTCGTCATGTGCTCGTTAAAAAATCCATGGCTCGTTTCAATGATGGTTGGAAACTATCAAAATCCGGAATGGTAGATAGTGCCGTGGATGTTTTTCTCATCATTTCCGGATCAAGATTATTCCAGACAAAATGTTTTATCTGTGGAAAATATTTTACAAGGAACTGAACGGTTTTATCAAGATGTCCACTATTATAGTGATTAATTACTGTATTAATCTGGACGCGTACTCATAATGAAAGAGCATTTGATATTGATCTCATCAATTTTTGATAACTCCCTGGAGTATCAGTCAAAAAATCATGTACAGATTCAAAACATGAATAAAGAGAAAAATGTACGAGTTCCAATCATGCAGTGGAAAGCTTCTGTATATAACGAATATCAGCACACATCATGCCATTTGAAATCATACGATTTCATAATCCAATTTTCTTAGAATATTCAATCCATTTTGGGAGATTTGGAGATAATGTTGGTTCTCACCCTGTAAATATCACACCTGAATATTGTTTTGTTTTAAAGTCATTTAATAATTCAATTCATCTTTCGAGTGAAATATTTTTCCCATTCGATGGATTTGAACAAAAATGGCATCAATTATTACAATGTCGATTTACTTGAATGTATCAAATATTTGCCATGTTTTATTGAATAGGTTGTAATATTTTAAATCCATAGGAACGAATAAAATTGATATGTATTCACTGACAATTTTTATTATATACACATGAATCACACCTCAAAGATTTCTTTCTATAGAAATCTGAAATATACCTCTTCGTGTAGCCATCAAGAGTATATGTTTCATCATCATAATCGAGATGAGATGTGAATATTCCAGTTCCTCATAAACATTTTGGAATATTTATAAGTGGCTTTCGGAAATTGCGGAGTTTTTCTTGGAATTCTCAAATAGTAAATCCATATTTTTCAAATACCTGACTTGGAAACTCTTCTCAATTTATAACCTCATACTCATTCAATCCATTGATTTTTTCGATATGACTATGAGTTATAAAATTATGACAAAACTGTTTCTGAAAACAATAGTTACAAGCATCTCAGTAGCATTGCGGTTTTATTTTTCCTTTCGATTGAATAAATGGAGCAAACATTTCATAGGATTCGCCCATGACTTCGGATTTTATTTTTCGTGGATCTTGTATAAGGTCTTCATACCCCTCAAAAGCCTCGGGAGGAAAACGATTTGTCCACATATACATACCGGGAATTTTTGATAATTCCCAGGTTTTTTGAAGAATTTGAATATTGGATTGGAGATCATAAAATAATGATTCTTTATTTTCTTGAAATCATCGTCCAAATGGAATAATTTGCAAAATATCGTATTCATAGACCCCTATTTTCATAAAAAATTTCACGATCTCATCCAAATACAAGACATTGAATTTATTTACTACAATATCAATATTCACTATAATATGTGGATAATATTTTTTTATAAATATTAATGCTTTCAAGGATTTCTTAAAAGCTCAAGGAGTTGCAACCAGATAATCATGCAAGGTTGAATTATGTCCATGAAATGAAAATGTCACCTCATCCAATCATGCATCAAAAACCTTCTTACAAAAATTTTCAGAAAAAAACATATTCCCATTTGTCACCGTTTGAACTCTACTATATCCGATTTCTTTAGCATATTGGATATATCATGAAAATTTGGGATTAATACTGGCTTCCCCTCCGGAGATTATAACCCTATTATCATATCCGATTTTATATCAAGTTTTTATTTGATTTCTTATAATATCTTCCTGAGGGAAAGTCCCATTTTGGGCATCACTATCAAGACAAAATATGCACTTATTATTACAAGCAGAGGCAATACGAATCCATATGCGATTTTGTTTTGTAGTTTTTTCTTTTTCTAATAAATTTATACGATTTTTCATTCTATATTTCTCAAGTAATAGGAATAATAGCTGATTCTCAGAATTGTTCAAAATATATTTTTGGTATCCCCATACATTTCTGTTGATACACACACTGAGCACATTTTGTTGTTTTCATCATATTTTCATCTCAGACATTTACATCAACACCAATCGGTATCACCTCTCATCTATTTATAACTAATTGAGAGAAAAAACAATAAGGTAACTGACAAAATCATCAAAAACCATAATCTATGGTAATATCATTATTAAAACTATGTGGATGTAAATTAATAAGTTGAACAATACAATCATAAGGCACAAGAAATTTCTTATGATTTGATTTATTTGGATATATAATAGAAAAAACTAAATGTATCCTTCATGTAAATGGTCAAAAAACCTTTTTTAGGAAAACTAAGTACTCTCAATATTGGTTATAATTATATTTATTTATAACCAAATTAAGTTTTACACTTCAATGTGGAAAGTTTTGATATAAGTGAATAATTCATTTTATTGCTTTACTATAATGAGTAGACTGAGTCAGCATATTGTATACTTTACATATATGTGAATGAAATGAGACAAAGAATCGTATTTTATCTTTATATGGAAGGTATTTTTTTATAAATAATGGCGAGGCAAATAAAACAGCATTTGTCTGTACCTTAATAAAACAGCCATTATGATATAAATAATCAATCAAATCATGAAATTGACTATATAAAGTTGGCTCTCATCAGGAAAGACAAAAAGTTATACTATACTCTTTATATTTGGAAATAGCATAGTTAATAATTTCCTTCAGAATCAGGAATTCAATCTCAGTTTTTGTAAGATTTGTACTACAAAAAAGACATCATTCATTGCAATATTTTGTTATGCGAATAATATATTCTATCTTATATCCTTGGATATTTATGTTTATATCCCCTATTGATCGATAATAATTAATTATTTCAAGTATCTTAATCTCAGTCATATATTTGAATTAGGACCTGAATCTGTTTTATTTGTTCTTTAATAATTAGCCTATCTCAATATCCAAGTTTGTAATTCGATAATAGTTCATCGAGTGCATACTTATATATTTCATATGTATTATATGGAAAAATATAGGATTCAAGAAAAGAATTCATATAAGCATTACTGGAATTAAGTAGAATTCTTGATAAATCCTTTTCTCTTGCTCATAATCAATAATCCAGTAAATCAAATATCCCAATCTGACCATGATTTAAGAAGAAATTACTGGGATGAATATTTCAATGAATATAGCTATCTTTATGAAGTATATTACAGAATAAAGCTAGTTTTTCTGGTTCAATCTGCAGAAATGATTCCATCTTACTATAATTAAGACGAATATTTTCAATCTCAGCATAGTAAAAACGATTATTTCATATTTTAATTTCTCACTTATAGTCATAAAGAGGAGTACAAATTCCTTTTTTTTGAAGAATATGAAAGTTCGCCTTCTCTCTCAAATGAAAATTACAAGATACTCACACATCAGACAAGTAATCGGAAGAAAAATAATATTTCATTACAACTTTTCCTCCTAATGGAATAACAATAAATCATACATTTGCATATCGTATAGTACAATACTCTCAATATGTACGTCTAATAAATTGCTGTATATTGTTATCACTCTCAAGAATTTTTCGGATATACTGAAGGTGTATCATTTTGTAAAAAATATAGAATCTTATTAGTTGCATACTCTCTTCCAACAAACTCAATCCAATTCTTATAAAATCACAAGCAATATGTATTATATTGACATCATGAACATTCTGGTAGCTTCTCTTTTTCTTTCCATAAAATTTTATAACTCTCTAGATTTCATATATTTATTTTTCTAGAAGATGTATCATCCTCTAATTTTCTTAATTTTATATATTCCAAATTCAAGATAGGCTCATGAATAATACAAAGTGGAGGAGATGTAAAGTGGAAGTCAGGGTAAATATTATTCTTATAGCACAGTGCTAATACATCCTGTATACATCTTATTTGTTCAATAGAGTAATCTAATAAAATATCATCTTGATTTAAGAAAGCATATCAATGAGGCTGAACAAATCAAAATGAAATCTTATACGTATTCCTTTCTCCATCATTTGCATCAGGTGTTATGAGTCTTACAAAATTACTTATAATAAGAAATTCAATATAATCATATAATCCAAAAAGATTCATCTTAGTAATAACAATATTTAGATTAATACTTATAAGGGTATGAATATTATTTTCATATATATATTTTACCCAATCCGTAAATTCTTGAATATTGGTATAACTTCATAATTTCTTATTTATAAAATCATCATGAGAATGATGTGCTAAAAATATATCATCTGCCCCAGAATTTATAAGATGAAATATGTAATCTTTTTCTTGAAAGAGCCGAATTCCATTTGTTTGTATTTGAATATTTCAAATTCCAATTTTTTTAGCAAGTTGAATATATTTTCACAAATTTTTACTTAATGTTGGCTCTCATCATGAAAATGATAAAATCATATATTCACGTTCCTGAGCGGTATATTTCTTGACAAGTGAGAGGATTTGAAATATTACCTGTCTTGAGGAAATATCATGCTTTCAAAAATTATTCGTCTTTGAAACATTACAAAATTTACATCTCCAATTACATTTATAGGTAACTCGGATAATCTCATTGATGTAAATACGTTCGATATTTTGCATTTAATTCAGTATTGGATTAATTTCATCAAGACCATACAGCCATTCATAGTGAATGAGTGGTCACCAACATTTTCAGTAATACTTACAGTTATTACATTTATGACACCAAAACCTCTCTCGTGGAATATCCTCCTTTTTATCAAAAGAACCCCTATTTAATATATTTCAATCATAGGTAATCTTCATTCTATTTTCATAGTCAAAGTCATCTGTGATTTGAATATATTTTTCTCTTTCAGTGGATGGAAAAATACAATACGGTATATCTGCAATTTTGAGATGAATATCCTTTTTCTTGCAGTATTCAATAATTGGTAAAATCTCCTTCATACATTCGGAATACTTTGGATTAATCCTTTCGAGTATATGCTCTTTTGAATAATAATCTCTCATAACATCTGGATATGTGATCGCAATATTTCTCACTCACTGGATTTCAAGAAATTTCACCAATTCAAAAAGAGAATTTTTATTATCTTGAGTAATTACTATATTTGCCTTCAAAAAATTTCATCTCCAATATTTCTTAATATTTTCAAAAACCCCATCCCAACGTACAAAATTATTGGTGCGAGAAATCTTCTGTTGTTCCTCTGATGAAATAGCTTCAACTGATAAAAACAACTCATCAATATATGGAAGAAACTTTTTTGCTTGGTTATCAATATGAAGAGTAGATGCATTCGTTGTTACTAGGATTGTGTAACCTAAAAGTTTTCATAATTTTAGTGCATCTAAGAATACTGGCTGAATAAATGGTTCTCCACCAAGATAGGTTACATGATTATATCATTCTCTCTTATACTTAAGAAGCTTCTTTAAAATATCCTCTTTTGTTACACGTATTTTCCAAGCTTTCTCCATATTTGGATACTCGATACAATAAGTGCATTTTTGATTACATGTCCATCCAACGTAGATTTCAAGTCGTTTATGATTCATTATTTATGATTGAGATATACCGAAAAATAATCCATAAGTGCATGAAGCTCCTTTTGTCCATCAACCTTCTGATATATAACTTTTTCAAAATCCTTCAGCACATCTCGAAAAATATTTAATTGTTTCTCCTGAATATCCGTAAGCAAGATCTCTTTTCCTTTTCAAAGAAAAAGAGGTCTTGAAAGTTTCTTTCAGAGGTATGTAGAAACTATATCACTATAGTACACCTTCTCATCAATATCAATAAAAAGTGATTCATTGATTAAGGATGTATTGTATCCATCATTTTTCATAAATCCATATAATATAATATCGTGTGCGTATGAGAAATCAAGTATCTTTTTCATTACCATGGCCAAATTAGATAAATCTTGCTTACTCCATGAGGCCGTAAAATACACAGGAAGAATATTAAATCATTTTATTCCCATTTCTATAAGTTTTAAAAACTGTTCATAGGCCATTCATTCTTTCCCCGGAGAAATTACAAGATTCATAAATAATCGATCGATAAGATTACAACTCTGTGCAATTGACATTACTTTCTCATAACAAAAATTATTTTCTTGATCAATACTAAAAAAAATTCGTGAAAAGTAGGTATCAAGTCATTTCCCTATTTCATGGGTCAGAAGACTGGTATTTGTTACGATTTCATATTCCCATGAATGATGAATATTTAATTTCTGTATAAAACTCACAATATTTTCCCAAACAATTAATGGTTCTCCGCCAAAAAATTTTACAGATCAAATGGATGATTTATTGTTTTCTAAAAAAATTGAAAGAGCTTCATATCACTGAAGAGGAAGAATTTTTCAATCCTTTACAACATTACAGTAAGAGCAATTAAAATTACACGCGGTGGTGGTATGTATAATGATATTATATTTCTGCATTTCGAATTTCACAATTATCAATTAAAAAGCAATGACTGCATCTTTTTTGTGTATAACATACATCGCCAGTTCAAAAGCGAAATATATCCTCCTCTCAAACTTGTCATAATATTCCATTATCAAAATCATAATAGTTCTGGAACTTCCCAAAAAATTCTTTTGGAAATTTTACAAATGTGGCATGAACTCAAAATTTTTCAAGAGTACAAAATAGTTTATCAATAAATCCACGATTCTCACTATAACTATATCCTAATATATCATGATATAGTTCATACGGTCTATCGTGTGGAAAATAATTTACAAAATCAAAATTCTTAATGCCATACTGAGTAGTAAGAATGGTTATATCACGATAAATTGATTGTATATTTTGTTTATGAATATGAATAATACATTTTTGATGGAGTCATGATGTAGAAATAAATTTCATATTACAGAGAAGTTGAGCATATGAAATACCACCATTTACTATGGTAGTATGAATAGATTTATCAAATCTATGAAAATAATAACCAAGAGAAGTAAGTCAAGAATCTTGGAGCCGTGAAAGTAATGATTTTGAAAGTAAGAATGTATTCGTCAAAATCCCGATTGACCTCTTTCATTGAGACTTAGAAAATCAGATAATCTCAAGCAAATTCGGATGAAGTAAAGGATTTCATCCATACAGTGTTATGTTTATATCTCTAGACGATTGTATTTGTTCGTATATTAAATCCGTATTTAAAAATGGCTCTCTTTTTCTATATGTCTGTTCTAAACAATAAAGACAATTATTATTGCATGTATAGGTAATTCGAATGTCCATAATTATAATGCGGTAATTGGTCGTACCTGGAGGATATATAATTTTCATTTCGAAATAGTCCATTCCACATCTATTTCAAAATCATAAAAAGTTTGAAGCCTAGATAGTTCCGATATGAGTAATCCTTCCCATTCTAAGGTTAATGAATTATTTTCTTTTTCATAAATATATATATCTAGGTTTTCTCAAATATATTTATATTGAATATTTTTCTTATGTTCGATAATGGTATAATTCTTGCTGAGAAAGAGTTTATTCGCTTTTACGACACCATCAACGAGAAATTGATTACATCATTTAATATATTCTATAAGTCTTCCGTTATTAAAATTGGAGAAGTAGACTCATGATACCTCTCATATAATAAATTCCTGAATCAATACATTCATTTTTCTTTTTTCAAGAACTTTTCAAGTAATCTTAATTTCATATTCATCTAAAAAATCATTTTCCACTGATTGAAATACATCCAAAATATCATTGTGTAATAGTTTTTCTGAAATTCTTCATTCAATAGATTCAAATAAACCAGCATAGGAAAGTTTCATACTATCCTCATTACTCATAGAGGAACGACATATATAATATTCCGTTCACACTATATTCATATAATCGGTGTAAATATCTTCATTTATATCTTCTTTCTCTGTTATCATAAATCATCGAGGAATATAAAAAGCATCTTTAATTTTTAATAAATTAAGTATTTTTCAACCAACACTCTTTTCTAGATTGATTTGTGAGTAATTCATTATCATATTCTTTTTATAAATCAAGTATTAAAATTAATTTCGATAAGATCATTATTTTCTAATCAGAAGAAGTAATCAATTCAGACTGAATCAATATATCTCATTCATAATTCTTTTGAAATAATTTTATAATGACTCGTATGAATACTATCATCTTCAACTCAGGAACAAGAAAGTAAATATTTAAATTTATAAATATATGGAATTGAAGAATTTATATCTTTATTTCAAATCAGTACAATATATTTATCAAAATGATATTTAATATTAAATATATCTTCTATTTTTATAGCAAATAAAGACACTACTCTATTTTCCTGAATTCAAACATTAGAAAGATAGGATTCTCAAATTTGAGTTCTTTTACCTGAACTTATATCTACGGAAAGAAAGAAGTTAACATCATAATCTGCAATTCATTGATAATACTTATTTATATACTGACTTTGAATAGTTTCATTTTTTAGAGGCTTAAATAAATGAAATTCAAAATGAATAGAAATCTTTAAATCATTTATTAGTTTTTCAAAACGTTTTTGGTAAATATAATTTTTAAATAATAAATTTGGCAAAAGCTCTTTTGAATTTCTATATTTTTTCGTATCTAGAAAATAAGTATTAAATATATCTTTTCAAAAAAAATATATTTTCGTTCTATCCAAAATTTTTTTACTCACTCAGCAAGATATATCATCATATATAAATATAGGGGATACTAAAAAATCATTTTTTGTAAATCAAATACTATTCAAAAAATTTCCTATTAAAATAAACTTTTCGTTAATTTCATACTTTCAAATTATTTCTGAAGAAAATGATTTTGGTAAGAAATCTTTTTCCGAATGCTTCAAACATGTAAAAGAATAATCACAAGTATAACATTCACTATGATTTATTTGTAAACTCCATGTATAAAATAAATACATTTTATTTAATAGATATTTTTCTATTAAATATCTCTCTTTTATAATGCAATATGGAAAATTAACTAAATGAATAATAAATCAATTTTCATTTAGTCTATAATAAAGTTTTTCCAGTAGGTAAATAAAAGAGTTTCAAATATAATCTAATATCTTTTTTTCTTGTTTTAAAGTATATATTATAATAATTTTTGTATGACTCAGCTTTTCTATTTTTTTAATATAATTAAACAGGAAATATTCAAAATCTTTTGTTGAAGAAAAAATATCGATATTTAACTTGAATATTTTTCGTTTTATCATATTCGCTTAATGAATCAAGTAAAAAAATTAGCCTCAATGTTTTGGCCAGTTTCCAATCAATAAAAAATTCCTGTTCATATATGATCAATATATTGAGCACCTATTTCATTAAATATGATCTTATAATGTGCTAATTCTTCAAGTCTATTATATGAGAGAAAATATTTAAATTTATATATTTCAGGAATATATAAATTTAAATCATGTTCAAAAAATAATACTAAATATTTCTCAAAATTACTTACAACTTTATTTATATCACTCAATGTTACAATTTCCAAAACAATTTTACAATTATTTGTATAATGATTTATATTGGATCTTCATTGTATCTCCATTCAAATATCAGTCCTTTTTTTAAAAACTAATTCTTCCATGAGATGTAATGAAATATTCTTCTTTCTTTGAAATCAATAATTAATCCCATTGTACTGTGTAATTCCTATTTCATCTCATTCAATATTATAGGATTTATCCTTATATAGTTCCCTATCAAAATCCGTATAACTTAGGAATATAGATAATCCCAATTTTTTCAGCAATCTGTTGAATCTATTTTGCAATAAATAATTTCTAAAAAAAAGATTTGATCTTACTCATGAAACCATATTTTCTGTGTCAATAAAATAATTTTCATAGCTCACTCAATTCAGTCAATCAATAAAAAGTTCAATCTTATGCATTAAATCCGTATTCATTTCTTCAAAATCCGTATTCAATTCAAATAAGAAATCAAAATAAATATTCTTCCTTGGAATTCATATATTCTCAAAGAAAAGCAATATCATATCAATTTTATTAAGAAATTGATTTTTTTGAATGGTTAAACAATCAAAACTCTGTACAAAGTGGGAGTTATATCAAGGACAAGAAAAATAATATTTACATTTGTAACACTTATTATGGCTCTTAGGAAGAACATAAATTTTATTTAAAAACACCTCATTTATAAAATATTTTTTTATAATATCTTCATTTCTTGTTATACAGTAAGGAATATTTAAAAATTTAATTTTAATATTATTTCTACTAATGAATTGCTCGATACGTCATAACTTAGGGATTAATATATCGATAATATATGAAAAAATATGTATATCTCTCTTAAGGGTATAAATAATAAAACCGTTTTCTTGAGTGGGATATGCTTTCTTTAAAACTCTAAAAAAAAATAATTCAAACGAGGCTATTGATTGGAAATCATCAATATTTACTCTGATGGTGTTACTTTTATTATTCATTACAGATCTTATTACTAATATGAGCCAGTGGATCTAATTTATCGTATCCACCATTATATATATTTGCATCCATTCTGCTTCATCCACGACATTTTTCTTTATGTAAGCAATCACTGCACTCCTTTGGAAGAAAACCATTATTTAACATTTTTTGCACGTATTCACCACTCCAAACTTCACCAATATCATGATCAAAAATACTTCATAAATTTGAATCAAATGCAGACATTATCTGAATATTTCCATCGGTTGTAATGATAGTTTTAACATTATGACTTTCTGATAATTCACCATCTATCACAGAACCTGCAACTTCCAAATTTTTCATTACACAAAAAGGGACACTATCAACAATTTTATAATTTACCCCATATTGGTGATTGAGTTTGTATAATTTAGCAAGGGCAAGAGTAATCATTTCACGACTAATTCACTTGGTTGTTCCTGTCGAGTATAATCGAAAAAAATGCCAATTTTCTAATTGAAATTTATTACAAACATATGCGTATATCTGGCTTAAATGTATTATATTTTTTGGTGTAAGAATCGTAAGAAAATCAAGAGTAATATTTTTAAAATTTACTATCTTTTCAAGTTGGAAAATTTTTTGATCATATTTGGTTTTGAATGTTTCCAATCCAGTAATTCACTGAATATTATAGGCACCTTGTTTATTAATCGTGTAATAGTCATCATTATTAAATTCATGCATAGAGACCATAAGATTGACTGAAAAATTTTCATTTAATCGCTCAAGTGTTTTATCAAATAAGAGAGTTCAATTGGTATTTATGCGTATAAATATACCCTTATCACGTATATATTCTAATAAATCAAATAAGAAATTAGCAGAAAAAGGCTCTCAACCTGTAATTATAATATCACGAGTACCTGCTATATAAAGTTTATCTATAATATTTTTGTATTCTTGTAATCAGAGTCATTTTCGAAAATTACGATCTTTTAACGGATAGTCATAATCATTGAAACAGTAGTTACAAAATAAATTACATTTACTCGTAATAGTTAATACAACTCCAAATGGAATTAATTTTAATTTATTCTTCTCTTGAAAAAAGTGAAAATCATGAATATCTGTTTGAGATAAAAGAGTAAATACTTCCCTTCCAATATCATCCAAAGAAGAAGTTATTATCCAGTTTTTTATAGTAAATTCAGGAAGTTCCGTGGAAAAAAAATCTCTATGTGTAAAATATACGCTTTGATATTGAAAAGTATGAATATCTTGAAATACAACTTCTATACATCCATTTTCTTTCTCAATAATTCTAGAAATCTTATATCGAGTCAACAATATCCTATCATAAGAGATGGAAGGAAATAATACGAGCGAGTAGAAAATTTTTGTAATCATGACTAACTTATGATATTAACTGATGTAAAATTTCATAGTACTTTATAATTATATAATTCATATTTTTAATACATTGTTGTAATTTCATATCTGAACTATTTAAATCTCAAGAGAAATTATAACTTATATTTTTATACGAAAAATATCGTCCTTCTTTTTTTTGATCGAAATATATATGTACTATATAGTTATTTCATCATAAGTATAATTTATAGGAGAAGCGATTATGAAATGAAAATGTAAATGCTACATCTATATCTGAGAATAAAAGATGAGAAAATTGTTTCCATTTTCGCAAATACTCTACCCTCTTCTCTTGAGAATCTATACAAATTTTCAAAAGATTCTCAGAAAAATGAAATACACATTCTTCTTGTATCTTCTTATGTTTTTTCGTAATAAAAAAATCACCAAAAATCAGAGCATCAAGATGAGTGGAAAGAAACAAATTCATAGCCTCTTGAGGTGTTTCAACTATAGGTTCAGACTTTACATTTAATGATGTATTAATAAGAGCTGGTACTCATGTTTTCTTGTAAAATATACTTATAAGCTCATGAATTCTCGGATTCTCATTTTTATTTACAGTCTGATATCGTACAGTTCAATCAACATGAGTGACTCCCGCTAAAAAAGAAATTTTTGACGGCAGAACAACTGAAGATAAAGTCATATATGGACTTTTTATCTGAACAGAAATATATTCTTGGAAATATTCCTCAAGCATAATTGGAGCCAATGGTCTCCAATTCTCTCGACTCTTTATTGTATTTACTCATAGATTATTTTCTCGAAGCATTGGAGAGGCTAGTATACTTCTATATCAAAGTGCTCGGGGTCAGAATTCTGAAGAACCATGAAAGCATCAAATGATTTTATTTTCAATTAGATTATTTACAACAATTTCTGGATTATAGGGTATCACTTCTATTAAATCAGATACATTATTGATAACTTCTTGAAAAACATGAACAGAGTAATTCTTGCCAATATTTGGAAAATAATGAATCTTTCCTTTTTGAGAATTATCTTCATTCTCTATTATATAATATAAGAAATATAATCATCAGAGAGCAATTCACTGATCTCATACCGCAGATTGAACAAAAATATTTTCAAAACCACATTCTTGAAGTAAGATAGTATTAGCTAAAACATTCAGTCCAACTCATCATGCAATGCATATATTTTTTGATTGCGTAAGAATTTGAGCCCTATTTCAGAGGTATCGAATTGCTTTTTCAGTATGAAATTGTAAATGTGCAGCAATATCAGCAAATATTGATGCAGTAATATCATCCTCTTTTTTCTTATAGTCTCATTGTGCTATCTTATAAAGCTGTATAAGATATTCCTTCATTTCATGCAATTGAATACCTTTTTTGAAAAAATAAACATCTTTTCACAAATATGAAAACAATTCTATATCGGAAAATCGATTCTTATCTCCATACGCAGATAGCCCCATAACACTTCAAGATTCAAGTCATATAAGATCGGAAATCATTTCATAAGTTGCCCCTACTCCATATATTCCAATACCTTCATCCACCTCCATCCCCTCTATAAATTGTATTTTCCTGTTTTCACCATAATAAATAGATTGTGTCATGTTAATTCCATTCAATCAACCCTCACCATCATATCAACTTGAATCTAAAACTAAAATAGCAGAATCACAAAAAGAGGAAGAAAAATATGAACTCATTCCATGGAGGAGATGGTGCTCTTCGAAAAATCAATATGGCTGAAGAAAATCCGTATTATTTAAATATCTCCAGTTTTGATATACTGAATATATAAATGGATAATCAATAAAATAGTTCTCATCAATGTTAATTCCAAGTCAAATTATTGTAAAGTTCTCATAATTTCAAATTATGGAAAATAAATAATCTAATCATCTATAAAAATATTGCTTCTTTATAAATTCATTTGATTCTTCGGGAATTATACAATGTTTGAGTCGTGCAAGTCTTTCTAATTCAATCCCATACAGCTTTCATTGAAAGAACATTACAATAGAAGGATCATGTTCAACATTGGCAAGACAGATGTATATTTTTTCTCTTTCCATTCTATATTAAATTCTTAATAATATGTGCTATTTTTGATGTCTCTCAGATTAACGCATTTCGAATATTTTCAGAATGGATATCCTTTCCGAGATCAATCTCCATACCTTCCACAATATGATTCACCAATGTATGGAGAAAATTATACGACAAAAGTGGGAGAGATAAGCTTTTGGGTGTGTATGCCCAACTCTTCAGTAGTATAGTAATATTCTTTTGAATACAAGGATTCTTACAATAAGCAATATCAATACTTATAAGAAACAAAAGAGTGTAAATAAATGTTACAATAAGTGGAGCAGTATTTATTTTATTAAAATCTACTATATATACCTTTGAATCTTTTCATAAAAAATGACATATGTCCAAATTAAAATATGTATATGTATGCGTAAGTATTGGATTATTGAATAAATTTTCCACATCTAGAATAGAATCATAATCTCATGGCATCATTCATAATAATTGATTTATATCATCAATAGTACATGATCGTTGTATAGAAAAAATTGTTTGTAACTTAAAAATTTCAAGTAGAAATTCTTGCTTATTTCCATAAAGATATTTGAGTGTTACTGGCTTTGCATCTAAAAAACTAAAGCCAGAGAAATAGTATGGCAAGCCATTGAAGTTTTTCTGAATAATATAGCATTCTTGTGGTATATTCATGTGTGCCAATTGAAATATACTATATCAATTCATAACATTCACTACATCTGAAAAACGATGAAAACACCCTTTAATAATGTATCGTTTCATTTTATATACCCCAATATAATCATTATATAAAAACTTAAACTCTGAATTTGAATCAAATACCCTATAAAGACATTCTGTCAATTGCGTAAATCCTTCTTCTCATAAATAAAAGAAGTGCTGTCTTAACTCGCACTCGTAAAAATGCAATATTTTATTTTTCTTTGTAAAATATATACTATTTTCGATTCTCAACATATCTTCCTGGATTTTTTGCTCTATTCAATTCGGTACATACTGTAAGATATTCATACTAGCAATAGAAATTCATCTTCCAATAAAAAAATTCCTGATTACATTCGTACAGATTTCCAAAAGATTCTTATGAATTAATGTATTATATATTAGTAGTAATTCTGTATCTTTTATTTCAAAAATAAGAAGTCATGTATTGTCTTTTTTTAGAAAAATACAATTGTATGCAAAAAAAATATTTATATTTAAAACTCCGAGTTTCTCATACAATATATAGGAAAGCTCAGAACTCCAGAATGTCTCATTATTTAGAAATTGTATCATTCCCTTTTGAAGTTAATACTCGGTAAATATTTCATCCCATATTACTTCTATTATTTTCATCACTATTCATAATTTTATAAATTACTACATAATCCCGTAAATATCCAAGTTTTTCAGGTAAACTATATAATAATTTTACTATTGTTTTAATATCATACTTCTTTACTACTTCATACAAGGATGTATTCTGAATATTCCCAATGAGAGTTGCACTTTCAACTTGTTTTATAAGATTATCTCATAAAGTATCATATTGTTTTCCAATAAAAAGTTCATCACTCGAATCTTGATAAATATTTAACTTTGAGTCAATTACTAATCAAATCTCAACAGGTATTCAATCAAAATATGAAAATTTATAGATTTTTGCATTCGCATATGTTTCATTATGAATATATTGTTTATCAACATATATTATAAATTTCTTCAAATTTTTTAGATCATCTTGTTTCCATGGAATAGTTAACATTACCGGAATAATATTTACCTTTAAAAATCAAAATTCCATAACTCTATCAATCTTTTCATATACTAGATTAATATGAACCGGACTCACAATAAAATTAATCTGAATGAGATGAAATGCCTTTTGGAGAAATTTTCATTTCAGGAGTTGTTTATATGTCTCCTCTTTATCAGCATGAAATGTAAGGTAGATTCGTACATTATTTTGAATTAAAAAATTCAAAATATCTTCCGTTAATAATATTCAATTCGTACCGATTGAATATTGTAATTTTGAGTTATTTGCATGCTCAATAAAGTATCTTACATTTTCAAAGTTTAATAGTGGCTCACCTCAGAAAAAATTAATCGTACAGTCGTCATAATACTCTTCATTTTTATGAAGATATGATATAATCTCATCTATTTTCTCAGTATTTATATATGTATCATCAAAATGAATAGGACAATACATACATCTTCGATTACAAGCATTTGCCATAATGAGATCAATTACAATCTTTCTAGTATTCATACACTTCTATACGTTAATATACAAAATTATTCTCAAGAAACTATCTGGCTCATAAAATCTTGAATTCAGGCAACAAAATCTGAATTATTTCTATCCCTTATGTCAAGTAGAGATATTTGACCTTGCCAATATCATGTGGGGTTCTTTATCATACCAATAGGCGCAAATATACTATCGTATATTGGAAAAAATCAATCTAAATAACGATTACAATGATTTTCATCAGAAAAAGCAAGAATATGAGACTTTCAAAGAGTTTCAGCTAATTTCTTCATGTAATAAAAGGCATACTTATGGAGTCTCAACTTTTTTATTCCACCATATTTTTTATAATAGTCATTGGTGTATTGTAAATTTGAGATAAAGAGTGTTTGTTCTCAGATATATAAACTGAATCAGAAAATCTTTATTCAATGGTCTCGTATTTCAAAAAATAAAGAATTACTTGAATCATGCCAATCCTTCGCTCATTGAAAAATATGAAATTGCAAACTATATCATTTTACAAGAAAGCTACAAGTATATTCTTCCTTAAGAGGAAAATGATTTATATGATATAAAAATATATCATATAAATCAAAGTAGAGTACATTCTTACTCCTATGCCAATGATCAATTAAAAGAAATATTTCTCAAAAATGAAACGCTTTCATAATCTCTATAATACGATCTTTGTATATTTCATATGTTTGGAGATTTTTAAGAATTATTTCCTCTTTTTCAGAAGCATAGTTATCATAATTCAGTACTATCAAAAAAAATCGAAAAAATTCTTTTTCAAATTTATAAATCTCCGGCATTCAAGAAAAAAAATCCCTACCAGTTACTGTTTTTAAAAAGAGTAATGTTTTCTTAAAATCTGCACTATCCACGGTACTAAGAATTCAGTCTACTAGTTTCTTATTATCCATACAAACGATTTCTTTTATAATAATAATCAAGAAATAATTTTGAATATAATTCGAGTTCATCCATCGTAAATCATAAATCAGTCCATCGCTTTAGTAAATAGATTTTCCGTTTTTGAAATATAGCATCATCTATTAAGTAAAGATTCAAGATATCATTTTCCAAATCTGTTGAAATATTCATTCTTATATTATCATTTTCTCGTACAAATAATGAATCATAGTACTGAGTAAAAGTATTAAATTTAGCACTATTCTCTTGAGTAAAAGCAAATATATTGAATGGAATTCATCTACGAAGATTATCACTCATAAAAGAGAGATAATTATCAATCTCACTTAAAGAATATCCGTTGAGTATTTTTTTATTCTGCTTCCAGCTACCATAGCTTACATCTTCATATGCAATAACTCATGGTATATATGACGTAGCTGAAAGTCCTATTCATACTATAGCTGTATTATTAGTTTTTCTTTCCTCTATCTCCCTTCTATGGGTATCAAACAGTCATAAAAATTTTCCATCAATATATGTATCTACTATTTTAACTGCTTTTTTTGAAGTGCTAATATAATACTTGCAAAGATCAAGAAATTTATCTTTTCAATATTTTCCAAGAAAAATATTCGCAAATCCTGTTTTAATAGAAATATCCCATCGATTAATCTCCAGATTTACATCTAAACCATGATTTTTAATCTTTTGTCATGCAGCGTAAATATATTCTAGATCATTTATGAGATCATCTAGGGTCATAGATGGAAGATTATACATAAGATCAAATGATATCTTCTTAAATCCACACTCAATAGCCTGATTAATAGCCATATCTAATTTCGTTTTACTAAACTTTCTATTATTATATCTATTCACCTTTTCACTTGTAGTTTGCACTCCAAACATAATATCTGTAACACCAAAATCCTTCAAAATATGAAGCGTATTTGAAGTTAAGTAAAATGGATGAATCTCTACTTGCCAACTGTAACCTTCAGATAAAGAAAAATTTTCAAGTATTTTTGTGGACATCTCCCTAATCTCCTCATCAGATGCAAGATTAAAAGTTCCTCATCCAAAATATATTGAATCAAGTGGTTTTTTAATAACAGTTGAATATTTTTCCAATTCTTGAAGCATGTAGTCTCTATATATCTTTGTATCGGTTTCATTCACCCGAAGAAGCGCCTCACAATCACAATAATTACAGCGAGTATCACAGTATATACTATGGATATAAAGTTGCAAGAATCATTCCTTCTCATTATATAAATTCCATTTATTCATTACATTCTTCTCTGAAACTTTTTCAGAGAAGAATACATTCATAGGATAACGAAAGGCAAAACCATCCTCTTTAAAAAAGAGAATAAGAAATAGTATTTTCTCAATTTCTTCAAATAATTTCTTCATAAATATATACTATTTGATCATACGATCCAAATAAGTTATAATATATTCAAAATGACTATATAGTATTTTAACCTCACCATTATCATCATTATAAATTGCGTTTCCATCTCTCATAGTAGTAGAAATTTCCTTAAACTTGCTATTGTATAATTCAATATTTTTTGAATCTCAAAGAGTTGTATATATTCTTATCAATTCTCGATATGCCATAAATTTATTTATATAATATCCATCTCCAGTAGCCTCAAGATTTCATAAAGATTGAAGTGTGGCAATGGATTTATCACTATTCCCCATTCTATCATACGAAATTGCCATAAGTAATAATGATGGAGAATACACTTTACCATTTTTATTTGTTTCAAATAATTTTATTGCTTCACTGTATTTTTTATTCTTAAATGCAACTAGTCATTTCAATCGATCCAAGACTGGATATTTAATAATATACTTCTCAATAAGCTTATCAGCTTCTGTATAATCATTCAAAAAGATATATGCAATTATCACATTTCAAATTGTCGTAGAAAAATTTACAAAATTAGTCTCTGCTCAACTTGAATGTTTATTCCAATATATAAGAACTTCATCATATTTTCATAAGTCATTCAATACTTGTATGAGATTGGTAAGATTTCGAGGACTTTGTCATTTTGTTATTTCATAATTTTGTTTAATATATTGCAGTGCCTTATCAGAATTGCTATCAATTTGACGTTGCTCTTTGCTAATTTTTTCTTCTGAGAGAATTTCCTTCTTAATGAGTATTCATGAATTTACTACAACACCACTTGATGTAGTATTAACACTTCAAGGAGAAGATGGTAAAAAATTACATGAAGTCAAAAAACATACAGAGAGGAGTATTCAGATATTTCGTATGCTATACATATATGTGTAATTAAAAAAATAACGATTATATACAATAATAATATTACTTCTTTCGAAAAATACAATCTTTTACTAAAAATACTTGATATAAATATTTTTATTCTTATATCTTTACATATGGTGCCATGGCAGAGTGGTTATGCGGGAGTTTGCAAAGCTCCATACATCGGTTCGATTCCGTTTCGGCACCTCCATTCATCCTTATCGAAATCGAGATACAAAATCATACTTGGTTTCAAAATAAGCAATAATATATTTATTTAAATGTTTAGATAATGATTCAATTAAAAGGAATGGAATATGAATAGAATCTTCATATAATTTTTCATTGAATTTTGCCTCATTCACATCATATCACTCACGAAGACAAAACATTTTCTCAATATTAATTTCATCTCAAAAATTCTCCTTTTTTTTCGACTCAAACCTTGTAATAATCTGATGTGAAAATTTCTCCATCTTAGTGAGATATAATCCATCTTCAATACTTCAAAAGATATGATCTTCTTGAGTACTTCACTGGCCAGCTAGGAGAGTACACATATAAAGGAGTCCATTGGATCATAAATATAACCCTTTTCATAAAGAACAATTCGAGAGATGTTCTTTAGAAAATGATTCTGCAAGATATTTCTCTATAATTTCTTCTATTGGATCAATCTGAACGCGATATCGCAGTAAATTTTGTATATAGTAGTTAAATATTTTAATATATTCTAACTTGAAAATATCTGCAGCCTTCCTGTTAATGAATCCTTTTTTGGCAATAAGCTGGCAAATTGCAATGCTTTTTGTTCAAATTTCTTCAACAAAATATTTCACTAAATCAGAAAGGTACACTACATTTTCTTTTGTTACCACAATTGAAACTCGTGGAGCTACTCAATAGATAGCCTTATATTTTTCAATATTATTTCCAATAATTTCATATAATTTATAATCCTTTATAGTTTTATGTACCCTATAGTGGTCATATGTATTATAAAGAAATGAATCTATAGAAAACTGAAGTTCTATAGCATGATCATGAAAAAATTTATACATGTCTTTCGTATAAATGGTTCCATTTGTATTAATGGTTCCTATTTCAATATTTTTGGTTGGATACTCTCATCTCATCTTTTCAACATGCAAAATAAGCTGTTGAATAAAGGCAAAATTTAATAAAGGTTCTCATCATAAAACAGAAATAACAATTTCATCCGTTTGCTCAATCACCTGAGTCACTAATTCTGCTATTTTATCAGACCATATCAGATTCATTTCTATTTTATCAACAAAACAATACGTACAATCTAAATTGCATTCTCGATTTACAAATATAGTAAATGAATTGATTTTCATAAAAAATTATAATGCTAAATGAGTAAATGATTCTGAGTGTACAATATTTCATTAAGTACAACTATGGAAAACAAAGTATTCCTCTTATTTATCAAAAAATTGTTCACAAACATTGCAACTATAGCAGTCTTTTGGACATTTTCTGAGTTTAGCAAAAAAAGAGAGTCGAGTTAATTTATCATTATCAATGTAAGGGATATTTTGATATGGAAAATCAATAATATCTTTTAAATCTCCATGATAAGTTCAAGCTATATATGCATCTAACATTTTTCTAATTCGCTCAGTTGATTCTGGTCTTGTATCCAATTTAAATACATCAACAATATCTTGATAATGAATAAGATCTTCTGGTCGAATAAACGGTGCTCGAAAAATTAATTTTCGATTCTTGTGAACCATTGGCACACAAGAATAATCTTCAATTAAATTATACTTTCCATTGTGAATTCTCTCTTCTGTATTGTAATCCACCCGATGTGCAGCAATATTAAAATGTGTATGTCTATATGGGCAGTTAGAAAAACATCCTTCATTTAATAGCATTTGAATTGGAAGTCATGTTCGATCTTTTATATTTTTTATCAATTCAATATCTCGATTTATATCTCGATCAATCGTTAAAATATCAATTCATAAATCTTTAAAATATATTGCCTGTTCTACGGATTTTAAATAACAATTAATTGACGAATAAATAATAATCTTAGGAAGTGCTTTTCGAAAAAAGGGAGCATATAACATGTTAGTCAGTGTGATTGAGGTTAATCATCGCATATGAAGCTTTTTTATGAATTTTATAAGCTTCAACATATGAAATTTATCTCAGGTATTTTCACCCTCACAGGTTGCATTCATTATCAAGATGGTATCTATCCCATATTTATTACATGTATCAATTACAGAATATAATGCAACCTCTTCATAATCATTCATCTGTATTTCATCTCTTCATGAATTTCCAAGAGAATATGGTAATGGTAAATACACTGAACTAATATGATCCTTATAATCATCTATGAGGGCAAAAAAATCGGGCTTCTGATTAAATCAAATGGAGAATTTCATAGAAAATAACTAAATAGTAATATCAATATTATACTTATGCTGCAGTTTCTTTAAAAGAATAATTTTTTCTTTTACATCAGATGATTCAAAATCATTTCCATATATATTATTAATATCTGAATATTTGAAATAGAAAGTTTTGTCGTAGAATTGTAATAGTTTTAAAGTATCAACAAATTCTTCTAATGTTTCTTGAAAATAATTAAAAATTATATGATTACAAAGCTCAATCTTTGAATTTCTTCGCATATCTAATAAATTCTCCATGAGCCTATCTATACTATATCAACGCTTCATAAGAGATAATATACGTGGTGAAGTATGTTGAATAGGAAGAAGCATATATGGTATTCTACCATTAAATATATATTTCTTTAAAGACGGGTAATATTTTAGAAAGAAAACAGGATTAATATTTGTAATATATATACGAATTGATTCATGTATCGAAAAAATCTTTTCAACCAAATCAACAAAAGTAGTCCCCATATCTATTCCATAACTTCCACAATCATCAGAAAGTAAATAAAAATCTGTTTTTCATTGTTGAAAATCTTCCTTTACCTGATCCATTATATCCTGAATAGCAAGACTCTTGGTGGCTCATTTAATTTTCTTAATATTACAGTAAGAACAATTGAACTCACATCATGTAGATATCTCAATGAAAGATTTACTTTCAAAATTACCAAGCAACTCACCATATTGCTTAAAATCATTATCAGTATCTAGGATGCTAATCTTGTTTTTAAAAGAATAACTCTCAACTTTTTTTAGATTTATCTTATACTCAAAATAACTCTCAACGGCAACATGGTTTTTCGAATCTATATAATATAATTCATTTCCATATCGTTCCCGAATACTATTACTAATACATCCAATCAGTATAATTCTTTTATTTTGTTGAAGGTAATAATCAATCTTTTGAAATGTTTCATCTAAAAAACCACTATTCACTCAGCATAAATCAAGTAAAATTAATTGGCATGAAGCAAAATCTTTCACCAATATATAATTATTAATTACAAGAAAATTATAAATCTTTACAAATTTATTATCCGAAAGAATACAGTCATTTGAAATACGGTCAATAAATATCTTTTCTGAGTTTGTGAATACCATGTGTTTGGTGGAAATGATAGTTTTAAAAAGATTTATATATGTATTATAGGAAGTTATTGAATGAGTTCAATATTATTTGTTCATATACTTATATAAGCACTGTCATTTTATTGCATAAGTCTTGAGTCTGTATATAGTAAAAATATAACAATCCTCTTTATTTATATAAAAAAATCAAATGAAGAAAATATTTATCTGATTTGGAACATGACCAGAGCAAATTATATTCCACCAAGCAACTCTCCTATATAATTTTTTTCTTATAAATGGATATACCCTTGTGAAAGAAGCAAAACTGGCTGATGTCATTTTTTTATGCTGATATCCATTTAATAATCATGAAGAAACAAGAGTTCTGCTTACCTTAAATTACTATCTAAAAAAGTATCCAAATACCGATATTATTGCCTTTTGACACCTCGCTGATATGATTCAGGGAATGAACGAATTCTGAAAACTGAAAGTAATATGATTATATCAATCAAAGAGAATAAATACCTTATTTCCACATACCATACCAATAGAAGAAATACACGTAGAAAATTATCGATTCTTTATACCTCTAAAAATTGATAATTTATATATTTGAGATTTTTGATATGATATCTCTATTAAGACAAACTATATACTTCGAGAAGATGAACTCAATATATCAATCGATACACTCAGAAATTGAGGAGTATCAATCAGTTGAATAGAAGAGTATGAGGAAAAATATTGTTATCTGGAAGATAAGACCAATAACATTTATATACAAACCTCATATGGCTGTGCATTTAAATGTTCATATTGTGTTATTAATAGTGTATGATGAGTTATTAGTAGGCCAATGGATGAGATTCTAAAGCAAATACAAAAATGAATTGAAGCAGGAAAAAAATCCGTTTATATTGTTGATCAAGATAGTGGAAGTTATGGTATTGATATATGACTTGATTTTGCTGATTTACTCAACAAAATTAATAAAATACCTTGAGATTTTGATATACGTATTTATTATTTTGAACCGTCAAGATTTTTAAAGCTCTATAAAAAAATAAATGTTGATATTCTCACAAGAAGGTTAGCATTTCTGAATATTCCCATACAAACCACCTCACAGAGAATACTTACTCTTATGAATCGGAATTATGATATCACTGAAGTATTAAATATTATTCGGAAACTTCGCAGAATTAACATGAGGATTCGACTTGAAACCATTGTAATGTATGGGTTCCCTACGGAAACATATGATGAATTTATGGAATATCCAAAAATACTTCCCTACTTTGATCATATAGAATTCTTACGATATTCGGAAAGGCCATGAACAAAATCAGTAAAATTATGAGGAAAAATACTATATGCTGATATGGAAAAACGATTTTCTATCATGTGAAAACTGAAAGAAAAATTTCCAACCAAAATAGATTATTGTATGGAAATATAAATAGAAGACACTAATAACAACTTGCCAGTATCTTTTTCCGTTCTCTTGGACTTCATATAACTGGATCGATCTTATCACCAAATTTTTGCTTCATTTTTAGAATTACCAAAGATTTCCTGAGAATTTCTTCATGGGAATTTTTTTGCATGTTATAAGTTTTTGTTCACTTTTTATCTGCGTAACATAGAAAATCAGTACAATCAAAATATTTTAATAATCGAAAATAATCAGAAAACTCATCATATGTTTCAGTAGGAAAGCCATAAATAACTATAGATCAAAGCAAGATACTAGTATTATACATCTTTATTTTCTTACAAATATTTAATACCTCAGTGATATCATAATTCCGATTCATAAGAGTAAGTATTCTCTGTGAGGTGGTTTGTAATGTAATTCGAGCATATGATACTTTATTTTCCCAAAATTCTGGAGCTATCCTATGAAAATTCTCTACAAGATGCTTGGGTTCAAGATAATAGAATTTTATATGAAAATCTCAAGGTATTTCATTGATTTTATTTATGAGAAAAGCAAAATCAAGTCATATATCAATACCATAACTTCCAACATCTTCATCAATAATGATAATATTTTTTGCACCTATAGATACGGCATGTTGAATATCGGAAATAATATCATCGATTGGAAAACTCTTTGTATATCAAGAAACCCGCTTAATTGCACAATAGGAACAATCAAATCCACATCCCCGTGTAGTTTCTATATAAAAGTTATCAATTGAATCTTCCATATAATTATAATCTCATGGATATTCTTCTATGGTATTATTTTGATATGTTCCATCAATGATTGAATCAATAGTTATTGAGAGATCATATTCTGATATTTCATAATTTGTTTCCAGTTTCAAATTACTTCATAATGCATTATGAAGTAAATCTCACAAAGAAACCTCTTCGAGTTTTAATGGAATAAAGAAACGTATTCTTCATACATGAATATCTTTTATGGAAATAGTACCATGAAAAATGGTATCAAATTTTTCGTATTCAGAATATGAAATATACATGAGTCATGGTATGCGTTTTATACCATATATCATATTTGGTGCAGATCCGAACACAATAATCTTTTTATCTTTATAGGTATTCAGATAATAATAGAGAGAAAGAAGGACAAGTTTTTCTTCATAATTATCAAATGGATATGCATTCAATAAAATATAGTCTGCATCTTTTGCATTTTTTACTAATTTGTATCCATTTTGAATCAGAAATTCATATACAATAGTTGATTGAAATCACACTTGACTATGCTCAGCTCAACTTGCACTTCAAATAAATATAGTAGACATAATATGAATTTTAATAAATAACTATATATCTCTCTTTTGAAAAATATGAATTCCTTGGTGTAAGGTTTCATTTTTATCAAATATTTTTGTAAGAAAATGTTCCTTCATTTTCCAAAGAAAGACCAATCTTCGAATCATTTCTTCTTTTGGTATTTTGCCCATAAAGAATGGAGATTGTGTTCATTTTCGATCCGAGTAATACCAAAACCATACTTCATCGAAATAATTAATAACCTGAAAATATGTTTTAAATTCATCGAATGTTTCTGAAGGAAATCAATATATAAACTGGGTTGTTATTATAATATTTGGATTGATACGTTTAATCTCCTGTGTAATACTAAGAACATTTGGTATATTATAACTCCTATTCATGAGCTTTAAAATTCTCTGTGACATCGTTTGTAGCGGAACACAAAAATTAATAATCCTATTCCATATGGCTGGGTCAATTGTATGAAATAATTTCTCTAGCCTCCCTGGTTCAAAATAAAATATTTTCAAGCGAAAATTTCATTCTATTGCATTAATTTCATTAAGGAGTTGAGCAAAGTTTTTTCAGATATCCAATCCATAACTTGCACTATCTTCATCAATAAAATGAAAGATAGTATATCAAAGTCATAATCATCGTTTTATTTTTCTTAAAATAATCTCTGTTGGGATGCTTTGAACAAATCCAGCTATACTTCTAATATCACAATACGAACAATGTCATCCACATCACGTACATATCTCTAATGGATACTCACCTGTTTTATCAAGTAAATAGTTATATTTCTCAGTATTATATTCGGAAATTCGATCAATTGGATAATTTCATGCTTGTATAGCATCAAAATCTATAGATAAATCCTCCTGTGAGAATATATATCTTGATTCAATATTCGCATCAAGATATCAATATTTATCAATATTTAAGCTTTCGATATTTAATGGAATAAAGAAACGGAGAGTATCAACCTCAATATTATGTATAGAAATACTTCGCATAAAAAGTGCATCAAATTTATCTTTTTCTTTTAATCATATCATTTGAATTCTGGAAATCCCTTGCAAATATGGCATCATCGCAGGAATTGATCCTATAAGAACAATATTTGCATTCGGATAGCGAACTAAATAATAATTAATAGTTAATAAATTTATTTTCTCTTCAAACTCTTCGAAAGGATATCCATTCAATACTATAATATCAGCATTGATTGGTGATGAAATCAATGTATATCCATTTTGTTCAAAAAAATTATATACAACAGTGCTTTGATAAGCACAAACTTTATGTTCACTTCAACTTCAACTTCCAATAAAAACATTTTGCATAAAAATAAATTAATCACATCATCCATCAAGAAATAAAGTTGTACCATTTACAAATGAGGAATCATCACTTGCCAAAAATATAATTGACTTAGCAACCTCTGTAATCTTTCAGAATCTTCAAAGATATATTGTATTGTCATCATCCTCTGAAGAATCTCATGTTGGATTTTCATAATCTCTGTTATCAATATTACCAGGGGCAATAGCATTTATTCGAATATTTGGTCAAGCAATTTTTGCAAATTCTTTTGTAAGTACAATGATTCAAGCCTTGGAAATATCATAATCAATAAGGTCTGATGAAAAATGTTTTATTCCCTGAAGCGATGAAAGATTAATAATTTTTCATCAAATAATTTGTCTATCCAGCATTCGTCTTAAAACATACCGTGTACACAAAAATGTACCAAGAAGATTGGTATCTATGGTTTTTTTCCATTGTTCAACGGTTCTTTCAAAAATGGGAACTTCCTGAGAAAATCATGCATTATTTATACAAATATCTATTTTTCCAAATTGTTCTATTACTCAATCTACCATGGATATAACATCTCATTCTATGGAAACATCACATTTCACAGCTATAGCATGTCATCATAATCGAGATATCGTATCCACCACAACAAATGCTTCTTTCTCGGAAGTAAGATAGGTAATAACTACCTGTGCTCCTTCTTTTCAAAAATATAAAGCTGTTGCCCTTCATATTCAACGAGCACCACCAGTAATCACGACTATTTTCCCTTGAAATTGCATATAAAACTATTAATGAATACTTCGATACAACATAAAAGATTCCGCATATGGAAGTCAACTTTCCATTCATCGAATACGAGCCAATGTTTCCAATCATTCGATATTTCGTGCATATGGAAAAGATTGATTTTCTGATATATAAAGCTGAAATAATTGCTTCTTATAATCAAGAAAATCACCAATATCTTCATAATGATTTGGGAGAAATTGATCCTTTCCTATAGATAATTCTGTCGAAGAAAGAATTTCAAAGAGATAAATTTTCTTAATAAAATGAAACCGTTCAATCGGCCGAAGAGCAGTAATTACAGAACGAGCTGTTAAAGCATGATCTATATTCAAATCATTATAAAAGTGTGTATATATAACACTTGGCTCTATCTTTTGAATTACCTTTTCAATCGATTGTATAATGGTAAGAAGTGGAATGGTATCGAAACCAGTATCTGGAAAAAATTCTTGAAAAACTTCATCAATTCATAGTTGTGCTACTATCCTTTGAAAACATTCCAATCGAATATTTTTTTTCTCTTCTTTTCTTGCATTTCATGGTGAAGACAAGAGCAAGATATTAACACTATAGCCCTGTTGTATTAATTTACAAATAGTTCCACCCATTCATAAAACTTCATCATCGGGATGAGCTATTATTATGAGAATCTTCTTATCATTCATATTTTCATTCAAGTAAATGAACTAAATTTCACTCAAGAACCTTTCGTGATTGTTCTGTCATAGGTGTATGATTCTCATAGGTTCAGAATCACTCTGACATATCTACTTTTGGGAAATTTCAAGTATGTCGTCCAAGTATATCAAGCAAAAAATATGAGTCATTTAAAAAAAGTATATCACTCGATTCATTCCTTGAAATAAGTATTTCATCCTGTTTTTCTCAATTTCTCATGCCTATTTGTAGTATTTCTTCATTTCACCTTCAGTAAAGACCAATCATGCATTCGGTTAAATCTTTTAAAGAAATCACTCTTCATCTATGAATAAATATCTCTCAACCAATACTTGTACAAAAAGAGAAGTAAATCAAATCAATAATCTCATTGATAGTAATATAAAATCGTCTGGTATTGGGATTTGTGATAGTAAGGGGTCGATGATTCATGATTTGATGAAACAATACTTGTACCACACTTCCATTACTTCATAAAACATTACCGGCACGAAGAACTGAAAATATTGTTTCTTTTTGGTTTACATTTGCATGAATACATAATTGTTCTCATATTGCCTTCGTATTACCGTAGAGATTATATGGATCAACTGCTTTATCTGTAGAAACATAGAGCACCTTTTTTACTTTATTAAAAATAGCGGCATCGATAAGATTTTGAGTACCCTGGACATTTATTGATATGGCCTCTTCTGGGTTTTCCTGACATTTTGAAATATGCTTCAATGCCGCTAAATGAATAACATAATCTACTCAATGGAGCACCTTTTTAAGAAGTTCTCAATTTCTTATATCTCAGAGGACAAATTGAATCTTTGAAGAATGCATTATTCGTTCCATTTGCACTTGTCTATCTTCCGAACGAGACAATACAATTACTTTCTTTATCTGATATTTTTCAAGTAAAGATTGTACGATAGCCTGTCACCAAGTTCCTGTTCATCAAGTAATGAGAATAGTTGTATTATGAAACATATTTATTTGGTAAATAACTCATTCTGTTTGGGTATCTGAGTTTTAATAAGATAGGTGTAATAATAATTATTATTATTCAAATAGGAAATAGTTTTTAGGATATACATTACGTATTTAAATTCTTTGTATTCAAAACCATTTTCTCTTGTTTGATGAAATTGATGTCATATTCTCATAAACTGATATATTCAAGCAAGATTTATATTTCAACAAAGTATCTCCAAAAAACGATTAAATACCATATCAACAGAACAATTATCAAAAACAGATTGATATGAAATATTTAGTAAATCTGAATAAAATCTATCATGAATAAGTGGGGTTTCTTCTTGATTGCAATATACTGGCAATCTATTTACACGCTCTCGATTTGTATATACTGATGGCTGGTTAAATGGTCATGAAGCATGAATATAATCATGATAATCCACATCAAATCGAACATCAATATTTGATATGGAGTACATCCCCATATTTGGATACTGATGTATATTTTTATAAAGTTCATCAATAGCAAAAGAAGAGAGAAAATTATCATCATCAAGAAATACAACATATCGAGAAGTCTTATCTCGCTGAAGAAGTTTCCAACGAGTTTTTCAAACTCATAAATTTTTTCTATTCACAAAGTAATCAAAATTATGAAATTTATCTTTATATTGATTCAAGACTTTCAAAATATCACTTGTCTGTTTAGTGTTATATCCATCAACTCAAATAAAAATTTTAAAATTCATTTGAGTCTGTAAGAGTAAAGATTCAAATAAATCTTTTATATATTTTGATCGAGCAACCGGTATATGGAGCGAAATAATCGGAACATATGTATGAAAAAAATCTTGTATTTTAAATTTCAATCGCGATTGTAAAAAAAAGATTGTATAGCACCAAATTTTTACTGGAAGTAATGATAATATGGCATCTTCTAAAAATATATTATTACTCGGGCAGGTATTCATTTTTTGAATAAGAATACTATATAGCTTATATAAAGTTTGTGAGACTACTAAATTATCAGGAACAATTATACTTCTCGTAATCAGGATATTTTTTTCCGAAGGAAAAATCGGAGACTGAATAAAATCGGTACAAGTAATCTTCTCAGTACATTCAAAAATTGGGATAATTACCTTAACTTCAGATGAAATCAAAGAAAGTGTATGAAGTGCTATTCATGTAAGATGTTCAAAATAGTATAAAATATGATTTATACCTTTACACTCATCGTACTTTTCTATGAGGAAATATTTCCAATGTATTTTTGGAAGTCACTCCACATCAATACCATATATATCTCAATTAGTATCTACAAAAATAGTTTTCTTTTGAAATAAGGGTGAAGTATATCCGAAAAATGAATATTCGTATAAATCTGCCTGATTGAACTCATTTACAAAATATCCACTCCCCTTATGTGAGTGGAGATAATTTCAAGAATCTTTCAGAAATATCTTCATAATAACAAATGATTCAAAAAAAGAGGAGTTTATGTTTTTTCAATTCTATTTCAACGGACATTTAGTATATTGTCATCACATTTCTTACAATATTCATTATCAAGCCGAATAGTATCATAACATTGGTTTAATATATCAATCATTCCTCAGCTATAGGTATATTTATCAACATTTCAAAAATTATAATGAGAGCAAAATGTTCCGGCAGTTACTTCTCAGTTCCAAGTAAAAAAAGGTTTAAAGCCACACATTCCGTTATAATCATGGTATGGATCAGTTTCTCATGCAATATATAAGGATTCATAATTTTCAAGCTTTCATCAAAAATTATGAAGCCTATGAACCACTCATTCCACTCATAAGGTATCACAAAATTTCTTAAAAGATGGGACCTCTTCTTTTGAATATTTTGTAAGTAAAAGCTCAAGACAAAAATCAAATTTTAATGATTTCATTCTTTTAATAGAATCTATGAGATCAGCATAATGATTTACACTTCAATATGTTCATCAATACATATGATTTACGATTTTCTCCCGTAAAGAATATAATCATAACTGAAGATTGATATTGATTCAATAATCTCGAAGTTCTTGGATTTTAATAATGATATCATCCGTTAACCATCTTCAACCTTTTGTTGGGATAAGAAGAAAAATATCAGGGAGTTCTTTCAATTCATCAAGAATGAGGAGAATATCTTTATTTAATAGTGACTCACCAATTCAGGCAAATGATATATATACAATATCATTTTTATTATATTGTATAAACTGAAGAATCTTTCTAAAATTTTCTAAAGTTAAATCTCATTGATTTTTAATAGTATGATGAATACATCAAATACAATTCAATCCACAACGAGAAGAAAGTTCAATATCAATTGGATATTTATATGGTTTTTCTGGATATTTTTCTATCATATTTTTTCAGTAAGGAAGAAAGAAGAACAAGGTTACTATATGATTGTTTTGTATTTCAATTATCAATAATATACTTAAGATAATCAAGATAACAATATTTCTTGAGTGAATCCTGTATTTTTTCTAGAGTCATATTGCCAATCTTTCCAATTGGAGTATTGATTTTCTTAACGATATGAAAATATTCTTCAGCTGTTCCCATATTGTCTCACAAGATATCTCCATTTGGATTAATAGTGAATTCAAAATGATTATCTTTTGGTTGAAGGTAATAAATATATCATATAGAAGCAATTTTGGTGAATTTTTCTATAAACCGTATAAACTCTAAAAGCTTCTTCATATCTTCATCCGTATATTGATGAACTAAAACTATTGGGAGAATACAAATGTTTGAAAATCCTTGCTTGAGTAGAAATAAAAAATTCTCTTTCATCATCTTTCATGACACTTCTGGATCATATAGAAAATTAACCTGAACATTGTTTTTTTTGAGAAAAATTTGTGATATTTTCGCAAAAAGAACATGATTATTTCGATAATTCTCATTAAAACTCAAGGTAATATTATTAAGATTAGTGAAAACTCTCTCATATATTTCATGGGTTATCAAGGTACCATTCGTAGTGATAGAAAAAGAAACGGTATCTCCCCTGCAAACAGAAAGAATTTTTTCAATTTTTTTCCATTGTAGAAGCGGTTCACCTCATATAAATTCTATATGTAGTGTATTAAAGGCGGTTTTATATTGTTGCACAAAATCTGCAATAGCATCTATATGTATATCCGCAATAGTTTCCTTATTAAAATTTATTACACAATAAGAACATCGCAAATTACAATCATAACTGAGATATATAACAATATGCAGATATTGTTCTTTCTTCATAAGATACTACTAAAATATGTTTGGAATTTAAAAATACTTATCACAATTGGTACATTGATCACAATTGTGTGGACATGCTTGCATATTTTCAAAAAAATCTAACTTTGTAAGCTTCATATTATCAATAAATGGAACATATTTCTCAGCATCAAATATTCCCATATCAAGAAGGTCGAGAAGATTTCCTCTATATTCTTTATTTGAATAAGCAACCAGTTGTTTTTCAATATCGTTTGTTCAGAGGGTTCGTGTGGTTAGCTTAAAAATATCAACCACTTCCGTATATCTATTGAGATCTTCTGGTCGAACAAATGGTATCTGAAAAAAATACCGTTTATTTTCTTGAAGAAATGGAGTGCAAGACGATCATTCAATCAGATTAGAATATTGAAGTTCATGCTCATTTGAACAATGAGAAAGAATATTGAAATGAGTCTGTCGAAAAGGGCAATCTTGTATACATCATTCATTCAGGAGAATTTGAATTTCTTTTCATGTGGCTTTCTTTATTTTTCCAATTAATTCAAGATTTCTATTAATATCACGATCGATTGTAATGATATCAACTCCAAGTTTTGCAAGATATTTTGCATGCAAAACCGTCTTTACATAACAATTCACAGACGAATATACACGTATATTGGGAATTTCTTTTTTAATAAAAGGAACATACAACATATTTGTAAGTGATACCGCAACAAGTCATTTACCATAAAGATCTTGAAGTACACTTAAAATTTTCTCGAGTTGCTGTTTTTCTCATGTCTTTTCTCATTCACAAGAAGAATTTAATAAAGCAATTGATGTTATTCAAAATTTTGAACAAATATCAATCAGTTTTATAATTTCAGAGAAATATGTTAGATCTTGTACCACTCATCTTCCAGATGGAATAATCTCTACTGGTAATGGAAAATAGATAGAGTGGATTTTTTCATTATGTTTCTCTACAAGATCGAAAAAATCTCATCTCCCATTATATCAAATCGAAAATTTCATAGTATGCACTTGTTCAATTACCATCTACTTCCATGACTTCCATGACTTCCATGACTTCCATGACTTCCATGACTACTATGACCAAGGGTTGCAGTTCATGAAAGATCTGGAACTCCACTATAGTGTCAATTTACCACTCAACTTGCATGATTGGCAACAATACTTCCACGAATTCAACATGGTGCATTCATTCATGGTTGCTCAGAAGTTGCAGCATATGTATAATCTGGTCAGGCACGATTTGCTGTGGTACAGCTATTTGAATGACTCCAAGCAAGAACATCCTCTGCACTACTTAACAATACTGCTCAAGCACTGAGACCAAGGGCATCCTTTTTACTTATTTTTCCACTTTCATCCGTCAAGAATCATTTGATTTTCTTCTTAAGAACGGGAAATAATGGTTTCTTATTTTCTGACATAGAATGAAGTCTTATAAAATAAATGATATACTAAACAACATCACACTGACCCACCACGAATCCAGTATTAGCAACTCATACCCAAGATTCAAGGATTTTATTATTATCCTCATTTTTTAAATTCCTAAAAATATAGTCAAGAACAGCATAATCAAGAATTTTCTTATGATCCTTTGAATAATTTGGAATTATATTTCATGTGGTTTTATATGAGTGAATAGGACATACTCCAATATATGGTTTATAAACACTTTCATTATATCCAGGTAAGCCATCCAGTGTACTTGCCTGAACCATAACTTTTGTAGTTTCACTATCAATCATAGAATTATATGCCTGTTCTGGATCATCCTGCACTTCTCCCATTAAAAAGTTATCATCTCCCATACGCCCTAACATTCTTCATTCATCACAGCTATAGATCTTCCCATCATAATTATAAGCAACTTGTCCAATACAAGCACCACAAGGACTTCTTTCATCAAGATAATTCGGATCAGTTTCTGTAAGAATCTTTAACAAATAAATACTCGAAAGGTTTTCTCGAAAAAATGTTCACTTCTTATTTAATTCAAGAATGTAATCCATTGATTTTGTATAAAATTCAATAAATTCCTCTTGTGAATATCAGAGATTCTCAAGATCAGCAGCAGCAAATCCATAGGGATTCAGTGGTCGGAGAAAAATAGAATCGAGTCCTAAGCTTATATATGTATCAATTACTTCTTTATATTTTGGAAGTGTTTTCTTTGTAACCGTAAGGAGAGCTCATACCTTAAGATTAATACCCCGTTTGATATACTCTTGATTAATTCGTTGAATCCAATATGAAACTTTCTCGAAGCTATTCCCCTCTTTATAAGTTCTATTAAAATTATGTGTTGTCTCATCACCATCAAGTGAAGTAGAGATTTGAATATTATGATCTATTAAATATGCCAATTTCTCATCATCCATAAGGGAAAGATTTGAAACGAGAGCGAAAGTAATATTTTTTTTCAAATGAAAAGACTTAATCTCGGCATATTCTGTAATATATTTCACAATATCCCAATTTACTAAGGATTCACCTCACTGAAATTCGATAGTAAGATTCGGTGAAGAAGTATAAAAAATAGTATCAACGACTTTTTTAGCAGTTTCTTCCGTCATATCCATATCTTTGGCAGTCATAGGTGCAACGGCTGCATGGCAATATTGACACTTATGATTACATCGAAGTGTTGTTACAATAATATGAAGAGTTGGACCATATGCAAGATACTGATTTTTATTCATAAAGGCAACCGTCATATCCTGGAGATACGATGGTGTTTTTATGAACTTTTTTGTTACAAGTTCATTATATTTTTCTCCTGAACTCATTTCACCAGAAACAAAAGCATGAAATTCATCTTGGGAAAGAAATATATATTTACCAATATCATTCGTTAAAAGAAAAGATGTTTCATCAAATCGTTTAAAGCGGAAAAATCCGATAGTATCATTTTTTAGTGCAGCAATTTTAGAAAGACTAAACATAGAAATTAAATAGTTTCATTATAAAGAGCAAGTACATAATTCATAAATTCTCAAAATATTTCATCTATTCATTCTGGGGAGTCGCCCAGAACAAGAATATTTCCTTCTTGAAATTCAATCGGCGCATATTGTTTATAAAAATCAACCGCATCTTGAACAATATCATCACAATATAGATTTTTATCGATCTTGAAACTTTGCTTTAACATCTTTAATTGCATTAGGATTTAAGGTAATTTGAGGCTTAGAAGTTTCGAATTTTCCAGTTTCTTCTTCAATTTCTTTTAATATTCGTGCTATTTCTTCTTCATCAATCTTTAAGTCTGGATCATTTTCTATTTCTTTTAAAATCTCATCAATATCTCTATCAAAATCAATCATAGTATTCTCTTCTTTTTTATCAGTATTTAAGGCAACGAATCATTTCTTATCAATCGAATTTGCAATGGCAGCTCATACAATTTTCTCTCTTATATCTTTATTATCAATCTCAAGTTTATTGCGTAAATATACACTTAAAATTTCATCACTCAAATCACCAATTACATTTTCTATAGTTTTTCTTGAATTTGGTTTTAGAGTAATCTGAAGAATTATATTTTTATTCTCATCAAATCGAAAAAAGAAATATGCATCCTCTAGAAAATTATAAGCAGCCTTCATGGCTATATCAGAATGAAACAAGGTTCAATCAATAAAAAATTCATATTTTCATTGTTCATTTGGGAGCTGACGTAAAAATTCCATAAACTATAATAAATTAGATGAATACATGTCATATATTATAAAAAAATACCGGAAAAGCAATATCGAAAAAATAGAAAAATCTAATAATATTCTCTTGTATTTTTATCAGCCTTTTAGTATGATGTTGATATAATTTTTATTACCTATATGTTTCAGAATTTCTTATTTCTTTTTAGGAAGATTCCCTATATTATTGGCTTTTTTATATTAAGTATATCCTTATGAATTATTTGGTATTTCACCACCGATTTTTGATTTCTTATAGGAAATAATGGTCTGATGTCAGCATATCTTGATATTACCCTCTCTCTTATAATGATAGGCATTTTCCCAATTTTTCTATTGTGAATACTCTACAAATCACTTCTTTTTGGAAGAAAAAATTCACATAAAAAAAACATTATCTGAGGGATTGGATGAATGATAGGAACTATTTTATCATGATGTACTTGTTGCAGTGCATCACTTATTACCTATCTTTGACTTACTGGTTTTATTGTTCAATTCCCTATTATTGAACATAATCTTCTCCTGATTAAAGGAATATGAACCCTCCTTATGATACTTGCTTGTATTGATGTATTAAAAAACTTACAATCTTGCAAAATGCAAAAATAAATACATAGCCTACTGCATTTTAAAATACGAATCTGGATATGTTACTCGAAATTCAATAAAATTTTCCTTAAATGCAGTATATCATTTTTGATCGCTCGGACCGTATTTATTTCTCAGTTGATCAAAATTCATATATCGAATCTGTTTTTTCCAAGAATCTAGAAACCAATAATCGATAAGTCCTGTTCAGGCTTGAATTGGATATCATTCTTTTCCAGTAAATGCTACAAGATGAACACTTGAATTATTACAATAATCATGTACAGCGAGTCAAGCAACTACAGAGCCATTAACATAACACAATAAGCTCCGTACACTTGTTGGATCGATTCAGGCCATGTGTTTATAGTACTTTATATAGTCATTCTTATAAAGATGTTTCACGCGGGTATTTTTAAATGCCAAAGAAAAAGTCTCAGCATCAACTTCGCGAATAATTGCTCACGAAGCAAGAAATTTTTTTCTAGCTCGTTTAGCACGTTCATTCCATTTTTTTGTATAATCCTCATTATCTAATATGGTAAAACCATTTTCTTGAAAATGCGATGAAACCCAAAGCTTTCTCCATCCAGAAGGTATTTCTTTTCTACGCCAAGGAACCCAAATACATATACCGTGTTCAAAGCCATGAGTTGACTTTAAGAAATCCATATCTGGTTCAATATCAATGCGCTCATATTTAATGATTTTCACAAATTTTCCTAAAAGATTCTTCACCCATCAAAACTGGGGAGTTTGAGGAAATGTAATAGCGGTCAATCAGCAATCTTCTAGATACTTTCGATATGTCGATGAAGCAGTACGGTGATAATAATGATCATCTGGGAGGTCAGCACGAGAGATATATTTCATAAAATAGAATTACTTGAAAAGTATATATTGAATAGATGGAAAAATCAATTATATATACATTTAAGCAGCTACCGTCACTTTCTTTGGAAGATTCACTTTTCATTCCCACACTGATTTTGCAGAGACAGCATTTTCAGCAGCATCTTGTTCAGCTTTCTTTTTACTACTTCCTGTTCATTGTGCAAATTCTATACCATCAAGCGATACGGATACAACATATGTCTTATTATGATCTTGTCATACCTCGCTCATAACTTCATATAAGGGTGGCAACCCCCAAACAGCTTGAGTAAACTCTTGAAGATATGATTTTGGGTCAACATACAGTCATTTTTCCAAGATTTTTTCAAGGGTTGAATACACATGAAGAGAAAGAAAATTCTTGACCTGTTCAATTCAGCAATCAAGATATATAGCACCAATTATAGCCTCAAAAGTGTTTGCAAGAATATATGGATTATCTTGTCCATTTGCTAATGATTCTCATCGGGAGAGTTGAATTGCGTCAGAAATACCTAATCAAAGAGCTATCTCAGCTAAATTTCTTCAACGCACAAGAGCACTTCGTATATCTGTAAGCTCTCACTCAGTCTTTCAAGGAAAATCCAAAAATAGTCGTTCTGTGACAACAAGCTCTAAAACAGCATCACCTAGGTATTCTAATCGTTCATTGGATTCAAGAAAACCACTTCGTTCCTCATTCAAAACAGAACGGTGTACACAAGCAAGTATATAGAGAGTAAGATTACTCGTTGGAATCTGAAGAGAAGATACAAGGATTTTTATCTTCGCTTCAAACTCCTGACGGCTATAACGAAGGGATGTTCGAGACATATGCAGGGATGTCATGAAATAAAATAAATTTTGAAGGCTCAATTTCTTGAAGAAATTTTGGATTTATTTTTTGTTTCTCAACACAAGACGAAAGTACTCAATTTACAAACAATCGACCAGAATCATCTGAAAATTTCTTTGTCAATTCAATGGCCTCATTAATACTAACTCACGCTGGAATAGAATCAAATGTTAAAAACAAAAGCTCATAGAGCGATATATATAATGGAAGGAGATTAATAATAGCCATGGTTTCAATTTGAAACTTTGGAGCCAATTGTTCAATAATCGCTCAAATTATAGCTTGCTTTTCAAGTATTCCATATTCCACAGCATCAGCAAATGGAATATCTATTATTCAAATATCACCGGCTTGAAAATATTCAGACAAAAAAATATCCCGTCGAAATGTGCTACCAAGGAATATTCTCCCATATAGGGACTGAAGAAGAAACTCTCTCGTGCGACGACGGGATATAAAAGCCATAGAAAACAGATGATAAAGAACGGAAAAAGCGGATCAATTATGCACGAATGGTGTGGATAGTTTTTGCTTTTTTCCCTACATGAAATACCTTTCGTCATTTGTATTCTCCTGTAATTGGAGATGCAAAATGGGAAAGTGCTATAGCATTTCCTTCAGCATCATACTGAAGTGAAGATGCAAGATTCTGTAAACGCTTTGCATTCAGCTTAAGCCATGCAGTATAACGCTTACGACCACGAACCTTAGAAAGTTGCTGAGGAGGAGAAATAGTCATATAACTTGAATAATAATTATTTAGAATGGGTGAGATTATATGAAGAATTCTCCATATGTCAAAAACTAATTTGCAATATTTTTAAAACCTGGTGGTGGTGAATTCAAGAGTGCTGTGTTATATTCTATAATCATAGAAAATCCTGAGTATGCATTGGCCCCAACTGAAAGATTTGATTTATGGGAAGCTTTTTGAATTGATGATAATCATCAAAATCCTGGACGAAAATGGTTATAATCATAGCGCAAAGCAATATCTACCGTACATGGTTGAACACCTCCTGGACATACTGGAGCACTTATTTGTGCACTTCCACCAATAGTATTCTGAGAAAATAAAGATCAATGTATATAAAGTTGATTTTGTTTTTCTGGAGCATTTGTCATATATCATCCATAGTACGTCATACCATTTCCAGCAAAAACAGCATTATCAGAATATAAGAAAGCTGCCATATTTTTCACATCTTTATCAATCCAGATATTTCCCCCTCTTCAACTCTCATCCTTCAGTGATATAATACCAATATTCCCTCATACATCAGAATTAATAACGATATCACACCCAAGAGTTATATAAGATTTCTTGGAGAATATTACTGGCAAAGTTATAAAGGTACCAGGACATGTTTTTATAATTTCATAATCGAGATTTGTTGTATCTGTTATATTTCTTGATAAAAGTTCAACATTCTTTTTTATATTATTCCTTAAATCTGCCCATGAAAGAGTCGATAAGCGATTTATATCATCCCCTTCTACCGTATGGTATACCGATTCTCCATTTGCATTCCCAATAATTTTCACAGTATCACCTACTGCATTTCATGATGAAGAAGATCAAGATAATGTACCTACTCAAGCCATTCGAAACGAAGGAAATACAACTTTCTTTCCATCCAAATAATAGGAAATTGTTGAGTAATAATTTGTACTATAAGGAGGAACTGGAAAGAGTGATGTGGCAGATTTTTGTACAAAATAAATTCTAAAGAAATGAGTCCAGTATTGAAGCGGAAAGATAGTGGAATTTCAAATTTCCACGAGTGAAATATCCATCCATCACTTGGTACAATGTCATATATATCAGGTAGCAGTAAGTGCGTTCGCAAGACATCCAACATTTCAACCATCAAAATCAATAGGATCACGATATATTGCAAGATGATTATTGACTCAAGAAAGGGAAAGTCCATGAATACTTGAAAAACCTGTTAACGTTTTTGTGGTATTTGATTGGATTCATCCTGTCACAAAAAGATAACTTCATAAATTTACTGAACTTCCACTGAGAAAAACAATATCAGCCGCTGGTATAAATAAAAGATTCCCTGTGTTATACTTATGGGTAATATCAATTTCTCAAGAAGTGGATCAGAAGATTCCATCAACCATGTAAGAAAATCGTTTTAAGCTTCAGGTATTTCAAATAGATGTCGGAGCAAATGAAGATATATTAATACCAAAGGCGTGTTTAATAGATTGTGGAAAAATAGAAATTCATGGACTTGTAAAAATATTATATGATTGAGTAGTTCATGAAAGATTAACAAAGAGCGCATCTCAAAAGTCATAATCAAATGCTCCCGAAAAAGTCGGTCACTCAGAAAAAATTGGAATCTGAAAGAAATCAATAGTACTCAAAATATCAAATCAAATACTTACCTCCTTTACTCATGGTATCGTAATAACAGGATTTCCATATTTATCCCGTAAGAGTAATGTATATGGAAAATATGTAAGATTATCTGCTACCTTCTTTCATATAAGTACTCAACCCGTAAGTCACTCATATCGAGTGGGGTAAAGAATTCAACCATCAATGCAATTATCCGAAGGAAGATGAGAAAGTGTTGAACAATATTGATGTAATTTATTCCCAGGAAGAAGAGAGGAAATACTTCACCCTGTAAGGATTTCTGAAGGTTCATTTGCATATACATCAAATCATCAACGTGTAATTGCATTATACGGATCAATCAATTCATACCGGTAAGAAGTCGCTATGGATAGATCAACATTTGCAAAAATAGGAATCACACTACTTGTAGAAAATATTTGCATTTCAGCCCCCGTTCCCATGAGATATTGTGGCCAAATAGTTAATATCCATGTACCCCACCGGGTATTACAGGTATCAACAGTAACATCAAAAGACTCATCAGTAACTCATCCAGTTCATATTGATATTTGTGGTGGACGAATACAAAAAAATACACCATCCTGTTCATCTCATTCAAAAGGAATCCACCCTAAATTTACACTCCAAGCATGTCCATGCATTTTTCATTCAATAGGATCATAGGTTACTCAGGAAAAACCCGAAATGGGTCATAACAGAATCCATCCAGCATTGATATTCCAAGCATATCCACTTACTTGACAAGATCCAGTTGAATATGATGGACAAATAAGAGTTGCTTGCGAGTTTGATACATTGTGATCAAAAGTTACCCATCCAACATTTTCCAACCAGAAAACCCCTGAAAATGTTCACACGATTCATCCGGTAAGTGGTCATGTAACATGAAAATATGGCTCATACCCTGCAGGAAGATATGGAGCAACATCAAAACGTACATTTCATGCATTTCATCATCCCCAAGAAATGGGAGGATGTATAACACCAGTAAGAGTGGATCAAGAGCTTATATATTCATCAACTCAATTTCCGTATACATCCATAAAAGATATTGCTATCATTCATATGATAGCAATAATCACAACCCAGAGAATACTATGAAACTTCGATAAAAACATGAGGCTAGATAGGCTAATTATTTTGTAATGTTATATTACACTGTTGTTTCATTTCTGTATCATGAATACTATTACATCATGTAATATCTCTTTCTTTTAAAGAACGCCGCAAAGTAAGGATATCAAAACATTTTATCTGAAGTAACTCATCATTCATGGTATTACATTTACTTATATCTCATAAAGATAGAATAGATTGAAAATCTTGAGATTCTTGAAATGAAGAAAGCTGTAAATTACATGCCGATTTCTTATCCTCTTGAATAATATCATTACATACTGCCCCACTCTTTTCTTCAATTGCCCTCTGATGAACGAGGACATCATGACAAGATGTTTGTAGTTCTTGATTTTCGATTTTTTTGCAAGATTCGAGATTCTTATCCGTAATAGCAAGATTGTAGATTTCAGGATCATGAATTTGATTAGATTGCTTCAGACAGTAGTCTCTTTTATCATCTGATAGAGTATTGCATGTTTCTTTGGTAATATTTCCCGATTCTATTGCTTTATCAGCAAGAGCAAGACGAATATGTTCAAGACAAGAAACTTTTTGAGTCTCCGAACTTAGCTTCTCACAAAATGTAGCATCTTGTTTTTTTAAAGCCTCTTGGCTAAAAAATGCATCAAAACATTTATTTTTAACAGATGGTGTGGTAATTTTCCCACATAATTCTACATCTCAAAGTATTCAAGATTTTACAAAAATAATCTCATCATGACACATCTCTTGTGAGTTTATATCTTGAATCGAATCACATAAAATATCATCTCGTGTCTCAATTGCCTGATGAAGAATATCGGAGATGTTTTTTTTATTCTGAGCAATTGTTTTTTCATTCTTCTCCCATACCTTTCTCATATCGTCCGAACCAGTAGAAATCGGAGTTCAAATTGGAAGTGGACGTATAGTTGGAACATCGGGACGAACAGGGGTATAGAAAAAATATCAAATAATACCAATCAATGTAAGTCCTATTCCAAAAATCCATGATATAATTCGCATAATACAAAAAGACACTCAAATATGGTAATTTTCCGTATAGAGTATATGAAACCCTCGAAAAAAAACCAGGAAATTTTTATGAACCCCTTGACAACATCATTTGACGTTCTATTGCTTTTAACCGCTCCACTTCACGTACTACATCATGCAGTGATTTAATAGGAATATGATTATTCGCTTGGATCAACAATGATTGAAGTGGACTAAGTGATGATGGATGCCTTCTTAAATAGATTTGTTCCTGTAATTGATCTATAAGAGTTTCTAGATGATTCTTTTTTTCGATTCGAAGCTTTGCTAAATCGAATAAATCTCCCTTATTTTCTAAAAGTTCCTGAAGAAAGATATCAAGATCAGAGAAAAATGATCAAGATGGAAAAAGATTACCCATAAAAGAATCATGCTGTACTTCAGTGTGTACATTGAATCTATTAGAATTATCAAGAATTACTGTATCAAGTTCAAGTCTTTTTCTTTTATAATCATCTTGGTTATAGGTAAAGCAATGGAAATTTTTATACTCTTCAGAATTTTTAAAATGGAGTTTTTTATCTTTTCGACTTTCTAGTAGGTTTGAAATATAAAGAAGTATATTTGCTCTCTTTACTGCATCTGGTTCAATAATTTTTACAAGATTCAACATATTCAATTGTTGGATAGAAGCTGGATATTGTTGATACATATATCAAACACTATAAAAAAATCGGTCAATACCCACGGTATCAACGAGCTCTTGTCAGCAAGCAAATGCAAAATTAACTATCCATACATATTCAATATCACACTGAATTTGTATGGAATGAAGTTCATCGAGTTTTGCTTCTAGAAACTGAATTTCTTTATGTTTATTATCTTGGATATTTGACATATTAGTATTAATACATTCTAATAATATCATATAGTTTATTATTTTGCAATAAAAATACATATTTATAAATAGTCAATGTATTTATATACAAGAAAAAATAGGTTTCTTGCAAAAAAATAGGTTTTATGGTGTAATAATAAGGAATACATATATTTTTCTTATTATGAAAAACTATCCACTCCTTCATACACTCTGATGAACCACATTTCTATTGATATTATTGGTTATTTTCTGAAATTTGTATGCGGAAATATCTATAGATAAAGAATTCCTTACTGGAAGCGGATTTAATAATACCGTTTCTTATATCAAAAAACAGATAAATGGGCAATATATTATTGGTGGAAATTTCAGTACCTATAATAATAGTAGTGGAAGTAATCTTATAAGACTTCAATCGAACGGAATAAAAGATTCAGTATTTATCGGTGGAAATATTGGATTTTCAGGAAGCAATATTCAAATCAAAAGTATATTTCAAAAAACAAATGGGCAATATATTATTGGATGATGGGGGTGGAGTCATTATAACGGAAGTATGATTTCTTCATGAATTCTTCAATTAAATAATGATGGGAGTATTGATAATACATTTCTCAGTCAACTTTGAGTAGGTTGTGATAACATGGTTCAAAGCATTATAACCCAACCGCTTGATGGAAAAATACTCATTGGAGGAGATTTTATCAACTGTAAAGGAACGAATGTTTGACGAATTACACGCTTAACTGCAAGTGGAACAATCGATGGAACCTTTAATGCTCAAGCAACTCTTGGAAAATGAGCCAATGCAACTGTACGGCAAGTTACTCTGCAAAATGATACAAGCATACTTATTGGTTGAGATTTTTCCCTCTATAATAATATAAGTGTACAACCACTTATTCGACTGACCCATACTGGATGAGTAGATAGTACTTTTAATCTTGGAAGTATCAGTGGAAATAATGCTTCTTCTATTAAGAAATTTCTCATCTATACAGGATCAAATAATACGCTCACTGGGAAAATATATGGACTTGGTATTTTCGGAGGGAATAACTACATATTTCGTGCAAACTCTAGTGGAAGTATTGATGGGACTTTCGCTCCAGTTATTGTAAATTCAGGAACCCAATCATTCGTTTTTCAAACAGACGGAAGAATCATTGTGTGAGATAATAATCAACTTATTCGATTCAATACAAACGGAACAAGTGATGCAACCTTTAACGCTTCATGAACTCTTTTTAGTGGAAGTATTCTTGCTCTTGAGATTGTTTCAGAAACAATCGAAGGAAATACTCCAATTCAACTATTAGTTTGAGGGAATCTTGCAGCATTTTGAACAGGCATCATAGGTAATATAGCTCGAATCAATGTTATTCCTGATAAACCAACAACTCCAACTGTGGCTCCAAAAATTCTTTGAAGCTCTGACACTGGATATGATCCTAAAGACGGTATTACAAATAGAATGTATCCTATATTTACTGGAACTGGATGTATGAATGGAAATATTGTAACACTTCAAGTAGATGGTGGAAATATCTGATCTGGAAGTTGTATTAATAATGAATATGTCATTCAAAGTAACATACCACTTTCCCATGGAATTCATTGAGCAAATATACTCTATACAAATCTTGGAGGAACATCAAATATATCTCCAACTCTTTCTTTTGAAATTGATGTCATTAATCCAACTATCAATCCAACTATCATTCTCCCACTCTCCGGAAGTACTTTTACTGGATGAATTATTACACTCAATGGTACTGGTGGAGCAAATTGAATTATTTTTCTACAAAAGAACGGAGTAAATTATCTTACTGGTAGCACTGATATATGAGGAAATTGGAGTATCACTACAGGTAATCTAGGAGAATGAACTCATAATTTTATAGCTCATTTCGAAGATTACGCTGGGAATAGTTCCCCATTGAACTCATCATGAGTCTCCATTATTATAGCAACTATTACCCCAAATGCTCCAACAATTACAAGTCCATATAATAATGCTGTCCTCAATACTGCTCAGCCAACTTTTTTTGGAACTGGAACACCCGGAAATAACGTAAGCATTACTGTCGTAGGATATGGGAGCTATACTGGAACAATCGGAATAGACGGTGAATGGACTATTCAACCAAATCTTATTCTCTCAGATGCAACGTATACACTCCAGTGAACACAAACCAATAATCTATGAGTTACTTCAACTATTACTACTAAAACTTTTTCAGTAAGAACCAATAGTACCGTTATACCATTTGTTCCAGATATGATTGATGCAAGTGATACCGGAGATTCATATACTGATAACATTACTAATAATCAACGTCCTACTTTTGAAGGAACGAATTGTACTGGACCAAGTGATCTTATTACTCTCAAGGTTGATGGTGAACTCTATGGAAGTGGCGTATGTACGAATAGCGGAACATATTCTATGACAGTAAGTAAGCCAATTTCTGATGGTATACACTATGTATCCGTTGCCTATACACTTCTCGGTGGGTATGTGACTCCTGATTCTGACTTTCTGAGAATTACCGTGGATACCGTCACGCCATGAGCATTTGCTCTTGATAATGTGGAATATATTGGACTTGTTGTTACTCCAACGCTTTGGTCAAAGGTACAAAAACCAGTATTTTCTGGACTTACCGAATCTGGAATCACTGTATCAGTTACAACTCTTGTTGGTGCAACCCTTTGTTCTAATATTTCAAACAATAGTGGAGCATACTCTTGTACATCCATTAGTCCCCTTCTTGAATGACAAAATAGTCTTTCTATACGTATATGTGATAAAGCTGGAAACTGTCGAACACCGATGCCAACACTCAATGTTATTATAGATACTATAATTCCAACAAAACCAACCGTAACATATCCACCAAATAATGGAATTACCAATAATGCCAAGCCAACATTTCAAGGAACTGCCTCGTCAGGGAACATTGTTCGATTAACTATAAATGGAAATATCTACTCATCTGTCGTTGATACCAATGGAAATTGGGTAATCTCAGTGACTAATTATCTGAATGATGGAACATACTCAGTTGATGTATATCAAATGGATAAAGCACAAAATACATCTGAACATATTACACAGAATATTATCATCAATTCAAACGCCTCAAGTGGATTCTCTATAATTGCACCGATTCCTGGAACGTACCTTTTAACAAAAAATCTTTCTGGTACTGTTTTTAGTGGAACATGTCAAACAGGATCTGTTATTTTTATGGATACTCCTATTGTAGCAACTGGAACATGTATAAATAACACATGGGCCATACCTGCGAATCTTTCTGCTCTCACTGATGGAAATATCACAGTTACTATACGGCAAAGAGATGCTGGAAATAATTTTTCTCCTTCTCAACCATATTTTTATATCAAAGATACTGTTACTCCTGGATTATCATTCACTTCTTCTGTTATCCCATGAGGATGAACGATAGAGCCAATCTTCGTTACTCTTCTTGGAAATGAAGCACTATCGGGTTTTACGGTATCAAATATACTGATTTCTACATGAGCTCAGATAACGGATTTTGCAAAAATATCTGGTACAAATAATTATTCATTTGTCATTCGACCTTTTAATGAATTTGTTGGACGAATTGGTATGTCACTTTGAACCGGAAGTACCACAGACCTTGCATGAAACACTATTATACCAGTTGCTTCTAATATTTATTGGAACATACTCCCCTATTCTCATGCTAATCTTTATGTAAATAGTCGAGTACAAGAATCCTATGATGATTATCTTGGAAAAACAATAATCACTGTAACTACTGATTACGGAAATGATGGTCAGAGTCTCGCTGAAAATGGATCCATTTCTATCAAACTTGATCCTCGAGTCACTTTTATAGAAGCATACATAAATGATGGTACCTACGGAAGAAAGTTAAGTTTCATGGAAAATATATCATCCTTATTGGTTCCAAATGCCATTGCATACTATTCATCTGCAGTTGGCTCATATCAACTCAATACGAAAACATATACTGTATCTCTCGGTAAGATTCTTGCAGGAGAAAAATGAAATATTGTCGTTCGAACCAGTGTTGTAAAAGATGGACTTACCGCATTGAATTTTCAAAGCACCATATATGGACAAACAAAATATCAAGATGCTGTACGAGAAACAAATACAAATGATAATACATCAATAAGTCACTATATAACCAATGAACAAGATTTACTCAGTTCCTATCTTCCAGATATGAATGCAGCGACTAATCAAAAAGTTATAAATAATTGTTCACCACTCCAAGAGGCAGTTCCATTAAGTGATATTCATCTCCTGGATAGTGAAAACCATTGGGCAAATACCTATATGAAAGATATTATTCGATATTGAATTGAAGAAAATAGTAATTACTATTTACCAAATCTTGCGATTACACGTGCTGAATTCATAGCCATGATAGTACGAGCATTACCATGCAAATATTCAATCGAAGAGTTAAATAATGCGGAAAGTAGTTTTAATGATGTAACCAATGATGTTTGGTATTCTCGATATGTATGAGTAGCAGAAGAAAATTACTGGATATCAAATACGACATGATTCTTTAGACCATATGATGCTATAACACGGTCTGAGGCAGTATTCATTATTATGAGAACACTTGGACAAATGGAAATTGGAGATGATATTGATTTTCATGACATTGAAGAGGGTTGATATTTTCAAGATGCTATAAGAAGTGCTCGATATTTTGGTATCATTGATGGTTCAAAGATATTCGGACTTTCCTACTTTTATCCAAGTAATGATCTCCTTCGTTGAGAGGCGGCAAAAATAATTGAAAATGCTTTTCTTCAATAATCAGATTCTATAAAAAATACAGCACAATGTGCTGTATTTTTTACATTAAATATAACATTTGTCATCTCAAAATATTCATAGAATCCATATATTTTTGAAAAAAGGTCAAGAGTGTGGTTAAATAGAGGAGAATTACTATTTTCATGCTATGAGAACTTTTCAATCTTTTGCCACAATTCTTTCAGGAATAATTATCTGAATACTTGGAATCAACTCTTCGCTCCTTGAGCAAGCATTTTGAATGATTGTACGAAATGATCCTTCATTTCAGCCATGACTTGGATTTGAAAGTCAATACAACGGTTATATTCAAGATATACAGTATACGAGCTATTGAAAGATAATTGCAGTAGGAGTATTCTCTTCCTATGGAAATAGTTCATCACATAATATTATCCAAATGGATATAAATGGAAATAAAGATGCTGGATTCAATATGGGGGGATTTTGATATGAAAATGGAATGACCAAAGTGGTAGAATGAACAGGGTGTATTTATGTATTTTGATACTCTCGTTATTATAATACAGGGAGTGTAGGATTAATTAGTAAATTAACCAATACCTGAAAATTGGATACTAGCTTTCAAGTGAATGCATCTACCTTTTCTGGAAGAAGCATTAACAATATTATTATACAATCTGATTGAAAAATTCTTGTAACCAGTTCAAGTGGTTCTACAGACAATATTATTCGTTTGAATACAAATGGTACAGTTGATGGAACGTTCACTAGCTTAGTATTCTCTGGTGTTTATAATAATATTCGAACTATAGCACTCCAAGGTGATGGTAAAATTGTGGTTGGATGAGCGTTTAGTAGCCTTAGTGGTCAAAATATTGGGCAGATTGCACGACTTACCTCAACTGGAATAATTGATTCAACCTTTGGAACTGGATGATTTACTGTTTGTGGTGGCACAGAACCTCCAAGTGTAGCAAGTATTAAGATAGATGGGAGTGGCAGTATTGTAGCAGGAGGAAATTTCTCAAATTTTCAAGGAATTTATCAACCAAGTATTATACGTCTTACCTCAACTGGAGCAAAAGATCCAACATTTGTAGCGACTGGTTGGCAGTATTGTAATGTACAGATAGGATCTGTACTTGTAGATACAAATAATAATATATATGTTTGAGAAAATGGACCATTCGTAATAGGAAATTACGCAGGTACAGGAGTAAGTGAGATTATAAAATTTACTTCAACTGGAGCTCATATTCAAAGCTTTAAAACAGATCTCACTGATATGAGTACGGTATATAAACTCCTACTTGAATCAGGTGGAAAAATTTTGGCTCTATGATATGTTGGGAGCTGATCATCGCATGGAGTGGCCAGATTCTCTGGAATTGATGGAACTCGAGATAGTTCCTATATTCACTGAAATATACGAACCCCATATGAAGCAACTTCTGATGATACTCTAGCATTACAAACTGATGGAAAAATTCTTGTTGTCGGAGGATACACTCATTATAATGGAACCTCTATTTGAAATGGAATTATACGAATAAATACAAATGGGATGATTGATACTATCTTTAATGCATGATCAGGTTTTTGATGGCCAAATGATATAATTGTAAATAGCAGTGGAAAAATACTCCTTGGTGGAAGCTTTAATAATCAAACCTACCAGGGACAAGGACTTTCTGGATGTATATTGCAACTCTCATCTACTGGATGATTGGAATTTGTATTTACAAATACTAAAGTGCTTTGAATCACTCCAGAAACCCAAGAATGTTCGGTTCGAAAAATAAAAACCCTCAGTGGGTGAAAGCTCATTGCAGTTGGTTCTTGGTATAAGAACTTGGGAGGATGATCAATAGGTGACCTCAAGCAAATTGTTCGTTTCACAAATACATGAGAGGTGGATCGTATTTACAATACTAGCATGTATGACTGGATGAGTTTTCAGGATCTCGAATATTCAGAATCCGATGGAAAACTGACACTTATAGGAGGCTTTAACCTCAGTGGTTGAATGTGGCAACCAAAATGAGTAATTCGATACAATCAAGATGGAACTCCTGATTATACACTCAATACAGGAATAGGATTTTATGAAAATGGATCACCCATTTTCAGTATAAAAAATGGTATTATAGATAGTTTCTGAAATATTATTGTAGGTGGACCAAATGGATATAATGGAAATTCTGCATCTGGAAAACTTATAAAAATTAATCCAATAGGAACATTTGATTCAATCTTTCCATATCATATATATAGCTCAGGTGGTATAGAAAAATACTGAAGCATAACTGGAAATAACGATATATTTATGCAGAGTGGCGGTAGAATACTTTTCGGATCAATTCGACCATGTACTCAATGGAATTGGTGTGAATATAATGGGATTACACGTCTTACACCATCTGGACAATTTGATACGAGTTTTGATATAAAAAATGGATTCAATGGGAAAATTGGTGGAATAAAAGAATATCCAGATGGAAGAAAGGTAATCATTGGTGGTTTTAGTTTTTACTATGGCATGTCAGTTGCTGCTCCTGGAATTTTAGTATTGAATGATATACCATCAAGACCTGATTTGATAGCCTGATCTGATACGGGTGATTCTTCAACTGATAATATTACACGAGATACACAACCAACATTTTATTGAACAGGATGTGATATTTGAGATGTTATAACACTTCATATTGGATATTCTGGAAGTATGATTGGATCTACTTTATGTAGTGGTGGTTCTCCTTCGTATTATTCTATACTTCCAACCAATCCCCTCATCGATGGAAATTATATAATTACCGTAAAACATACAAGTAGTTACTGAACAACGGTAGATTCCCATCCCCTTTCACTCACTGTTGATACAACCATATCACTTCCAACATTTTGAACAGGAAATAGTTTTACTGGGGATTCTACTCCAACTATTTCGGGATCATGAGAAATTTGAGCCACTGTATTACTTACCATTAGTGGAAGTACGTATACCAATACGGTAAACAACTCTGGTATATGGAGCATCACTCCAAGTACCTTACAGGATGGAATATACCAAATGCAAGTATATCAAAGAGATATTGCTGGTAATATTTCAAGTAGTACTGTATGATCCATCGGAATAGATACAACTCCACCAGGAGAAGCAAGTGTCACCTATCCTCAAAACAATATAGTTACCAGTAATACAAAACCGGTAATTCTTGGACTCTGAGAAACTGGAAGTTCTATATTTATAACAGTAAATGGGAATACCTATTCTGGAAAAGTCGATGGAAATGGGAAATGGTTTATCCCAATTTTACAAGCCCTTACCAATGGTGGAAATGCACTAAATATAAAACAAAGGGATGGAATGGGAAATACATCTACTGGTTTTACTCATTGGATTCATATTGACCCAAGTATAAGTAATACTCCTCTTATTTTATATCCAGTAAAATGAACACTCATTAATATAAAACGACCAGTGATTCAATGAGCAGGAGGAACGTGAGATCCTACGAAACCAATTACTATCAATCTCGATAGTATTACCTATCCTGTCACAGAAACACTCAGTGGATGGATACTTACTCTTTGAGCTGATCTTACAGAATGAGTACACACGATGATATTGGAACAAAAAAATCTGAGTTGAATGTTACTTTCTCAGAGTATTTCAAGTTTTATTATTGATACCGTTGCACCTGGCAGTCCAACCCTTTCTTCGCCCATTACTCGAAATATTCCACTTTCAGGAATAACAAATTTTTCAATGACTGGAAGTTGTACTTTTAAGAATACGGTAGAAATCTCCTGATCAATATCTGGTAGTACCCTTTGTACAGCTACTGGATGGTCTTATACAACAAATGTAAGTAGTCTTTGAGATGGAAACATTACTGTTACACTCAAACAAATAGATGCAGCAAAAAATATATCACCAGGACTCACGACAATATTTACAAAAGATACTATTATTCCTACTATATTTATTCAACCAACCAATATTCCAGAATGATCGCTTATTAGTCAAACATCATCACCTATTACTGTGCTGATCAATGTATCTGAATCTCTTTCAGGTCTCGAATTAAAAAATATCTCTGTCTCATCAGGAATGATTGCTCGAAATCTCCTACCTGTAGGTTGATACACTGGGAAATATACATTTGAACTTGTACCAGATCTTACAAACCGATATGTTGGTACTTTTCAAGTTTCGATTCCTGCAAATGCCATGAGTGATCTTGTGGGAAATGGGAATCAAGCAAGTAATATTTTTACGTATGTTATCGATACACTTCCTCCGAATGCTCCAGGAGTTACAAGAATCAAAGAAGAAGCTACAGGACAAATAAGCATATATGGCACTGGAGAATATCGAGCAAATGTACTTATAAAAAATTCTTCTGATACGATAATCTGTGATACGCCAGTTATCAGTGATAATACATGGAAATGTGTCACTCCGCTGATAGTAGGAAACCAAAACTGGAATGCCTATCAAAAAGATATATATGGAAATATATCTCCTGCAAGAAACATTAATTTTCATGCCGATATAAATAATCCCTATTTTATTCTGAGTCCAAGCATATCAACAAATCAAACTCTCACTGGAAAAGTATATATTTCAGTAAGCACAAATACTCCTACTCAAACAGGTATAGATATGAATTCAATGCAAGTAAGTAGTAATGCAACCATTGATTCTATCATAAATAATTCATGAACCTATCTCATAGGATTGACCGTAAAACCAGAAGTGGCTGATATGGTAACTTTTCTTATGAAAACTGGAAGTATTACGGATGGTATGGATAGAAAAAATATCAGTGCTCAAGAACTTCGTTGGTATGGATACACAAAAAGTGTTGCCCCTCTATTCTCCTGATGAACAAATGGAATAGCAAATCTTCAACTTCAACTCACTCATAAATCATCCACTGAAGAAACTTCCACTACTCTCGTGAATTTCCAGAATACGAGCAATGTACTTATACCATTCGGATATATAATCATCCAATTAGATCCAAATGTACTCTTTCAATCGGCTACTATACAGAATGATACAACATCTAAAAGACTTTCTTGGGAATCTATTATTCCTTCGGTTAGTGCAAATATTTCTGAGGCAGGAGGAAGTTATGATACTGTCAAACATCAATATAGAATTTCACTTGGACAGATATATCCATATGCTACTGGTAGCGTGGAGATTGTAACAAAATTTAATACAGATATCATACAGAGTAGTAATTTACCTATTATAACAAGCTGAAATATTATAGGAAATACTCTCTCTTGAAGTCTCATAAGTGAATCTAATATAATGGACAATCAATCATCATCTACTTATATTTTTGATAATAATGATCTCTTAGATCTCTATTTTTCATGAACCAGTACATATAGTGGAGAAACTGAACCAGCACTTCGCTCATGTTCACTGGAAGAAAAAGTGCCACTAACAAATATTATAGGGAAAGATATTAATACAAGTTGGGCAAAGGATCATATTAACACACTTATACAATTTTGGATAGTAAAAAATCTCGAGAATTACCGCCCAAGTGCGTCAATAACTCGTGGCGAATTTGTTGCCATGATTGTTCGATCGCTCCGATGTTACTATAGTGTAGATGAATTGGAAAGTACAACAACCAATTCATTCTGAGATGTTAATAGTACTGACTGGTATGCGAAATATATTGGAATGGCAGAGTTACAAGGCTGGTTACCAGAAAATCTCTGATATACTTTCCGACCAAATGAAATTATCAAACGTCGAGATGCAATTACCTTTATTATGGCTGCATTGGGCGATACGGAATCTATGAGTGATGGATTTGAAGATATTAGTGATCTTTCCTATTATATTCAATGAGCAATTATAAGTGCACAACATTTTGGAATTATTGATGGATTCTCTGCATATGGAATGAAATATTTTCTTCCTGAAAATACACTTTCTCGTGCAGAAGCCGCAAAGATTATAGATAAAGCTTTTCTAAAGAAATAAGACATACAGAATTAATATATGAAAATACCTCATACAAGTACATATGAGGTATTTTATATTATACAATATAAAAATAAATAAGACATATAAAATATAAGCGTACTCTCTAGGAAATTTGTTTGTCAGATGAAAAGATGCTACTCTATTATTGCTATAGTTTTTATACCATGAATTCCCTGAATCATCTCATCCTTGCACATCTTACATGATGAATAACAAAGAAATATTCTTCATGAATACTGCTATTTATAGTATGTATGCAAATTTTTCTTCCTAGAAATCTTTTTGCAGAGGCATATTACCCTGCACATGGTTCTTTTGTTGCAAAACGATATAGCATTATACACGGGACATGAACACCGAAACAAAAAATGGAAATTCTCGAGAAATGAATTGTACTCTGTTCAACCGTATCAGCTGCTAATGGTGAATGGAAGTGCCCTCTTCAAGCATTAACAGATTGACGACATGATTTTATATTACGAGAAACCATTGTTCATACTGAAAGTCCTATGCAGGTGGTTGATATTAACAGTGGATCGATTGGTTCCAGTCCGAAATATTTCACCTATGCTGATAACTCTGTATACTATTCAGCATACCGCCCATGAGTTGGAACTGAACTTTTTAAAAGTTCCGTATTTACCACTGGAGCAACTCTTGTTCAGGATATTGCAACTGGAAGTCTTGGTTCATTTCCTTCAAACTTTGCAAGCGTAAATAATACGATATATTTTTCTGCAAATGATGGGATACTTGGACAAGAACTCAGAAAAGCAAATAGTTCTGGTTCTCAAATCGTTTTTGATCTCATTCCATGAAGTGGAGGATCAAATCCATCATTCTTAAAAAATATAAATAATACACTGCACTATATGGCGGAGGATCCGTCATTTTCATGAATCAATATATGGGCGATTGATGGACTCTGACTTCCAAGTCTTACGCTTGATAATACATTTCATCCATTGGTATTCTTAGCAGATAATCCTTATTGAGAAGTATATTTCGTCGATACCGATGCAACTACTGGTCATGAATTATCCTGGCTCAATACACTCACAAGAGAAACATATAAGTTTGATATACACACTGGAAGTAGTGCATCATTCCCATTTTATGGAATTTTTGAACATAATAATCTCTATTTTCATGCTGATGATGGCATTCATGGATCAGAAGTATGGAAAGCAAATGCAAATTCTGGTACAAGTTCAATCGTAAAGGATATCATGATTGGTACCTGAGCCTCATCAGAACCAAGAAATTTTACTGCCGTAAATGGAATAGTATATTTTACCGCAAATGATGGTATTCATTGAGTGGAACTTTGGAAAATTGATGAAAATGAGAATATTACAATGGTGAATGATATCTTTCCAGGAAATGAATGATCCGTACCAAAAAGCCTCGTAAATGCAGATGGAACTTTATATTTTTCGGCGAATAATGGAATAAATGGTGAAGAGCTCTGGAAGATAAATGAGAGTGGAAATGTGGAAATGGTAAGTGATCTTGCTCCATGAATAGACAGTTCATCACCGACTGACCTTACAAATATTCATGGAACATTATATTTTTCTGCTACCAATAGTTGAGCAATTCTTGGAAAACTCCATAGAACTGTTATCGATGCATGAGTGGAAGTAGTTGCAAATAATATTTCTCTTCAAAAACGAGCTGCATACATTACCTATACCGATAATGGAATATTTTTTGCTGGTGACAATGGAAGTACTGGTATGGAACCATGGAAAATACCATTAAATGTCTACACTCAAGAAATACCCTATACACTTATTGTAGGAGATATACCTTCTGGTTTGAAAATATCATCTCCAGTATGAAGTGGTACAATAATATCAAGACAATTCGAGCAAAATGGAATACCAATTCTTATTGAATCTACTCAAGCAATTTGAGCCGTTTCCCTTTCCTGAATCACTATCAAAAATGGTATTGTAGATAATCTCCAAAGAGTATGAAATAAATTTACGCTTACAGTATATCCGTCAGGTCATATCCAAAATGATGTTATATCTTTACAAATAGCTACTGGCGCACTCAAAGATGCCTATTATGATAGTGTGCTAGAAGCTTCAAATATTCTAACTTGGAAAATTGATACAGAAGAGCCAAATTCTCTTCTTCTTACATCAAATATACCAAATGACTCCTATCTTACTTGAGCAAGTCTATCTTGAGTTCAAGTAAAATTCTATACATCAGAATATATTGATGGATTTTCATTTTCCGATATTGTTTTAACATGATGAGTAGCAAGAGATATTCTTTGGAATACAGGTTGATACTATTCTTTTACTGTTGTGCCAAATACGAGAACCCCTACTCTTTCTATACAAGTAGCTGCCTGAAGTGTACAGGATATTATTGGAAATTATAACATTCTTTGATCGAATATATTAACCTATAATATTTCAAATGATATTATAAATTCTGCTTATATTACGTCTATACAAGATAATGGCAATATATATACAAATGGTACTGGATTTACTTTCTCATGAATTACCAACCCATCAAATACGGTTCGTCTTATTGCAAAAGAGATAAATGGAACAGGTGGGGAAAGTTCATTCTTCTGTAGTAATGAAATAGATTATTTTGATGCGAGTATATTTACTTGTAACATAACTGAAACAGCGCTCAAAAATTCCAGTTATTCCATCAATACAGAATCCTGTAATTCATATGGAAGTTGTATTCGAGGAAATTCTATTACTGTTCATATCAATAAGAATTCAGGAAATCTCTATACTTTCACCCGAATGCAACAGCATATCTCATCAAATTCAGAACATACTTTCACGATTGCTACTGAATATGGAGAAAATAGATGAATAGCCATAAGCAATGCAGAAATTCAAATCTCGATAGATCCAAATACAGAATTTATTGATGCTTATTTTCTGAATACAGCATGAGTGAGTAGAAAACTTTCTTGGGAATCACGGTTTATAAACCATGTTTTTGCAGATAGTATGAGTGCTTCTGGAAATTATGATATGTGAAGTCATTCATATACTGTACAATTATGAACAATCCAACCGTATGAACGATGAACCATTCAGATTCATACAAAACTCTGATCAGGAATTACAAGTAAAGAACTCGCTATTCTTTACCGTTCTAATATCTCTGTCATTGGATCTCAATGAAATATTGATCCAAATCCCAATGATAATACATCAGAAACTCGATATCTCCTTAATAATCAGGATCTTCTTGAAATCTATTTCTGAAAGATAGAAACTTTTATACAAAATGATATAAAACGATGTGATAACTCTGAAATTATTATACCAGATGATGAAATCATCACAAAAGATATCACAAATTACTGGGCAGGATCATTTGTAAAAAATCTTATTAATCATTGAGTTATTGCAAATAATTCATACTTTCTTCCTCAAAAAAATATAACTCGTGCAGAATATGTTACAATGGTCGTACGTTGACTCTCTTGTAAATATGCTGCAGATATTCTCGATAATATTTCATCATTTAATGATATTGAAGAAACGAGTGAATATAATCCATATATCGGCTTTGCGGAAAGTAAAGGATGGATACAAAACCGAACTGGATACTTCCGTCCAAATGACTCTATAAGTCGTTCAGAAGCGGTACAAATACTCATGAATGCAATGGAAAATACAAATACTTCAACGGGAAGTTTTGATGATATTGGGCAGGCAGGAATATTTCAACAAGCCGTAAAAAGCGCAAAATATTTTTGATTCATCAATGGACAATATATCAATTGACTTTCTTTCTTCTTTCCAAACAGAAATCTCCTCCGTTGAGAAGCTGCTAAGATGATTAGTAAAGCATATTTCCCAAGCTTTACTGGAAGTACTGAGGTATTATCAATTTCAGGAAATACCACAGAAAATTCCGGATCAGTAGCTACTGGAAGTATAACACCTTGAAATAGTTATACGGGAAGTATAACTATCAGTACTCCTACAAATAATACTACCATACCTCTGAATTATGCTTACATCGATGGATATGCAACGAAGAATTCTCTCGTGCGTATATTTGTAAATTGAGCTTTTCGGGTTACCTGAACTGCATGAGAAGATGGAACATTCCATATGTTTCTCAATAGTCTCGAAGCAACTAATACCATCTATGCAACTATTATTGACCCCAATGGTGCAGAACTTACAAGGAGTAATAGTATTCTTTTAAAGGTAATACAATAAAAAATTAGATAATAAAAAATCTCCTGAGATACACCAGGAGATTTTTTATTAGAAGATTTCAACTTTTCCTCATTTTTTTGTCAGTTTTTCAAGAATATCGAGAATTTGTTTTCTCTGATCTGATGAAAGTGATGTTCGGTAATATTTCATAACAAAGGCATAAAAAGAATCAAGTTCATTTGGTGTGAATGTTTTCTTTTTATAATGTTGCGTTATATATACAACAAGTCGATTTAATGCAGCACGTTTCAGTTCTACCGTTTCTTCATTTGGAATATCAAAACGGAGACCTACCATTTTAGAGACATCAGTTGATTTAATAAGTGCAATAGTACTCTCATCAAAATTATTCACTACTTTCTTTGTTACTGGGGTCTTTGTAACAATTGGAGTTGATGTTTTCACTGCTTTTTTTACTGGAGTTGGTTTTTTTCTTACAACCGATGAACGAGAATGAGTCACTGTTAATGCTGGCTCACTTTGAGGTATTATTTCCACTTCCTCTAAAAGATTATTCTCATTCTGTAATCGAAAAAATATAACTTTAATAAAAAAAGTGAATATAAGTCCTGACACCAAGAAGAGTACCCCTGCAAATAACTCTGGATTTTGAAAGCGTTGTAGAAATGAGACTGGAATAATCTTCCATGCAATCGTTCCCATAAAAATCCACGCAAGACTAAACCCATAAATAAGAGCTACTGCAAATGATAATCGATGAAGAATGGAATTCATAATATATGAATAAAAGGAATAAACATACCCCTATAGGCATATGCTAAAATCGTATAATTGTACGATGGATGATTGCATTATATTTAAAAGAAAGAAAAATCAAACTTTGAAAAAAAAGCATATTCCCTATCATCAATCTTACTGAATAACTATTTTTACCTCCTATGGAACATCTTGCTTTAAAATGAATTCGTGCCACCATGATTTCAATTGGTTCTAATCTCTTCCTTGCTATTATTAAAGGACTTGCTGGGATTTTTGGAAACTCATTTGCCATGATTTCAGATGCAATTGAAAGCCTTACCGATGTTATATCATCTATTATAGTATGGATAGGACTTCATATATCTATGCGAAATCCCGATGAGAAACATCCCTACTGATATGGAAAAGCTGAACCAATTGCTGCAATTCTAGTTGCATTCTCTCTTATATGAGCAGGGATTATGATTGTACAAGGATCACTCTATTATATATATACGGAACCAAACCATCCAACTCCAGCCTATTGGACACTTATTGTACTCTGAATAGTTCTGGTCATAAAATTTACTCTCTTTAAAAAAATTGGAGAAGTGGGAGATGAAATCGAAAGTACTGCCGTCAAATGAGATGCATGGCATCATATGAGTGATGCACTTACATCACTCTGTGCTGGAATTGGAATGCTGATATGAATACTCTGATGACCTGCAACTGCTGATGATTGGTGAGCACTTTTTGCAAGTACAATTATATTTTATAATGCTTGGAATATATTTCGCCCTGCATTTTTAGAAATCATGGATCGAGCACCTCATGGGGACCTTGTTCAAGAAATTACAAATATTGCAGAAAATGTTATATGAGTAAAAAATATACATCACTGTATTGTGAAAAAAGTTGGTTTTGATTATTTTGTAGAAATTCATGTTGTGGTAGATTGAAATATACGTGTCAGTGAATGACATGCTATATGACATAGAGTCCATGATTCTATTCAGCAAAAAAAACCCATGATTCGGAATGTGACTACACATGTTGAACCATGGTATGAAATTGTCCAATAATAAAAACTAAATCTGATAATCTCCTGTTGTTAGAGCATCAAATTCATTCTTTTGAATAAGATACGAAGCGAGTTTTTGAAATTCCTCATCAGGAAGTCCATTAATTTCTGAAATAATACGATCAAGTTTTCCATCAGATTTCTTATATTGATACATATCCATATCAGCAAGGTGTCTTGCTTTATGAAGTGGTACCGAATGATTATTAAGGTAGTATCAAACAGATGCTTCGATACGAAGAGGCTCCAAAGAAGATATTCGATCACTCCCATTTTGCATTATCATTTCTCAGGATATGCTATCAATTGATTCAATAGCATATACTATACGCTGAGCTATTTCTTGAATATTTGAATGTGACATTTCATTGGAATTTTTCACTAACACGCAAAATTCATCACCTGAAATACGTACGGCTATATCTTCATGACGAAGACTTGATTTAAGAACATCTGCTACTTTATTGAGTACATCATCTCAAACTTTATGTCCATATGTATCATTAATTGTTTTAAAACGACTCAAATCGAGCATAATAACAGAATACTCCATATTCATGCGGAGTTCTTCTAGTATTTTCCCATTATTAATACCAGTAAGTTCATCCATATATGCATCTTTTATCGACTGAAGTACATGCTTCATCATAAGTTTTACAACACGGGCGAAAAAAAATCGTTTTAAATGTTGTGAATTTATGGATGCTCACTCTGAATACTCAGTTTTAAATGTAAGCAATGCCCTATCTCAAAAGGCAGTATCCATCCCAATGACTCAAATTTTATCCGTCTCTCAATCATTTTTATTTGGTTGATAAAATTTATCGCCCTTCCCATGTAATGCCATCTTCTCGAGTGCCAACTCTTTTTTCTCTTCTATATCAGACACCGTTAAATACCCTCTATCTTCATAATCTACTAAAACACCTCGCTCTTTATCATATCTAAATGCTGACATTTGTATGCCTTCAAATTCTCTTTCGAAAAAACTTTTTATATGAAGAAAAAAATCTCGTGGTTCATAGTATTTTCTCGCTAATATTTCCTCAAAGAATTTCAGGTTCACGGAAATAAGACGAACCATATCTCGAAGTACCTTTACTATTTCTTTGGTTTTCCTTTCTTCTGGCATTTCAATGCTATCAATTAGCTCTTGTAAGTCACTTACGATGGCTAAAGTATCTTTTGAAGTCATTATTTAAAAATAATTATCAAAGATATTTTACCATAATAATATAAATAAGTCAATTAACGTAACTTCTTGAGCGCAAATAACTCATCTCGAATTTCAGCAGCACGTTCAAAGTCAAGATTTGCACTTGCAACATCCATCTCAAGTTCAAGACGTTTGAGTCGTATAGCTATTTTTTCATGATTCGTTTCATAATCAAAAGAATCTTTCTTCTTTCAGAGTCAACCGGCAATATCTTTTACTTTTGAAATAATAGTTGTCGGTGTAATTCCATGAAGTGTATTGTAATCTATCTGAATTGTCCTACGACGATTCGTTTCATCGATTGCATCCCGCATTGCAGTTGAGATCTTTTTATCATGAGAATACATGATAACTTTCCCATTTGAATTTCTTGCAGCACGACCAATAATCTGAAGTAATGAAGTTTTGGAACGAAGAAATCCAACCTTCTCTGCATCCAATATTCAAATAAATGAAGTCTCAGGGAGATCGAGTCATTCTCGTAACAGATTTACTCAAACGATAACATCAATATTTCAAAGTCTATATTCTCGTAATATTTCCAATCGTTCAATCGTTTCAATCTCTGAATGAAGATAGCGCACTTTGACTCCATTTTCAGCCAAATAGAGAGCAAGATCTTCTGATGATTTTTTAGTAATAGTTGTTATAAGTGCTCGTTCATTCTGAGAACAAACCCGTGTAATCTCGCGCATGAGAGAATCTACCATAAATTCCATTTCTTCGATTTCAATGGTCGGATCTAAGAGTCCAGTCGGTCGTATCACTTGTTGTGCAATCACTGCTGAATGTTCCAATTCATAAGCTGATGGAGTGGCTGAAACATACACCGCTTGTCCAATTTTCTTTTCAAACTCATGAAATTGGAGTGGTCGATTTTCAAGGGCTGATGGAAGTCGAAAGCCATATTCAACAAGATTCGTTTTTCGAGCTCGATCTCAGGCATACATACCACCAACTTGTGGAATAGTAATATGTGACTCATCAATAAAAGTAAGAAAGTTCTCAGGGAAAAAATCAATAAGGGTAGATGGAGGATCTCATAAAACACGACTCGAAAGATACATCGAATAATTCTCAATACCGTTTACATATCATACCTCTTGGAGCATTTCCATATCATATTCAACTCGAAGCTTTATACGTTCTGCCTCGAGAGGTTTCCCCATTTCCTGAAATGCAGCAATTCGATTATCGAGTTCTTGACGGATTTTTGGAATTACTTCATCAACAATAGATCGTGAAGTTACAAAGTGTTTGGCTGGAAATATTACTGCCTCTTCAAGTTCTTCAATAATTTCATAAGTAAGAGGAATTCTTCGTGTTATTTTTTCAAGCTCATCCCCAAAAAATTCACAAGTAATAACCTCCTCGGAAGATGAGGGCCATATTTCAAATGTATCTCACAAAACACGAAACATACCAGGCTTAAAATCAGCGGTAGAACGCTTAAATTGATGGGAAACAAGGAGAGCTATAAGTTCCTCAAGCACATAGGTATCGCCTTTTGCTATTCTAATAACCTGCTTTTCATACTCATCAACCTCTCCGATACCGTAGATACAAGAAACAGAAGCGACAATAATTACATCTTTTCGTGTTAAAAGTGACTCAGTTGCAGCATGGCGGAGTCGATCAATTTCTTCATTAATAGTTGCCTCTTTTTCAATATACGATCCTGTTTTTACTACGTATGCTTCTGGCTGATAATAATCATAATATGATACAAAATAATGGACTGCATTTTCGGGAAAAAATTCCTTAAATTCCTGAGCCAGTTGGGCTGCAAGCGTTTTATTATGAGCAATAATTAAGGCAGGACGTTGAAGCTCTGAAATAATATTTGCCATAGTAAAAGTCTTTCCTGATCCGGTTACCCCCAGAAGAGCTTGAGACATATTTCAAGACCGTATAGAAGCTACAAGTTGTTTTATGGCTTCTGGCTGATCACCAGTTGGACTATATTCAGAATGCAGTTGAAATGAGGTGGATTTCATAAGAAAAAAGATTCGGTGAAGTATACAAGAAAAAAATAGAATCACAATCTAGAATACATGAAATTGCAAATAATTCTATGATATGATATAGTACCATTATATTCTTCTTGCATTTTTTCTTATGGATTTATTTATTGCACTCATTTCTATATTTTGATGACTTGGCATTCTGGCATATGGAGCAAATTTTTTAGTAGATGGTGCATCTGGGATAGCGAGAAAATTTTGATTATCTGAAATGCTTATAGGACTTACCGTTGTAGCCATAGGAACCTCAGCTCCTGAACTTATTGTTTCAGTAGTAGCAGCTATTCAGTGAAATACTGATATATCTATTGGAAATGTAGTAGGTTCAAATATTGCAAATATTCTCCTTGTACTCTGACTTACTGCAATTATCATGCCTATGACATTGGCACGTTCCACTCTCTTAATAGATATTCCTCTTACTATTTTAGTAACATTACTATTACTCCTTCTTGTGAGTGATATCTGGATTGATGGCGCTGGATCAAATATTCTTTCACGCATAGATGGAATCGTCCTACTCCTCTTTGCTGTTATATTTTTCATCTATAATATTCGTGGAAAGGTCATAGAAACAACAGATATTATAGAAGAAGAAGTAACACACTCAACCAAAAAACTCCTATTATTCATAGGATGATGAATATTTGCTCTCTTCTTCTGAGGGAAAATACTCGTCGATTGATCAGTACATATAGCAAAGATATTTGGATTATCTGAGGCAATTATAGGACTTACTATCATTGCTATAGGAACTTCCACTCCAGAACTGGTAACATCAATAGTGGCAACATTCAAAAAAAAGACGAATATAACAATTGGAAATATTATTGGATCCAACATTTTAAATATTCTTATTATTCTTTGAATTTCTGCTTGCATTCGCCCACTTCCTTTCTCAAATATATTACAAATGGACTTGATAGTCTCGCTCATGGCCCCAATTCTGCTCTTATCATTATCACAGATTTGGATTCGACACCGTATTGGACGTGCTGAAGGAATCATTTTATTCATATGTTATATGTGGTACATTTCATTCTTAATAATACGAGAACTCTAAGAGAGATAAAAAAACCCATGAAATATTTCACGGGTTTTTTATTCGATTGGTTGATGAATAATTTTCTCTATTTCCTCATCAGATATAACAGCATAATACCGAAGGTAGTATAGAAATCGTATAGTGTCACATATCTGAGTAGATTCTTCTATATTACATGAAGCCTCTTGGATACGTTGACGACACTCATTAATCCCACGATTATATTCAGAAGATAGGAGCATAGATTTTATTTGGTAATTTCTCGAAGAATCTTTTCTGCATGTCACGTTGCTTTTACATTCCTCCATTCATTTAAGATATTTCCAGTAGAATCAAGAAGAAATGTGGAACGAATCACTCAGATGGTAATCTTTCCATAATTATTCTTTTCTCCTATCACAGAAAATGCAGCATGAAGTTCTTCTGATTGATCAGAAATAAGATCAATTCCTAGTGCGCAAGAAACCGTAAATTTCTTATGGGAATCAAGCGTATCACGAGAAATCCCAACTATCTGTATTCCTTGTTTTATAAATTCACTTTGTAAACGAGTGAAATCTTCGGCCTCTTTCGTACATCCAGGCGTATTATCTTTTGGATAAAAATATAAAAGTGTCTTGTCGCTTCGTAAAAGAAGTTCTTTTAAAGGCATGTTTATTTGATCTCAATTTTTTGTAAAGATGGAAATCAGAAGTGTAGTATTCATTTTTAGATAGGGCAAGAAAGATAAAGTTGTGCAAGTCAGATTCGTGCATTTTCTGAATCGATAGGATGAAACATATTTTCTTCTTCAATAATCCTATCAATGGCTTCTTGAAGAGAATTTTGATCTTTCAATACTCATACAGATAAAATCCGATTTTTTCCCGTTTCTCTATCAGGAATAGAAGTAATAACATATGCCACTACTTCTTTTATTTTATAAAGAACAAATGCTATTTTTGGAGAAGAATACGCGCCAACTATATATTTGACTGTAGCAAAATGGACATGCAAATCACGTGAAAGCTCTGGAAAAATTTCAGATAATGAATCCGTTGAACTATATACTCATTCTAAAGTCATAGATCCAGTATGAACTACGATGTCTTCACGTGAGAAATTATTCATATTCAAGGGTATCACGGTTTAATTTCTTCGTACGAATCACTGGGAAAAGAACAAGAGTATCTTTCGGTGGAAATTTGGTTTCTACATGAATAAGGATAAGGAAAATTTCCTGTTTGAATCGTCGTAATGTACTTTTCCATACATGAAACATATGAATCTCTTCTTCTGTTTGCATAGTAAGTGCAATTCATTCCCGAATCTTCCACTCGTTATATTCTTGCCACATTCGCTCTATCTGAGAATGTTTTATTTCCCGATCTTCACGTTCTATGTGTGACCAAATATGTGTGAAATCAACTTTTTGTTGCATACAAAAACAGTAAATTATCTCTTTATTAAAAGCATTATAGCAAAGCTTTCCTTTTTTCAAGATAATTGTAAAAATAATATATTAGCACCTAATGTAAAAATGTGCTAAAAATGTTTTGACATGGAGAAAAAATCTGATACAATGCCTCCATACTTCGAGAAATCGAAGAAATTTATATCATTTATTTATAAATATGAGCAAAATTATCGGTATCGACCTTGGAACCACCAATTCATGTGTTGCCTTCATGGAAGGTGGGCAAGCAAAAATTATTCCAAATGCAGAAGGTGGGCGTACGACTCCATCAGTAGTTGCAAATAAAAATGGCGAAACTATTGTTGGTATGCCAGCACGTCGTCAAGCGGTTGTAAACCCTGCACAAACTATTTATTCAGCAAAGCGTTTCATAGGACGAAAGTTTAATGAAGTTCAAAATGAGCTTAAGAATGTTCCTTTTACTGTAACTGAGGGACCAGATGGCGGATGTCTTATTGAGTGGAATGGAAAAGGAGTTCGTCCAGAAGAAATCTCTGCAAAGGTTCTTGAAAAACTCAAGGAAGATGCAGAAAAATTCCTTGGAACAAAAGTAACAGAAGCAGTTATTACTGTTCCTGCTTACTTCAACGACTCTGAGCGTCAAGCAACCATCAATGCAGGGAAGATTGCTGGTCTCGATGTAAAACGTATCGTAAATGAACCAACCGCTGCTGCCCTTGCGTACGGAAGTGATAAGAAAAAAGATCAGAAGGTTGCAGTGTACGATTTTGGTGGAGGAACATTTGATATCTCTGTTATCGAGATTGGAAGTGAAGGAACGGTAGAGGTACTTGCAACCAATGGTGATACTCACCTTGGTGGTGATGATTTCGATCAGTGTATTTTTGAATGGGTAATGGCAGAATTTCAGAAAAAGGAAGGTATTGATCTTCGTAAGGATGCTATGGCGGTTCAACGTGTTCGTACGGCTGCAGAACGTGCAAAGATTGAACTTTCGAGTGCTACACAAACAGAAATCAATGAACCATTTATCGCGATGAATAATGGTGTTCCAAGTAATCTCAATATCACTCTTACTCGTGCAAAATTTGAAGAGCTTATCGGAAATCTCGTAGAACGCTCTATCGAGCCATGTCGAAAGGTTCTCTCTGATGCTGGACTTCAAGCATCTCAGATTGATGAAGTTATCCTTGTTGGTGGATCAACTCGTGTACCTATGGTGTTTGCCAAGGTAGAACAGTTCTTCGGAAAGAAGCCAAACTCAAGCGTGAACCCAGATGAAGCAGTTGCTGCTGGTGCTGCTATCCAAGCTGGTATTATCCAAGGTGATGTAACGGATGTTCTTCTTCTTGATGTTACTCCTCTTTCTCTTGGTATTGAAACACTTGGTGGTGTTATGACTCGTATGATTGAACGTAATACTACTATCCCAACAAGTAAATCTCAAGTGTACTCTACTGCGGTAGATAACCAACCATCCGTAGAAATCCATGTTCTTCAAGGAGAGCGCGAAATGGCAAATGACAACAAATCACTTGGACGATTCATCCTCGATGGTCTTGCATCTGCTCCACGCGGAATCCCTCAGATCGAAGTAATATTTGATATTGATGCATCAGGAGTTCTCCATGTAACTGCCAAAGACAAAGGAACTGGAAAAGAACAAAAGGTATCTATCCAAGGATCCACTGGTATGAGTGATGATGAAGTAGATAAGCTTGTAAAAGAAGCAGAAGCAAATCGCGAAACTGATAAGAAAAAGAAAGAATCTATCGAAGCTCGTAATATGGCAGACTCTGGAGTATACCAAGCTGAGAAGACTCTCGAAGATAATAAAGGAAAATATGAAGAAAAGGATGGTGAAGATGCAAAGGTGAAAATCGAAGAACTCAAAACAGTTCTTGCCGATGCAAATGCAACCAAAGAATCTATCGATGCGGCAAATAAAGCACTCACCGATATCATGATGAAGATAGGACAAGCCATCTATGCTCATGCTGGTGATGCTGAAAAACCAACAGAAGAAAAGAAGAATGATGATGGAAGTGTTGAAGCGGATGTTGAAGAAACGAAGTAATGAAAATAAATCCCCTACTTATTTGAGTGGGGGAATTTTTTTAAATTTTATAAATTAGAATATTAATTAAATAATCCCTCCAAATTGGAGGGATTATTTAATTATGGAGCTGGATTCAATACAGGATTCAGATTGGGAACTTCTTTTTTCTTTGGCTTATTTCCAGAGAAGCTTCGCTTCTTCCATGCTGGGAGTCAACTCATCGTCTCTAGTACCATATTTCGAATCTTTCCTTCTTGCTCGGGGGTTCCAAGGATTGTATCAAATCGAAGCATAACAGTATCTGAGAGAGTAATAATAGAAACAGGTTGCCTGAAGAAAGCAAGAATTGGACCAATTCAGATACCATATTCCCCTACTCCATGATCCATTTCAACTCAAGAAAGTTGGTCATTCCCCCACTCAACATGTCCATCAAACACAATTTCAGAAGAAAGGGATCAGGTATCATCGAGTTGAATAATCGGTGATGTATTCATTTCAGTGACTCATTCTGGAAGTTCTACATGAGAAAGTGCTCCGAGAAGCTGCTTCCATTTACGGTAAGGAAGTCAGAGTTCAGTTGCTATCAGTTTATCTTGATCATGGAGCTCAAGATTGGAAGCAAGAGTATCTCGTATAG
>ERZ1034365.13-NODE-13-length-92993-cov-3.407680_pt1 | contig 92993 bp, 146 predicted proteins | sample MGYA00520615_ERZ1034365 | MGnify/ENA primary metagenome ERZ1034365 (study PRJEB33736, sample SAMEA104284505) | Azolla filiculoides | biome: Urban; feature: Water surface; material: Ditch water | place: Netherlands | collected 2015-10-28 | depth 0-0.1 m ...
CACAAACAATTAGCCCCCCTACCAATGACTGTTAGGGGGGCTAACGTTTAGTCTTCCTCATGCACGAGGACTACTGGTGTGTCTGCAAATGGTCTGATGGTGTAGTGGCTGTAGCCGGGAACAAAGACGCTGTTCAAGACCACGCTGGTCGGCTCACTCGTCATAAGCTCCGAGCTCCTCGTCAATCTTCCGCATCAGAGCCATGCTGACTGCACGCTTGCGTTCAGCAATAAGCCAACGGTCAAAAGATTCAGGAGCATGGGTCAAAGCAATCCAAGCTCCACGCACTTCATCAGTGGTTGGCGTGTACCTATTGTCCATCTGCTTCCTCCTCTTGATATGGCTCTACCCAGACTGCTGGGTCGACTTGCCGTACCCCCATGCCTAGCTGAAAGTAACTGTGGTGCTCCGACTGTATCTCACGCCCGTCAAAAACTCCGACAAGGGTGAGCTTGACTACTTGCCCAGGCTCGATGGGGTACAGCACGGGCTTAGGTAACTTGCTTTTACGCTTCTTCAACCAGCTCATTAGCTTCCTCCTTGTCAGCTTTTACTCTGCTCTTGAACTCTGGGAAGCTCAACGAGTCGATAAGGCTCTTGCTCCACAGAGGCTTGTTGCCGATGTACATATCCGGCATTGGAAGGATGCCTCGCTTTCGATAAGTCCACAGGTTTGGGTAAGGCATACCAACGTACTCTGCGAGCTCCTGTGCGGTTAGCCACTCGGTGTTCATGCAACTGCTCCTTGATTCTGCTTAGTAAGTGCACTTTCAATCTTCTTTCTGTGAAATGCCAACTTGGATGGTATTCGTTTCATTTGGATTCTTTCGTAGGCTGTTGTCGCTCCCCAGACCCCATGGTCTTCGTAGAACGACAGCTTGATTGCATTCTCAAAGCACTCACTCAACAGTGGGCACTGGAAGCAGAGGTTCTTGACCGTGGTTACATTCTTAGACATGGCTTCTGCCAGACTGTCCGGGAAGTACAGGTCAGGGTCAATCTGAGCACAGAGTGCGTCGGTTGTATCAAAGGTCATTCGGGTCTCCGTATCCATTCAGCTTCCACATGAGTGCGATAGCTGGGTTGTTCATCATCTTCTTGAGGCATCTCTTCTCAATCTCCTCAGCAGTGAGGTGCCCGTCGACCCTGTCACGCCCGTAGCGCACATCGTCGGCGTACTGCTCCTCAAGCTTTCGAAGTACAAGGTTCAGCACATTCTCTCGGTGTTCTCTGCCCATGTCCTCAGGACGAAGCTCTACACCCTCTTTGGTTACCCAGTACACGTCAGCAACTGGCACAGTTACTCCAGAGCGACCTACAGCCACGTCTCGAGTCTTGACGGCAACCGTGCCTATTGAGGACACCGTTGTGGTCGTGGTGTCATTGCTCGCCCAGTGACGGGTTTTGTCGTGGTACGCCTCCCAGAGCTGTTGAGCAGTCTCGCTCATAGTCTCGTCGGGGTTCATTACTGCCTCCACTCCACAGCCACAGCGTTGATGATTCCTAAAGCTTCAACCGAGTTGATGAAGTTACCGTGATAGTCGTTGAGTACCTCAGAGATGGCATCCATGGGGGCTCGTTGTGTGTCTAGTCCGGTCATGTCAATAACAGGCATTAGTTCTCCTTGTAAGGCTCTACATAGTAATTGGATGTCTGGTACTCACGCCTAAGCTTCTGACAGAACTCGTCAGCTTGCTCTTGCGTAGAGTGCAGAGACATTAGTGTGGCTGGGAACTTACGCTTGACTGCCCAGTTCACTTCTCAGGCTCCGTGATGTCTACCTGCTCAGGTCGCAGACCGCAGGAGTTGCACATGGCGTCCTGCCACAGGTGATACCCGCTGGCAAAGTGCTTGGCTAACTGAGGTCGAGAGTGCTCCCACTCTTCCTCCATGACTTCCCACATATCGGGAGTCCACTGGGTGGTGTCGACAACGACAAGCCCCTCGGCTTTGCCAAAGCTTCCATCGACTGCGAAGTAGGTATCTAGCTTGCTCATTAGTTCTCCTTGTTGGTGTGGCAGTTGCAACTGCACGCTATTTGTTTTCCGTAGAAGTCGAATGACTCGATGCACTCCGGGTGGTGCCCCTCACCCTCGCTAGGTAAGCACCACCCGAAGAGACTTCCCTCGCCCTTGCTCAAACTTCGATTCCAAGCTGGTTGACTGTGTCGAGGATGTCTTGAGCGAACGCAATCTCTCCTGCCCAGTCTTTTGCCCAGAGCTCGACAGGTCGACCCTCGAAGTCATCCTTCGCCTTGTACAGGTTGTGCATTGCAACGAGGAACGTGCTCTCGCTGGACTTGCTCTGGGAGTGGGCAACCCACAACGCATGGATAGCGTCCTTGAGTACTTGAAGCTGTTCCACAGCGACCTCCGATTTAGTTTGGGTATCCAACATTACAAGTCCTTTCCGTCGGAGTCAAGAACGGGCTGTGTGATGATGTAGGAGATTTGCTCGAGGCACACCTCGGCAGTTATGTTGCCCTGCCTCCATGAGACCACCATCTCAGCAATCTCGACGTAGTGTCGTAGTAACGCGCTTACTCTGTTGACGTCCATTTAGTTCTCCTCCAATAGGTCAGGGTGCCATAGGTGCTTGGGCAAGCAGGCTGGGTGCCAGTGCCCGGTTTCTTGTTCATCCCAGACCTCGTCTTCTTCATATACGGGCTGGTCGCACGCATCGCACTCGTATGCCATGCACCCAGAACTGATGTAGCCATCGACAGTGTCGTAGAGGTCAGGGTCAACCCCAATGAGCACTGTTGGTGTAGCTATGTGCATGAGGTCTTCTGCAAGCTCGTGCATGACGCGGTCAGCAGGCACTCTGTTGACAAAGTTACCTGAGCCAAAGGACGTGTCGGAGAAGCAATAGATACATAGGTCTCCGACAGATAGGTTCTTACTCATTGTTGGCTGCACCTTCCTGGCGATAAGGGTTGCTGTTGTACCAAGTGATGTCTTCGCTGTCGCATCTGACTGTGGAGATTACTGCATTGACTGCTTCATCCCAGACTTCACGCTTTACCTCAGCAAGCCAACGGTCGAACTCTTCACCGGCTTTATCAACGTCAGTAAACTGAGTCCTGATGTAGTCAGTGCGAACAACTCCTGTGGTTGGTGTGTACATGATTAGTCCTCAATTCCTAATACCCAGTCATCGTACTTCTCGTCATCTGAGCGTGGTTGACGCGCAGAGTTGTGGCAGTCGTTGCACCGCTCAATGCCATCACCAAAGGACGCCAGCACAGGGTAGGTGCACTTGCAGTCGTGGCAAGGCTTGCATACGCAGTCAGGGGTGTCCTCGTAGCAGTCACGGCACATATCGTTGTCTTCATCGAACATGGTTGCCTCCTCAGGCTCTAGGGAATTGTTTGTGTTGAACGTGCCTGCCGGGGAGTTGCACCCCGGGCTCTGCTGGTCAGGCTATTGGTACGGCTACTTGACGATGGCAAGTGCTCGCTCGATGGTGGCGTAGGTAGAGCTCCACACGTTACTCAGCTCAGTGGCGAGGTTGAGCAGTGGATACTCAGCGAATGGCTCCCATGGAATGAAGTCGTTGAGTTCCCATAGGCTTTCGTCTTCCTCTTCCAGCAAAGACATGAGCTCGTCGTAGTCCATCCCCTCGGGGGATTCACTGAAGACATAGCCAAGTGCCGTGCCGTCAACAACCTTGATAAGCTCCGCACGCTGTTCCTCGGTCACGGTAGGGAAGTACTCTGCACTCATTAGTCGTTCTCCTTGTTCTTCTCTTGGTTGGCTAGGTAGTTGAACTGCTCGGGGGTGAGCTGTCGCACAGACTGGACAAAGGCACGCACTACGGCAGGTGCCTCAGGGCAGGTGAGGAAGTCCTCAGCAACCCAGTCATCGTGGTCTTCCCACGCGCTCTTGTTCCAGTCAGCGTCCTCGAGCAGGTAAGCGATGGTGTCGCTGTGCTCACTGTTCATGGGCAGGTACAGGGAGACCCACTTGCTCGAGTCGGTCTGCACTGCATCGCCGTCAGAGTCGGTGATAAGTGGGTATGCCGACACGGTCAGCGTCGAGTAGTCACGGACGTAGATGTTCCAGTCGTAGACACCAGTGATGTACTCGTGGGTGTCGGACTCAACCTCGTCCGACAGGATGCGGTCGAGCGTGGTGTTGAGCTTGGTAGCCTCCTTCAGGATGCCGTGCAGGGTGTTGATAATCTCTTGGGTCTGGGTAGTCATGTTGCTCTCCTTAGTCGTTGAGTGAGATGTTGTCTTGCCCACAGGTGGGGCACTCCCAGCTAAAGCTGGGGGAATCGGTCGCAAAGCCCTCAGCGTAGTCACACGCCTCGTTACTGCAACAGTGCAGGATAAAGTCCATAGTCGGTCTCCTTAGTCTTCCTCGTCAATAAGTACGCACTCGTCGCAGATGCGGTAAGTGCGCTCACGGTATGCCCAGACCATAGTCTCGAGCACCTTGTTGTTGTGGAACTCACAGGGGGTAATAATCACAGCGTCCTCCTAGAAGTGTGGGTCTTGGTAGTACCTGCGCGTGCCAATGCTGAGGTACACGCTGGAGCCAGACACGAGCCTGTTCTTCTTGCGGTCGAACCAGAGCTCGCTGGAGTCAGGGTCAGTGGTGTAGTCAAAGTCTTTGGTCGACTCGTTCCACACATGGTTGTCACGGGTGACAGCCACGGAGCGAACCTCACCCTTACGGGCACCGCTCTTGAACAGGTGCACTTCTTTTACAGTGCAGGGGTAGCTGTCGGAGCCTACGGAGTATGTAGCTCCGACACCGGGCTCGATGGTTACGTCACTCATTAGTCTTCCTCCTCCTCGTCATCCTCGAAAGGTACGAGAGTCGACAGGTCATCGCCAAGCTTGCGGTTGGTAATGAACACGATGTTGCCGTCGTACTGTTCGTCGACAATGGTCTCTGGTGCGTGCTTGAGCACCTCAGCTAAGAGCTGGTCTAGCTTGATTGGTTCTGGCATGATGCCTCCTTGGTTGTGCGGATGTTTGTGTTGGACAGGGCACCCTCGCTATGCGAGGGCATCCTGTGCCTCGTAGACGGTCTCGAGCAGACGCTGGAAGTCCTCGAGCTGGAGCTGGACACGACCGGAGATACGGGGAGTGTACTCAACCATGTCGGCATCCCAGTCACCGTTCACGTTGATGTAGATGTCGTGCTGAGTTGTCGCACCGAGCAGGTTGCTGATGGCACGCTTGAGGTTAGACTCGATGTCAGGCACCGATGCTCGAAGGCTGGCTTCGGCGCGGTCGCGCTTCTCCCTGCGCTCGAGCTCGATGCGCTGTGACTCTTCACGAGTCTTCTCTTTGATAGCCCAGTTGACTGTGAGTTCATCCCACAGCCCAATGAAGTCACCTGCTGGAACAACTCGGTAGTGCCCATCGTTGTTGATAGTCAGGAAGCCCTTGGAACGGTTACCAGCCTCAGCCTTTTGGAATACTCCAGTGTCGAGGGTGTCTCGGACACTGTCACTGTTGCGGTAGTACTCGGTGCTGATTAGCTTGACTGGCTCACAGTGACTGCGGTCTACGTTACCGTTGGACTTGTTCTCCTTGCGTACCCACGCGTGACGCTGAACTACTGCCCAGACGGTGTGGGTGGTGTCGTGCTTGATGATGTCTTTGCCTTGCATGGCGATGCTCCTTTGTTGAGTAACGGAAGTGTAGGACGGGTGCCGGAGGGGGGAGCTCCGACACCCGTGGGGCAACTACCGAGCGAGGTTACGCTTGGTTGCTACTTTTACCAACGACCGACCAAGCAGGAATAGGTCGGATGCGTTGGATACTGCAGAGACAATCTCGCTCTGGTGAGCGTTGACTGCCTCAGGCTCGGAGGTGTACTCCGAGATGTGGGCAAGTGCGGTGAGGACACCAGCTCGGCGCAGGTTACGCACCAGCTCGTCGCAGGCTTCCTCGTTCGACCACTCACCGTCGGTGATGGAGAACAGCACCTTGATAGCACGGTCACTCTCAGCAAGCACACGCGTGGCGTACTTGAGAGCACCCTCAGGGTCAGTGCCACCACCGGTCTGCACACGCTTGACCGTGGAGCTGGCTGACTCTTCTGCCTTGTAGAGCACACGCTCTGAACCAGACCAAGAGAACGTAACCACAGTGCAGTTAGCGTTGACCTTGTCCAGAGCACGCTTGAGACCCCACATGGCGTTGGAAGCTCGCTGTTCACGAGCTCCACTCATGGAGCCTGATGCGTCGAGGACAATGACAGCCTCGATGTCGACAGCATCCTCACGACCAATCGACCAGCGGTCGAATGACTCGGTCAGCTTGGCACCGCGCAGGTAGCGAGATGCACTGATGCGACCGGAGGATACCTCGCGCTCCCAGCCGGGGTCGAACTGAGCGCGGAGACGCTCGAGCTCTACACCAAAGGAGCGAGATGCCTGAGCTACATCCGCAGACACCGTGCCTGCGATGCTGTCTGCAGGGCGTGGGGTGCTGGAGTTGTTGCCGAGGAGCTCGGTGTCGTTGCGAACCTTGGCTAGGTCACGTCCGACTTCTTCCGACAAGGTCTCCTTGACGTCCTCGAGGATGTCGTTGAGCAGGTCAGTGAGTGCTTCAGGAGCCTCGGTGCCAGCCTGCTTGCCAGACTTGCCGGGCTTGCGAGCCTGCTTCTGTTCCTCGTGCTTGTCAGCAACCTCGGAGAGGTAGTCAGACAAAGCATCGGAGTCACCGGGAGCTGGCTGGTCAGCCTCAGAGTCACCGTCAGCAGAGCCGTCGGAGCCGTCGGTGTCCGACTCGTCTCCGTTGTCTCCGTCAGAGCCGTCAGCAGACTCGTCTGCCTGGGGCTCGTCATCGACCTCGTCTTCCTCAGGCAGGTTGTCTGCAGGGTCACCAAAGTCGAACGGGTCAGCGTCAGCCTCGTCCTCCTCGTTGCGGAGCTCGGCACGTTGCTTGGCTGACTGCTGGTACTTCTTGCTGACAGGACGGCTCTCGCTCGAGTCGTACTGGTCAGGGTGACGGCTCTCGCATCCGAAGTCACCGTGGTCACCGGTGTGCTTGACGAGCTCGGCGTAGCGAGCAATCAGCTCCTTGGCACGCTCGGTGTCCTCAGGGAAGAGGAACGTGCGGTACTCGTCGATGATGTCAGAGAGCTCGTCGACGTTCTGCTGGTCTTTGTACAGGTCACGGCAAGCTCGGCGGAGCTCGACGGGCAGGTACTTGCGACCGCGCACCAGAGGGAATGCTGTCTGCAGGTGTGCAGGGGTAGCGGTGAGGTGCTGTGCAATCACAGCGGTCAGCCAAGGCACCACAGGGTTGCCAAAGCGACCGACCATGAGAGTCTCAATGCGCTGGTCTTCCAGAGCGTTGAACGCGTGCATGAGCTTGCCCTTGACTACCCAGCGCACAATCTCGGTGCCGGAGCGAGGGGTGAAGAGGATGTGGCTGACCTCGTGGAGAGCCAAGCCCTTGCCAGAGAGCACTCCGTCGACAGTGCCTAGGTCGGCTAGGTCACTCTCAGCGAACGTGATGGTGTTGCTGGTCGACCATGCAGGTGCAATGCCAGTCTCAACGAGACGGGTGCGAACCTCGCGCTGGCACAGCGTCGAGGCGTACTTCTGCACAACGCCGGTGAGGCGTACTGCACGGTCGTGCTGAATAGCTACTTTGTCGAGTGGCTGGTGAGCTACCTCGTGGAATACTGCTGACATGATGCCTCCTGCTGGCTGTGAATGTTTGTGTTGGCTGAGAGCCACGGCTTATGCCGTGACCCCCAGCTCAGACGCAATGTTGAACGAGTAGGTCTCGAACAGCATCTTGAGCGCGTCACGCTCTTCGAGGGGGAACGCCATCACGAATGACTCGATGGCGAACTCCAAGCCCAGACCCTGTGCCTGAGCACAGAAGTTCTTGAGCAGACGGGTCGAGATAGGTGTCGACCAGCGGTCTTCACGCTCTGCCTGCTCACGCATGGCGCAAGCTAGGTCGAGCAGTGAACTCGAGGGGATGAACTTCTCCTCGATGGTGCGGTCGTACTTGTACTCGAGAGTGATAGCGAACCGGTCGAGGAACGCTTGGTCACTGGAGACCGTGCCACGGTAGCCGGGGTTGGCGTCCGTGATGATTAGGCACTCCGGGTGCACGTCGAGCACCTCGTTGTTGTGGCGAGACACCTGCAACTTGCGCTCCTGCAGGATACGCAGGAACAGCGCGTTGGCTTTGGCACTCATGCGGTTGCTCTCGTTGAGAAGCACCACCGAGGGCTGAGTCAGCGCGGTTGCCAGTGCTGAGTAACGCCACACCAGCTCGTTGCCACGACCTGAGGGGATGAACGTGCCCTGCACGACCTCCTCGTCAACCTGTGGGTTGCACTCGAAAGCTACGAACGGCAAGCCACGCACGCCAGCGTAGTGCTCGGCAGACGATGTCTTGCCGGTGCCAGCGTGACCAAAGATTGCCACAGCTTCAGAGCGAGCTCGAGCGAAGTCGAAGACCTCGGTCTCAAGCTTGTTGCCCGGGAGCTTGCGCTCGACGTAGTTACTGACCTCCTCGAGCGTTGGTGTGCTCAAGCTTGCCCAGAAGCCTGCCGGGATGTTGGCAGGGTCGACAGGGCTCTCGTCGAGTGGCTCGACGTACTCCGCAGGTGCCGGAGCTGGAGCCTGTCGGACAATCTCCACCAGCGGTGGAGCTCCGACAACTGAGTTGTCGAAGTACTTGACCAGCGACTGGGGGTTGTCCAGTGCCTCGACCTTGATGACTCCGAGGCAACGCTCGAGTGTGAGCCCGTCAGGGTTGACCGAGGTGATGCTGGAGACTCGACGCACGAGCTTCTGGAACAGGGTGCTGGGGAACGCGTTGGCGAGGTCTCGCTTGTCGTTCTCGGTGATGGGGATGCTGACAGGCACACCGACCACGCGCTCACCGGCGAGAGCCTCTGGCTCGGACTCGCTCCAGCCACCGGCTACGCCACGCTTGCCAGCCCAGCGAGTGTAGACGCTGACCTTGCCCTCGAATGGCACGACAGCGGTCTGTCGAATTGCTCCTGCGCTTGGTGCGCTCTGAATGATTACTGCGTATGACATGGTGCCCTCCTGTAGGCGTTTGTTTGTGTTGGTACGGGGGTGCGAGGGGGCAGAGCCCCCTCTGATTACTAAGGCTTGGTGCTCAGTGCCCACAAGAACATGAGCGACCACCAAGAAGAGGCAAGGAAAATTGCCCCTATACCTATATAGACAACAGCTCTCACTATTGCTCTGGTCACGAGGTAGGTCTTGCTCACGATGGCAAGACTTTCTCGATGAAGAAGCCGACGCCCTCGTCGAATACACGACGCGCCAGCTCGAACTCAGCCTCGTCGTTGAAGTAGAAGAGGACTCGCTCGTCGTAGGGGAAGTCTTCATCGTAGGTGGTCTTGCCGTCTCCGATGATGACGTCCGCGGTGTACAGCGTCTCGTCATCTTTCCAGCGGTACTGAATTGTCTTGAGTATCTCGTTTGCCATGGTGTGCCTCCTCAGGCTTGTTAGTTGGTGGTGGTCACGCGGTGAGCGCGACCTTGTACTCACGGAAGAACTGCCCACCGAATCCCTCGGTGATGGTCTCGGTGAGCTCGATGCCCTCAGCCTTGCGTAGCTTGACGAGTGCTTGAAGCTCCGTGTCAGGCTTGAGGCTCAGTCGGTAGCTCGAGCCAGCCTCTGCCTTGTACTGCTGGCTCTTGCGCTCGAGCTCTACGTCCCAGCCGTACTTGCTGAACTGCTGGTCTTGAGTCTGCACTCGCAAGCCGGTGCGCTGAATCTTGGCAACGAGACGCTGACGCTCGGTGCGGAGCTCCAGAGCTCGGTCTGCATCTCTGCGCTCTTGACGCTTGATAACTGCCTGCCACTCGTAGGCACGGATGGCAGAGCGGATGGTCTCCACGCTGAGGGTGGTGTCGATGAAGTGGATGGTGCCGGGGTTGTTCTCGTCGATTACTTTGTAGCTCATGTTGTCCTCCTGTAGACAATGGTCGGTGGTGCTTTGGTGACCCAGTGTGCTCTGGATAAACGCTCACCCACGAGGGTATCGAGCCGTGCCTGCCTCGGACTTGCACCGAGGTGTCTTCTGGTCAGGCTTTGTTGCTAGGACTCACAGTCGTGCCCGTATGCCCACTCTTCTGAGTCGACTCCGTCGAGCAGGTCGAACACTCGACCGCACTCGGTGCACTTGGCGTTCATGCTTCACCGCCATAGGTGCGGAGAGCCTCGAGGTACAAGGCTTGAGCGTTGAGGAACTCGAGCAAGTAGAGCCTCTGCTCTTCCTGCAGGTCTTCCACGACTTTGTTGATTCTGTTGAGACGCTCTTGAGCTTGCTCGAGCTTGAACTGAGACGTTGCTAGTGCAAAGTCTTTGCGGTGTGCGAGTGGTGCTGGCATGGTGCCCTCCTAGGCGTAGTGGTGTGAGGTGAGGAACGAGAGCTCTTCGATGATGCTCTCGGTGTACTCGATTACTGCGAGAAGTTCTGCTTCGTACATGGTCTTGGTGCCTTTCTAAGCGGTGATGGAGTCGAGGATGTTTGCGATGGTCTGCTCTTCTGCGCGACGAGCCTCGAGCTTTGCCACCAGTGCGGTGGTCTGCTTGAGGAAAGCTCGGAAGCCGGAGATGCGACCAATCTCTGGGGTACCCCAGTTGTCCTTGGCGCAGTAAAGCCCGTAGTCAGCCCATGACTTGAACTCGCGGAGAGCCACGTCGTTGACCTTGTAGGTGCCGGGTGCGAACTGTGCTTCCAGCAGGGGAAGCAGAGCGGTGTAGAGCTCCCCGTCGCTGGGGTTGAGCCCCTCGTTCGAGCATGAGAGCTCGAAAGCGATGAAAGGCGAGATTTTTACGGTGTGCATAAGTCCTCCTGTAGACGTAGCGGAAAGGTGTTGCGTGCCCCACTCGGTCGTGAACCGGCGCACCCAGAAGTGGGTGGGGCTGACCGCGTCGTTTCAATGCTGGGGTTCCAGTGCACAAGGCACTCATACCCACTTACACATTCCATGGCGAAGCGGTCGAAAATTGTTATGAGTTGTTTTGGTTGCAGTTGTCATTCCGTCGAGCGTCACTGACCAGTCAGTGAGCGCGACCAGAGTCGTGCAGGGGAACCGCGACTCATTCGCGGTGTCAACTATCGTCTGTTGCCCGGTGCCGAGTCCTGAGCCGTACTGGGGCGTCGCGTGCAGAGCTGGTCACACGCGAGCCCGGTCGAGCCGGGGGTCTCACCTCGCCCTCTCGGGGTCATCAGTGGCACCCCCCAAGCCTATTGCACAAGTTGGGTCGTCCAACACCAGTTTTTGCAATTTTTAGGTAACGATTTTGGACGCAAATCGTTATCAAAATAATTTGGTATCTAAGTGCCGTGTGTGGTATATCGCGGGAGCGCGACGCGGAGGGGGTCTGAGGGGGGCACCCCCTCGAGCAGAGAAGAGGGTCGTGGGTATATCACATCAGAGAGAGAGATAACACCACCGAGACCGAATCGTTATAGTCAGTCACCCAGTTATTGCCAGTGCGTATTATGTGCCATTCAGTAAATGTGTCAAGCCCCGTCTAAAACGCCACAGAATCGTTTCTAACGAGAGATACCCCCGTTCTGAGGTATTCATGCCACCCCACCCATGAAAACGCGTTAGAGGGCATCGTGAGGCTGGAGACCGCGTCATTGCTGGGGTCAGTTGGCGTCTCCAACAGCAAGAATTGCCCAAAACTGGCACTCAGAGGCAGAGAGTGCCAGAAAGCTGGAATGTAACGGAATGGTAACGAAATGGCGTCCAAACAGGGGGGCATCGTAGTGCCTGCATCTCGGTAGGTCAAGCCCCAGAACGCCCCGACTGTCGGGGGGTCAAGGGGGGCGTGCCCCCCTCTGCATCAGAGAGTGGTTGTTGATACCAAGAGAGAGAAGAGACATAGAGACAGACACCTCTCTGCCGTGGCTGATTGGTCGGTGGCATCTCTGGCATCTGGCACGGTCTCTCACCTGCTACTTGGTAACAGCAAGGGGGGGTGGTCTGTGAGCTGGTGGCACTGCCACTCAGCCCAGTGAGCCAGCCAGCAGTAGCCGAACTGCCACCTCTGCCACCGCGGTCACCCGGCTCCCCTGCCACCAGCCACCAGCTCCCAGTAGCAGGGGGGTCAGGGGGGTCTTCCCCCCTCAGCAATAGCAGGGAGTGTTGTCTGCAGGAGAGAGAGACACATACACCTATAGACACTGAGACACACACAGCCAGTTGGTTCGTGCGCCAGTGAGCCACGGTGACGGATGGCATCGGAGTCCGTTGGTCTCCGGCGTGTCGACTTGACAGCAGACCCCCCCACCATTAGGCGAGATTGCTGTCTAGTCTCCCCAGGGCGAACCCGCAGGTAGTCACCTCAACTTGAGGCAGTAGCCCAAACGACCACGGTTGCTATAAAGCTAAGACATATTAGCTTTATAGCAATCCTGCATTTTTACACATAAGCCGCTAAGTGTAAAAACCCAATGGCTATTTTTACCCTTAGGCCGCCCCTGCCACTGGAGCCACACGCTGCACACGAACCACCGCGACTACATAGCAGGGGCGTTTTATGGCTAGAAATGTATCAGATGTGATACAAAATCAGCAAAAAATCCACGTCGCGGGTGCTCCAGAGCAAAGAAACAGCCCCCGCAGCGATTGGAAACTACGGGGGCCTCGGTAACGAAAGGAACCGATGATTGAATAGTTATAGCTTAGCGACCACCACGGATAGTTGTCAACTCCCAACTATCGTTGGAGAGGATATTCTCTCGAGGTGATAATCCTAATGCTGGATATATCAGGCATTAAAGGGGTTAATGCTGCTTATTCTATACATTGTAAACAATAAGAAACACTTCGGAACGTCCGTGCCGAAAGTCGTAAAAAGTGGGGTAGTTATTCCGACTTAGTAGCTAAATCGGAACGAACTGTCCGGAAATCCCGAACAGTTGAGTTATTCGGAATTACCGAACAACTGGCATAATCCGTCCGATGTCGGACTATATATGTCAATCGCAATAACAGCCCTATATCGTCATTTCCCGATAAGATTTTTCGCCCGGCGGGAGCCAGGCAGTAGCCTGTACTCTAGAGGGATGAGTCGTAGCAATGAGTTCGGTGCAGGGCATGGTGGTCCTGTGTACCACGGCGAGGGTCTTGCTGGCTATGGTCAGGATTACAACTGGTCCAAGCACGCACTGACAGAACGCCCTCATGAAGAGCGCAAGCACGAGCCCGGGTACTCCTACGGCAAAGACGTAGCTATGGTTCCAACCAGCCAGATTGCTCGCTTCCGTGAATACAACCGTGGCGGTTCTCAGGGCTTCTCAAACAGCAAAGAGAACATCGAGGGCATCAAGAAGGACCTGGAAATCGGTGGTCCTAAAGCTATGAAGGAACCCATCTGGGTAGACTACGACCACGAGCACAAGTGGGGTTACGTCTCTGAGGGCAACCACCGCATCGAAGCTGCTATTCAGGCAGGTGTCTCTCACGTACCTGTACGTATGATTCGTGGAAGCGGTGTAGAGCGTCGTAAGAAGTCTGGCATCGGAGCCCCTCTCCACCTGGATAATCGCATCGTAGAGAACACCGGCTACATGCCAGGTCAGCTGCACCCAGGCAACTTCCAAGAGTTTGAAGGTAACCGATGAGCGACACCTGGAAGAAAGCACTCGAGGCACAGCGTAAGGCTCAAGAAGCCAAGGAAGCAAAAACTCCCCCTAAGCTCGCCCCTGTAACCCCTATCACTCAGGCTCCTAGCTACTTGAGCCGCCACCAGTTTGGAAAGAAGTAATGGCGCAACGTCCTGACGCATACGGATACCACACACCTCCTGAGCAGCAGGACTTCCTGGATGCTGCGTACAAGAAGGCAGACCGCATCACAGCTCGCCACTCTGGTGGAGATGACTACATCACTTCTGCTTACAAGTCGCCCTACGCAGACATGAAGACCAGCACAGTTGACCTCATGCACATCCCCAGTCAACCAGGTCGGTCGCGTTCAGTGGAACACTCAGTCAGGTCACGTTCACTGGATGGGTGTAGACAGCGGACACCGCCACATGGTCCCCAAGCTTCTCTCTGCCGCTAAGGCACACGCAGACGCGGAAGGCTTCTCTCCTCCCTCAAACTCGAGTGACATGACTGGATACAGCTACAAGCTCGCAAAGCGCTACGCTCCAGAGCACATTCCTGAGGATGCTGCAGTGCACTACCGTCCCTTGAGTGTGAAGACAACAGACTTCCACAAGGCCTCCGAGCACATCAACACCCTGCACGCTATGGCTATGGCAGATGCTCCTGGTCACGCTGAAGACATCAACAGCCTAGCTAGTGCTGCGCACTACCACGTCGACGAGGCTCGACGCATTCACCGTGATGTTGCTCCTGAGAAGGACCGTGGTGAAAACTACAACTACCACATCGGTAATGCGACTAACCGCCTCGAGCGTCTGAGCAAGTACGTTCCTGACCAGAACTTCTATGAGCACCCCGCAGTAACACGGGCTGTATCGCACTTCAACAAGATGGACGGAATGCACTTCTCCGACTACTAGGCGACACGCCCGGGAAAAACTCCCGCGCCGGAAGACCAGCGGAGTTCAGAAACCTCTGGCACACTGGTACGTATGGCTAAGAACATCAAAGAATTTGGTAACAAGGTAGCTGGTGCAGCCACTGTGGCAGCATTCCCCGGCATGGCTGTGGGTCAGGCACTCTCTAACTACGGTGCAATCGGCATGGGTGCCGTTGGTGCTGGTATCGCTGGAGCAGCCATCACAGGCGCTGCAGGCGTCATTGGAGCTACAATCCACCAACGTGGACAGGCTAAGGGCCGTAAGCAGCACGCACAAGAAGCGTTCGACAACGCTCGTCGCTAGTTTTTAGCCACCAGTGCTGTAAAATCCGCCACCTTTAAAGGAAATGGCGCTGATTTGGGGCTTTCGCTCCATTTTCGACCCACATTTGTCGCATTTGACGGGGTCATTACTCAAAATCGAGTGAACAACGTGCTTTTCTTCGCCACAAAGGCACTTGTAGAGGTATGCAGGCACTAGTTTTCCCTTGAATCTACCATTTCGAGGATGCGACGAGCATTTCCAAGCATGTTATTGATGAATGAGTTTGCAAATGCCAGCCCCAAACGGTGCTTGTAGCCGTGTTTTGCCTTTCTCGACATTTTTGGGTGCCGAGCCTCTTCGTAACTAACCTTAAAAGCGTAAGTAATCAGGGCATTGAGCATCCGATTGCTGTTATCAGTGGTCGGAATGCCTGTTTTTTCGTCAAAAATCTCTATTTTTAGCATTTTTAGCGGTTCTCCATCAGCCAGTGGTAGATTTCCCACCCTACCCAGACAATTACGCCCAAAGTAGCGACTGTAAGGCCTGCTACGACGTACCAACCAACAATATCCCAAGGGTTCATTAGAACTTCACTCCTCCGCAGCAGCCGTCACAGCCGTGCATATTTTCTTCTGATTTACCAATTGACTCTAAATATCGAGCCGAATCTAGGTCTGGGTGCCCAATCCCGTGGGGGCAGATGCGCTCGAGGATACTGCGGTCCTCTCGCCAGTTCATAGGTGCGTCCGCAAGAGCATGGTTAGAAGGTCGGTCGTGAATACCACAGCCACGCCCCATACAGTCTTTCTCAGCGTGCACGTTACTTAGGACAAACCCCTTACCAAGGTCAGTCCAAAAGCCTGTTGTAGGGTTTTTACTCAGAATCATTATCTGCCTTCATTAGCTCTTCATACAGCCAGGTCATATCAATGGGGTTATCTCCACGCTTTGCCGCTGCTATTGTCTTGTTTACGTTAGCCATAATTGATACGAAAATACGTTTACGTTCTTTAGCTATAGCTAACTCAGCCACACGGTTACGCTCAGTAACAAGCCAGAGGTCAAACTCAGTTCCAGCTAACTGGTCATCGTAGGTTCCCTCAGAGTAACCAACGCGTACATCATCAGTAGTTATAGCTCGTACTTTCTTCACTTGCTCTTACCCATCGCGTAAGGCTCGTCCTTGACGATGTCGGTCACCCAGCTAGTGGTGCGTGTAATGACAACGCCGTCGCCACGCAAGTCAAGCCACATCTGCATGGCCTGACCTATAGCGATAGGTGCTACAACAACGCAGTTAATCCACTCTCCGTCACGACGCAGAACATTCTCGTCATCGAAGTGCCAACGGCGAACCTCACTAAGCTTATTGTTGAACTCGTAGTAGCTGCCGGTCTCGGTCTTTACAATCATGAAACCCTCCTTGAAAGATACTTTACCAGTTCATAGCGAATAGTCAACAATCCGATGGGATAATTGGTCAAATGCTCGTATGTTCACTTTGTAGAGAAGAAGCCCTTGATATGTGGCTTGGTCGTTGCGCCTCCTGCTGGGAAGAAGTGCAAGCCAAATTTAGTAAGGACGACGACTAATGTCTGGTGCAGATAACCTGGGCCCCATGTTCCTTGCCCACACCAACGCGGCGGGAACCACAATCACCCCTCCCATGTTCATGACTGCTGATGAAATAATCCAGCACCACCGTGCAGGAGACTTCATGGGTGCAGGCCGTGACTTCGCAACTCAAAACAAGCCCGTAGACGCAAGCAAGCCAGAAGGCCCCACTCAAAAAGACCGCATCTTCGAGAACAAGCTCGCCTCAGGACGCGGCTCAAGCCGCTCTCGTACATGGCACGCATCTGTCGGAGGTCAGCAAGAGGGCATCGGTAAGAGTATCGAGAAGCACGGGTATGACTGGGGCAAGGGCGGCGATGTTCGTACTCACGTATTCGTAGACCCCACCAACAAAATGGGTCCCAGCGTCCTTGACGGGCATCACCGCATTGCTGCGATGAAAGAGCACCGTCCCGACGAGTTCATCCCTACATCCGTATTCTTGATGGGAAAGTAATCATGGCAGCATCAGACCACCTTGGCCCCCAGTTCTTCCACGTATCTAACCGTGAGCTAGTTCCCGGAGAGCACCTCGAGACAAAGTTTGCAAAGAACATGCAGTACTCCGATGAGCAGGAAGCTGTATCACAGGCACAGTTCCGTGGTCGCGCTACTAAGACTCACGTCTACGAGACAACTCCACTAGGCCCTACACGCGACATTCCTAGCCCCACTCGCAAGTCCTACACAGTCTCTAACCAGGGATTCCAGGTTGTGGGCAAGAAGAGCACCTACGAGCCCAAGTAGGCTTTAGCCTTTGTGGTTACCGCAGATGCTGGCAAACTAAAATAATGACGACAAACGAACACTTTGATGTTGGGGTTGCAGATGCTCTGCAGGCAGCCCAGCTTGAAGCTAATCGCCTAGGTCGTTCCATCAAGGTTCAAGGCCGTTGGGTAAACCCATCCTCGGCATCCTTAGCTCGTCGCTCCAAGGCAAGTACCGACGTTAGCTCCCGTCTGAAGGGCGAGTTCAATGGCAACAAGTGATTCTGCAGGACAGCAGATGCAGCCATACCTTCCCGGTATGAAGCCTCCCCGTCGTGGCGACAAGAAGCCACACCAGATGACTCCTGAAGAGTTCTCTGCACACCCCTACGCAGTCTTCCGCTCTACACACCTCCCAGAAGGTCAGGAGCTAGATACCTCTAAGAGCTTCTTCCCCGGTGGCGGTGTTCACCTTGGGACTGAGCAGGCTGCGTTAGACCGTCACCGTGCCACCTCTTTCAAACCTGCGTTTACGGAACAGTATGACACCGGCAAGTCTCGCTTTAGCTCAGATGCTCGCCTTCACACCTACTGGCATAAACCCGAGGAAGAGCACCTCAAGAACCTTGGGCACGATAGCGAAGAGAACGACGCTATGCCCGGTACTCGGTACTATAGGAATGAGTACGAAGACCCAGGAAAGACCTCTTTGGTTACTACTGAAACCGACCGCTTGAAGACTCACGCTGATTACGTGCGTAAAGCTATTAAGTCAGGTAAGGGACATGAAGTTCCTAGTAAAACTATGGAGATGTACCGCCAAGGTGCTTTGGGCCGTGGAGCCTGGCTTCCCCGCGCACACACCACTCAGTTCACTGAACGGGACTCTGGCGGTATGGAACAGGCTCATCAGCGCATGAACGGGGGGCAAGTGTACGAAAGCCCCATCATGATTACGCATAAAGACCCTAAGGGTCAGCCATTCACAGATACCGACATGAACGACTTCCACCAAGAACATGGGTGGTATGCAGAATACAACAAAGAACCGGCTCCTCGCATCAGCGAAAACGGACCAGACCTACACCGACTACGTGAGCAACTAGCTAAGGACACGAAGAAAGGTGCCTAGAATGACCGAATTTGAGACAGGGCACTCCCCGTACCAGATTTTCTCGTACACGAAAGACTCCGTACACGTCGTAAACGCCAAGCACAGGGCCTCAAATGCTCTCGTGGGTGAACTAGTCTGGACAGAGCCAAAAGGCCGTGTAGAGGGCATACAGGTCCACCCAGACCATCAACACGCTGGCGTAGCCACTGCCATGTGGAATGAGGCTAAGCGTTACGCCACAGATAACGATGTAACTGAGCCACACCACTCTGATGTTCAGACCAAAGAGGGTAAAGCTTGGGCTAAAAAGGTAGGCGAGTAATGGGCCGCAATAACGCAGACTTCCAGGGACAGGTGCTGTATCACGGCAGCTACCACCCCTTTGAGGTCGGAGACACGGTTCACCCAACAAGCGAGCTTATGCCCGCGTATGCGACTGACTCACACGAAGAAGCGGGTAAGTACGGGGACGTGTATGAGGTAGCCCCAATCAGCGTGTCTAACTCATACAAAACACCTAACGGAACCACTCACTACGAGAGTAATGCTGGTTTTAAAGTCATAAAGTAGTACACTAGGTGACGGACATGCCGCTTGGGTGTCCTAACCTAACTATCTTGCTTTAAGGAGAAGATATGACTATTAACGCATCCCAATTTTCCGCACTGCTCCCCAAATATGACCGCTGGTCAGTCGGGTATGAGCCACTGTTTCACCGCCTTAGCGACGCAGCCCCCACGGAAAAAGTAACGTACCCCCCTTACAACATCACTCAGTTTGATGACACTTATGTCATCGAGCTGGCTGTTGCTGGATTCCGTCGTGATGAGATTGATATTACGGTAAAGGACCGCACGCTTACAGTTGCGTCCGACACATCCGCAATCGATGAAACCCCTGGTCAGAAGGGAAAAGAGCTGCACAAGGGCATTGCCCGACGTAGCTTCAAACTCAACTTTGCTCTTGCTGAACACATTGAGGTCCAGGAAGCCAAGCTCGAGGACGGAATCCTCACCATTACCCTTGAGCAGGAAATTCCAGAGGAATTGAAGCCCAAGGTAATCCCTATCACCGGTTAGATGTGTTAGAGTAGGTTTGTTCTTCGGAACAACCTAACCGAGTGGGATTCATTTTCAGTTTTTCTGTTCTTGGTGCAAAGTCTCACTCGGCTTGCCCCGGTGGCGCAATTGGTAGCGCACCGCTCTTGTAAAGCGGGGGTTGCGAGTTCGAGTCTCGCCCGGGGCCCGATAACTAAATATCGATGGGATATAGCTCAGCTGGCAGAGCGCTTGACTGTTAATCAGGATGTCGCAGGTTCGAACCCTGCTATCCCAGCCATTCCCCGTTAGTGTAACTGGCAGCACATAAGTCTCTGACTCTTATGGTCGTGGTTCGAATCCACGGTGGGGAGCAAATACGGTACACTAAATGGACACCACCCCGCTTTCTGGTTTTATGTAGGAGGGCGGGGTTTTCTAACCCCAAAAACAACGAAAGAGAGCAACATGGGAATCCTCGGAACAGGCATTCAAGAAGGCCTACTCCTCAAGCCAGTAAAGTACCAATGGGCTATGGACCTCTACGACCAGGCGGTCGCTAACACGTGGTTTCCTAATGAAATTCAGCTGGGTGAAGATATCGCAGACTTTAAGAAGATGTCTGAAGACGAGCAGCACGCAATTACATTCCTACTCTCCTTCTTCAACCCATCGGAATTGATTGTAAACAAGGCACTCGCTTTCGGCGTGTACCCCTACCTCAACGCTCCAGAGGCTCACCTCTACCTTGCAAAGCAGATGTGGGAAGAAGCAAACCACTGCATGAGCTTCGAGTACGTCCTCGAAACCTTCCCCGTAGACCGTGCCAAGATTTATGACCAGCACGTGTCTACTCCATCCATCAAGGCCAAAGAAGACTTCGAAGTCAAGTACATTACTCGAATGATTCAGGACACTCTCGATATCAACACTGTTGAGGGCAAGCAAGACTTCGTCCGTAACCTGGTGGCGTACTCGGTCATCATGGAGGGTATCTGGTTCTACTCAGGCTTTATGACTGCTTTGAGCTTCCGCCAGCGTAACTTGCTGCGTAACTTCGGCTCACTAGTTGACTGGGTTGTTCGTGACGAGTCGCTTCACCTGAAGTTTGGTATCAACCTCATTCTGACCGTTCTCGAAGAGAACCCAGACATTGCTACTGAAGAGTTTGCTGCGGAAATCCGTCAGATGATTCTTGACGCTGTGGACATGGAAATCACCTACAACCAGGACCAGTTCCCCAACGGCATCTTGGGCTTGAACTCCAAGTACGTAGCCCAGTACACACAGTACTTGGCTGACCGTCGTCTCGAGGAGCTCGGCTTCGAAGCCCACTACAAGGTCTCGAACCCTGCTCAGTGGATGGCTACTGCTAACGACACTCTGCAGTTAGTCAACTTCTTCGAAGCGACTAACACTAGCTACGAATCAAACGGTGCAAAGTAGTACACTAGCTCCATAACCCGCCTAGGGTACTGTCTCTAGGCTTAAGGCCCCGGCTTCCATGCGTTCATGGTTTACTGCCGGGGTCTTTGTTATGGTAAGCTAGTTGAGTTCACCGCCCCTCTGTACATACAAGGGCGGTTTTTCTTGTGCTACAATAAATCCACGGCTGATATACCTGGCAGAAATGCGGGGGTACTAGCTAAGACCAGTTCCAACCACTGCTGCTTCTCATGGCGGCTACTTGCAAGAGTGTTATAGGGCTGGTCACCTATGTCCTAAGTGTTACGGAAGCACAGCGGTCTCCAAAACCGCAAGCCTAGGTTCGACTCCTAGAGGATGTGCGATGCAGTCGTTATCTGACTGTATTGGTTCCTAACCCAGGGTGGAGAGGGCCGCCCATATCGCAAGGTATGGCGCTTTTATAGGAGGTCGCTCCTCCAAAGAGTAACAACAGATGTTCTGCTAACGCCGATATTTTGTTGGACCCCCACTCGGATGCCGCGGCAGGGTGGGGGTTTTCTTTGTCAAAACCATACCGATAGTGGTATAGTTTTGACTGCAGGGTCCTTTGGGGCACTGCACCCTGGGCTGTGGTTTGCAGAGATAAATGATTTGCAGAGCCAGTCCACCTCAAGTCGGAGGAAGCCCTCCACCTCTGGTAAGTTGCTCCGTATGGAGTGTCTGCTAGAATTGCAAATCCCCCTAAACACTTTGGTCCGGACGGTCCTGAGGAAGATGTACTGCATCTTCAGTTTGGGGGGATTTAGCTTTGCGCTCTAACGCAAAAATTAGTACCACTTTGTTGCACTGCAATGCAAAACTGTGGTAATGTCTGTAACAACGAAAAGGCGACGGTCGATTCGGAGTATGGCAGAACGAAATCCCTGGTCTAGATGGGATGAGAATTGCACAGCGTGGGCTTAGCGGCCCCAGCTTAGCGGCTGAAAGCGTTGGTAGGACTAAGGCGGTACTTCTATTGAGTATCTAGACTTCTCCTTGGTGGTAATAGACAATCCACCTACTCACTACAAAATCCCCCTCTGCAGGGTTCTCTAAGTTGAAGCGAAGCAGTGGGGGTTTTGTTATTTCTGTGGTAGGCTCTTCGTCATGCCTGGAAAAAACCAACAGAAAAGAATCGACAAGAGCCGCGCACATGCGCTCATGGTCTACCAGCGCGACCTTGCAAGTGTTGCGTTCTATACCCTGAGGCTCAAAGAAGCCCTTGCTATCGTTAAAGATAACGCCGGAGAGCTTTCGGAAGAGCAAGTGGAGCAATTAAAGGAACACACAGCCGCTCACCTTGAAGAGCTCAGGGCAGTTGCGGCTCATGCAGAACAGAACTATATTAACCATGTCGGTGAAGACTATGCGAAACAAATGATGAAGGAGTTAGCAAATGCAGAAACGACTAGTAAAGATTCAGACTCGACTAATCCCGCTGGGAGCCACGATGGCACTGAAGTCTGATACCAACGTATTTCCTCAAAGGGAGTACAGCAAGAAGCAGTACCGCCAAATGTGGCTGAACAACGTACTGTACTCAGCAAACCGTGACGACCGCGCAGGAGCGTTTGCTCTGGCTGGAGGTTTGCTTGGGGGCATCACATTAGCGCTATTCGTAGCTGGAGTGATTGTCCTGGTTTCTTAGCAAGGGAGGTATATGTTTACCCCAATCGAAAACTTCAATTTACCTGTAATTGATGAGTTCAACAAAAACGAAATTAATATAGATGGCCTTCGACTTATCTCTCACCACGATGGTCGGATAGAGGAGATACAAGAAATCCTCGACTACATCGACAGTCTGGCAAAGCCAACAAAGCAAATGCAAGACTTGAGAGAAAAGCTCGAAGCTAGGCTATCGGCCTATAAGAGAGAAGCCCCCCTTTAGGGGGCTTTTCCTTTTGTACCCTGTAACAATGGATACATGGGACGTAACGTAGGAGACTTTACTGGAGCGAGCATGACTGCTCGTGACCACGACGCTGTTGGTGCCCCCACAGCTGTACAGAAGTTTGACGGCCCATCTTCAACTAATTGGTCTGGGGCTGAAAACCGATTTGCTGGGCACACAGCCGCTCCCGTACCCTACCGAGGAACATAATGCTGCTAAACAAGCAACAGAACCAACTAGCCTCATACTTTGAAGACGAGATGCTTCGCAATGCTGGTCAGCGTAAAGAGCGCGGGTACACCGGCACAGGCTACTGGTACAGCAACTACCCCGCGTATATGGGCGCAGGAAACACGATGTATGGCGCTATGAGCACTGCCTCCAACCCCGGAGCTCCGACAGACACTGTTGGCTCCGACGTGGAAGCTGCGGCTGGAGAAGCTGGAGCTTTCGGAGGATAGGTCGAGTTGACCCTCCTTTTCCACCCCTACTTTGTCATCATTGTAAGTATGGAAAAGCGCAAACCACTGAAGCCAATGCCTCAGCGGGGACTCCTTTCAGAGTTCGCATACGTGCGCTTTCCCAAAGCAAATGAGCAGCAAAGCATCGCCACTTGGTCCTCACCAGGTCGCTCCGCTGATGGCAACGCTATCTCCGGGGGAACCTATCGAGCGACTGTTATTCGCAAACAGTTCGGCACTCGCTAATACTTTTCCCCTTTGTAGAACCACTAGGAAGACTCCAGAATCATGACACCACTCGAGACATTCGCTACCATCGTTGGTATCTCCGGAGGCTTGATAGCCATTCTTACCGCAATTTTTCGCCCCATCATTAAAAAGGTTAAAGCAATGCTTGACACCTGGGAAGACTTCATGTCTGACTGGAGAGGGGAACCCGCTGACGACGGGCACGACCGAGTTCCTGGAGTAATGGAGCGCCTAAATGAGCTCGATGGTGAATTTAAGCGCAACGGTGGAGCGACGCTTAAGGATGCAGTAGCTCGAATTGAAGCTAAGCTCGAACTAGTCGACGAACGCCTTGACAAGGGCAACGAAAAAATGGAAAGCATCGATGTTCGCCTCAAGGAAGGTGACGACCGCATGAGTCGTATCGAGCAATCCCTAGAAAAGGGAACAGAGTAATGGCACTTACACGAGGACCCGGCTACGCTGCCGGTACTGGAAATGCAGTAGAGATTATTGGGGCCGCAGGCAAGGGTATTGCCCAGGGGTTCAAGGCAGGTAACAAGCAGACTGTCAAGCGCATCCAAAAGATGACTAAAAAGCGTGACGATAAGCTTGCTCGTAACTCAAAGGGGGTTGTAGAGGCCCCGGCAGTGTCAACCGCGCCAGTACCCTTTTCTCCAGAGCGCAAGTATGCTGTGCGACAAGAACTTCAAGGACACGTCACTGCTGCACGCGAGGCTGCCGCACAGGCCACTCTGAACTACAAGCGACCAAACTCTGCCCCTACGTCACCAGCTACTCTTGATGAGGTTCCAGCATTTGCCGTAAAGAAAGCCATGATGTCGCACTACAGAAATCAGGTAAACGCAAACCTGAGTGCTTTGCAGCACAATAACAACAGCTAATTGATACTGTATTAAAGACTACTAAGGAGAACACAATGGTCACCTGCGCTAACTGCGAGAATGATGCACTTTACGTATACGAAGTAAACCGCGACGTAGTTGTTAACTACTGCGACAAGGACCTCCCCGGCTTCCTCAAGGAACGACGTAACGCTGGGGCACTACCTACTACTGAGGCTTACGCTAAGCTCCGTGAGGAAGCCCTTGCAGCCCTCACCCCAATCGACTTCAACACGCACGAGGAAGCCGCGCCCTCCAAGGCAGCTCCTAAGAAGTCAGCCGCAAAGAAGAAGCCATCTATCGAAGACATCGTCGAAGAGACCGTTGTTGTCGAAGAAGAGGCTGTTGAAGAAGTAGTTGTTGCTGAAATCGTTGAGGAAGAGCCTGTCTCTGAGGACGCCGAGTAGGCCCTAATGCCTATTATTCGCAAGTTTGCGATTCAGGGTCACGAAATACCTAAGACCGCGTACAGCCCTCACGGACCTTTCCCCCCGGAAGTACTGGCTCAAACTCGAGTAGTCTACGACACCGACCACGGTGACTCGTTGCACGCAGCCCTAGATGACATTAGGCTGTTCCGTTGCCGCGACTGTGGGACGATGTTATATGAAGACGAACTTGATACGCACGAATGTGATGCCGAGTAGCCTTCACTATCTCGACGCGCACGGGATAGTAACTTCCCCTCTCTAGAGAAAGAAAAACTATTATGGCAACAAATGAAAACGGAAACCTTGTTGATAGCAAGGGTAACGTAGTCGTTGACTTCGTGTGGGGAAACTTCCCACTTCAGCCAAACGACGACCGTGAAGAAAACGGTGGCGGTCTTTTGAACGCTGCTCTCGACAACCACTCCATCGCGTACCAGGGTTACAACGGCTACCCCCTCTACACCCCTAACACTCAGGGTGCTGAAGGTGCTGGCTTCATCGTTGTTCCAAGCGTACTCGGTCAGACCACAGCAAACGCTACTGACATCCTTGAAGATGCTGGTCTCGTAGTTACTGCAGCCACCGCTGCTACTAACGCTGCTAAGACTGTTACTGACATCGCCCGTACCTCTGGCTCTCACAACCTGGTCTTCACAGCTTCTGGTGCAGGTGCTGCATACGATGTTGGTACTCAGGTTGTTGTGTCCGGATTCAGTGGAGACGACGCATTCCTCAACGGAACCTACGCAGTTACTGCCAAGGCAACTAACACGTTCACTGTGTACACCACAGCTACAACTGTTGTTTCTTTGACTGGTAAGTCTGGCGCAGTTGTCGGCCTTGCTGGAACCATCAAGACTCAGTCTGTAGCTGCTGGCGCTAACGAAATCGAAGTTGGCGACGCAATCACCATCACACCATTTGCAGCAGCTTCCTAAGCAGTAGCTAATGGCTAACGTAGGTGTGCCCTCAGGGGGACCTCAGTACCCTTCTCGTCAAGAGCTGGGGGCACAACTACGCCCATACATTCAAGACACCCGAGCAATCGGGGCAAACCGTGGAGGCGCACGGTACGAAGAGCTAGACGAGATTTACCAGAACCTAGTTCCAAACGCCTATGACCCCGACATGGGTCCCGTGACTAGCTCTCCTTTTGGGGACGAGTCCCCCACCATACTTACAGATGTTCCGACATCATCCACCAACTACTCTCGTCCTCGCACAGTGGCTGCCGGTTACAACGAACTCACACAGACTGTTACTGTAGTATTTCGAGACGGAACGTTCTACAACTACTACGATGTGAGTAAGCAAGAGTGGTTGGGTTTTTCAGCGTCTTTCTCAAAAGGTAAGAACTGGCTAAACCACAAGAACTCAAAGCAGGCCTCCGAAGGGCTGTTTATTGGCAAGCCTCGTGGAGTAGCGGACGCAAGCTCTATCTCTCCGCAGATTCAAGAACAGCTCTATCGAGTTGCCCGAACGCAACAAATTAAGCAGACTCCCCGAGAGTCTCGATTTACCCCCGGCAAGGTTGCTGGGTGGCAAGCCCGCACAACAGGAACAAACCCGTCACGAGGCGGCAAAAACCCCGCAAGGACACGAAAGCCCTAACACATGCCCAAGGTACACAAAATCGGTTCAAATTCATTCGTTCAATACTTACCCAAGTTTCCAGCTAATTGGGGCGCTAGGCTTGTCGTCAAGGGCTGGACCCAGGAAATTGAGCCTCCGTTTAGAACGGCAGAGCCTTTCATCCTGAGACTTCCCTTCCATAAAGCGGTAGTATTTGGTCGTTGGACCGGCTCGGTTACAGAGGATGAGGCGCTTGACAAAGCGATTCAGAGATGGGATTTAACAGATGACGATTTTCAAGAAGAAAACGGATGGACACCAGTCCCAGACGAAGCTTCAGAAGAGGGTAGCTCAGATATCTACTCCTGAGCTTGTGACGTGGGCTGAGAACTCCCTCTTTGTTATTGGCAAGGAAGTCACTGGGTGGATGCGTACCAAGGAAGCTGCTCTTCTCGACGAGGCTGACCTCGGCGCTGAAGCACTATACGCGATTACACAAGAGCTGAAGAAGCGAGCAAAGAATGACTTCTGAAGAACTTGAGGACAAGTTTGAAGAGATTACTCCGGAGTTTTACGCCGAGGGGTCGGAAGCCCCGCTTCCTGAAGATAATCTGGACGAAGAGCTAGACGAGCTCTCTCAAGACTTTGTCAACAAAATCATTGACAAGATTATGCAGTTTATGGTGGTCCTCGTCGGTCACGACCTCCACATCTACCAGAAGCCTTTGGCTCGCCGCATTATCGAGTCCGTCATCATCAACGATGGTGAAGAGATTACAGCACTAGCTTCTCGTCAGTCTGGAAAGACTGAAACTGTGTCGGATACCCTGAGTACCTTGATGGTTATCTTGCCCTTGCTGGCAAAGATTTACCCAGACCTTCTAGGAAAGTTCAAGGGCGGTCTGTGGGTAGGTATGTTCGCTCCTACAGAGTCACAGGCTGAGACCCTCTTTAGCCGTACTGTTACTCGCCTTACTTCTGAGCGTGCTACTGAGATTCTGGGCGACCCAGAAATCAACGACAGCGCAGCTCGTGTCGGTGGTGTGACCAAGATGATTAAGCTCAAGAAGTCTGGCTCCACCCTCACCATGATGACAGCTAACCCTCGAGCCAAGATTGAGTCAAAGTCGTTCCACGTCATCGTAATCGATGAGTGCCAGGAAGCTGATGACTTCGTCGTCTCCAAGTCAATCTCCCCTATGCTTGCGTACTACGCGGGTACCATGATTAAGACTGGAACTCCGACAACCTCCAAGAACAATTTTTACCGCTCCATTCAGCTTAACAAGCGCCGCGCAACGGGGCGTGGTGCTAGGCAGAACCACTACCAGTGGGACTGGCGTGACGTAGCAAAGGTCAACGATAACTATGCAAAATTCATTCGCAAAGAAATGCTCCGCATTGGTGAAGACTCTGATGAGTTTCAAATGTCGTATAACTGCAAGTGGCTGCTCGAACGAGGAATGTTCGTTACACAGTCCCTTATGGACGAACTCGGAGACACGAGCCAAGAGCTCGTTAAGTCCTGGCACAAAACGCCTGTGGTTGTGGGGATTGACCCAGCCCGCAAGATGGACTCCACAATCGTTACCGTTGTCTGGGTCGACTGGGACAGGCCTGACGAGTTCGGTTATTTTGACCACCGAGTCCTGAACTGGCTCGAGCTTCAGGGAGATGACTGGGAGGAGCAGTACTTCCAGATTGTAAACTTCCTAAGTAACTACGACGTGCTTGCCATTGGCGTGGATGCCAACGGTGTTGGTGACGCAGTAGCCCAACGTCTCAAGATTTTGATGCCGCGCTCTGAGGTCGTTTCTCTCACCTCAAGCCCCACTGAGCAGTCCAAGAGGTTTAAACACCTACAGGCCCTCATACAGCGCCGCTCCGTGTCGTTTCCTGCCCACGCAAAGACTCGCCGTCTCCGTGTGTGGAAGCGCTTTATGCAGCAGATGATTGACGCAGAAATCCAATACAAGGGACCAAACTTTATGGTCGCTGCGCCCGATGAGTCCTACGCGCACGATGACTACGTGGACAGTTTAGCTATTGCGTGCTCCTTGACAGTGGACTTGGTCATGCCCGAAGTTCAAGTTACTTCTGGCGTATTTTTCAATTAATTTGTGATTGCACAGTATTTCCATTTGAAACGCGGGAAACTGGTAATTGAAATGCGCATTTCAATCATTTAAGGAGTTACTATGGGCATCGCCCCCGCACCCCAGTTCCCCGAGCGTTCTGCTCAGGTTTACGAGCGCAAGCTAACCGGCAACGACGAGCGTCGTGGTCCCCTTCGTTTCGAAGAAGGTATCGCTACCGACACCGACGTACCTACCGACTTCCAGAAGGGTGTAATGAGCGGTTTCGCTTCTGCTCCCGGTCGCCCCAACCGCAACGCCCCTGTATGGCAGAAGCCTGCTGAGGAAACTCTTGCAGAGCGTGCACACGTTGGTTCCGCTGCTTGGATTGAAGCACCTACCTTCCTTGGTGAATTTGCTCACGGTTCTTTCACGAACTACGCAGAGCAGACTCACGAGCAGGTAACTCGCTCGGGTGCACGCACTCAGCGTCTCAACCCAACCGTCGTAAACGACTAAGTTTTACCTGTTGGGGTTCTTCCCGGCCTGCTAGATTAGCGGCAGGGAAGGACCCCTTTCAACTTGAGGAGTAGGTATGGGACATCAAGTACCCACAAACGCTCGCCTGTGGCAGATGATTATCATGCAGGCAAAGGCGAAGTTTGCCACTTACCCTTCTCCCGGTGCTTCTCACTGGGTACACTCGGAGTACGTAAAGCACGGTGGTCAGTTCGCTGAGGTGAACGAGAACACTCGTCAAAAGAAAATGGCAAAGAAGCACTTCGAAGATAAGAAGCGCGAAGAACTTGCCGCAAGGTCTGAAAAGACTAAGGAACATGAAAAGGGCGAAAAGAAAAATGGTGATAAGTAGTGTCTGGATTCGCTGACTTCTCTCCCCCCAGCTATCGTGCAGCGTCATCTGACCTCACAATCAGCATCTCCCCCCTGGGACTTGTAGAGCTGGCTGACGAAGAGTTTGAAGTTCACGGCCCCCGTCTGAACCGGTACTCCCTTAACTGGGCTATGTACCTTGGTCACCACTGGGGTTACCGCCGTGAGCAGGGCGAGATGCAGGTCTCGTTCAACTACTACCGTGCATTCATCGACTACCTCAACCGATTCACTTTCGGTAAGGGCGTCCACTTCCGTAGCCCCAAGGCAACTGAGGCAATTGTGCCTAGCCTTCTTGAGCGCGTATGGGAAGTAGACAACGACAAGCACCGCGTCCTCTTGGAGATGGCACAGATTGGCTCCATCACCGGTGACGTGTTCGTCAAGGTTGCTTACGAAGAAGCTTGGACCGACAGCATCGACCGCTTCCACGCTGGTAAGGTTCGTATCCTTCCCCTGAACTCCGCGTTCTGCTTCCCTGAGTTCCACCCTCACGACCGTACCCGTCTCCTGCGCTTCCAGCAGATTCTGGGGCACAAGCCTTGAAGGTACTCGTCAGGTATTTACCTACACTGAGATTCTTACCGATGACATCATCGAAGAGTACATCAACGATGAGCTCATCGACTCTCGCCCAAACCCACTGGGCATCATCCCCGTAGTGCACATCCCCAACGTTCCTGTATCAGGTTCTCCATGGGGTCTTGCTGACGCTCACGACATCATTACTCTGAACCGTTCGTACAACGAAATTGCTACCGACGTTGCAGACATCATTAACTACCACGCGGCTCCTGTTACCGTAATCGTCGGTGCTAAGGCTTCTAACCTTGAAAAGGGTGCTAAGAAGGTCTGGGGTGGTCTGCCCAAGGATGCTCAGGTATTCAACCTTGAGGGTGGTGGAGCAGGTCTCCAGGGTGCTATGCAGTACCTCGACAAGCTCAAGACCTCCATGCACGAGCTCATGAACATCCCTGAGACTGCTCTGGGTCAGGTTCAGCCTATCTCTAACACCTCTGGTGTAGCCCTCTCGATTCAATACCAGCCCCTGATGAACCGTCACTCGCAGAAGACAGCGCAGTACGGTCTGGGCCTTGAGCGTATCAACGAGATTGTTATGCTCAACCTGGCAGTCAAGGAGCCTAACACCTTCATCTACGACCCTGAGACAAGCGGTCCTCTGAAGGATGGTCAGCTCGACCGGCTTGACCCTAACGACCCCATCACTTACCAGACCTACGCGCAGTTCCCACAGCCACTGCCTCTAGACAAGCTGGTACTGCTCAACGAACTGCAGCAGAAGATGACCATGGGTCTCGAGTCTAAGGAGGGCGCACTGCGTGCCCTTGGCGAAGAGTTCCCAGACGAGAAGCTTGAAGAGATTCGCTCTGAGCTCATCAGCGATGCTGAAGCGGATGGTGCACTCAAGCTCGTACAGATTCAGATTCAGAAGTCCATCATGGACATGACTGGAATGATGGCAGGACCTGATGGTTCCGCTATCCCAATGGAGCCCACCATGCTTGGTGACGGCGACACCTTGGGTGACGGCATCGAAGGCCCAGCTACTCCAGAGTCTGTAGCTGACCCTGATTTGAACTCTAGCCCCCTCGAAATGCAGGGTGAGGCAGAGATTCGCAACAAGCTTGTTACTGACGCGTATGGCACAAAACTTGCTGCCAGACAGACAGTTGACAAGGACAACTAAAAAAATCAGTGAAATCATTGATTTTAGAGAGACAGTCCTGCTTTCTTTAGCTTGACTTATCTCAAACACCGTTAGGTCATGTGGCACGCCCCTCGGGGCATTCGGAAAACGACCCTGAGAATGAAAAGAGAATAGACATTGTCTAAATCGGAAACTAACCCTGAGGCAGCAGATATTGCAGCCGTAGCAACACCCGCAGCACCAGAGGCTTTTGCAGCCGAGGTAGCAGCTACCCAAAGCCAGTACACCGCTGAAGATATTGAGCGTGCTCGTACTCAGGAAAAGGACAAGCTGTACTCCTCGATGGAGAAGATGAAGGAAGAGCTTTCGGCTCTTAAAGAGCGTGAAGCTCAGCAGGCTGCAAAGGAAGCAGAGCGTCGTGCTCAGCGTGCCGCACGAGAAGCAGAGGCTGCCAAGCTTAAGGAAAAGGAACTCGAGCAGGAGCTCGGATTCAAGGAACTCCTTGAGAAGAAGGAAGCCGAACTTCAGGGTCAGCTTGAAGCTGAGCGTGCAGAACGCGAGAAGGCATTCGCTCTTCTTGAACGTGAGCGTGAATTTCAGGAACTGACGGCTTACCGCCAGCAGCGTCTTGAGCAGGAGCGCGAAAACATTATCCCTGAACTCATTGACTTGATTAAGGGTAACTCCAAAGATGAGATTGAGCAGAGCATCTCGGAGCTAACAACAAAGTCTGCCAAAATCTTCGAATCTGTGGCTCAGGCCTCACAGCAGACTCGCAAGGAAATGGTCGGAACACGCGTCACCGTTCCGGCTTCTGGACCCCTCGATAACGACTCGGAAAACAATCCCTACAGCTCTAACGACATTAATAACATGTCAATGGCAGACTACGCGAAAAACCGCGCCAAGCTTCTTGGTACGGCAAGCACTAACCGCGGTCAGGGATTGTTCGGGTAATCTAACAACCTCTAACCTCTATTTAAGGAGAAACTGACATGGCGTCAGCAATTACCGGCTCGGGGCAGCTTGCCTCAGCTCCCACAGCCTACTCGGGCAGCAACTCGCAGCTCTCTCAGGCAATCCAGACCATCTGGTCTAAAGAAATCCTCTTCCAGGCAATGCCTATCCTCCGCTTCGAGCAGTTCGCTGTTAAGAAGACTGAGCTCGGTGTAGCCCCTGGTCTCCGCGTGAACTTCCTGCGTTACAAGAACTTCTCGGTTGACCCCACACCACTGACCGAAGGTGTTCGTATGACCACCAACGCACTGACAGCTGAGCAGATTGCTATCACAGTTGCAGAGCACGGTTACGCTGTTGCTGTTTCGGAGCTCCTGCTGAACTCATCTTTCGATGACATCATGGCTTCTGCATCGCGTCTCCTCGGTCGCCACATGGCTCAGTACCTTGACGTACAGGCTCGCAACACTCTTGGTGCTGCTACCTCTTCCGTCTTCGGTTACGACCGTTCCGGCATCACCGGTGGCGCATTCACCAACTACGACGAAGGTACAGCTGCTACCTCCATCGAGACCGTGACTGCAAACCACAAGCTCACCACCGCTACAATCAAGGATGCTGCGCTTACACTCGCAAGCAAGAACATCCCTCGTATTGGTGAGACCTACGTACAGTTCATCCACCCCAAGCAGTCTCGTGACCTTCGCTCGAACCCTGAGTTCATCGAAGTAACCAAGTACGCTGCTCCTGGTAACTTCATGCTCGGTGAAATCGGTCGTCTGTACGACGTCGTCTTCATTGAGACAACCCAGGTCAACAAGTTCCTCGCTGGTGGAGCGAACATCGACTACTCCGCATCTGTTGGCGCACCTGCCAGCCAGATTGAGGTTCCAGTCAAGGCTAACACCGGCCCCGGTCTTGGTGGTAACCCAGAAGCACCTGGTGCATCTGCTACCTCCGGTAACCAGGCTGTTGATGTCTACGAATCCATCATGATTGGTGACAACGCATTTGGTCACGCAATCAGCCTCCCCGTTGAGCTCCGTGATGGTGGTGTTCTGGACTTCGGTCGTGAGCACGCACTCGCATGGTACGCAATCTGGGGTCTCGGTGTTATCACCGACCAGGCTATCGTTAAGGCATACACCGCCTAATTCGGTACCAACCTCGGGAGGGGGGTCTTCGGGCCCCTCTCCCAACACAAACAAAACACAAGGAGAAATGAAATCGTGGCAAACACACCTACTAGCCCATTGGATGCAACGGGCAAGGCAGCAGAAAAGGCTGCTAAAGAAAACGCAAAGGCTCTCAAGGAACGTGCAGAAGAAATCTCACTAGTACGAGCAGCTGAACAGGAAAGCCTGGAGCGCGATGTATTCGACCCCAAGCTTCCTGACACCCCTATCCTCATCGATGAGATTGAAGAAGTTGGTGTATCGGTCAACAACGACAAGGTTGTTATCCGCACCATCGCAGACATCGAAGACATGACTTACGGGGTAGGAAACACCTACACCTTCAAGCAGGGCGTAAAGTACTCCGTACCCCGTGACCTGGCGAACTACCTTGAACGCCTCGGTTACATCTGGCAGGCATAAGCCCTAGCCTCTCACATACTGTCCGCCCTGCTGGTTCTCGCCCTCCTCCCAGCAGGGCGGACTTGTGTTTGGGCAGTATTCTCCTGCTAAACACGGGAACATAAATAGAAGGTAATTTCTCGGAGGTTTCGTGGCTACTATTGACAGCCTTGTAGGTCGCGTTCGTACAGAACTTGGGGACCTCGGCAAGTCGTTCGTACAGCAGTTTATGGCTGACGGAACCACTAACCGATTCAAGCTCAACTACTCCCCACTCGACGGCGCAAGCGTGCGGGTTTGGAAGAACGATGAGGAAATCTCAGACCAGTGCTCTGTAGAGGAATCTACAGGCGTGCTCGTCATTGACACCCTCCCGCTTGATGGCGATGAGTTCACTGTAAACGGTAACTATTTCCGCTACTTCACTACTTCGGAGCTCTCTAACCTCGTCACCGACGCAGTCTCTCAGCACGCAGGTCGTGACACCGACTCTACTGGTCGCAAGATTACTGTAGAGAACCTCCCCTTCATTGAAGAGTACCCCGTCGCAATCTTCGCAACGACAATGGCGCTGTACACTCTTGCTACAGATGCAGCCTTTGACATCGACATCATGGCTCCAGATGGTGTGAACATCCCTCGTTCTGAGCGATACCGCCAGCTCATGGAGATGATTACCACTCGTCAGGGGCAGTACCGTGAGCTTTGCGTACAGCTTGGTATTGGTCTGTACAGCATCGACGTGTTCTCGTTGCGCCGCATCTCGAAGACCACTAACCGCTACGTACCTGTGTACAAGCCTCAAGAAGTCGACGACCGCTCTTTCCCACAGCGTGCAGACCTCCCTCTACCCACTTACGGAGACCAGCGTCCTGCCTTCCCCACAGAGGTCGAAGAACTCACTGCCTACCAGGGCCGCTCATTTGCTACCAGCATTGACGTTACTGGTAACTACGCCGGTAAGAGCTTTGTTGCAAACGTTGTTCAGCAGCGTGGCTCACTTCAGCAGGTACAGACCTTCGCTTTGACAGTAGCTGGAGGCACTAGCCTTACAGTTACTGCTGCTATCCGTAACGCAAGCAGCACCACCATCGCTTTGACAGTCAACAACACGGGTACTCCGGTTACTGCTGGAAACACGGTTGCTATTACTGGCGTAGACGACACCGTAGACGGAACCTACACAGTAGTCACTGCCAACGCGACATCTATGACCGTGACAGGAACAGCTACTACTGCGCTTAACCTTGGAAGCATCTCTGGAACAGTGGAGAAGAGCGTGTCTAGCACCTACAGCTTCAACATGTCGCTCACCGCTGAAAAGACCCGTTACCTTGCAAGCCGTACCTGGTGGCAGATTCAGACTATTGACGCCTTTACCGACGAGAAGCTAGTCATCGCGGAAGGAAACCTCTTCACAGTACGTGTAAGTGAGGTAATCCTTTGAGCGTAACTCCAGGGCTTGACCCCAGCATTCCGGTATATCCGGAGAAGTCAGTAGATGCACTGACTCCCACACCTACTGAAGACTGGGTACCACTTGAGCAGGGAGGCTTCCCGTTTGCGGAGGTAGACCCTGACAACGCAATGTACCCAGTAATTGATACCACTTTGCTTCCGGGTGTTCCTGGGCAGCGAGGTCCTCGAGGCCCTCAGGGGCCTGCTGGTGATGGTTCTTTTCAGTACACACAATCCGGTGCAGCAACAATTTGGCAAATAACTCACAACATGGGCTATAAGCCCAACGTCCGTGTACAGGACTCAGCTGGCACAGATATTGAGGGAGATGTTCATTACAATAGTAATAGCGCTCTCCAGATTAACTTTTCCAAAGCTATCACCGGTGTAGCGTACCTATCCTAGGAGCCTAAATGTCACGTTCGTTTTTAACGTCCGTCAACCTGAACAAGAATGAGCTGCAAAACGCCGTTCTTCACCCTTTGACGACCGCTCCTTCGACTCCTGTAGAAGGTCAGGTCTACTACAACAGCACTGACAAGCAGTTCTACCAGTACAACGGTAGTGCTTGGGTACGTTACGTACAGGCTGGCTCTATCGTCAACTCTGACGTTGCTTCTAACGCGGCTATTGCGCTTTCCAAGCTGGCTACAGACCCACTGGCTCGCGCAAACCACACTGGAACACAGGCTTCCTCTACTATCTCCGACCTTGCCAGCGTCGTAAAGGCTTACACTCTCGACGAGTTTGCTGACCCAGTAGCTGCGCTCAACATGAACGGCTACCGCATTACCGGTCTTGCCGAACCTGTTGGCTCTAGCGATGCAGCTACCAAGAACTATGTAGATGCTTCTGTCGCAGGCTTGACCTGGAAGGCAGCAGCCCACCTGCTTGCTGCAAGCAACATTGCTTTGACAGGTACTTCAGCGACTCTGGTAATCGATGGTCACGCCGCCCTTGATGACGCGGATGACGGCTACCGCATTGTTCTTACCGGTCAGTCCACCGCCGCAAACAACGGTATTTACGTCTACTCCGACAACGGAACAACTTACGAGCTGACTCGCTCTAGTGACGCTGACACTTACCAGGAGCTTCTTGGTGCCACAATCTTTATTCAGGAAGGTACTCTCTACGGAAAGACCTCTTGGACTCAGAGCAACCACTACCTGAGCAGCTTCTCTAACCAGACCTGGGTTCAATTCTCTGGTGCGTCGGCTGCTACTGCCGGTGCCGGTCTTATTGCCAACGGTAACGCTTTCGATGTAGTCGGAACCTCAAACCGTATTACTGTAAACGCCGACAGCGTTGACATCGCCTCGACATACGTCGGTCAGACCTCCATTACCACGCTGGGCACAATTACCTCAGGTACATGGAACGGTTCGACCGTAGATGTGGCTCACGGTGGTACTGGAGCTACTTCCCTTACCGGGTACGTTTACGGTAATGGTACGGGTGCGTTCACCGCTTCAACGGAAATCAGCGCAACAGCAATCACCAACACTGCGCTATCCACAGCCGGTATTGTTACCAACACCTCGGGCGGTGTACTCGGTACCGTAGCTCAGGTCCCCGTAGCAAACGGTGGTACTAACGCTTCTACAGCAGCTGGTGCTCGCACTAACCTGTCCTCCACATCCTTTGCGCTCCCACAGAAGTACAGCGTAACTAACTCGAGCATCTCGCCTTCTAGCGGAATCGCTACTTGGACTATCAACGCAGCTACCCACGGCCTTGGTTCCGTAGGTTCTATTGTTGTTCAGCTCAAAGAGGTTTCATCCGGCGCGGTAGTAGACGCAGACATTATTATTGACGAGTCTGACGGAACTATCACAATCCAGTGGATTGCAGCAGCAACTGTAACTGCTGGTACGTACCGCGTAACAGCGATTGGCTAATCAAACTAAGTAAGGGCACCGATGTCGAAGAAGTTTCTCTCTCCGATAAGGCTGGCGCAGGGAGCAACTAACCCGGCGACTGGCTCTAGTGGTGAGCTCTTCTACAACACCACTGACCTGAAGGTCTACAGCCACAACGGAACTACGTGGCTACCTTCTGCTGGTGGGTTTACAATCTCCGACACCCCTCCGACATCTCCAGCACCTCGTCATGGAGACTCTTGGCTAGACAGCTCTGAGGGGGCTCTATATGCCTTCTACGATGACGGTGCTGGTTCCCCTGCAAGAACAAACCTCATTGCTAACCCTAGCTTTGCAACAGGCCTAGCAGGGTGGTCATACTCAGGTGTTGCTATGACCTCAAGGTCAACAACACAAGGGTACTCTGGGGGTAGCTCAGCTCAAATTGAGTACATCGCTAGTCAGCCAAGATTCTACTACCAAAAAATTGACGTAACCCAATTACTCGCGTATACAGCCTCTGCATACGTGAAGCAGATGTCTTCCTCCTCTACCTTCAATGTAGCAATTGAGTGGGCAGACTCTGGTGGAACAGTCTTAAGTGAGAGCCAGGGGTCTACCGCAAACGCAACTACAGCTGGATGGACAAGGGCAAGCATTACTGTTGATGCCCCAGCAGGTGCAGCCACTGCGAAGGTTGGAATTTACAACCAGAGTAACCACTATGTAGACGCAGTGATGCTTGAGCAGTCCGCAACACTTGGAGAGTACATTGAAGGGACTGTTGCAGGGGGCTCATCCGGTCAGTGGATTCAGATTCAGACTACCTCTGCTATCAACTCTGCTCTTGTTGCTCGTGCCGAGGCCCTAGAGTCTGACGTAACTACTCTGCAGGCACAGACCTCTGGCTTTGAGGCTGATGTCATTTCGCTTGATTCTCGTACTGACTCTTTGGAGTCACGCGCCACTGCTGTAGAGTCCCGAGCCACTGTACTTGAAGCCCGCAATATGTCGTACAACTACATTATCAACGGTGCTATGGACATTTGGCAGCGGGGGACCTCTTTTGCACCAGTCACCAATGGTGCGTTTACCGCTGATAGGTGGCAGGCACAGGCCTCAGTGGCATCAACCTCTCGAACTATTCAGCAGATAGCTCTTGCGGGAGCTATTCCTGAAATTGAAGAGGTCAAGTACTACCTGCGGTCAACTGTAAACACAATAGGTTCTGGGACTAACACTCGCCTTAGGTACAAGGTAGAGGGCGCGGATACTCTTGCGGGAAAAACGGTTACGTTCTCTTGGTATGCAAAGCAAAACTTTGCGGGGAATTACCGGGTACTAATACAACAAAACTTTGGTACGGGAGGAAGTGCGTCTGTAACTGCGTATGACGCCAACACTACATACACCACTTCATGGCAGCGCTACTCTGTCACGTTTGTTATGCCCTCTATTGGGGGGAAAACAATTGCGGAGGATAGTTTTATTCAAATAGAGCTATTTCAAGCAGACACTACCGGTGGCGTTCTCGAAGTCACCGCGGTTCAACTTGAAGCGGGCTATACAACTACTCCTTTCCGCCGCAATGCTCCTAGCATCCAGGCTGAACTTGCTGCTTGTCAACGCTACTGCTATGTCAAGAACCATGATGGACTTGATTTGATGTGGGGTTGGGGTAGATGGGAAAGTAATACCTTCTACTGCGTATTCCAGCACCCAGTCCGTATGAGGGCATTGCCGTCATTCACCCTAGTAACCCCTACTGGGTTGCAAGTAGTTGACCCTACTGTAGCTTGGTACACCGTGGCTTCCATCAACTCTATTCACAAAAACGGGGTGTCTGCATCAGACGTTAACTTCAATATGACTGGGGCATCTGTTACTAACAAGACATTTGGAGTTATGGCAGTAAACTCTGGAACGCCTAAATTAATTGTTAGTGCGGAGATATAACCTATGACCGCGATGAACTTTCCCTCTAGCCCCGCTGATGGCGATGTATACGGCGACTACACCTTTGATGGTGTAAAAGGTGTTTGGCGTACCACACCTACAACTCCGACAATCTTTACTAACTCCGACACACCCCCCGCTAACCCTAAGTCGGGTGATGGGTGGCGCGATTCTCGTGACGGAACAGCCTACGAGTACTGGGACGGGTTCTGGGTTCAGCTCAACTCTGTAGTACAGTCGTCTACTCCTGACTCTGTCCCTGTCGGAACTGTAATGGCGCTGGCAAGCAACTCAATTCCCGTCAACTGGCTCCTCTGTGATGGTACAGCTGTTAGCCGCTTTACCTACGCTGCTTTGTTTGCCACAATTGGCACAGCTTATGGTGCCGGTAACGGCGGCTCTACGTTCAACCTCCCCAACCTCAAGGGCCGTTTACCTATAGGTAAAGACTCGACCATTGCCAGCATGGATACCCTTGCTGAAACTGGCGGAACTACCGGACTACCGGTTGTAGGTGGCGGTACGGCTACCGGCTATGGGCTCACATACTCTGACAGCATGACCACTGCTATGTCGAGTGGAGCTTTAGCAACCCCGCCTTACCAGGTTGTCAACTACATCATCAAGGCAACTGCAGGTGTAACTCCCGCAGACAACGCTTGGCAGGCCTCCATGTCGGCTTCACTTGAAGCGCCAATTCGCCTAAATACCCAGACGATTACAGCAAATTACACCATCCCTACTGGATACAATGGTTCAAGCGCTGGGCCAATCACCATTCCAGACGGTATTACAGTAACCATCGCTGATGGTTCGGCTTGGAGCATTGTATGAGTGAGCTTGTATTTGGGAAGATTAAAGGTCTTCCAGTAAATAGCAACGTAGTTACTGTTCCTGCGGGACACACCCTTTACGCTCCGGGTCACGTCATTCAAGTGCAGTCGGTAACTAAGGTAGACTCTTGGACAACCTCGTCAGCTTCATACGTTGATGTTACAGGTATGGCGGTGGACATCACCCCAAAGTACGCCACAAGCAAGATTATGGTAATGGCGACAGTATCCGCTGCTCAGGTCACCAATAGTGACGGGCTGTTTCAGTTACTTCGCGGAGCAACCATTATCGGAAACGGTACTTTTGGAAGCCTAGTGAACGGGTTTGGTCAAGTAACTAGTTCATACCCTAACGGAATCGCAAACCAAAGCATTACATACCTGGACTCTCCTGCTACTACCGCTACACAGACCTACAAAATTCAAGGCCGCGTATACAGTGGTGGAACCCTTTGCGTAAACCGGAGAGGTGTTGACGGCGCTTTTGGTACCTCGTCCTCCATTACAGTTATGGAGATTGCAGCATGAGTACTCTTCGCGTGAACAACGTAACTAACGTAGCAGGCGGGACAACCTACGCTCCGGGTCACGTTATTCAAGTAGTGCAGACTTTTAAGTCTGACAACTTCCTTACTAACTCCACAACCTTTGTAGATGTTCCGGGACTTACTGTAACCATCACACCTAAGAGTGCAAGCAGTAAGCTTTTGGTCATGGTTTCGGGGATTACAGGGAACAGCAGTGCAAACTACGGTACGCGCCTCAATCTGTTGCGTGATGGAGCCCCTATTGCTCAGAGCACTAACTCCACGGGGGCTAATCAAACTCTTCAGGTGTTTTCTCAAGACGTCTACGCTACTCAAGCGGTAGCTATTAACTACTTAGACTCTCCGGCAACTACCTCTGCTGTTACTTACAAGATGCAGTTATGCTCCTTCAACTCATCTAGCAACTCAGTTTGGGGAAGACAGCCTACTGGAGATTCATACCCAAGTAGCTCTTCAATCATTGTTATGGAGGTAGCCGCATGACCTCCACAATGAGATTTGACCGCTTGGAAAACTCAATAGGAACTGTTGGGTTGGACGTAATAAATGTACCTTCTCGAGCAGAGGTGGGGCTGTCTCCCATCACCCCCTCATCTGTGACAGTCGGCTCTGGCTCAGCCAGTGTTGACTCCTCGGGACTTGTTACTTTTTCAGGGTGTACCACTGTTACGGTAAATGGAGTGTTTAGTAGCACCTATTCTAACTACCGTGTTGTAATGGACGGTACACTTGCCGCTGATAATGGTATTCGTATGAGGATGGATAACTTTACGGGGGCTAACTACGCGTGGCAATGGGTTCGTGCTTATGGGACAACCGTACAGGCACTTAATGAGACCGCTAACGCTGCCGGAATCTACATAACTTCTGGCGATTCTGACGGGCTTAGTTTTACGGCTGATGTTTTTTCCCCAAATAAAGCAGCTAGAACTAACCTTACCTTTCAAGGGTTTGGCTCCTCTGGCGTGGACTTTATTTATGTGGGTTCTGGTCAAGTAACCACAACAACTCAATACACTGGTGCAACCCTTGTCCCTAATGGTGGAACAACTGTTATTTTATGGATACAGATAAGGACTACTGATGGACATTACAGAAGCACTACAATCACTAACTCCTGAAGCTCAGTGGTCCCTAAATGGGGACCAGTACTCGGGCCTTACTTGGCTCTCAGAAGACATTGAGCAGCCCACAGAAGAGGCTCTCCTAACAGAGGCTGCTCGACTTGAGGCAGAGTACGCTGCGCTTGAGTACCAGCGCCTACGCGCTCCAGAGTACCCTAGTATTACCGACTACATTGACGGTGTTGTTAAGGGTGACCAAGCCCAAATTGACAAGTACATTGCTGACTGCCTCGCAGTAAAGGCTAAGTACCCTAAGCCGGAGTAACCCTATGGCAATCGACTTCCCCTCTGACCCATCGCATGGCGATGTCTTTGGTGCGTTCACTTATGATGAGAACGTACCTGGGTGGCGGTCGACCCCTGAATCAGCAAGTGGTATGCCTGCGGGTTCCATCATGGCGTGGGGCTCAGATACTCCACCAACTAACTGGCTCATCTGTAACGGCTCTGCTGTAAGCCGCACTACCTATGCCTCCTTGTTTGCTGCTGTCGGAGTAACCTACGGTGTCGGAGATGGCGCAACTACGTTTAACCTCCCTGACCTTCGTGGCAAGGTTCCTGTAGGTAAGGACTCCACCCAGTCTGAATTTGATATCTTGGGTGAGACTGGCGGAAACAAGTCGCAGGCAAAGTACGGGGACGGAACAACGACTGGCTACGGAGCTACCTACTCCTCGAGCCTTGGTGCCGGTGACTCCACAGGCTCTAACCTGCCCCCGTACCAAGTAGTTCAGTACATCATCAAGTTCTCTGCGGGTGTATCTGCTGGGGATACAGAGCTTGCTACCCGCCTCGGTGTTGTTGAGAACAAGTTCAACACCGGGCAGAATGATGTACCAGCGGGCTCTATCACCCAGTTTGCTGGCTCTACAATTCCCACTAACTGGCTGCTCTGTGACGGCTCTGCTGTGGCTCGGGCTACCTGGCCTTCCCTGTACTCTGCTATCGGTACTACGTATGGTGCTGGGGATGGTTCTACTACGTTTAATTTGCCTGACATCCCAAATGGAGATTCGGCTGGAATTATCAGCACACTCCGCATTAACTCTCAGGTAACTATAACCACAACAAATACTGACCTATCTGGGATTACCTCCACCGTAAACCTCAAGGCTGGGAGAACGTATCGAATCACGTTCTCTTCACCAAACCTAAATATGTCTAACACTGGTCGTGCTAGGTTTGACTTCCTAGCTAACGGTACACTTATATCTCGAGACTATGTTGGTGTGGCTGCGGGCATTGGTGGTGTTGCATTCAATTTACAGCCTTTATTTACCCCTAGTGCCGACGGCTCTTACGTACTCAAGGTTGCGGGTATGGTAGACGCTGGAACCGCTACGACCATGACCGTGTATGGTGACTCAGCTTCAACAACCCTCTTCAACGTAGAGGACATGGGCGAGTCTGCTGGGTCTTCTCTTCGTACCAAGTCCATTATCAAAGCAACTGCAGGTGTAGCTACCAACGAAAGTGCGTTTGTTACTCGTGTAGGTGCTGTAGAGACTCGAGTTGACTCTACAGAGACGGTAAACTCTACTCAAAATACTAGACTTAGTAACCTGGAAACGGCAGTACCCACTACAGCTTGGACTGCGTACACCCCCTCTCTATCCAATATCACTATTGGTAATGGCTCTATGGCTTTTTACTATCAAAAAATTGGAAGAACTGTAAGTATTCGAGGAATCATTATCTTTGGGACTACAAGTAGCTTTGGTGGGGCTTGTGACTTTAGTCACCCAGCTGGGTCTTCCACCACCCAGATTCTTCACCCCATGGGTTACGCGGAGTATTACAACGGCGGGCTATTCCATGGAAGAATTGTAAGAATTAGCGATAGTTGGTCCCGTTTCGTCGTCAGCACTGTTTCTGGGGTTAGGTTGGTAAATAATGAGCTATCAAATACTTCTCCTTTTACTTGGGGAAATAGGTACTGGGCGATGGTAAACATGACATACGAGGCAGCAGCATGATGATTGTAGTAGCCACCTGCGAAGTGGAAGAGTGCCCTAATATGGGGGTTGAATACCGACTTACTGATGGTGTTGAGGTTGTTGAGTGTGGGGGGTGCGGCGTCGCATTGCCTACTACTCAAACAAATGAAGAGGTGCCCGTTGCCCCTGAGCCTGTAGACATGGTCCAGGCTGACCTAGAACGCACAGCTGCACTCGAATCGGCTAAAGAAAAGTTTGCTGCCCTCGGCCTTACTGAGCGTGAAGTATTGGCGGTTTTGGGAATCTAATGGCAACTACAACTAATGGTATTTACTACCGAACTAATGGTGAGGCAGCCGCTACTAGTGAGGCTCAAGCTCTTTCTTTAGCAACTTCTGTGGACAATGCCATTGGGCTTGTTCCCCTCGTCCCAACTTCAGTTAGTGTTGGTTCTGGCAGCGCCACGACCTCCTCCTCGGGGAAGGTTAGCTATACAGGGGCCTCAAGCTTAAGCCTAAATGGACTTTTTACTACGGCATACGCTAACTACCGAATAGTCTTTCAACACGTACTCACTGCTGACACCGGCCTTAACCTAAGACTACGTGTAAATGGGGCCGATAATACCTCGGCTGTTTACAATAATCACCACGTTTACTGGGGGCCCGGGGGGAATGGTGTAAACATCATCTCAAACCACACTGTTTTTGGAGCTCTCTTTGGGCATGGAAGACAGCGGGGAGCTTATGAGGTGTATGCCCCACAACTCGCGGTAAGAACCGGAGCAACTTTTCATGGAGTTGCTGAAAACGGGTCCGGAAGTACCGAACAACACACAAGCAGTGTTTTACACAAATCAGACACCCAGTTTGACGGGGTAACGCTGTACCCTACTGGGGGCACTTTTTCAGGGACAGTGCAAGTTTATGGATACAGGTAAATAATGGCAACCACATCTCCGGCAGGTATTTATTACCGCACACAAGCAGAGGCTCGTCCTACAGATGAGGCTATGGCTCTTTCTTTAGCAACCTCTGTAGATACCGCTATTGCAATGAGTCGAGTTGTGCCGTCTTCGGTAACGGTAGGTTCCGGCTCCGCTTCGGTATCTGCCTCGGGTGTTATCACTTTTTCTGGGGTATCCAGCCTCAGCATTAACAGCGTATTCACTGCAGCCTATAGCGCTTACAGAATTGTTTTTTACAACCTCTACTGTGCCTCTGGAAATGCTGAAATTCGCTTGAATCTTCGGGCGGGTACAACAAACGCCACCACAGAGTACTACGGCGCTGGCTATGTTGCGTTCTTAGGTAACACTTTAGGTTTTAGTCAGGTTCGTTCAGGAAATTACATTCCCGGAGCTACCGTAGACTCCGGAGATTACGGGACTTCCATATTTGAGATATTAAAACCTCATTTAGCAGTAAAGACAGGCATTAACTCTCGAGGAGCCGGGTACTACTCTTCCAACCCTTTGGGAATGCAGATGGACGGGTTCCACAACTACAATACGGCCTATGATGGCGTCACGTTTTACCCCGGAAGCGGAACTATTTATGGTACCGCCCAGATTTACGGATACAGATAAGGAAACAAATAATGTCAGAACCAATTGATATCACACCAGAAGATAGCGTAGTACCTGTCTACCTCGTACCACTGACCCCTGAAGAAGAGGCAGAGCGCAAGCAGTGGGCTAAAGAAGCCAAGCAGCGCGAAAAGGACGAGGCTGCAAAGGTAGAGGCTAAAGCCTCTGCTGTAGAGAAGCTTGCTGCTCTTGGGCTCACCGAGCTCGAAGTTCAAGCACTTCTCGGCCTTTAAGACACGCCGACTAAACACAGTATTGCCATCTAGCCGTGATAGGCTAGGTGGCAATATCTCGTACCCATTTGGAGGACTACATTGTCACGCAACGAGCTGTTCGATAATCCGGCATTCTTATCTGACCTAGCAGATGTTACACAAGGAAGCCGAGCAATTGCAAAGCGGTGGGGCGTCGGTAAGACCTCCATCAATAACTACCGTGCGCAGAATGGCATCGTTGCTGTTCACTCACCTAACGTTCCCGTCACAGGCATTCTAAGAGGCGAGAAAACCGTCACTGAGACATCCGATGGTACACGCACTGTTGAGGCCATTAGAGACCGTCCTGTGACGTTACAGGATGCTCGTGACTGGATTGCAGCCACTGGAGATAACCCAGATGACTACACACTCAGCATTCGCTCCATTGCATACGGTCTGGACATGTTTTCCAACCGCATGTCGGCTGTCCCTAAGTTCAAGAAGGCTGGCAAGGCAACCGAGCAGGTTGACTACACAGCAATCAGTGAGCACATCAAGGGCTTCACTTACGTGCCTCCCAAGAAGGACTTCCTCGTAGACCTGTCGGTCATTCAGCCTACAGACAACCAGCTGGGCAAGACTGACTTTGACGGCGGAACCCCTGAGACGATTGACCGCGTCATGGGTAGCTACGCAAATGCTGCGGAGTACATCAAGGAGTACCGCCCACGCCAAGTTCTGCTTGCGCACACGGGTGACGGCATTGAGAACTTCTGCAACACCTCGAGCCAGCGCGACACCAACGACCTGGACCTTCCTCACCAGATTTCTACCATGTACCAGCTGGACCTCAAGGGTCTTGAGATGCTTGCACCTCTTACCCAGGACCTGACAGCTGCATACGTTCCTTCTAACCACTCACGCTGGCGCGTAGGTCAGAAGCAGGATGGTGGAGACCCTCACGCAGACTTCGGCATTACTAACGCCAAGATGCTCAAGTCAACGCTTGACTCCTTTGGCGTAATGCCAAACGTCGATATTGTATGGCCTGAGTCTCACATGGAGTCCATGACTGTTCACTTCGACACCATCAACATTGGTCTTGTTCACGGGCACCAGGCTGGTGGACCAGACAAGATGGGTGACTGGTGGGCTCGTCAGGACCACGGACGTATGCCTACCTGGGACGCGGACGTGCTCTTTGTAGGGCACTGGCACAGCTACCGTGCTTACCAGTCTGGTGACCGTCGTATGGTCTTTGTAGGCCCCGCTAACGAGCCCGGTAGCTCGTGGTACAGCAACCTTAAGGGTGAACGTAGCACTGCCGGAATGCTCGGAGTCTCATTTGTTCAAAAGAAATGGAAATTCCAAGAGCTTCTCTAACTAATAGTAGAAGGGTCTACTTCTGAGCTCTGCTACAGTAGAACCTCAACCTTTTAAATTGGAGAAACCTTGAACGAGAACAAAGACAACATCGGCGGCTATGCAGTACCAGTAGACCCAATGGACGCATTCCAGTGTGACAGCTGCCAGTAATACCCTCCAAAGGTATAAAGGCCTCCTACTTCGGTAGGGGGCCTTTTGGTTTACCCGGTTATCTCCGACAGCCTTCTTTACACTTGATAAGGAGAAGGAGATATCTTGACTATCTATGACTGCCCAGCCATGAGCTGGAACGAGTTTTTAAACATCCCTAACGGAGAGACTGTGTTTAACCACGGCGCTTCGGAGTGCGTAGCACTGGCAAACCAGTACAACGAGGGTGTGCTCGGAGGCGGCTTCGTACAGGTTGGCTCCGCTTTACAGTGGTGGACCAACACCAACGTAGCTGCCGTTCACGGGTTTGACCGTATCGACTCTAGCCCTCAGGTTGGCGACATCTTTATCGCTTCTGGGGACCTCTATAACCTCCCATTCGGACACATCGGCGTTGTTGTTCGCGCATGGGATGGCTCCACATTTGGAACCATGGAACAGAACGTTTACGGTGAGTTTGTGTCGAGGCACGACCGCACCATGGCAAACGTTGACGGCTTCCTTCGCCCACAGAACCAGTCGCACCTGACTCCTCCTGCACCTGTGCTCACTGCTACACAGCGCGTTGCTGGTCCTGAAGGTGCTAACCGCCGCTCAGCCCCATCCTCACAGTCTGAGCTACTTGAGCCACACCTCGAAGCGGGTACCGTAGGTAACTTCGTGAACTTCGCTCATGGAGAAGACCCTTACGGTCTTGGTAATGACGTGTGGTTCCAGGGGGTCTCGGGTAACTGGTTCTACTCTGGAGCATTCACCTCACAGGCTACTGACGGACTTGTAGATGTCACTGTCTACACACCTGCCCCTGTAGTTCCTGCGCCCGTTGTGCCTGAACCAGCTCCAGTAGTTCCAGAACCTACCCCAGTAGACCCAGAACCTACACCTACCCCCGTACCCCCCACCGTCCCAGACATCCAACAGCCTGAGGATGTAGTCATCACAATCGAAACTGAAAAGACAAAGGAAATCACCGTGTCCACACCATCAGCAAAGCCCTCTGCAACTGACGCCCAGATTAAGAAGCTCGTCGCTACCTCAAAGGTCTGGGAGCCTATTCAGGACCCCAACGCACCTGTCATCCCCGATAACGTAGCAAAGCCTCTCTGGCTCATCCTCGCTCTCGTCTCATCCTCTACCCCTTACGCTTTCGGTCTGACCGTTGTCGACTGGGCGGCATGGGACGCAACCATCGCAACACAGGCAGCTGCCTTGATTGTTGCTTGGTCTGGAACACTTGCCTCTGTGCTGGGTCTCTCCCGCTTCAGCAAGAGCGCTGCGAAGTAACACCCGACAAGGAGTGGCCCCTGGCGACCTTAGCGGTTGCTGGGGGCTTTTCCGCTCTAACATAGATATAGACCACAATACCTCTAAGACTGGGAGTCTCTAGGTGCCCGTACAGACCCGCATCCAGAACCGCCGCGATACCGCCGCGAACTGGACCTCTACAAATCCAACACTTGCTTCTGGTGAAATCGGCGTTGAAACCAACACCGGTAAGTTTAAGGTTGGTGATGGCTCTACCGCATGGACCTCTCTCCTCTATGCCCCCGCGGGTCTTGCTTCGACGGCTACGAGCCTTGTGAGTGGTGCAGCAGGCTCCCTGCCGTACCAAAGCGCAGCGAATACCACGACGATGCTTTCGGTTGGAACACCGGGGCAAGTTCTGATGGTAGACGCGGCAACGACGCTTCCTAAGTGGGTTACTCCCAAGCTGGATGCTTTTGCTACAACTAGCTCTTCTGAACTCCGTACCGTTCTTTCTGACGAGACTGGAACCGGCTTTGCCGTGTTCAATGATAGCCCTACGTTGGTTACCCCCACTATTGGCGGTGCTGGCGTTAACTTCTCCGGCTCAACCTCAGGAACCACCATCCTTAAGGCTACTGCAACCGCTTCAGGAACCCTGAGTCTTCCCGCAGGTACTGGCACGCTCATTACCGCTGAAACAGTCGCTGATACTTATGTGGCTGACGCTGGTGGAACTATGAGTGGTGCGTTGGTTGTCAACAACACAATTACGTCTAACAACACTGTCACAGGCTCTAGCCTTAAAGCTACCGGACTTACCACTGCGGGCATCGTAACCAATAACTCCTCTGGAGTATTGTCCACAGTTGATAAAGTTCCTGTGGCAAATGGTGGTACCGGCGGAAACACCGTGGAAACTGCCCGCCAAGGTCTTCGAATCTTTGTTCAGGCTACACAACCCTCTAGCCCTATTTCGGGTGACCTCTGGTTCTGGTAGGTCCTAAATGTCTAGCTCCCTAAGCTCTAGTTCCAGCCAATCAACAGCAAAACAGTCAGAGAATAAATCGACGGTTGCCGTTAGCGCTACAGTAACTATTACTGCGGGCTATTTTCAAGGAGACTCATACCAGTCTTGGGGCCGCATCTACATCAATGGTGTTAGGTATGACATAGCTGGACCAACCTATATGGCGGCGTTGAGTGACCCTCACGTTGCTCCAGACACTTGGTCATTCTCTAAGTCTGTTGATATTGCCCACAATACTGACGGAAGTCGCGGAGCTGTCGCTTGTTCAGCGTCTTTTGATGTCGATAATGCCTCGTTTCACAACTCCAGCTCTGACACTGCAGACCAGCCTGCTCTTGACTATGTACGCCTTCCTACTACTCCCGGGTTCTCTTCAGGTCCGACCCGGTCTATAGCAACCGCTACTATGAACCTTTCAGGAGTCACTAACTACGGCTCTTCCCTTAATTACTATGTTGACTTTAGTCAAAACGGTGGGGGATACACGGGGCAGAAAAGCAGCACTAGTACATCTTTTTCTTTCCCCAACCTCTCACTTGGCTCTTCCTATGTTTTTCGTGCATACGCAGGGGACTCTGAAGGCACTAGCGGCACGACTACGTCTGGGACTTTAACTGTACCCAACGTCCCCTCAGCCCCAAGTACCTGCTCCGTGTCCGCCCCTGCGGGGAGGTCTGTAACTGTTACCTCCGGCTCTGCAATTAACAATGGCGCAGCAATAACGGGGTACTACGCGCAACAAAGCGCTGACAACGGAACTACTTGGAAAAATGCTGCGGGCACACTAAACGGCTCCGACCTAATGACTAGCCAAGCCATAACCTATTCGGGGCTGACTGGAGGGGCTACTTACAAGTTCCGAGTATTTGCCGCTAATGAGATGGGGTCAGGAGCAACTACAACTTCATCCAGTACTTTTGTGCCATCTGGCGGTAAGCGTTATGACGACACTCTTCCTACTCCAGCCTTTGTTAATGCAAGTACAGCTAGTCGTAGAAATGAAGCAAACACCGCTTGGGTTCCTATTGCTACAACCAAAAAGTATGTGGTGTCCGGGGCTATTACTAATGCCGTGGGCAACGGGACTTCTGTTACTTATACTGCAAACAATGCTTTTAGTGTTAGCCCAGCAAACACAGTCACTGTGACAGGGGTCACCCCTTCCGCGTACAACGTAGTCAACGCCGTAGTTACTGCTGCTACCTCTACATCTTTTACCGTGACTAGCTCTGCCACAGGCACATACTCATCCTCGCCATCCAGTCAGGCTGCGGGTTGGATGGAGTTTGTCTAGTCCTGAAATCTAGGCAAAAACCCGTCAGACTAGAAGTTGATGGAAAGAGGTTCTGATGCGTGGAGCTAAGCTTCAAGGTCGCTTTGACATGGACTATGAGTCTGCGTCTATGTACGAAGGCATTGCAGAGGACCTCGGCGGTACTGTTGGTCAAGAAGTCGACTGGTTTCGTTGGCAAGAGTACTGGGTAGATGAGAACTACACAGCTATTGTCGACGACATCTACGACACTTCTAGTGGGACTGTTGGAGAGGGACGCCGTTGGATGCTGCCCTTCAAGCTGCCCTCCGTCATGGCCCAAATCATCCGTTCTAGCAACGTTATGAATGAGCGAGGATTTTATGTTACAGACACTCTGCGCCTTGTGGTTAATGTGGGAGATGTTCAACGTCTTATTCCAGAAATGATTGCAAACCCCAGCGCACACATTAAGGACCGAATTGTTTACCGAGGACAGGTATTTACCCCCAGCCGGGTACTCCCCCGAGGTTCTTTCGGAAACCGCTGGGCAGTCGTCACCATTGACTGCAACCAAGTCAACCCCGAAGAGCTCGTCAACGACCCGCAGTTCCAGTACTACGCTCAGCCCGCAGTGGTTGACCGCCGCAACGTGGTGTAAGCCATGCCGTTCAAATCAGAGTCACAGCGCCGCTGGATGTACGCTAACGAGCCGGGAATGGCAAAGCGTTGGGAGTCGGAAACCCCTAAGGGTAAGAAGCTTCCTACCAAAGTTCACAAGGTAGAGAACAAAGAGTACATGCGCGGAATGCAAGAAATCCGACGCAGTAATGCTTCTGGCACACACGACGACCGACCTAACCGTGAGCGCAGCCGCAACGACCAGTTACGTGCGGCGGTAAAGCGCTCTAGGAACGAGGAGTAGGACGTGTCGGAGGTAAAGAAGTTCGGCCCATACAAAGGCTCTGAGCAAAACGGTGGTCGACCCATCTACGTTTACAAGAAGAAAATAAATGGTAAGTGGTTTACCACATCTTCTAACAAAGCAAGAGTAGATTATGAAGACCGTAACGGAAAGCTCCCCCGCACTACGGACGTGGACCATAAAGACAATGGTGGACGTAAAGGACATGACGGAGCAAACAACCTTCAAGCAATGAGCCATTCTAAGAATGTGGCTAAAGAGAATAAGCGGAGAGCCAAATGATGTGTGGAGACCACTGCGTTTGCGGAAAGAAGAAGTAATGTCACCGGCAAAGAAAGACCCGCGCCTCGAGCGTGCCGGAGTATCTGGGTTCAATAAGCCTAAGGCAACCCCAGGACACCCCACCAAGTCCCACGTAGTTGTGGCGAAGGAGGGGGACCAGGTCAAGACAATTCGATTTGGTCAGCAAGGAGTAAAGGGTTCCCCCGACGGCTCCAAGCGTAATGAAGCATTCAAGGCTCGTCACGCAAAGAACATCTCCAAAGGGAAGATGTCAGCAGCCTATTGGGCAGATAAGGTCAAGTGGTAACCATGGCAACTAAACCAGCCTACGAAAAGGGCAAGTACACCGAGTCTAAAGACAAGAAGAAGGATGCAGCCATGACTAAAGGCATGACTGCAGCTGAGAAGCGTGAGTTTGAAAAGAAAGATAAAGCTCACGGCGCAAAGGCAAAGCCTAAGACGATGGCTCAAGATAAAAAGATTGATGCCAAGATTATCAAGGGCATCAAGGCCAAGCGAAAGTAGTTAGAGTAAGCCCCGCTAAGTGCGGGGCTTTTCTCTATCCTTGAAGAGTAGATGTTCGTGCGAACTCTACCTAGCTCTGCTAGACCTGCGCCTCGTAAGGGGATTTTGCGAAATGAGTACACCTATGGTGAAGCAAGTAGGGTTTGTTGAGCTCGTTTCTGCAAAGTTAGGTGGTACAGAGTAATGAAGCACATTATTGATGCTATCCACCGTGCCGCACAAGAAACCACAGAGTTTATTACTGGAGACCTCCAGTCTCACGCTAAAAAAGTTGGCTGGAGCCACGAGGCGGCGTCTGACGTAGCTGTCAAGTACCATGAAGGGCACTTCTCTGCAGTCGCAGATAGTGATGCTGCTTTCATGAGTGAGTACGGTGCTGAGACTGCCCGACCAAAGCCAGCGCTTCGAAGCTATGCAAAGAGTTCTCCAGCCGCAGAGTCTGCTCTGTTAGGTAACGTAGCTAAGCACGTAGGAGGTCTACTGTGACATTTTTGCTATCCGAAGACGAAGCTCTGCGCGAAAGACTACAAGGGATGGTTGTCAGCGACCAGAAGGCCCTGAACCAGAACACCACCCGCGATGTCGGTGTGTGGTTTGGGCAGCCTGACCAAGAAATCCGCTCTCAGTCGTACCCCTATGTCACTATTGACATGATTGACATTGAGCGCGACCCTAGTCGTGAAATGCGCGGAAAAACAGCCCCGAGCTACCTTCGTCCAGCCAATTTGCCTGAAAACAAGGGGTTTGAGGTAGACATTCCTATCCCCGTAAACATCGACTACCAGATTACTACGTATGCCCGCCACCCCCGGCATGACAGAGCAATCATTTCTCAGCTTCTATGGGAGAAGCTGCCCATTAGATTTGGCGTCCTGGAGCTTAATGACGGTACCGTCCGTCGCTTGGATGTCGTAGGTGTCTCAAAACGAGATGTGACGGAGCAGGCAAAGCGCCTCTTCGTTAATGCTATAACTGTACGGGTCTCCAGTGAGGTCGTTCAGGGACAGCTATTTGAACTGTATAAGGTTCTGGAAACTGTGGTTGACGAAATAGACGTTACTCGTTTAGACGGACGTGTCGGAGACCACAACTTCTGGGCCCCCCGGTGAACTAATTAACTCGATACAACTCGGAACCCACGGAAAAAAACCAACTATTAAGGAGAAACCATGGCTTATGGTCGCCCCGGCGTTTATGTAACTGAGCGCCTTCTCCCTGCCCCAATTACCGTTGCAGGAGCCGCTAACGCTGCTGGTGCTGCCGTCGGTCAATTTGGTCAGGGCCCCGAGGCTGTCACTCTTGTGACATCCTGGTACGACTTCGTTCAGAAGTTCGGCGGGTACAACACAACGTACCCCGCAACATTTGGTGTAGGACAGTTCTTTAAGAACGGTGGAACAGAACTTTACGTTCGCCGTGTTCTTGGAGACGGTGCTGCTGCTGCCAGCGTTGCAATCCCCGGTACATCCGGAACAATCGGTACCATGACAGCAAAGAACAAGGGAACAGACGGAAACAAGCTCCGTTTCCAGTTCTCAGCTGCCGCAACCTCTGGTTACTACAACCTTGTAATCTACAAGGAAGTCGGAACTGATGCTACAAGCACTACCGATGACGTCATCCTAGAACAGTTCCTTAACGTAGTTGTTTCAGATACTGCATCTAGCGACTACCTTGTTACGGTATTGGCACAGGAGTCTTCTTATGTCAGTGCTACTTTGTCAACAAACTCTACCGCTCCCGGTGTCGCACTTACCCCGCTTACTAGCGGAAGTAATGGCGTTGCTGCTACAGACACAGAGTTCATTGCCGCGCTTTCTAGCTTCAACAACATTGACCGTTCTCTGGTTATCTTTGCTCCTGAAGTTATCAAGGACCTCGGTGCAACCGATGGCGGACTTGTTCAAGAAAGCCTAGTTGATTGGGCTGAGTCGAACGATGGCTTTGCAATCTTGGACACTGCAGCGGACCTCACAGTAAGCGCAGCAGTTACCTACGCAGCGGGACGCGGTGCGTCTAGCAACGCAGCCATCTACTACCCAAACCTGTACGTAGCAGACCCACTGGGTCGTAACGCTTCGTCTTTGCGTAAGGTAGGCCCCGCTGGAGCTATGGCAGGTCTTTTCCTGTCTACTGACCGCCAGTTTGGTCCTTTCAAGGCACCTGCAGGTATCCGTCAGGCTATTAGTGGTGCAGTAAGCACAGAGCGCCAGTTCACCTCTGCTGAGCTAGACGCTTTGAACTCTGCTGCGTTCCCTCTGAATGCAATCCGTAACGTTCCCGGTGCGGGCGTTGTTCCTATGGGTGCACGCACACTCAAGCAGGACAACACACCAAACCGCTACGTAAACAGCCGCCGCTCACTCCTGTACATCAAGCGTCAGCTTGAGACCCTCACTGAGTTTGCTCTCTTTGAGAACAACAGCGAGCAGCTTTGGGCACGTATCCGCACTAGCCTGGGTGTATTCCTCAACGAATACCGCAACCAGGGTGGTCTCCGCGGAACAACCGAGGCTGAAGCGTTCTTCGTCAAGTGTGACGCAGAAAACAACACTGCAGCGAACATTGCTGCCGGTGAAGTTCACATCGAGGTTGGTGTTGCTCTTGAGTACCCAGCTGAGTTCGTAGTCATCACTCTGAGCCAGAAGACCTCAAACTAACCGAAGGAGAAAATAATGGCAACCGTCATTAACAACCGGTCCGCACTTGAGACCGACCCGATTAGAAACTTTCGGTTTCTGGTCGTAATCAAGCCACACCAGATTCAGTCTAACGGAGGAGTTTCCTTCGGTAACGTGGCTCTTGGCTTCACTTCGGTATCGGGTCTGTCAGTAACCACTGACAGCATCCCCTACCGTGAAGGTGGCTACAACACAACTGTTCACCAGATTCCTGGTCAGACAACGTTCTCCCCCATTACACTGCAGCGCGGTGTTACTCTGGGTTCTCAGAGCGAGGCTAACTGGAACTCTATGAAGAAGTTGTTCCGTACTGTTCAGGGTAACGGCGGCTTGTCCAACGTTACTGAGAACTTCCGCTCCGACATCGAAATTCGAGTACTCAGCCACCCTATCGCCGGTTCCGGTGCGGGTCTTGAGGGCTCGACTGCTGAAGATGACCACGTAGCTATGCGATTCAACGTTTACAACGCATGGATTACTAGCCTGGCGTATTCTGACCTCAACGCTGGTGACAACGCCATCTTTGTAGAGCAGATGACTCTGGTACACGAAGGATTCGACCTTAACTGGGCTCCTAACCTTCAGTCACCTGCTGCAGTATTCAACTAATCAATAACTCATAAGGAATAACACATGTCAGACAACACGATGAAAGCATCCTCTAACCCAGAGCTTGCAAATGACCTCATCAGCAAAGCGCTGAATGAAAGCACTGCACACGAAAAGCAGGAAGTAAAAATCAAAGTTCCTTCGGATAACTTGGTGACTCTCCCCGGCGGCTACATAAACGCCGACGGGGAGCTCATCAGGTCCGTAGAAGTAAAGGAACTAAACGGTAGGGATGAGGAAGCTATCTCAAAGGCTACAACTGTAGGGCGAATGCTCAATGCAGTTCTGACTCGCGGCGTCTCCAAGATTGGTGACGAAGAGATTACAGAGCGCCTTCTTGATAACTTGCTGGCAGGTGACCGTGAGGCCATCCTTCTGGGAGTTTACAAGGTAACTTTTGGAAACCCTGCCGAGCTCAGCGGGTACTGCCGAGGCTGTGAAGACTACAAGCAGGTTGAGGTTGACCTTGACTCTGACGTGGAGATGAAGGTCTTGGAAAACCCTATTGCTGACCGTAAGTTTACGGTTAAAGGCAAGAGCCACGAGTACACCGTAGGGCTACCTACTGGGGTTACTCAAAAAGAACTGAATAACAGTCTTGATAAGACAGTCGCAGAAATGAGCACCATTCTTCTGCAGAATACTGTGTTGGAGATTGACGGAGATATGGTCGTTAGTAAATCCGCAATTCAAAACATGAGTGTTCTTGACCGCCGTAAGGTCAGCGAAGCAATTGCTACAAAAAACCCCGGCCCTGTCTTTAATGACATCACCGTGACTTGCCCAGACTGCGAGTCGGAGGTGGTGGTTCCGATTAACCTCGGAACCTTGTTTCAGTTCTAATAGTACGGACTACGGAATCCTACTGGCTGAGTGGACTGCTTTAGCAAGAAGCTTTGAAGGCTGGACTCTGACTGAGATTCAAAACCTAACTCCCCGAGAGCGTTTCAACTGGCTAGAAATAGCCAGAGGTTACGGAAAGTTATAGTAAGGACATAATATGCAAGAGGCAGGTTCCCTCTTCAGCGGTTCTGGCATGGAATCAAAGCTGGTTGGTATTAACACCCAGCTTGATAGAGCTGTCAAAAGCCTGAAGGAAATTGACCGCCTCTCCAAGTCCGCCGCCGGAAGTCTCGGAAAAGTTTCGGGTTCTGGTGGAGTAGGTTCTGGTTCCGGAAGTGTAATGCCCACATTTGGGCAGAACATGTCATCTGCATTTTCTGCCGGTGGAATGGGGGCTGCTGCTGGGGCTATGACCATGCTTGGCGGCATTGGTAAGGCTGCCTTCGGCATGGCTGGTGGGCTTATGGCAGCAATGCCTGATACCACTCAGACCATTAACTACGCTTCCCAGTACTACAACGCGTCCTTATTCCAGCGTCGTGGCGTCAACCGCCAAATGATGCAGAAGGCAACCTTTGGGGCTATGAACGGAGGCATGACCTCTGTTGGTTCAGACGCCGCCGTTGCTGAGTACCTGAGCGGTTCTGGTATGGTGTTCAGTGGTGCTAAGAACAGCACCTACATGCAGACTGTGCGCGGGGTATCGAACGCCGCGAAGTACATGAACATGGAAAACGGAGCCGCTGCTCGAGCAATCGAGGGTATGACTAGTGGTTCTATGTCAAAGAACATGATGATGAACTTTGGCATCATGACCTCTGACCAGAAGACTGGAAAAGCTCTGACACAGGGTCAGATTTTTGAGCAGCTATCATCACGACTTACTGCGGGTAGAGGAGCTGCTTCTGAAGCTGACGTTCTTGAGAGCTACCGTCGAGGAAACTTGGGGGCTACTCTGAAGGCTTCAGGTCTTTCTGAGGACCAGCAGCAGATGTTTGTTCAGTACATGGTTGAAAAGTCTCGTGGAAACAACATGGACCTCAGTGACCAGGCTTCCATGGACAAGCTTATGAAGGACAGCAAAGCAAACAAGGGGTTGAACCCTCAGGGCGCTGGTATGGAGATAAAGTCTTCAGATACCAAGCTAATGAATGCAGCTGTGGAGACCTACATCAAAGCTCAGCAAGATATGGTACCACTTATTAAGAGCACTAATGATGCTCTTGAAGCCCTGGTACCTACTGTTGGGTACGTGAACGCTGCCTTCCAAACACTGCAGGGCAGTCGAGGAACAGCAGGCGTTATTCAGGGCGTTGTAGCTGGTCTTGAAGGTCTATCTCAAGCGATTAGTGGGCTCGTCTCATTGATTGCAGGCCTTATCGGTATGTCAGCTCTAAAGGCCGGGGTAGATGGCATCGGTAAGCTCGGAGGTGGTGGGAGCCCCACTGGCCCCACTAGTTCTGGAAGAAAACCTGCTTCTGGTAAACCTCGAGTAGCTGGTCAGCCAAAGCCTGGCTCGGCTGCGGCTGCTGCAAAGACGGGCTCTAAAGCAGGAACTACTGCAATGAAGGCTTTAAAAGTTGCCGGAAAAGCCGGTGGAATTGTTGGAGCAGCTGTTACTGTTGCGACAATTGGCTACGAGAGCTACTTGTACCAAAACAATGTTGACGGGTACAAGGATGAGCAAGACTCTTACTGGAACAACTACACCCAGAACCTAAGCAACACCATCAAGTCCGGCGGAACCGTCGGGCCGGGGTACGTTCCTCAAGGACCTTCTAAAAAGGGTGGTGGGTATGGTAACTGGGGCGGTGACGCCGGAGTTAACTCGTTTAATGCCACTGCTCAAAATACGAATAAAAAGATAAAGTTTATTAAACCGGCTGACGGACCAATCACTAGCCCTTTCGGTAATCGAGGCGTTGACTATGGGGACGGCGGGTTCCACAACGGTATGGACATTGGAGCTAAAGAAGGCTCTCCTATTGTTGCTTCTGCCGACGGTACCGTTATCGAAGTATCTACCCAAAGTATGGGTGGTAAGTATGTGAAGATTAAGCACGCAAACGGATACACTACAGGGTACTTTCACCAGTCTCGTCAAGCTGCTGTTTCAGGAGCGACTGTGAAACAGGGCTCGGTCATCGGGTACGTTGGAGCAACTGGAACAGCCGTAACTGGTCCTCACCTCCACTTCACAGTACAGAATGAGTCGGGCAAGTTTATTGACCCTGCGTCTGTTCTGAGTGGGTCCTACTCAGTGTCTTCTAGCGGAACACCTGCTTCAGATAAGTCCTCTTCCTCCTCTGCCGGAGTCACGGGCCCTAGCACTTCCTTTGTGTCTGTAGACCAGATAAGTGATATGAGGGCGAAGAAAGCTTCTCAGAGTATTCCTGGAATGTCTGGGAAATCATCGTCAAGTTTGGCAAACCTCCTCATCCCAAGTTCCTCTGCTCGAAATGACGCTGCAAGCGTCTCTTCATCTCGAACTAAAGGTATGTACCTTCCGGGGGCTCCTCGAGCTAAGCAGGGTGACCCTTACGTTGCACAGGACGGTCCCGTGAACGTTCACGCCGGTGAGGCAATCCTTACAGCTGAGCAGGCTGATGAGTGGCGCAACAGCCGCAAGGGTATCACCGGTGGTAAGGGCGGTAAGAACAACGTAACTATCAACGTTACGGTTGCTTCCGCCTCCGAGTCCGAGGCTCGTAGATTTGCAAAGATTGTAAAAGACTATCTTGAAGAAGACAAGATGATTTCTAATATGGGGAGGCTCTAATGGCGTCAACAGGTAAGTACATTCCCCGACCAAGCACGTCGGGCAGAAGTGGTGCTGAAACTGCAAAGGCATCTACGATTGCTAGTCGCACGGTAACAGTCCGCCCTCCAGGGTTATTGGGCGCAGGGTCCGCTGACTCTGCTGAGAGAAAAATCAATGCTGCGTTAAATGCTGGCTGGGTTCCCGGGACAGTATATAACCCCGGTGGAAATGGAGGGGGAGACAGCAGCCCTCCCAGCCCACCTCCCCGGAATGTTCAAGCAACTCTTAGCCCAAACGAGTTAAAGTACAACGTGGGTTGTGTAGCGTCTGCCTACTTAGTCGGCTCAAAGTACCTTCAAGCTGCTTCGGGTATAGCCTCAGATAAGCCCTCTACTGTTGGAAGTCCTACTGAGCTGTGGTCAAAATCACGTTCCTCTAAAGGTATGATTTCAACCTGGGTACCCTCCGGTACAGCTCAAGGGTTCAGTGCTCTTATGCCACAGATGGGGGACTCTCCGGTTGTTTCTGAGCAAGGAAGATATGGGTTTCAGTTTCACTACAACCCAACAACTATCGGAATGGCTTACGCGGGCTCACCGGAAGTCGACACAAACATGGAGACTAGCGGGTCAGAGAAGTTTAACTTGGCTGGAACGGCAGTTAGTCAAAGCACAATTCAGTTTGATGTAATCCTCAATAGGGTTGCGGACATGGTTCACTACGAACCAACAACTGAGCTTCTCAGAGCCGATTCAGCTCAGGGGATGTACAGTCCACGAAACCCCACTACTGATGAGCAAAAGCTAATCTATACGCGAGGAACAATGTACGACGTAGAGTACCTTCTCTCTGCACTACTCGGTTACCGACTAAACACAAAGTTCCGAGGGATGACCGCAGACGTTGGGTATATCTCTGCTCGGCCCGTAGAGATATTCTTGGGTAGAGGGCTGAAATACCTCGGGTTTATTAGCAGCATTAGTATAAACCACACCATTTTTGACGAGAGAATGGTTCCAATTTTCTCTACAGTAAGCCTTGGTTTTAACCGAATCCCAGACTACAGCGGACTTTAGGAGTAACTATGATATTTTCAGATAGCCGCTATGCGACAGGAAATGTTTTTCGAGCATACAAACCGCGCTCGGAAAACTTTGAGGTTACGGTTCTGCGTAGGTTCCCGAGTCAGAGCGCCAAGTATTACTTGTACACCTGGAAAGAAGAAGACCGGGTTGACTTAGTAGCTCGGGACCGTCTCGGTAGTGCTCACTTGTGGTGGAAGATTATGGACTTTAACCCTGAAGTTCTTGACCCTGGCAACATTCCTCCCGGAACTATTTTGAGGATTCCGAATGTCGCTTAGGCTTGAAGGTACTCACTCAAAGACTGGTAAGTACCGTAGAAGTACGGCGTATGACATTAGCTTCCCTACAATGCCGTCATTCACGAAGAAGCCTAACGAAGCATCTTTAATTCAAAAATGTGGGAATCACGATGTTCTTGTACTAACCTACTCAACCACCAGTGAGTTATGGTTTGAAAATATACCTACTGGACTTCCCGTCAGATTCACTTGGACACAGAACGGTATTTCAAAAAACTGGTACGGTTACGTCTCTTCTATATCCAAAGTAGTCGCTTCTCGTGAGGAGAAGACGATGGAGCTCCATTGCATTGGTTCGTCTTTCCCTTTAAAAGAAAGGGCTAATCGAGTATTTACAGACAAGTCAATCCCCGAAGTAGTTGAGCGTCTTGCAATGGAAAATGGGATGTCTTTTGTTGGAGATTCTCATGAACGACGGTTTCCTCAGCTAACAATAGCTGGGCATTCTTATTGGGAATGGATTCAAGAACAAGCCCATCGCATTGGTTACGTTGCTTATGTTGACAGCTCTACTATCTACTTTCGAAAGCTAGAGCGAGTCATCCAACACCGCTCCACCTCTGTCCCTATCCTTTCTATGCAAGAAATGGGAGGAACATACGGTACCGGTTTACTTTCTCGAACTCTTGAGTACTTTAAAGTTATGAAGGGGGACTACATTGAAGATGGAAGCTCCCTTAGAACTCAAAAATTAGTGGCGGGAATAAACCCCATCACTGCTGAGGTCCACTCAGCTTCCGGTTCTCCTCAAAACGCTAACACCCGGCTTAGAGATTCCCGCGTTCGGCCCTTATTTAGTGAGTACCGCTCGGACCAAGTCATCACTAATGACAAAGACGGTAAGGCTGCGGCAGAGCTTCTGTCTTTTGCTTCCGCATATAACATCCCTGCAAAAGTACGAGGTCAAGGCGACCCAAGACTGCACCCTTACTTTCCTGTAATAATTCAAGGAACAGGCAAACAGACGGACGGCTATTGGCTTGTTCGTGAGATAACGCACACATTCCAAAAGCAGGGCACCTACACGGTAGACATGGTTATTGTCACCGATGGGGTCGGTCCTTCAGAGAATACCTTTTTAAGGGAGTCCGATTGGGATAAAGTTAATAGAGTAAATATCTCTGAGATGCTCTCCCAATCATCAATAAGTAGTACAACTCCGGATAACTCAGAGCCGCAGATTCGCAAAGTAACTCCGACTATTCTTCCTTCTCAGGAAGGTTTTGCGGGTTCTCCTGCGCTGTGGACTAGAACAGCTTTTAGGAGCGTATAACATGGTTAATAAAATATCTGCAGAGACTGCCATTTCCCTCCCGTTCTCAGTAAACGCTCGAGGAGGAATCACTAGCACCACCTCGCAGTCAAAGATATGGGCCGACAGGGTTCGAAGTGCCATTGGGACTGTTCGAGGTGAGCGTCTCTTCCGAGCTGGATACGGCTCTCTATTCCCATTAGACGTACTAAACACCGAGGATGCCGTTAAAGACTCTATCATCCAAGATATCTCAGAAACGTTCTCTGCCACACTCCCTGCTTTGACTTTAGATGAGGTTATCGTTGGGCCTGGGGACGGGTCTGAAACACTGTACATTGAAGTGGTCTATTCACTTCCTAATGAAGAAAAGATTAGAACGGAGATTGGTCTAGTAACCGTCTCCGGGGCTACATCAGAAATCCAGGAGACAACATGACCACCGAACGCCCCACTGCAGATGTGAGCAAGACCCCTATAGTCGTTGACTACACAAGTAGAGACTTTTACTCTATTCGTGAGGAGCTTATTGCACGCGTAAAGGACCGTGTGTCGGACTGGTACGGAGATGACCCAGCTGACTTTGGTCTCGCTTTGATTGAAGCCTTTGCATACATGGGCGATATTACGGCGTACTACATTGACCGAATTGCTAATGAAGCGACTCTGCTGACCGCTACACAGCGTGAAAGCGTACTAAACCTGGCTCGAAGCTATGGGTACAACCCTTCCGGGTACCAGGCCGCTACTACAACTGTCAGGTTTTCTAACTCCTCTTCAAGCTCTGTAACTGTTCCAGCAGGCACTGAAGTAGCTGGAGTTGTTGTTGAGGGTGAAACTGTGCAGCAGGTAATTTTCACAACTAAGACCGCGGCAACAGTAACTGCTAATGGAACTGCTTCGGTAGAGGCTTTTCACGGAGAAAACGTAGCTGTATCTAACCCTGCTGACCCACTCATTGTCGGGGACATCGCCGGGGAGGTCATTGGATTCGGTGAAGGTACTCCAAATCAAACCTTTAAACTGTCTCAAAACCAGGTGGTTGATGGAACAGTCGAGATTTATGTGGAAAATGGAGACTCGTATGGTGCCTGGGACTACACCCTACACCTTACTGACTACGGCCCCAACGATGCGGTGTACACCACCTACACGGACTCTGACAACTATGTATATGTAGTATTCGGTGACGGTGTATCTGGAGTTATTCCTCCTAAAACAAGCACTGTGAAAGCTCGTTACGTAGTTGGTGGTGGTGTAATCGGTAACATCCCGCTAAACACTCTAGTCTCTCTCTACTACGTTCCCGGCCTTACTTCATCGCAGGTTTCTGCTCTGGCTCAAAACATTACAGTCACAAATACTGAACTCGGTGGTGGAGGTCTTGAGCCCGAGTCAATTGAGACAATTAAAGAGCTTGCTCCCCAGGCATTCTCTGCTCTGAATCGTGCTGTAACTCTCACTGACTTTGCAAGCCTTGCTCTTCAAACCTACAGTGTAGGAAAAGCCAAGGCAGTGGGTCAGTCTGGAACTTCAGTAACCTTATACGTTGCTCCTCGACGCACCGACACTGAGACCGACCCATACCCCCTCTACGATGACACTAACACTACGTTGACAGTTGAGTGGTCAGGAACAGACGGACTTAAGGCTGACGTAGTATCCGCTTTACAGGATAAGACTTTAATTGGAACAACTCTTACGGTGCTTCCCCCAGTGTACGTTCCTGTAAGCATTACGGTCCAGTACTCCAAGCAAGCACAATACACCCCTACCCAAGTAGAGTCGGAGATTAGGGCGCTCATTAATGCCTACTACTCCTACCAGTACGTGTCTTTTGGGCAAGTCATTTACCCCGAAGAACTAGAGTTTCTACTCCGGTATACCCCAGGCATTACAAACGTTCGAGTAACCGAGATGTACCGAACAGGGGACGCTGCCGCACGCAATGTTCTTTTAGCTTCCAATGAAGAACTGTTCAGCATTATTGCCAGTGGTTCTACTAGTGGAATTACCGTTAATGCAGACTCTACAGATGCTGATATTGCCTCACTTACAACAAACCTTGGAACATTAATCCCTGCGTTTGTTTCTGAGTTCTACACCTACGGAATTACTGTTGCAACAGGAACTACTGCGGTGCAGATTACGCCAACTGCCTCAGATATTGCTGGAACTACGGTTACAGTAACTGTTGGAAGTACCACTATTTCTAAGACAGGTTCGTACTACAGCATCCCAACGTCAACCACTACAACCACGGCAGTTATTTCTACCTTGGCTGAGGATAAGGTTACCCGTAAGACTTACACCCTTACTATCACTAAGGCTTAGTCATGGTTATTGACGAGTATGGTAACCGTAGGTTTTACGGCCTTTATCGAGGAATTGTTGCCGACAACAATGACCCGATAAATCAGGGTCGGTTGAAACTTCGGGTACCCCAAGTTTTATTTGACCAAGTTACTGACTGGGCGTGGACACGAAATAACCCTGGGGTCGTCTCTACTCCACCTGCTGTTGGTCACGGTATTTGGGTGTTGTTTGAAGGTGGAGACCCCTCCTTTCCTGTCGCTGTAGGTACCTTTGGTGAAGAGGTAGAGGACTACCCTAACCTAAGTGGTTCACAGTTCATTACTTACGATGAAGCTACAGGCGTTATCGGCGGGTCTGATGCTATCCCCACCGGGGGTGCTCCTGGGCAAGTACTTACCAAGGCAGGCACAGAGGACTATGAAACTACTTGGACTACCCCTTCTCCGGGAGCGTCTTTTACGTCCGTATTGAAGCACGAAGTAAAGGCTGGCGAAGCCCTCACCATAGGGCAGGCTGTTTACGTCTCTTCTGCTGACGGCACCAACATGATTGTTTCTAAAGCAAGTAATGCCACTGAGGCTACTTCTTCGAAGACAATGGGTCTTATTGCACAGTCTTTGGCACACAACGGCAAGGGCTACGTTATTACCGAAGGTCTTTTGGCGGGGCTAAATACCAACAGTGCGACTGCAGGTGACCCTGTTTGGTTGGGTACTTCCGGCAACCTCATCTATGGACTAGCAAGTAAACCTATTGCACCTGCCCACCTTGTTTTCATCGGTATCGTTACTCGAGCTAATACAAACAATGGTGAAATCTTTGTTCGCCCTCAGAATGGATTTGAACTCAATGAGCTTCATGATGTTCTCATCTCTACTCCTGCCGCGGGGAACCTTGTTGCTCGTAACTCAGCAAACACTCTTTGGGAAAACAAGACTCCTACATCTCTAGGCCTCGTTACAACTAGCGACACAGGCTCAGTAACAAATACCATGCTTGCTGGGTCTATAGCTAATACAAAGCTCTCTAACTCATCAGTAACTGTAAACGACGTGTCAGTTTCACTCGGTGGGTCCATAGTAGTTAGTGCAACTCCGACTGTAGAGTCGGTAACTGACGCCTCTATTACCCCCTTGGGGCTGAGCCCTTCAGTAATCACGGGTACTGCGGTTATTGATACTGACTCTCGGTTGACTAATAAGCGAACACCAGTTGATGGAAGCGTCATCACAACGTCAATTGCAGATGCAAACGTCACTTACGCAAAGATTCAGGATGTGTCTGCCCAGTACAGGGTTTTAGGTAGGGCAACCGCGGGTGCGGGCGTTACTGAGGAGCTAACCCCCAATAATCTGATTACCACACTAAACCAAGCAACTACCGCACTCGGTGTTGCGCGGGGTGGTACAGGAGCCACTACCCTTACTTCGGGGGGGTATCTCAAGGGTGCGGGAACATCAGCTATTACAGCACAATCAGGTGTACCTGCGGGAGACCTCACCGGAACGTTAGCCTATGACAGGTTTCCAGCCGGTACAGTGGTGGGCTGGAACTACTCAAGGACCAACACTAAGGCTGCTTATGGGTTCTCCTCTAACACCATCATCTCTCCTCTCAACATCTCTATTACGCCAAAATACAGCAACAGTATGCTTGTTGTCCAATGGATGATTAACTACGAGTCAGATTACAACGCGGTGTTTAGAATATGCCGCGATGGCGGATTGATTTACACTTCTGGGTTTCAAGGGTATAACGAAACTGATGGTGCGGCGTGGTCTGGTTATGCTGCTGTTGTTTACGATACAAACGTCGCAAGTACACCTGGAACAACATACATTCAATACATGGTTCCTGCTGGTAGCACAGCGGCTACTACTCTGCAGGTTTCAGTAAACGAGTCTAACTATTCCTCTGGAACTTTTTATTTGAATAGAACCCAAGCCTCTGGGGGTACAAACGCTTATGAGGTCACTATTTCTAATGCAACAATCTGGGAGATAAAGCAGTGAAAGAGATTGGTATTGTTGAGGCTATCCATTCGTTGGCTCCTGGCGCTGCATGGGAGTACATTTTTGATACAGAAACTCTTACGTGGTTCAGTGAAGATGTGGCACAGCCCACACCAGATGCTATTGATTCTGAGATTATTAGGCTGAAAGAGTTAGCTGTTATTGAAGCTGCTGCAGAAGAGCAGAGGGTGTCTGATGCTCAAGCTACTAAAGCGTCTGCTCTTGCTAAGCTTGCTCGTCTTGGTCTTACAGAAGAAGAAGCACGAATTATCGCATGGTCATAGCCCAGTAATTTAGCCTGTAACAAGGCACAATAGAAGATAGACCTTAGGAGATTTTATGGCAGACTACCCCACCGGGTTACCGGTATTTGACCCCAAAGACAACTTTCTTGACGTTGTAAACGATGGTGACGTAAACATCCTGTACACCGAGGTCCGCGCTATTGCAGAGACTGTGGGAGTTACTCCGCAAACTCGTGCGGCAAACTGGGGTGTCGGTACTTTTGACACCACAATACTGAACTACAGCACTGTGGGAGCCAGACTTCAGAACACAGAGAATGCAGCGTACATTACGTACAATGATTACGTCTCTAAATCTGGTGGAACGACCATCACTTCACTGGCAAACGACACTACTAGCTTGATTATTAAAGCAAAGTCTGGTCAGACTGCACCATTACTCGACGTAAAAAACGCATCAAATACAACGCTTGTATCTGTTTCTTCCGCAGGAACACTTACAGCTGTGCTTATTGATGGCGGCAACGCTTAACTTTTAGGAGCACTACTCAGTGGCACGGTACGGTACCAATACCTACGGAAGCTTTGAATACGGTCAGTCTTCTCAGCTGGCTTTATCTGTGCAGCCCTTTGTGGCTAGTGCACTCAGCTATACCCGAGTAGATGTCTCATGGACCCCACCCTCCGGTGATTTTGTCCGATTCCGTTTGGTCCGTAATCAAGAAGGTATTGCTGATACCGAAGAGGACGGAGTAATCCTCCTTGACCTCACAGACTCTAATGACATTTCTACTACTGATACTTTTAAAGATGGAAAAGACAATGTTGGAGAGGCAGCTGTTGCCTTAGTCCCAGGTCGTTATGTTTACTACTCTATTTGGCTACTTCTTACAGAAAACATTTGGTATTTTGCTGGAAGTACGTACACTATCCTGGCTAATGAACACGCGGTTGCTTTAGAAGGTACTGACAGGGCTCGCAATACTCATGAGAAGTTTATGGACTTACTGCCTCGAGTGTTTACTTCAGGTAGTCAAAGCTCTCTTGATGCCGTCGATACCTCTTCGGATTTATATAATTTTTTATATGGGTTCTCCTACACCCTGGATGAATTACTAACTTACGTAGACCTTCTACTTCCTGAACATCAGTACACTAACCTGAGCCCCGAAATGCTAACTGCAGTCGGATATCAGCTAAACCTCTCTGAAGAAAACCGTGCTTCTACTAAGTTTCAAAGAAGATACGCTCGTGAGGCTAGGTGGATGTACTCTCGAAAAGGCACTCAGGCTGCCTTAGAGACCTTGGTTGAAAGTCTTACAGGGTATTCTCCTGTAACTACTATTTCTCCTAATATGCTTTTGAGTATTCAGGACAGTACTTTCTATAAAGGTATTGGCTTCTGGACTACCGTGGGGTCTTGCACCCTTGCTGTTACTGGAGCGGAAATGCCTTCTGACGCAGAGGTTTTGGCTACCGATACTTTGTACACGGGAAAAGCCGTAGTAACCACCTCAGGCGCTCGTATCGAGCTCGGAATTGATTCCCCAATTACAAAGGGTGTCCCCATCTCAGCTAGTACTGGGTACTCATTCAGTATCTATTCCAAGCTCAGGGACGATGCTCCGGCATCTACAGCCGCAACTATTGAGCTAGTTTGGTACACCCGAACAGGTGTCGAAATTAGCCGCTCCACTCAGGCTGTCACTGTGAGTACCTCCTGGGGTAAAAAGACCATCACAGCAACCTCTCCCTCAGCCGCTGTTTATGCGGGCGTGTCTATAGAGCTAGACGCGGAAACATACTTTTTTGACATGGCTCAGTTTGCTGTGTCTGGAACCTCTGACTACCACGAGGCTCGAGAAGTGAAGGTTGTATTATCCCCAACAAAAACAAACCATTTAGTAAACCCATCGTTTGAAAATTCAACTGTCTTAACTGGGTGGACTGCTGTGGCTGCTTCTACGGCTGCAGAAAGCATCGTTCTTGATGAAGACACATCTCTTCCAACGAATAACCCTCCGGGAATGTTCACCGGGACCAAGTTCTTGAAGGTAACTGGAAATACAGGAGCTACCTCACTATCGAGCACAGTTTCTTCGGGACTTGCTAGTGGTAGATTCTACACCTTCTCTATTTACGCAAAAACTGCTACCGGAACACTGGCTGTTGACCTTGATATCTTGGCTGAGGATGGCGGTTCAGCAAACGCTAAATCTAATACAAATCGTGTGACCCTGACAACTGCCTGGCAGCGAGTACAGGTAAACGTGTATGTCCCTTCTGAATACACATCAACATCAATCACGGTTTCTATTGGTGAAGTATTAGCTGGTCAGGTATTTTTTGTTGAGGCTGCTCAACTAGAAGAGAGCTATAAAGCCACGGACTATTTTGATGGTTCTTACTCAGTTAATGGTGGTGAGTGGTCGGGGACTACCAATAACTCTGCCTCTTTCTTATTCCAAAACAAGTCTGTAAAGATGCCTCGTCTTGAAGAAGAGTTCCCAAAGTTCTTACCATTCAACACGCCGTATCGCGTTGAATCTAAGGATGGGCTCGAGTTTTCTGGAATCTCGTAATATGATGTCCGCATGGACATACTAACTTGGGTAATAATTTCGGGAGGCGCTGTCGCGTTTACGACAGAGCTAGTGGGCCTAGTACTAGATAGGTGGATGGACCCACGAGTAGTGAAGCAAATAATCACTGCTCCAATCGCCGCAGTGTTTCTGTGGTTAGTCGGCATTACTGGTTGGGAACTTCTTGTGGGGTCTCTGGGGGCAGGCTTTATTGCGCTCGGCTCTATCTGGTGGTTGAACCGCCCTCTTCAAATTCAGCAGGTAGTGTCAGGTCGACGCTAAGTGCTACCTCCGGAGATATTTACAGAGGGTCTTAGTCACCCGGAGTTTCGTTTACTAGTATCGCTCTACCACCTCAAAAGCCGTGTGGGGTCCGTAGACGCGACAATGGAAGAGCTTAGGGTGCTTACAGGCATGAGCCCTGAAAGTCAGCGTGTGGCTCTGAGAGGGCTGGAGAGCGCGGGTCTAGTCGTGACTACCCGTACCAAGCGCAATCTTGGCAAGCTATCCAAGAATGTTTACAGCCTTCCATGGGCAGTTTCACCATCCCAAGAAAACCAGGGGTGGCAAGAATCACCATCCCAAGAAAGTCGGGTATCAACAGGTGACTATGTGGTACCAGGTGGTACTAGTAAGTTAAGTAGTAAGGTAAGCAGAACTAGTAATAAAAAAGATACTACGTATCTTTGTGTGGACGCCGTTGGCGACCACGAGTTGAAGGAGGTAATCGTGAGTACGTCTCAGCGTTGGAAAGCCCGTGGCGAAGATACCAGTGGCGATGACGCTCTTGGAGGTTTCGGCCTCTTCGAGGAAGAGCTCCCAGCACAAGAGTCTCAGCTCTCAATCAGCAAGCGGGATACCAAGACTCGCGGTCGTAGACCGGAGCATGACTGGACTGTCCATGACGTAGCTGCGGAGTTCTCATTCCAAGTGGGTAAGAGATTCCCTTACCTGCCAGGACTTGTCAACGTGAAAGATTTGCGCGGAGCTCTTGCTCGTTACCGCAAGCAGTACAAGCTCAATGCCAGCATCGAGATGGAACTCATGCGCATGTTCTTTGAAGACCCCAACAACTTGAAGGATGCCGACAAGTCTCCGCAGTACCTGCACGCGAAGTACCTCAAGACATTCAAGACTCACACTAACCGTGCTCTTGAGCGCCTTGGTTTGGAGACGGAAGTTGCTGTTCCGACACACGATGTTGCGCCAGACGACAGGGACGAGTATGTTTACTCTTCCGATGGTCGCGCTTTTGACAACACCATCGTCGGACGCAAGAAGCGTGACCGTCACGAAGAACGACTAGGGGACCGAGTATGAGCTACGACCTAAACCTGCTGACTCCAGAGAAGAGGTTTTGGATTACCAAGACATCAAACATTCCACGTAGATTCTGGGGTGTAGGAGCAGAGGACATTGCCAAAGACATTGGTGACTTCTCCCCAGACATAACAGACTGGCTCACTGACTGCCTAGAAGGAAAGGTCATCAAGAGCATTGGCGGTCTTGGAGAGACTGGCGTTGGACTTCTGTTTGACGGCAAGCCAGGCATGGGTAAGACCACACACGCAGCTGTCACTCTTACCGAGTTCATCCGTAGATTGCCCGACTCTCAGGAAGAGGCTTGCAAGATTCTAGGAGTGCAGTCATCTGACTACACCATGCGTATGCGACCGGTCTACTACATGACTTTTGTGGACTTCCTGTCTCGACGCAAAGCGATGTTTGATGCAGAACCAGAAGAGCGCCGTGCTCTACAGCGTGAGATGGATGGGTTCCTAGGGAAAGCCAAGGAAGACTACCTGAACGTTCGTTTACTGGTTCTTGATGACCTTGGTAAAGAATATGGCTCCAAGTACGATGACACTTCCTTTGACGAGGTGTTGCGCACTAGATATGACCAGGGATTGCCGACTATAGTTACAACCAACATCCCTCTGAAAAACTGGGGCACCCAGTACTCAGAAGCTATGGGTAGTTTTGCCCACGAAGCGTTTTCTCAAGTTAGACTAGAAGGAGACGACTTGCGAGGCAAGCGGTGAGAGGAATCAGCATGACCGACTGGAGACTAGTTCAGATTTTCCTGTCTGACGATGGTGTCTTCGAGGTTGAAGCAGATGCCGAGGACTACGCAAAGATGCGGTGTACCTGCCCTGCATCAAACGGGTCACGTCGATGCAAACACATCAAACTTGTACGTAAACGTATCAACGAGAACGACGGCACTTACCGCATCCAGATTCCTAGCGACATCTCAGATGAAGCAATCATGGAAGCAATGGAAGACCCAGAAATGTTTCGGGAACTTATCATCCATCACTCGAAGATTGAGGTCCTCGATTGATAGGTGGAGACATCTCGAACGAAACCCCCCCACGTATCATCGTGACAGTAGATGTCGTCGCGGTATCGGAGGTCGTCGAGAACAAGCGGCTTCTCCGCGGAAATTTTTTGGAGCGCAAAGTCTCTTCTCTCAATAACCAAGCGTTGTCACTCCTATGGAACAAGTCAAACCAGTTCGGACTCTCGGTTGAACTCGCCGGGTTTGCAGATGACTTGTGGACTCAGGAACATTTGGATAAGCTGATGGCCCGGTTAGACAGTCGAGGGGGCAACCCATTCAACTACGCCGAGCTTTATGACGACATTCCGAACTTTGTCAGTGAGCTTCCTTACCGCGCAAATCTTAAAGGGATAATAGATTTACGCGAACGGGTAGCTAGATACGGTTCATGGGGAATCGAACTACAAAACTTATAGCAACAGACACGAGGGTAAACATGGCACACGATAACGAATACCGGTTACTCAGTAAAATCATTACTGACCGTAACCTCATTCCAGTACTTGAAGTTGGAATCAAGGATGACTGGATTGTTGACGATGACCTTCGTCGCGTCTGGAAGTTCACACGAGAGCACTACTCGAAGTACCGTGAGGTTCCGACCTACACCACGGTGCGGGAGAACTTCCCTAACTTCAAGGCCCTCAAGGTCGAAGACACCATTGACTACCTCATTGACCAGATGGTCGACTTCCGTAGGCGCACACTTACCCTCGATGGTGCAGCTCACGTAGTCGAGAAGCTCCAGTCCAATGACCACGAGACAGCTCTGGCAGAGATGTCCAAGACAGTCACACTGGTCAACGAGCAGGGGCAGGTGGGCACAAGCCACGTTGACCTAACCAAAGACCCAGACTCTCGTTACCACGAGTACGAGAACGTACTCAACTCTGTCATGCTGGGTATTCCCACAGGCTTCGAGAAGATTGACGAGGCAACTGCAGGTCTGCAGGGCGGTCAGCTCATTACTGTGATTGCTCCACCTAAGACCGGTAAGTCACAGATTGCACTGCAGGTAGCCATCAACATTCACCAGTCGGGCAAGACCCCGATGTTCCAATCTTTCGAGATGAACAACCACGAGCAAGCACAACGCCACGATGCTATGCGAGCTCACTTGAACCATAAAAATATGCGTCTCGGAAAGCTGTCTACTGCAGAAGAAGACCGCTACAAAGACATGCTTGATGACATGAAGACTAGTCACCCATTCCACCTTGTGGATGCCGTGAGTGGTCTGACTATCGACGCACTGCTCGCCAAGGCAGACCAGCTCAAGCCAGACATCTTGGTCATTGACGGTGTTTACCTGATGCTTGACCAAGTCACAGGTGAAGCCAACACACCACAGGCACTGACCAACATTACCCGAGGTCTCAAGCGTGTAGCCCAAAGCCTGAACATCCCCGTCATCATCACAACCCAGACACTGCTCTGGAAGATGAAGGGTGGAAAGGTTTCCGCAGACTCCATCGGTTACTCGTCCTCATTCTTCCAAGACTCTGACGTTATTCTCGGTCTCGAGCCTGTAGAAGAAGACGACATGATTCGTCTGCTCAAGGTAGTGCAGTCGCGTAACTGCCCTCCTACTGAGACCTCGATTACTTGGAACTGGGACACCGGTTGCTTCCATGATGAAAGCAAGAAGGGGTCCTGCAAGTTCTGCACACCTTGGAGCATGACTCCATAATGCTTAGCGTCGATATCGAGACAGTCCTTTACGAACTCGAGATTGATTTCGAGGAGAAGGGGCATGAGGCTGTAGGTCTTTGCCCTATGCACAAACAGCGCACCGGCAAGGATGACAACTCACCTTCCTGGTGGATAAACCTTGAGACAGGTCAGCACATCTGCTTCTCCTGCCAGTACAAGGGAAGCCTGCTTCAACTTATCTGTGATGTCAAAGACTTCTACGTGAAGTCATGGGGAGACCTCGTCGATGCAGACTACCAAGCTGCCCGAGGATTGCTTTCTAGTGTTGCTGAGATTTCCCCAGACAAGCTGGCTGATGCTTTGACTCGAGTACCAAAGCGAGTAGAGCAACTACCCAAGCCTGTGGAGATGTCGGAGGCACGCCTCGCTGTCTTTGTCGAACCTCCAGTAGAACAGCTCTTCAAGCGCCAGGTAACTCAGGAGTCTTTGACTGCCTACGAGATTATGTGGGATAAGGACCGCCTTGCATGGGTACTCCCCTTCCGTGACCCTGAGACAGGCTCTTTGATGGGGTGGCAGGAGAAGGGCACTGCTAACCGCACCTTTATGAACCGCCCACCAGGAATGGCTCGTTCCAAGACACTGTTTGGATTAAGCCAGCTCCGTGAGGATGTGGTTTACCTTGTAGAGTCACCACTTGACTGCGCTCGACTTCACACTGCCGGGTTCCCAGGTGCGTTAGCTATCTGTGGTTCTTCAATCAACGAAGACCAGATAAAGCTCATTCGCACTACCAGTCAGGTCATCGCAGCTTTTGACAATGCAAAGGTAGACTCCGCCGGAAAGAAAGCTTCAGCAGAGATGCTAAAGTTGGCTAGAAAGTACGGAATGAACCTCAAGTTCTTCAACTACGGAGACTCAGGGAAGAAGGACCCCGGAGACCTGACAGACGAAGAGATTGCTTGGGGCATCGAGAACGCAAAGTCAGCACTATACGGAGAAGCCTCGTATGTTTAAAGGAACACTAAAGCCCTACCAAGTCGAAGCCGTCGACAAGATGGTGGAGCTAAAGCATATCCTTGTTGCTTACGAGATGGGTCTGGGAAAAACACCCATGACCATTGCAGCTATTGAGAACCTCCGACAGCTCCAACAGGTAAAAAACACCACTTTAGTTCTGTGCCTCGCCAGCCTGAAGTACCAGTGGCAGAAAGAGATTGAGAAGTTCAGTGACTCTACTGCTGTAGTTATCGATGGGACTCCTAAGCAACGTGCTGAGCAATATGCAAAAAGTGCATCTTACGATTACGTCATCATGAATTACGAGCAGGTACTCAATGACTGGGACACTCTCCGCTCCTTTACCTTTGATGCAATCATCTGCGACGAAGCAACAGCCATTAAGGGATTCCGGGCCAAGCGTGCAAAGAAAGTCAAAGAGCTATCAAAGAGCATCCCTGTTAGGTACGCACTGACCGGAACACCTATTGAGAACGGTCGACCCGAAGAAATCTTTTCCATCATGCAGTTTGTAGACCGAGATGTACTCGGTCGCTTCGACTTGTTTGATAAGACATTCATTGTCCGCAATCACTTTGGTGGAGTACAGCGCTACCGCAATCTCCCTATTCTGAACGAAAAACTCACCGAGCACACTGTACGTAAATCCCAGAATGATGAAGATGTAAAGCCCTATCTTCCAGATGCAACCTACCGTCTTCCAATCCAGGTAGCCCTGGATACAAAGACCAAGAAGCTCTACAACTACATTGCTCGAGACCTCCAAGCAGTTCTTACGGAGGCAAGTCAGCTCTTTGGAAGCAACTTTAATGTCGCCGCACACTACGGGCAAGCGTTCAACGCAGATGACCCAGCAAACGAGCTTCGTGGACAGGTCATGTCGCGCATCACAGCCCTACGCATGTTGTGCTCACACCCAGAATTACTTACGGATAGCTTCACTAACTTTGACAACCAGACTGGGAAGGGAAGCGCGTACATCCACCAACTTGGTGAGGCAGGTCTTCTTGCTGACATTACTAAGACCCCTAAGCTTGACTCAGCTATCTCCTACCTTATGGAACACTTAGACATCGACGAGTCTTACAAGGCTGTAGTTTTCTCTTCTTACCTCGGTTCCGTTGACCATATCGTTAAACGACTGGCTGATAAGGGAATCATTGCGCTCCCATACACCGGAGAGATGAACGCTAAGGAGAAGGAAGCCAGCAAGGTTCGTTTCCAGACTGAGCCTAAGGTTCGCGTACTTGTTAGCTCCGACGCAGGCGGGTATGGTGTTGACCTACCACAAGCCAACCTTTTGATGAACTATGACCAGCCCTGGTCTGCAGGCCTGCTAGTACAGCGCAATGGGCGAATCAATCGCACCAGCTCAGAATGGGCAAGCATTACTATTCAAGACATACTGGTCAAGGATTCTATTGAACAGCGTCAGTACGATATGCTGAACCAGAAGAAGAGCGTTGCAGGAGCAGTGCTCGACGGAGTCAACATAAATGACAAAGGTGGGGTAGACCTCACGGTCGGTTCTCTGATAGAGTTCCTATCCACAACAATTTCCTAGGAGGGTAACTATGGTAAACATTATTGAGGAAGAGGGTACTCGTTTCGAGAACCCGGACAGCCTTACTGCTCAGGTTCGTGAGTACGCAAAGGTAAAGTCTTCTATTGAAGTCATGGAGGGTCGTTCCAAAGAACTCCGTGAGAAGTTGTTTGATGCCATTGAGACCCTAGGTTTTGAAGACGACAAGGGAAACCTTCAGCTTGAGCTGGAGTCCGAGGTAGAGGGCATTGTTCGCCTTGAAAAGCAGCGTCGAGTATCCCGCAAGATTGACGAAGGTGTAGCTGAGGGAATCATCTCCAAGCACGGACTTGAAGACGAGCTCTACAAGACCATCCGTGTTGTTGACGAGGACGCCCTCATGGCTGCTATGTACCAAGGCAAGCTGACTGAAGAAGAGGTTGACGAAATGTTCCCCTCAAAGGTTGTCTGGGCCTTGATGCCAAGGAAGAAGTAATGCCAGGACTGTGGAGTGAAGAAGAGATTCTTCGAGCTTTTGACGGCCTGGAAAAGGTTCCGGGGTCAAAGAAGCCACGCCGTCCTGCAACTGAGCTTTCTGAAAAGCGCAGAGCAAAGGTGTTGGGAGAGTCTAACGGGTGGGATGCTACTCCCATCATCAAGTCTCTCGGTGGAGTGGAGACTGAGGTCTTTACTATCAGCGCCCTTGCTCAAGCACTTGAGAAGCAAGTAGTAACTATACGTCTGTGGGAAAAGAAAGGGTACATCCCTATTGCCCCATACCGTCTGCGGTCAAAGACTCTGAATGGTACAAAGGTCAACGGAAACCGGGTCTACACCCGTGCTCTTGTTGAGATAACCATTGAAGAGTTTGCAGCTCGTGGACTTTTAGGCTCAGCTCGAGTAGAGTGGAGTCTGCACGAAGACTTGACAGAGACGCTAGTTCGTCGCTGGAAAGAAGCGGTGGGTTCTTAGTAGTCCAAAGGTGTGCTACTATAAATTCACCACGAGAGCCATACGGCCTCAAACCTAATCGAGAGCGAAAGCCTCCTTACCGAAAGAAGATAAAATGGTCCAAGCACCAGCAGTAAACACCGACGACTACGAAGTCGACGAAGAACTCCTTGAGGACAGCCCTGAAGCTGCTCCCAAGCACGGCACTTCCATCCAGGCAGGATGGGGAGCAGCCGATGACCTTCTGAAGCCCAAGGCTTCTGGAGATTACCCCAACGACTTTAAGTTCACTGAGTCACTTCAGCTCGTCAAGTTCTTGCAGGACGAGCCCTTCTCGGTATACCAGCAGCACTGGCTGGACCGCACTGAAGGTAAGCGCTCATTCGTCTGCCTTGGCGATGACTGCCCATTGTGTGACTTGCTGGGCGATAAGCCTCGCGGAAAGTTCGCGTTCAATGTTCTCCTGCTTTCAGGAGAAGAAAACTCTGTCCAGATTCTGACAGCGCCTCCAACGTTCGCTCGTCAATTGCGTGCCGCAAATGATGACCCACGTCTCGGGCCCTTGACGAAGCACTTCTGGGCATTGGCTCGACACGGCTCTGGCTCTTCGACCACCTACACCCTCGAGCGTGTTCGTGCCAGTGACCTTGCCGAAGAGTGGGAGCTAGACCCCGAGGAGGCAAACGCAATTGCTTCTGCGTCTGAGCTCTATGGTCCTGAGACGGTTTACATCACCCCCAAGAGTGAACTCGTCACCATTGCTCGCTCACTTATCTAAGTAGCTCCACTCCCCCCAGGGGGCTGAGGTTTGGTATCCCCCCTTAACCATCTCTCAGCCCCCTTTTTCAGACTTTATTCGAGGGTAAGAATGAACATAATCACAACGCAGGAGCAGCTCCAAGAGTTCGTCTCCGCATATTCAACTGTTTCAGCATTTGCATTTGACGTAGAGACCATCGGGGAAGACCGTCTCTACCCAGTCATTAACGACGTGTGCTGGATTTCATTTGCGACAGAGGGTCGCGTAGACGTAATCCCCATGGGGCACCCTAACGGTTCCTTTGAGGGCTGGAAGAAGCCACTACTGCTCCCAGGACAGCGCCGTCTTGCAGAGGGTAAAGAACTCACAGAGGCGCACTACTCTAAGGACCAGCGCAAGTGGGAACCTTTATTTGGGGAAGCACCAGAGCAGTTGACCCCAGGAGAAGTGTTCTCTGCAATCAAACCAATCATGTTTGGTAAAGCCCTGAAGATTGGGCACAACCTTAAGTTTGACCTCAAGTCAGTGGCTAAGTACTACAAGGGAACTGTTCCTTCCAAGCCATACTTTGACACCCTCATGGCTGCTTTCATCATCAACAACATGAACAAGAACCAGCTGAACCTAGCTGCTTGCGTCAAGCGCGAGCTCGGCATTGAGGTAGAGAAGGGTGTAGGAGCTAACGTAGCTGAGCACTCCTTTGAAGACGTAGCAAAGTACTCAGGTATAGACGCTGACGTTACGTGGAAGCTGTACCAGTCCCTTGCACCTCGTTTGACCGATAACCTCAAGCGAGTATGGCGACTCGAGATGGATGTTCTGGGAGCTTTGTGCGACATGGAGCTCGCCGGAGCACCCATTGATGAAGCTCAGCTTGACGTGCTCAACGAGCAGATTGGTAAAGGCAAGGTAGCTGCTGAGGCTAAGGCGTACAAGATTGCCGGTAAAGCCTTTTCTATCAACTCGGTCCAGGCAAAGCAGAAGCTCTTGTTTGGTGTTCCAGAGGAGGGCGGTAAGCCTAGAATCAAGCCAAACATCAGACTCAAAGCAGCCCTAACGCCCAAGGGGCAGGACACCCTAAAGAGTGGTGGAGAGCTGACTGAGGCTCACTACTCGGTTAGCGCAGAGGCATTGGAGTTCTACCGAGGTAAAGACGCACTGGTAGACGCACTACTGGAGTACCAGGACCTCAATAAGCTCATGACTACCTACGTTACTCCGTACAAGGGTGGTGAGGTAAAGCACGTTACAAACGGTAAGGAAAAGACCACTTACCGCAAGAGTCTGCTTATCAATGGTCGGGTGCACACTAACTTCAAGGCACACGGAGCAGAGACCGGCAGGTTCTCTTCCACCGAACCAAATCTACAGAATATCCCATCCTCTGGTGACTACGGGAAGCTGATTCGTAACCTATTCATTGCCCCTCCAGGGTACAAGCTAGTCGTTGCGGACTACTCTCAGATTGAGCCCCGAGTAATCGCAGCATTCTCAGAGGACCCCATCCTTATCAATAACTACCTGACAGGTGGAGATATCTACACCACCATCGGTGACACCATGGGGGTTGACCGTAAGGCGGGTAAGGTTCTGGTTCTGGCTATCTCGTATGGTGTTGGACCTGACAAGATTGCCGCAAGCATCGGGTGTTCCGTTACCGAAGCTAAGAAACTACTTACAGACTTTGAAAAGGAATTTGCATCTATCGCAAAGTACAAAGCAAAGGTTGTTCGCCTAGCAAAGCAGAGCGGTCCTATTCCCTTTGTGGAAACGCTCTTTGGTCGACGCAGGTATATCCCAGACCTCCTTAGCCGTGAGCAGGGGTTCTTGTCTCGTGCTGAGCGCCAAGCATTCAATACAGTCATTCAGGGTTCAGCTGCTGACATCATGAAACTGGCGATTGTCCGTGCTCACTCCTGCTTCGTAGACGAGCCAGATATCAACGTTCTTCTCACCGTTCACGATGAATTGGTGACTGTATGTCCCGAAGACCGCGCAGAAGAAGTCGCAGACGCTATCCGCGTGTCGATGGAAGGAATCAAGATGAAAGAGATTACAGTACCATTAGTGGCTGAAGTTTATACCGTCGATAAGTGGGGTCAAGCAAAATGATATTTCGCAAGAAAAAGTCCGCAGATATAACGCTGTCGGAGGTAACCGCTCGTATAAGAGGGTACCTTTATGATTCTCAAGTCAGTGATGCTGAACACATCAGCCTTATCCTCGGGTGCTCCGTAATCAGCGAAGAGGTAGAGGATAAAGAAGCCGATGAAAGCGACTACCGAGTAGCGCAGGTACAGCACCTCATTCCCGTCATGTACGCCTACGCACACGCCATGGCGGAAGGGGTTGTGGAGCATCAGCGAGAGCACCTTGACGAGGACGAAGAACTTGACGTGGATGTCCCCTCAGCTGCTTGGTCTTCCACCCGTAAAGTATTTACACAGATTGCAATGAACTCTTTGCTCGGAGCAGTTTCGCAGCTTGTTGACATGGGGTACCTAAAAGTTACTCCTCGAAAAGGAAAGGCACGCAAATGAGCCACGACCCAGTACACCGCCCAGAACACTACACTTCTTACCCCGTAGAGGTTATCCAACTAACTGAGCACCTAAACTTCTGCCGAGGTAATGCTGTAAAGTACATTGCCCGTGCAGGTCTGAAGAATCTTGACAAAGAAGTTGAGGACCTCGAAAAAGCTGCTTGGTACATTGACCGTGAGATAAAGCGCCTCAAGGGGACAACCAGTGAATGACATCGACCACACCTTAGAGAACGCGCTTAACGCGCTACGCAAGAGATACCACAGCCTTGATTATCGAGAGAAAGAAGGGGTGTGGCTTTCTCCGTTAGAGCGGTTTACCTACGACATCGTTCCTGTGCTTGAGGCTTTTCTGAAGAATGCGTATGATGCGTTTCACAATGAGCCCTGGACAAACGACCAAGAGTTCCGAAAGAGCTTTGCTAAAGAGCTAAAGCTTGCAAAGAGGATTGTAAAGAGCGAGTATCACCATGACAACAGATGAACTGCTGGGTAAAGCTATCCACCGCCTTACCGAGATAGACGACCGCCACCCCTCAATGGTGCTGTACTCCCAGGCAAAGATGCTTTACAAGCTTATTCCGGACCTTATCCAGCTCCTTGAACTTGCTCGAGCTAACTGGGATTCAGGATTACAGGGCGAGGACTTTGCTGAAACCTTCCGTGAGTTGGTAAGCTTAGCCAAGATAGTTGTAGAGGAGACAAATGAGTAATGCAGACTGGTGGGCTCAGAAGTTAGCCAACGCCAACCCACAGCCACAGGCAGCCCCTAGGCAGGCCAACATGCCCGCTATGCCGCCTTCACAGCAGGCTATGCCCCAGATGCCTCAGTTCCAACCTCAACCCACCAGACAGGCACAGAGCGCTTCTCAGACGCAGTCTTGCCCTGACTGTGGTTCCGCTAACTACATGGCAGTTGCTAATGCAGCTCCTCGTTGCTTTGACTGTGGGTACCCCCTGGAACAGTCAGGTAGCCGTTACGGCGCTTTGACTGGTGCCAAGGTTGAGGGTGCCGCGAAGAACTCTATTGGCAATGACGCTACCAACAACTGGAACCCACAAGGGATTATTGGAAGGATTGCCGAATGATTAACGCAGAAGCTAAGAAGATTATGCTTGCCATCAACAAGAAGCTTGGTGATGGTGTTGTAGTTGTTGGTGAAGATATCCGACCAGGGTTGGTTTCCAAGATTACAACTGGCTCCACCACCTTTGACTACATCCTCGGAGGCGGGTTTCCCGCTAATCAGTGGAATGAGCTCATTGGTGAAGCAAGCCACGGAAAGACAGCTATTGCCCTCAAGTGCATCGCAGCTAATCAGGGACTGAACCCAGAACACACTACGGTGTGGGTAGCTGCGGAACAGTGGGTGCCTGAATACGCAGAGATGTGTGGAGTAGACACCAGCCGTGTCATTGTCATTGAGACGAACATCATGGAGGAAGCCTACGATGCTGTTCTCGCATTTGCTGAGTCCAAGTCTATTGACGCTATTGTCATTGACTCCCTACCTGCCCTCGTCCCTAAGCCAGAAGACGAGAAGGCAATGGACGAGTTCACAGTGGGTCGTGGTGCACTGATTACTAACAAGTTCTTCCGCAAGGCTGGAGCTGCGATGAAGCGTAGCCTTGTTGAGGACGAGCGCCCCATCCTAGGACTCCTTATTAACCAGTACCGCATGAAGATTGGTGTCATGCACGGAGACCCCCGCACCACTCCTGGAGGAGAGGGTAAGAACTACGCGTTCTTTACTCGTAGCGAGGTTCGTCGTGATGAATGGATTGAGACAGGTTCAGGGGCTAACAAGGTTCGTGTAGGACAGCGCATCAAGATTCGCACCATCAAGAACAAGGTAGCTCCCCCACAGCGAGTCGCCTACATTGACTACTACTTCACCGACCACAGCATCTACTCTGCCGGTGACTACGACTTTGCCAAGGAAATTGCCGCAATGGTTATTGTCAAGGGAATCGTAGACCGCAAGGGTGGCTGGATTTACTATGGTGACCGTAAGTGGCAGGGTATTGAGGCACTTGTGACTTCTATCCGAGAAGAGGTAGACTTCATGGAAGAGCTTCGAGACAAGGTCTTGAACACACCAGACAGCATCATGGAGGCTGCAAGTGATGGCGAATAAGAACTTACCCGACTGGCACCATACTGACCCTGAATGGGCACAGCTACTGCAGTACGACTTCGAGCACTACATGGGAGCCTGCCACGCGCAGATAGAAGCTGAGTGGTTTGAGGAAGAGATTCCCGAGTTCGAGACTGTATCAGGAGAGCCTTTCTGTGGGTGTAATGACTGCGAAACCCGAGAGATTCTGATGTTCCTCGTTCCCCGCATTATCCAGGGATACAAGGATGGGAAGCTGAAGATTGAAGACTGAAGGTCAGAAGCAGTCTCAGGCTCATGAAAAGCGTCTAGCAAAGGCTGTCGGAGGTAGTACAACCGCTGCCTCCGGCGCATTTTGGTCCCGTAAAGGGGATGTGCGTTCCGCAGACCTTTTGATTGAGCACAAGTGGACTGGCAAGAAGTCAAAGACAATCAAGTCAGACGAGCTAAAGAAGATTACGACCGAAGCCATCATGGACGGTCGTACTCCTGTATTTGGCATTCATCTAGACGGAGAAGACTATGTGATTTTGCTGGAGACAGACTTTATGGAGATGTACGACAATGCGCGATGAATCTTGGCGCGAGAATGCTCGCTGTGCAGGAGAAGACACAGAGCAGTTCTTCCCGCCACGAGATAAGGCAAAGTACAAGACCATCGCCGCAGAGGCAAAGTCTCACTGCTTTGGAGTGAACGGGAATAACCCCTGCCCCGTTCGTCAAGAGTGTCTCTGGTATGCAGTAGACTCTGACGAGGTACATGGCATTTGGGGTGGTATGAGCCACCGTGAGCGCAACGCACTGGTGCGTAAGTGGAAGAAGTCTTTCAAAGACCAAATGACTTTGCAGGAATACATCATGCAATTAGACAAGGGGAAATAATGGCTACAGCAAATACAGACCTGAAGAAGTTTCTAGACGCAAAGGCAAAGCCCTCTCGTTTACTAGGGGACATTGAACGTCACCTGCAGAAGCGCCCCGTCGGGGACCGAAGCACGACCGTATTGCACCCCTCTGAAATCATCAAGAAGGACTGGTGCAAGCGTGCCTCGTACTTCCTGCTCAACGGAGCTACAAAGGTAGCTGACAAGCCGGGACTTCGCCTTCAGTCTATCTTTGACGAAGGGCACGCAATCCACGCTAAGTGGCAGAGCTGGTTCCAGGAGATGGGCGTACTTCACGGGCAGTTCCAATGCTGTCGTTGTGACCATGTAACCTGGGGCACCTCCCCAGAAGCTTGCGAGGGCTGTGGCGCACCCGCAAAGTACCTGACGTATGAAGAGGTCACTCTTCGAGATGACTCTCTCCGTATCCAGGGTCACACTGATGGCTGGGTAAAGGGCATCGGTGATGACTGCCTCATTGAGATAAAGTCAATCGGCCCAGGAACTATCCGCACTGAAGCCTCTAACCTCATGTATGACAACAACGGGGACTTCATGAAGGCCTTTAACAGCATTCGCCGTCCCTTCTCCCCCCACATCATGCAGGGACAGCTTTACTTAGAGCTTATGAACCGTATGGGTAACCCTATCAACGAGATTGTATTTTTGTACGAACTCAAGGCAGACCAGTCCTACAAGGAGTTCTCCATCAAGGCTGACTACGAGCTGGTAGAGCACATTTTTGATGGAGCAAAGTTTGTTGTAGACTCTGTAGACGCTGGAGAAGAACCGCCTTGCACCAATAACCCCGGCAAGACTTGTAAGCAGTGCGCACCATATAAGGAGGAAGCATGAGTGCATTAGAGAAGTTCATGGACTTTGGGCTTGAGTTCCAGAAGCCTACCCTGTCGCAGGTAGAGATGCCGTCGGACATCACCCTCCTTAGCAGTGAGCAGTTAGCAGAGAAGTTTACCGCGCTGACCGCATGGGCTGACTACATCGCATCTCAGCTTGCTATTGCACAGATTGAGGAGCGCTCAGCTCTACGTGCTATGGACCTGGCAGAGAACCGGTTGTTGGTTACCAGCATGGGGAACGCCGCTCGTGGTGAGCGCATAACCCTGGTCAAAGCTCAGGTGTCTATCAACGACAAGATTGTGGAGCTGTCTCAAGAGTACGAAGAGAAGTACGCCTACCGTAAGTTAGTGGAGATGCTCCTCAGTAACCACGAGCGTGACCTTTCCCTAGTATCCCGAGAGATTACCCGACGTGGAAGTGACCAGCGAGCAATGCGCAAAGACTGGAACGGAGCATGATTGACATGCTGCAGTACGCTCTAGAGAACGACATGCGCGAAGACCTAGACTCAAGCACCCAGCGAACCAAGGAAACTGCTCGCTGGAAGCAGGGGTACAAAACAGGTCACCATGTTCAGGGAATGAAGACTTTGTCAGCAATTGACCGCTTGGTGAATGTACACGGGTATGTTTCTGCCGAGGACTTACGTGAGGCTATCAAGGCGGAGTGGAAGTCCTAGTTGCTTAAAGGCAAAGAGAAGCACTTTGGCGATGGAATTAGTGAGGGCGCTAGTTCCATCGCCATTGGCATTGACCAATCGCTCACAGGGTTTGCCCTATCGTTTGTAAATACAGACAACCCTAGCGAGCACGATACTTGGGTGTACAAGTCTCCCTACAATGGAGTTCAACGACTGGCTGACATCCGTTCCTGGATGCTACTGAAGATACGTGAGAAGCACCCAACACCCGTTGCTGACGTTGCAATGGAGGGTACAGTTCTTGCCTCGCACTCGGCACTGGTACTTGGTGAGCTGGCAGCTTTAGTTAAGTTATCTTTCTGGGATGCCGGAAAAGTTCGACCACTGCAGGTTCCCCCAATGACTCTGAAGAAGTACGCATCGGGAAAAGGAACCTCCAAAAAGCAAGAGATGCTCCTACAAATCTTTAAACGGTGGGGTATTGAGTTCAACGACGATAACGCCGCAGATGCCTACGCCCTTGCCCGGTTAGCCGCGGGGGTATGTATTGACGCCACAGAGAAAGCAATTGTTGCTCAGGTCGAAGATGACAAATACCGGGACACCGTTCAGTAATACCGGTACTCTTAGTTCTTGAGGCGGGCGCTCTCAACTATTAAGGAACACTACATCGTGAACGAAGAAACACTACCCGTATCATCCGAGGAACCATTCCTCCGCGTTAGCGCAGGCTCCAACCCACAGTCGGTTGCGTCAGCCATTGCCCACGCAATCTACGATAACCGCACCGTAAAGCTCCGTGCTGTTGGTGCTGGTGCTGTGAACCAGGCAGTCAAGGCATTGGCGATTGCTCGTGGTTACGTAGCACCCCGAGGCCTTGACCTTACTTGCAAGCCAGGTTTTGCAACCATTGAATCTCGTGACGGAGAAATCAGTGCGATTGTTTTTGCTGTTACAACAAGCTAAATAACCCGTACTCTTGATATAGAAGTCTAAGGAGTTTCCATGGCAAGTTGGTCCGACATCGGTCACGGTATGCGTCGTCGCATGGGTGCTCCGTCAAATCACGTAGAAGCAGCAGGTAAAAGCATGTCACGCAATCACGAATCCGCAGAAGAAGCGATGAAGAGCGCGACAGGTGCTCGTGTCCCTATGGGCACTTCCGCATACGCATCTGACGCAGGTCACGAAGCACTCGAAGGTATTACTGGAACTATGGTTCCTCGTAAGAACCTTCAGGCTGCTGACCCCACTGCCGGTGGAAAGGCTAACCGCCAGAACATCGAGCGTATTGGCGCAACCTACCGCGTCAACGCAGCTATGGGTAAGTCGATTGACCCAGCAGCAGGCCCCACAATGGCTAATGCTCGCATCGTCCCATCGGTACAGGGCCGCGCTAACCCGAACTTCGAGTCGGGTATGCAGGCAAGCTACTAAAAGTAGCTACCCATGCCTAACGGGAACCTCTCACAAGCCGCTTTTCAGCGCTACGGAGTAAAGTCCCCTTCACACAGCAACTATGGTGTGAGGGGTGCTCACTCGTTCTCGCAGGTATCTGACAACCCACTTTCTAGCAGCTCAAATACTCAGGGCTCTTTCCAACAGCACACTGCTTGGCGCACATCGAATGCTCGCCATGGAACTGGGTTTGCTGGTCTTTCGTCCAACACTCGACAGACTACTGTCAACTGGGACAACCCACAGGTAACTCCTCGAGTAGAGGGGTAGCCATGTCTGAGCCACTGAGCGACGAACAATTTGCACAGCATGTCGCTGAAACTGGCGGTGCCTCTGTAGGTTTCTTTTCCCGTAAGCCCGTAGAGGGACAGGGATTCATGACTGCAATTGCCGGTCATGAACAAGAGCAGACCACACCCCTCACTGCAAAAGACGTCGCTAACTACCGGAGTTCCAAGGCGGAAGTTGCTGCTCAGCACCCCGAATCCGCACACGGTGCTTGGGGAGCTACTCAGGATGTCTCTGTGCAGACCAAGTCTCCACGAGAAGCAACGGAGCTAGGTAAGCCTGTAGGAGAGCAAGCTGCATGGGCCTTACCTCAGTCTCGCATGAGTGCACGAGGACACAACGCCAGCATTGCTGGTAAAGAAGTGCTGTTCCACACAGAAGACCTTGGTAAGAATGACGTAGACCCCCGTTATCGCCCCGGCGCACTAGACATGCCCGGAGGAGCCGGTAGCTTTACTCGTAACCAGTATGAGAACAAAGACTGGCAGCGCAAGGGTGGTCGTACCCGCAACATGGAAACTGGAAAGCTGGAAAGCGTTTCTTACGGTGACGTGCTGCGCAAAATCAATGAAAATCGAGCTATGACAGTTCGGGAGTCTATCGGCAGGAAGGAGGGTTAGTTATGGCTGGTGGCGTAAACAACATGTCTCCATCACAGAACTGGCAATCTCTTGGTGGCGGTGGACTTTCTGGCTACAACAACCAGGGCGGTTCTGGAACTCCAGTCGCCCGCTCTGACCTTGATTCAATTCGAATCGGTACAGGTCGTGTCCCTTCCGCTGAGTACCCCGACGGTTACCTCGGCACTATCCGCAGTCGTCGTGATGACAAGATTCTTGATTCTGTAAAGAATCGTCTCAACCAGAAGTCATACCAACGAGGCGTTCACAAAGGTGAGCGCATTGAGCCCAGCGCATACTTCTGGGCCCCAGAGTTCGGCGCTCAAGATGGGTTGAAGCGCCAAATGAATGCGGTGCTGGATAACAGCAACGGAGTGACAATGTACCGGTCGTTAAGAAACGCACCCGAAATAAGACTAACTCCAGCACCGCACCTTGTTAACGACGGTAAGGCAAACACTGTTGCCGACACCCCCGGAACCATTAACGTTCGACGAGCTCGTCAGCTCGACTACCTAAAGCCCGTTTGGAAGTAATCATGGCCCCCAAGACACCTAAGCCACAGCGCACCGAAGCATTTGAGTCCGGTCGCGCCCCTTTGCGTATGGAAGACATGACTCCTAAGGAGCAGAAGACTGCCATCAGCCTAGTTAGTGATGTAAGCAAGTCGACCCGAGCCAACCTTCGTGACACCACAAAGCTGGCAACAAAGCCAAATGCTAAGGCAGCCGACATCCAAAAGGGTAATAAGGCAAAAGAAGCATTGAAAGATGCCGTAAATAAGCCTTACAGCCACGAAGAAGCTGTTGACACCCGTGTAAAGTACATCACCAAGGCAGCTAATGAGCACCGTCTCCCCGGAGAGCACATCGGTGGAGCAGGATTCTACTTCCAGCACCACGGTGAGGTAGCTGACGTAGTAAAGGGTACTGACGTCCCAATGCGCTCTGCTCTTGATGCCAGCTCAAAGCTGAGTGTTCGTACCAAGCCAGAGCTGGAAAAAGAGTCATTGAACGCACTTGTTCAGGGACACCACAAGGGCAGCGTTCACTTTGGTCCTGAGCTGGTTAACGCGCTGCGGAGCATAAAGGACCCTAACGGAAACTCCACCCCTGTACACGTTGCTCCTGAACACATGAACCAGACGGTTCCATTTGCTAAGGTAGAGCCTAAGGTTGCAGCTGAGCTGACCAACCCACAGGTTCGTGAGGTAGCTCAGCGTCACTCCGCTGGTGTAAACCTTGACAGCCTGGCAAAGACAGCCATTCGTGGAAACATTGGAAACGCACAGAAGGTTATGCAGGGCACTCCTTCAAACCCATACTTGAACCCCAAGCAGGTTAGCTACGCATCTGCTCACGAAATCTCCGTACCCAACACTCCAGAGCACGAAGAATACCAGGTACGTACCCAGCACATTGGTAAGACTCTTCGAGGAGAAATCCCTCGTGGTCAGCAGATGTTTGACTACACAGGACTCCAGCACTCTAACGAAGGTGCACTGTCAAACCGTGCACTAACCCCAGCAGACCTGCACGAGCGTCGAGTTAGCTACAACCAACCAGGAAAAGCGTTTACCGCTGCCCCAGAGTCAAACGTAGTTCGCTCAAAGTCTCGCACACTCCCCTCGGGCAAGACTGAGGGAGTTGGAATGGGTGACCCTCGAGTCAAGCCAATCGCTATTGAGCACGCAGTCCACCAAGATGCTGTTCACCGCACTGCCGACAAACTGCAGAAAGACCTAGGTCTCCCCCACACAGTCCCCGCAACACTTGTTCAGGAAACAAACTGGGCAGGACAGAGACGTGATGAGGGCGATGACTCACAGTACAACGAACAGCGCCGTGCTCAGCACAAGACAAATATGGGTGCACAGTTCGATAAGACCTCACTCCCACCTAGGTTGTTCTAATGCCAGCGTCAGTTGATGGTGTTTACGATTACACCAAGCCATGGCGTGGCGGTGTTCCGTCGGACGTAGTACAGCCTCGTTGGACGTATGCAGGTCCGTGGGCCTCCAATGAAGAGCGGCTAACTCAGCAGGCGCTGGTTGTTGCTTCAATCCCCGGTAAAGATTTGCAGGAGATGGTACGCCCTCCTCTACCCCAGATTCGTCTGTTTCCAGACCGATTTGGGTATGGAGAGCGCACTCAACCTGAGATTGATGACGTAGTCAGCATTGACCGCGTTTACACAGAGCCTCGAGTTTCCTGGTATTCCGGCGGAGTTGGAAGCTATTCTGGAAGTTCGAGAAACAGTTTGGAAGGTAGTTAGTGGTTCAGTTCAATAACCGTACAACCGGTGAGCAGGTAGACCTAGAGGCAAACGAGCCTCAGGCCGAAGTAGAGCACCACGGGGCTATTCTTAAGCACATTGCAGAGATGACCCGCATTGCTCGTAGCAAGGAAAACACTCCTACAACCGTGTTTGACCACCTTGACACTGCTCGTGATAGCGCATTTTCCTCAATGAAGTCACACGCAGAGGGCAACCTTATTGCAGCACAGGCAAACATGCAGGGCGCAGCGGGTTACACCAAGATTGCAGCGGAAGCGCTGGGAATCCCCACAGGGGCAACCCCCGAGGTAGAAGCCTCCATGTCTCACGCAAACAACGCGTCGGATGTAAACGATGACTACCAGCGTAAAACTGGTGGAACACACTTCACTGTAGGAAGGTTTCAGTAATGGATGACGGAGATGGCGCATACACGCTAGAACTTCAGGCTGGCAAGATTGCTCAGAACGCCACTATGTACTCAGGGTCTTCCCCCTGCCCACAGTGCGGCGTAATCATGAACCCAGTTGAGTTCATGTACAGCAAGGGTCTGTGCTCACCTTGCCACGAAGCCCGCATGACTCATCGAATCAACAAGAGGCTCGCATAATGGCAAACAACTACGAAGCCGAGAAGGAATACTTCTCCAAGAAGAAGCCAGCCAAGGCAGCCCCCGCCGGTGTTGTAGACGCTGCACGTAAGCAGGCAACCGACGCGCTCAAAGCATCCGTCGCCAAGGCAGCTAACGTCCCATTGGGCGGAGACAAGAAGGTTGGGTCTCGAGAAAACCTCATTCCCGGAACTCGCCAGCTTCCTGTCCAAAGTTCAGCAGAGCGCATAGCTCAAGCAGCCCAGCGTAATTCCGCAGACCGCTCACTTTCTCGTTCCGACCTGCCCAATGGTCTTCGAGAGACAAAAGAGCCCATTCTTCGCGCAAAGGTATCCCGTAAAGAACTCAATGAGTCCGAGGCGAACCGTGTTGAAGGTCTTAGCAAACGAGCAACTCGTGTATCAGGGCCTAGCCTTCCCGCACCATTCAAACAGCACCGCCACGTCGAAGAAGTCTTGATGTTGGCACGCCGTGCGGCAAAGAGCACTTACACGGATGCGTCGGAGCTCGCTGGAGCTCGCGGAGTACTTAATCACGCCGCCAGTAACCTTGAAGATGCAGGTCAGCACCATGCCCGAGGCAACTACGGCGCAGCGCACTCATCTCTTTTGGTTGCCGCACACAGCCTAGACCACGCTGTCGGACGTATTGACGCCGCTCACGGAGGCAAAGCCCCTTGGGGAACTGCCGTTCACCCCTCCGAAGCACTCAAAAATCACCTAAACTCATATAGAGACGAATATCTTTAAGGATTATTGATGGCTGACGCATTCAAAGACCGCCGCCCCGGTGGCAATGACAATGAGCCCTCTCACGGTTCTGCGGGTCCTGGTCCAGGAAACTGGATGACGGGTGCCGAGCTAGACGCATTCGTAGAAAACGATAGGAAGAAAATGGCTGAAGTACCTAACCGCGCTAAAGACCCAAAGCGCTCTCCCGTAAACTTTTACAATGCACAGGGCGAATACAGCCACACCGCAGACGTTCGTTGGAATGGTGCCCGAGGATACACCTCGAGCCGCCCTCACGCCGGTGACATCAAAAAGAACATGCCATCTATGGGTGGATGGTCAGTCCCAGAGCTCGACAACAACCCTAACGCTCCGGAACAAGGAAAGAAGTAATCATGGCAGTTAACACATCACGCTCAATGAACGCAGGCCTCAATGAAGGTGCCACCGATGGTAAGTACCGCAAGGTTCGCCCCGACACTGAAATTGCACTCGGCGCAGGTCACGAGGAAACTGTAAACAACAAGCAGAGCCTCCACCCCTTCTTCGGTTACGGGTTTGCGACTTCTGAGTACCCCGCTCAGGTTAACCCAGGAAAGTAATCGTGGCTGATATTCAAGGTAAGCTGCGAGGCATTAACCAGATGCTAAACACCGCAGTTAGCGCCACTCGTTCCGCGGGCAGGATTGCTCGTGGGGGGTCAGCTTCCGGTAAGCCCTCTTCAGCTAACCCGAACTACGATGGCGTAAGCCAGTTCGGCGCACGTAGCGCAAGCAACATGCGGGCAAACATTGCTCAAAGCAAGCATAACTCTATGCTCAAGAACGAAGCCGCTACTGCAAAGAACCAAGCAGCAGCCAAGACCGCTCAGGCAAGCAAAGCTCGCAACAATAAGTTCAACGCAGACTTCGAAGCAATGAAGCAGCACTCGCCTATTCACAAGGCACTAAATAACAAGCAGCGCTGGCGTTAATTCAAAACATCTGATACTCTTCTAGTACTAAGTCGGGGTGACTTAGTAAGGAGGGTAAAATGGCTATATGTCCAGTCTGTAACTCAGACGATTCAGTTGAGTGCGTAGGAAGCATCGTTTACAGCGGTGTTACAGAGACGCGTACTAATGGTGTTTCCTATAACCCCATCATTGCTGGAGAACCGTTTACGGTGAGCAACTTCCACTCCACAACGGTGTCTCCCTTGGCTAGTGCCTTGATGCCACTTACCATGCCGGGGAGGCCTCTTGTAGCTTTCTTTGTTTTGTACTTCATACTTCCGTCCTTAGTTTGGACTGGCGTCATTGTTGCGCAAAACCCTGACTTTCACGTCAACCCCGTAGTTGCTGTGTTTGCTTACTTGCTAAACATGCCGTGGGGATTTTGGTATGGAGTTCAACTAGGTATGGTGATATTTGCAGTTCACGTACTGCTCACACTGCCTTGGATTCCCTCGTGGAAGAAGAAGGAATATCACTTTCTTAATGAAAGCTATTACTGCTACCGAGATGACGTGGCTTTTGATTCCGAAGTTTCCGGTGCGCCAGAAGCTTTTCGACGCTACGCTTACTTTTCATACAAAGTAATAGACTAGACTTACACCTGAGCATTTAACAAGGAGCATAAAATGTCAGACGCACCCCTGATTGGTAAGCGGGAGTTCGAGCACGGAGGCCCAGTCATCCGACTGGTGTACTGTCTCGTATGTAACACCATGGACGAGTTGCCCCCATGGGACGGCGACCCCAAAGAAGACTACTTGCTTGAAATCACGGTGGAGAAGCACCAGTTCCCCTCAGGAGAGCCTCACCGTGGCAAGATGTTCATCCTCCCAGTAAAGACGTGGGCTAATCAGGAACAGCGCAAAGCAATCATCGACCAGCTTAAGGGAGCCGGTGCTGAGGGTCTAGACGCTATGACTCCAGAGAAAGACTTCTACTCCTCAAAGATGATGTTCTCTGAAGATGCCATGACTTGCTGGAAGAAGCACCTCAGTCCAGACGACAACTGCGACGAGTATCAATCCCCCGCAAAGCGACTGCTTCCAAAGACAGCGTTGGAGCGTAAAGACGTTGGTCTTCCAGACCCCGCAAACGCACCAGGCCCAAAGATTTACCTGTGTAACTTCTGCCCCATGCACAGCGTGGTAACGCAGAAGAAGAATGCAATGAGAGGATACTACGACGCATAATGACTGACACATCATACCGATACCTCGTAGAGGTCAAAGTTGACGGCACCATTTTGGTGCATCCAGAGATTCCCGCAGAGCTTGAAGAGGCTGACCGCGTAGCAACAGCTCCGGACATCGTGGCTTCTTCCTTGAAGCTTGCTCATGATATCGACCAGCAGATTGTTGTAGACCGAGTAACTGGTGCCGTAAGCTCCATTGCAGAGTCCTTGCTACAGGCATTTGTTCCCGCTCCCGAGCCAACAGTGCCTGACCAGCTCCGTGATGCTCTAAAGGACCGCGGTATTACCCCCGATAAGTAGCTCGGTTTCAGTCTAAACTAGATTTATGTCTGATTTTGGTGCGCCTTACTCTACGTCATATTTCAGCGCACCCTCCAGCGAGCTAGACCCACAGCTCTTTGAGGGTCGCGCAATTAAGGCTTGGGTACGTCAAGGCATCCTGACACTGCTGTATGACCACCTCAACCGCACTTACCGGCACCCAGAACTGTGGTCACACGCGTGGCTTGCTGGTTCTGGTGTGTCTTACCAGTGGTCTGCTTCCCGTAACCCGGGAGACCTTGACTGCCTCGTAGGCGTTGATATGGTTCAGTTCCGCAAAGCAAACCCGGAATACGCGGGGCTTTCTGACTCAGAGATTAGCGAAGACATCAACGACGGGTTCCGGGAAGACCTGCAACCTGACACCGCAGACTGGAATGGCTACGAGCTGACGTTCTACGTCAACCCGGGAGCCTCTGATATTCGTGCAATCAAGCCATACGCGGCTTATGACCTTAAGTTCAATGAGTGGACTGTTCACCCAGACCCTGACGTAAATGCCCCTCAGAACGCCGAATGGGAGTCTGTAGTGTCTTCTGACAAGTCTATGGCTCACCAGGTTTCTATGCGCTACACGCAGGCTCTGCAGGACGTACAGACCTCTCACAACGATGCTGTACGCCGTAACGCGGAGACTAGGCTCTTCAACGCGCTTCAGCAGGGTAACGCCCTGTTCGATGAGATTCACTTGAACCGTAAGCTTGCTTTCTCATCCACCGGAGAAGGCTACGCAGACTTCCACAACTACCGTTGGCAAGCCGGGAAGCGTGAGGGCACAGTTCAGACCCTCCGTAACATCCGTGACCACGCAGAAGCCCTCCGTGGGGACGACCAGTCAACC